>WNFM01047421.1_pt2 | contig 20002 bp, 20 predicted proteins | sample 5400271 | NCBI WGS metagenome assembly WNFM01 (sample SAMN13153352, study PRJNA577476) | soil metagenome | isolation source: 60 cm saprolite on Douglas fir-dominated hillslope | place: USA:California | collected 2013-09-17
CGAGCGCGATTCCGAGCTGCGCGGCGATGATCCAATATGTCACCTGCCGCACCTGGTTCGCGATCGACGCGAGATCGTTCGTGGCGGCTTTGCGCACGATCGCCGGGCCAAGCACCGGCTCGAAGCTGGTCTTGAGCTTGGCGGGCAAGGTCGCGACCTGCTGTGCAGCATAATAAATGCCGACGAAGCTTGCGGGCAGGAAGGCGCCCAATACCGCGAGGTCGATCCGGCGCGACGCCCATTCCACCGTGTCCGCGGCGGCAAGCGGGACGTTGCGCCAAGCGGTCCACCATGCCGTGGGGAGGTCCGGCTTCCAGCCGTGCGGGATGCCATAGCAGCGCACCAATGGGATCAGCGCTGCGACAAACGCCGCGACCATCGACAGCACGTAGGCGATGATCAGCCCGTCGCCGCGGCTGACCATGATCGGCACGAAAGACAGCGCGAGAGCGGCAATTGTGATGGTCCATGGCTGGACGACGGAGCGGGCGCGGACCGTCGCGCCGACGTCATGGTGATAGGCCAGCGCTGCGAGCGCGATATCGGTCCAGGAAACGGCGAGGACTGTTATCGCGAGCAGCCGATCCAGCCCGCCGACCGGCGTAGTCGGATACATCGCCTTGGGGAAGAGGATGAGGATCGCCATCCCGACCGCCGACCCGATGGAGGCCACAAGCAGGGCATCGGCGACGATGCAGGCCTGCGGCTTCTTCGCGTCGGCGAGCAGCTGGGCGAGGCCTCGCCGCAAACCGAAAGCAGCAATCTGGGCTCCGAATTCGACAACCAGAATCGCATAGGCGAACCGTCCGAGCGCGGCGGGCCCGTAGATTCGCCCACCGATGAACAGGAACGGCACCATCCCCGCCAACCGCAGCGCGAAACCGAAGATGTTGAGCCGGCCGCCGCGCGCCAGGGTCGCCATGTCGGCGTCGGGAGCGCCGTTCCCAGCCGGAGTCCGCGCCCGGTCGCTCAATGCGCCGCGCCCCAATGCTCGCCCCAGCCGACCTCGACGTCGAGCGGCACGTCGAGCGTCATGGCCGGTTCTGCCGCAGCGCTCATGACCTGCTTGATTACCGCCGCGGCTTCCTCCTCGCGGCCGTCGGGGACTTCGAACACCAGCTCGTCGTGGACCTGGAGCAGCATCCGCACCCCCTCGAGCCCGGCGTCGGCGAGCGCCTGGTCCATCCGCGCCATCGCCCGCTTGATGAGGTCGGCGCTGGTCCCCTGGATCGGCGCATTGATGGCCGCGCGCTCGGCGCCGCCGCGGATCGACGGATTGGGCGAGCGGATATTGGGCTCGAAATGGGTCTTGCGCCCGAATAGGGTCTTGGTGAAGCCATGCTCGCGGACGAACGCCAGCGTGCTGTGGGTGAACGCGCGGATGCCGGGGAACCGCTCGTAATAGCGGTCGATGATCGCCTTTCCCTCGTCCTTGGGCAGTCCGAGCCGCCCGGCAATGCCCCAGGCCGAGCTGCCGTAGAGGATGGCGAAATTGATCGTCTTGGCCTGGTTGCGCGTGTCCCGGTCGACCCTGCCGAACAACTCCTCGGCGGTCAGGCTGTGGATGTCGACGCCTTGCCGGAACGCCTCCTTCAGCTGCGGCACGTCGGCCATGTGCGCGGCAAGGCGAAGCTCGATCTGGCTATAGTCGGCGCTCAGCAATTTGTAGCCCGGCTCGGCGACAAAGGCGTCGCGGATCTTGCGCCCGATCTCGGTCCGGATCGGGATGTTCTGCAAATTGGGGTCGTTGGACGAAAGCCGCCCGGTCTGCGCCCCGGTCAGCGAGAAGCTGGTGTGGACCCGCCCCGTCTCCGCATTGATCTGCGCCTGGAGCGCGTCGGTGTAGGTCGACTTGAGCTTGGTCAGCTGCCGCCATTCGAGCACCAGGGTCGCGCACTCCACGCCCTCCGCCGCGAGCCGCTCCAGTTCATTGACGTCGGTTGAATATTGCCCGCTCTTGCCCTTGCGCCCCCCTTGAGGCCGAGACGTTCATAAAGCACCTGACCTAGCTGCTGCGTCGAGCCGATGGTGAACGGGCCGCAGGCAGCTTCGTAAATCCGCTCCTCCAGCCGCGCTGTCTCCGCCGCGAACTCCCGGCTCAATTTCGCCAGATAGTCGCGGTCGACCTTGATTCCGCGCCGCTCCATCCGCGCCAGCACCGGCACCAGCGGCTTGTCGATGCGGTCATAGACGCGCGTCACGTTCTCGCTCGCCAGCCGCGGCTTCAGCCGCAACCACAGCCGAAGCGCGATATCGGCATCTTCGCCCGCATATTCGGTCGCGGGGCCGAGCGGCACCTTGTCGAACGTGATCTGCTTGGCGCCCGTCCCGCACAGCTGCTTGTAGGGGATGGTCGCGTGGTCGAAGTGCAGCTTGGCGAGCTCGTCGAGCCCGTGGCCGAAGCTCCGCCCCGCATCGAGGTCGAAGCTCATCACCATCGTGTCGTCGATCGGCGCCACGTCGATGCCGAGCTTGTCGAACATCACCCAGTCATATTTGAAATTGTGCCCGATCTTGAGCACCGCCGGGTCTTCCAGCAGCGGCTTGAGCCGGTCGAGGACGAACTGCATCGGCAGCTGGCTCGGCGCATCCGAATAGAGGTCGGCGCCGCTGTGCCCGACCGGGATGTAGCAGGCGCGGTTGGGCGCAATCGCCAGGCTCACCCCCGCCAGCCGGGCGATAATGCAGTCGATGCAGTCGGTCTCCGTATCGACCGCGACATAGCCCTGCGCCGTCGCCTCGGCGATCCAGCGGTCGAGCGCCGCCTCGTCGGTCACGGTCTCGTACTTGGACCGGTCGACTTCGATCTGTTCGGCCGGGGGCGGCCCCGACGGCTTCTTGTCCATTGACGCCATGACGCCATTGATGCCGCCGCCGCTGCTGCTCCGCCCCTGCGACGGCCCGCCCGCCTCGAGGCGCGCGAGCAAGGTCTTGAACCCCTGGTCGGCGAGGAATTCCGCCAGCGGCTCCTTCGGGATGCCCTTCAGTGCCAGATCCTCGAGCGGCTCGGGCAGCGGCGCTTCGCACACCAGCCGCACCAGTTCGCGGCTCAGGCGCGCATCATCGGCAAAATCGATCAGCGACTGCTTGAGCTTGGGCTTGGTGATCTGGTCGGTGCTTGCAAGCACGGTCTCGAGGTCGCCGAACGCCTGGATCAGCTGGGTCGCGGTCTTCGGCCCGATCCCCGGCACTCCGGGGACATTGTCGACGCTGTCGCCCATCAGCGCCAGCACGTCGCCGACCTTCTCCGGGCCGACGCCGAACTTCTCGATTACCGCCGCTTCGTCGATCCGGCGGTCGTTCATCGTGTCGAGCATATCGATCTGCCCGTCCTCGATCAGCTGCATCAGATCCTTATCGGAGCTGACGATGGTCACCCGCCAGCCCGCCTTCTTCGCCGCGGTGACGTAGCAGGCGATGATGTCGTCGGCTTCCAGTCCCGCTTCCTCGATGCACGGGATCGAAAAGGCACGGGTGGCAACCCGGATCAGCGGGAATTGCGGGACCAGGTCTTCGGGCGGAGGCGGGCGGTGAGCCTTGTACTGCGCGTACATCTCATTGCGGTGGGTGTGCTCGGACGCATCGAGGATCACCGCCATGTGCGTCGGCCCATCCGCCTTGGTCAGCCCGTCGGCGAGCTTCCACAGCATCGTCGTATAGCCATAGACCGCACCCGCCGGCGTGCCGTGCCGGTTGGTGAGCGGCGGCAGCCGGTGATAGGCGCGAAAGATGTAGCTCGACCCGTCGACCAGATAGAGATGGGGCTGAGCGGCGGCAGGCGTGGAAGCGTCAGGCATGAACGAACGGGTTTAGCAGGGTGGCGGCGGGAAGGAAGCTGAACGGAACGTGGGGTCGGCAATGTCCGCTTCCGAGCCATTGCATACAGTAGCGCAAACGGTAACCTGCCGTTCCATGTCACAGGACTCATCAAGGGACGCCCGCTACTCCGGCTATCTCATGGTCTTTGCTGGCGTCTTGAACGCGGGAATGGCGGTTGACCGGATATTCTTCCACAAAGCCATCGGACTGCGATGGATCACAGCAGGCACCGCGCTGGGTTTCTTGGTTGGCGGAGCATGGATGATAATTAAGGGCCGCCCACTGCTCGTGGGGCTGGACGATTTAGCCAAAGAGCGGTGGGGCTCGCGTGGAACGTGGGTCGTAACGGTAGTGTTTGCAGCCGTCGTGGTCGCGAGCATTTGGTTGCTATCCCGATTGGACTAGCGTCTGCTTTCCGCCCATTGCGGACACTCCCTCTTCGTCATTCCCGCGAAAGCGGGAACCCAGCGCAGACAAACTGGGTCCCAGCTCTTACGGGGATGGCGATTATCGAGCGGCGAGCGGAGCGAAGCCGAAATCCTCCGCCAGGTCTCGCCAGTCGGGGTTCGCCGTCTCAATCAGCTCGAGCTTCCACGCGCGGTTCCATTTCTTGATGCGCTTCTCTCGACTAATCGCCGACTCCATGGTCGCGTGCTGCTCAAACCAGACGAGCAGTTTTACGCCATAGTCGCGGGCGAAGCCGCGCACCGCGCGGATGCGGTGCTGGTGGATTCGCGTGAGGAGGTTGGAGGTGACGCCAGCGTAGAGCGTGCCGTTTCGCCGGGATGCGAGAATATAGACGGTGGGTTGGAAGTCGGCGTGCATTCTTTGTTTGTTTAGCTGGGTTCCCGCTTTCGCGGGAATGACGAACATATCGTGCGACCTGACGAGTTTTTCCTGTCCTACAGCTGCCCTTCTGTGATCCAAGCTGGTCGATGGACCAGAGTCGCACACCGAAGATCCGACGCGATGGCTGGACCGCCGAACGCCAGCTCCGCTTCCTCGATGCGCTGGCAGCGAGACGCAGCATTGTCGAAGCCGCCGCCTTCGCCGGCATGAGCCGCGAGAGCGCGTACCGCCTCCGCAGCCGCCGCGACGGAGCTCTCTTCGGGGCGCTTTGGGATCGCATCCTCGCCCCGAAACCGCAGCCGCATGAAGTTCACACCAACGCGCTTACCAATGGCCGGCTAATGCGCCTGCTCGGCACCCATTTTCGGCGGGAACGCGGGGATTTTTTGAACATCGGCTCGGCGCGAGCGCGCTTGCAGGAGACCTAATCGGACGCGAACTTAGTGACCTTACGGGACCAGCACCGTGTCCCTCGCCTCGGGCAGCAACTCGGGAAAATCGAGCGTGTAGTGAAGCCCGCGGCTCTCGTGCCGGCTCAGCGCCGAGCGGATGATGAGGTCGGCGACCTCGACCAGATTGCGAAGCTCGATCAGGTCCGGAGTCACCCGGAAGTGGGCGTAATATTCCTTCACTTCCTGCCGCAGCATGTCGATCCGATGCTTGGCGCGCTCCAGCCTTTTGGTGGTGCGGACGATGCCGACATAATTCCACATGAAGCGGCGGATCTCGCCCCAGGTCTGGGCGATCACCACTTCCTCGTCGCTGTCGGTGACCCGGCTTTCGTCCCAGGCGCGGATCTTGGGCACTTGCGGCAACTCGCCGAAGTTCGCCGCGACGTGCCTGGCCGCCGCTTCGCCGAACACCAGGCATTCGAGCAGGCTGTTGGACGCCAGGCGGTTGGCGCCGTGAAGCCCCGACTGGGTGACTTCGCCTGCGGCATAGAGTCCCGGCGCATCGGTGCAGCCGTTGAGGTCCACGACCACGCCGCCGCAAGTGTAATGCTGTGCGGGGACGACCGGGATCGGTTCCTTGGTGATGTCGATGCCGAGGCCGAGCAGCTTGTCGTAGATGTTGGGAAAGTGGGCGCGGATGAAGTCCTCGTCGCGGTGCGAGATGTCGAGGTGGACGTAATCGAGGCCGAGCCGCTTGATCTCATGGTCGATGGCCCGGGCCACGATATCGCGCGGGGCGAGCTCTCCGCGTTCGTCGAAGCGCTGCATGAAGCGGGCTCCGCCGCCCTTGACGCCCGGCGGGAGCTTCAATTGCCCGCCCTCGCCGCGCACCGCCTCGGTGATCAGGAAGTTCTTGATGGCGAGATTGTAGAGGCAGGTCGGGTGGAACTGCATCATCTCCATATTAGAGACACGGCAGCCCGCCCGCCATGCCATCGCAATGCCGTCGCCCGTCGCCCCGCGCGGCGCGGTCGAATAAAGGTAGGCGCGGCCGGCGCCGCCGGTGGCGAGGATCGTCGCTTTGCCGGTCAGCGTCTCGACCCGCTTCTTCTTGCGGTTGTAGGCGTAGAGCCCGTGGACCGCGCCGCTGGTCGAGAAGTGCGTCGCGTGGCGGCCGGTCACGAGGTCGATCGCGACCATGTCCGGCACCAAGGTGATGTTGGGATGCTGGCTCGCGGCGCTCTCCAGTGCCTGTTGCACAGCATAGCCGGTAGCGTCGGCGACATGGACGATCCGCCGGTGGCTGTGCCCGCCCTCGCGGGTCAGGTGCAGCGCATTGCCGTCCTGCGCGAACGGCACGCCAAGGTCGATCAGATGCTGGATCGCGCGCGGCGCCGCCTCGACCACATGCTCGACGACCGTGATATCGTTGAGCCCGGCGCCGGCGGTCATCGTGTCGTTGACGTGGGCGTCGAAGCTGTCGCCTTCCTCGAGCACCGCGGCGATCCCGCCCTGCGCCCAGCTGGTCGCGCCTTCGCCGAGCGCGCCCTTGGCGATGACCGCGACCTTGTGGGTCTCGGCAAGGTTGAGCGCCGCGGTCAGACCCGCCGCGCCGGATCCGACGATGAGGACGTCCGCTGTCGTGTTCACGCGGCTTCCTGGTCCGCTGCCGTCAGGCTCAGGAACACGTCCTCGAGGTCGGGGTCGCGGGTCGACACATCGACGATGGTGAGCCCGTCGGCGGTAAGCGAGGCCAGCACCTGCCCGGCGTTGGTCCGGTCCTTGCGGTAGGTGATCTCCAGCGTGCGCTCGTCGATCAGGCTGATATTCTGGAACGTGTCGTCGACCGGCACCTTGGCGATGTCGCGGTCGAAGGTGACGACGACGGCTTTCTCCTGCGCTTTCGACACCAGCTCGCGCGTCGGCTCATTGGCGATCACCCGGCCGTGGTGGATGATGGCGATCCGGTCGCACAGCTCTTCGGCTTCCTCGAGATAATGCGTGGTCAGCACGATAGTGACGCCTTGTGCGTTGAGTTGGCGGACATAGTTCCACAGCTGGCGGCGAAGCTCGACGTCGACGCCGGCAGTCGGCTCGTCGAGCACCAGGATTGGCGGCGAATGGACCATCGCCTTGGCGACCAGCAGCCGCCGCTTCATTCCGCCGGACAGCGTGCGCGAATATGCGTTTGCCTTGTCGGTCAGGTGCATCGCCGCGAGCAGCGCGTCGCTCTGCCGCTCACTCGGCCTGATGCCATACAGACCGGCCTGGATCTCCAGGGTTTCGCGCGGCGTGAAGAAGGGATCGAAGATGATCTCCTGTGGGACCACGCCAATCGCGCGCTTGGCGTTCCTCGGATGCTCGTCGATGTCGAAGCCCCACAGCGTCACCTTGCCGGACGATTTGATCACCAGTCCGGCGAGGATGTTGATCAGCGTCGACTTGCCCGCGCCATTGGGCCCGAGCAGCCCGAAGATCTGCCCGCGCGGGACGTCGAAGCTGACCTCGTTGAGCGCGACCTTCCCGCCGGCGTAGGTCTTCGACAAAGCGTCGATGCGGATGGCGGGTGCGTCCATGGCGCACCGGCGCATAAGAGGGCCGTCGCAACCCGACAAGCTTGTGGGCGCGGAGCGACATCCCTAACTGCTCGCTATGGCTTCCAAGATTCCGCCGCCTGAAGTGATCCGCATCAAGACCCTCCAGGTCGCGTGCGACGGTTCGGGCGAGATTTCGCCCGCGCTCGGCCACCCGCGCGTGTTCCTCAGGATCGACGAGGATCTGGGGTTCGTCGAGTGCGGATATTGCGACCGTCGCTTCGTCCTTGAGGGGGGACCTGCGGATACCAAGGCAGCGTGATGGCCGCCGACCCGCGCCGGTTCCTCTACCGCAATCTCGATCCGGATGCGGCGAAGCGCCTCGCGGCGACGCATCTTTCGCCGCACGATGATGGCGAGCTCTATCTCCAATATAGCGCCAGCGAGGCGTTCGGATTCGATGACGGACGGCTGAAGACCGCCGACTATCACACCAGTTCCGGCTTCGGCCTGCGTGGCGTGTCGGACGAAACGACCGCCTTCGCTCATGCCAATGAGATCAGCGAAGCCGCGATCGATCGCGCCGCGGCAACGCTGAAGCTGCTCGATCCGCGCAAGGGAGAACCCGCGCCGCCGCCGCAGCGCACCAATCAGGCGATGTACGGCGCCGACGATCCGCTGAGCCTCATCCCCTTCGCCGAGAAGGTCGCTCTGTGCCAGCGCGTCGACGCCGCAGCCCGCGCTCGTGACCCCCGCGTCGCGCAGGTCAGCGTCAACCTGGCGGCGAGTTGGAGCGTGATCGACATCGTCCGCGCCGACGGCTTCGTAGCCTCGGACGTGCGTCCGCTGGTGCGCTTGGGCGTGCAGATCGTCGCTGAACAAAATGGGCGGCGCGAGACCGGCTATCATGGGCTCGGTGGACGCTATCTCTACGACAATCTGTTCGATGAGGCGCAGTGGACCCGCGCCATTGACATGGCGCTCGGCCAGGCACTCGTGAACCTTGAATCCGTCGCGGCGCCGGCCGGAGAGATGACCGTCGTTCTCGGACCGGGTTGGCCGGGTGTGTTGCTCCACGAAGCGATCGGCCATGGGCTCGAGGGCGACTTCAACCGCAAGGGCACGTCCGCTTTCTCCGGCCGCATCGGTGAGCGCGTCGCCGCTCCCGGGGTCACCGTGGTCGATGATGGAGCGATGGACCGGCGGCGTGGATCGCTGACCATCGACGACGAGGGCACCCCGACGCGGCGCACCACGCTAATCGAGGACGGGATTCTCAAGGGCTATTTGCAGGACCGATTGAACGCGCGGCTGATGGGCATGGAGCCGACCGGCAACGGCCGCCGCGAGAGCTTCGCCCATGCGCCGATGCCGCGCATGACCAACACCTTCATGCTCGGCGGCAGGGACGACCCGGCCGAGCTCGTCAGCCGGGTCAGGGACGGCATTTACGCCAAGAGCTTCGGCGGCGGACAGGTCGACATCACCAGCGGCAAGTTCGTTTTCTCCTGCACCGAGGCCTATCGAATCCGCGGCGGCAAGATCGCCGAGCCGATCAAGGGCGCGACCCTGATCGGCGACGGACCGACCGTGCTCACCCGGGTCAAGGGCATCGGCAACGACCTAGCGCTCGACGAGGGCGTCGGGATTTGCGGCAAGGGGGGCCAGACCGTGCCGGCAGGCGTCGGGCAGCCGACCTTGCTGATCGAGGGCCTGACGGTCGGAGGCACTGCCGCGTGAGCGGCGACTAGCCTCAGAGCAAGTGCGCGATCGGCCCGTGGTCGAAGCCAGCCTGGTTGAGCTGCCGAATGACTTGCTCGGCGGAAGCTCCCTCTTCGCGCTTGGCCAGCGCGATCGCCAGGGCGGAACGCGTGCCCGACCGGCAGAAGGCGAGGAGCTTGCCGTCGCCCAACTCCCGCAAAGCCTCCTGCATCGTCTCGACGTCGGCGGGGCCGATGCCGCGGATGATCGGCACGAAGCGGTAGCCGATTCCGGCTGCAGCAGCGGCGTCCTCGATATCGCCGGCGAGCGGTTGCCCCGGCTCCTCTCCATCGGGGCGGTTATTGACGAGCATCGTGACGCCCTGCTCGGCCAGCCCGGCGACCTCGTGCGGCGCGACCTGACCGCTCACCATCACCTTGTCGCCGAGCGTTCGGATCATCGAGTCAGCTTCCTCGTTCGGTCTTGGACGGCGCGGCCGACGGAGGGGCAGCTGGGACTACCGTCACCGGTTGTGACGTCCCGCCGCCGGTCGGCAGGCCATAAAAGCGAAGCATCGGAGTGACGTCCGGGTCGTGGCCGGTGAAGCTGCGGTACATTTGGCCATAATCGAGCGTGTTGCCCCGCGACAGGATGAGGTCGCGGAAGCGCTGGCCGTTGGCGCGCGTCAACCCGCCATGGTTTTCGAACCAGTCGAAGGCGTCCTCGGCGAGCATCCGCGTCCACGGATAGGCATAATAGCCCGCCGAATAGCCATTGCTCCAGATGTGGAGGAAATAGCTCGAGCGGTAGCGCGGCGGGACGTCCCGCGTGTCGAAGCCGCCGGTCGCCAGCGCTTTCGCTTCGAACGCGTCGACGTCCGGTCGCGGAGCGTCGCCGGGCAGCGAATGCCAGTCGAGGTCGAGCCGAGCCGCCTCCAGCACCTCTCCGAGATCATATCCCTGGTTGAATGTCCGCGACGCCTTGATCTTGTCGACGAGGGCCTGCGGAATCGTCTGGCCCGTCTGGTATTGGACGGCGTAGTGCGACAGCACCTTCGGATCGAGCGCCCAATTCTCATTGAACTGCGAGGGGAATTCGACGAAGTCGCGGGCAACGCTCGTCCCCGACAGGGTCGGATAGGTCTGCGTGGCGAACATGCCGTGCAGCGCGTGTCCGAACTCGTGGAACATTGTGGTCACGTCGTCGAAGCTGATCAGCATCGGCTGGCCGGGCGCGGGCTTGGTAAAGTTCTGGACGTTGAACACCACGGGTTTGGTGCCGCGCAGGGTCGACTGGTTGACCAGGTTCGACATCCACGCGCCGCCGCTCTTGTTGTCGCGCTTCCACGGGTCGATCATGAAGATCGCCAGCTCCTTGCCGTCCTGGTCGGTGACCTGGAACACCCGCATGTCCGGGCTCCACGTCGGGATGTCGTGGCGCTCGGTGAAGGTCAGTCCGTAGAGTTGGTTGGCGGCGTAGAAGACGCCGTCGGTCAACACCTTGTTGAACTCGAAATAGGGCTTCAGCTCATCATTGTTCAGCGCGTAGCGCTGCTTGCGGATCTGCTCGGCATAGAAATTCCAGTCGGCCGCGGTCGGCTGAAATGCGGCGCCCTGGCTTTTGGCGAGCCCGACGATGTCCGACCATTCCTGATGCTCCTTCGTCGAGACGGCCGGAGCCAAGCGATCGAGGAAACCGACCGCCGTCGCCCTATCCTTCGCCATCTGGTCGTAGAGCGTGTAGTCGGCATAATTGGCCGCGCCGAATAGCGCCGCCTTCTGGGCGCGCAGCTGCGCGATCTCGCTGACGATCAAACGGGTGTCGTTCGTGTCGCCGTGCTCGGCGCGGTTGAGGCTCGCTTCGAACAGCTTCTGGCGAGTGCCGTGGCTGGTGAGAGACGACAGCGACGGCTGCTGGGTCGTGTTCTGCAGCGGCAGGACATAGCCCGAGAGCTTGCGTTCCTTGGCCGCTTGCTGCGCGGCAGCAAGCTGCTGATCGGAAAGGCCGGCGAGCGCGGCGGTATTGTCGACATGCAGCGCACCGGCCTTGGCGGCGGCGAGCAGCTTCTGGGTGAACTCGGTCTGAAGCGTGCTCAGCCGCTTGTTCATCACCTTGAGCTGGGCCTGCTTGGCCGGGGAAACCTGCGCCCCCGCGTGGATGAACTGCTTGTGATAGACGTCGAGCAACTTCGCCTGCTCGGGATTGAGATTCAGCTCGGCCTGATGGCCATGGAGATATTGGAAGCGCTGAAACAGCTTTGCATTGAGGTAGATGAAGTCGTTGTGCGCGGCGATCAAAGGTGCCGTCTTGGTGTCGGTCGCCTGCAGCACATCATTGGTGTTCGCGCCGTTTACGGCGCTGAAGGCGAGGCCTGCCCGCTCGAGCAGCAGGCCCGAACGCTCCATTGCGGCGACCGTATTGTCGAAGGTCGGCTGCGCCTTCTGGTTGGCGATCGCGGTCACTTCGCGCTTCTGCTGCGCCATGCCGGCGAGCAGCGCCGGCAGATAATCGCTATCCCTGATGCGCGAGAAGTTGGGCGTTTCGAACGGCAGCGTGCTGGGTTTCGCAAATGGGTTGGACGCCGGCAAAGTGGCCGATGCGGCAGTAGAGACCTTGCGGGCTGCGGCTCCGGCCGGCGCGGTGCTGACAACGGCGAGCGCGGCGGTCGCCAGAAGAAGGTTGCGGATCATGACTCTCCCCGAGCATTGAAATTCGTTGGCCAGCGCTCTTCAACCGACTCGCAAATTACGCAAGCCTGAATTCTGCGAACGGCCAAAGGGTGCCGGTCGCCACGATTTGTTTTTCAATGACTTCAATGTGTTGGAGACGGTTTGCTCCGCGGCCGGAACTTCCTTAGCGTCTGGCAATGACGGGCCTGCCGCTGCGCCGCCGAAGCTTGCTGAAGGGAGCCAGTGCGGCGTTGCTCCTGAGCGCCGCGCAACGGCCGCAACCGACGCGCGACTGGCGCGCGCTTTCCGAAGATGTTCGCTCCGAAATGCGCTGGGCGTGGCGCAACTATCGCGATCACGCCTGGGGAAAGGACCAGATCAAGCCGATCGTCGGCGGCTTTGAAAGCTTCTCCTTGAAGAACCACCACCTGGGTCTCAGCTTGGTCGAAGCGCTCGACACCCTGTGGGTGATGGGCCTCGACGATGAGTTCCGCGACGGCGTCGAGTGGGCCAAGGCCAATCTGGAGTTCGATGTCGACGGCGAGGTGTCGGTATTCGAGACCTCAATCCGCCTGGTCGGTGGGCTGCTGTCGGCGTTTCATGCGTGCGGCGATCCCGCGCTGCTCCCGAAGGCCCGCGACCTGGCCGACCGGCTGCTCCCGAGCTTTGCCGCGTCGCCGCTCGGCATCCCGCACCGCTACATCAACCTCAAGACCGGCGCGCTACGCGGACCTGTGACCAACCCCGCGGAGACCGGGAGCTTCATTCCCGAGTTCGGCTTCCTCAGCCGCGCGACGAGCGACGACCGCTACCGCGCGGCGGCCAAACGCGCGGTGGTCTCGATGTTCGAGCGGCGATCGAAGCTTGGCCTGCTGGCTGACAGCATCGATTGCATGAGTGGCGAGTGGAAGAGTCGCCGCGCCACGATCGGACCGCCCTCGGACAGCTATTACGAATATCTGTGGGACGGCTGGGACCTGCTTGGCGATCGCGACTGCTTGGCGATGTATCGGGCGTGCACCGCCGCGATCCTGAATCACCAAACGCTGCGGCGCGGCGCCAATCTCTGGTTCGCCAATGTCGATTTCGAAACCGGCATGCCGCTCGATTCGGAGCAGGACGAACTCGGCTCCTTCTACGGCGGACTACTGGCGCAGGGCGGTGACGGCGCGATCGGCGCGGCACACACACGCACCTGGTCGAGGGTGCAGCAGCGCTACGGCGTGCTTCCCGAGAGCGTGGATTCCACCGACATGCGAGCGCTGAGCGTCAGGAATGATCTGAGGCCCGAGCTCGCTGACGCCGCCTTCAATCACTGGCTGATCGACCGTCGCGAGGAGTGGCGTCACATCGTTCGCGATCATTATCTGGCGATGAAGCGGTGGAACAAGGCTCGGTTCGGCTATGCCGACCTCGGCGACGTGACGGCCATGGTCCAGAGCGACCATTGCCCCGGCTATTGGTGGTCCGAGCAGATGAAATATTACTATCTGATCTTCGCGGACACGCCCCGCGTCGATTATCGCCGCCTCTATCTCAGCACCGAAGGAAACATCCTGCGCGGCCTTCGCAGCGTCTGATCACTCCGCCGCCTGCGCGGTCTCTTCGGCCATCTGCTCTGCGGCCTGGCGGAACCACAGGTCGGCATAGAGCCCGCCGAGATCGAGCAATTGCTCGTGCGTGCCGCGTTCGACCGCGCGGCCTTCGTCGAGAACCACGATCTGATCCGCGTCGACGATGGTCGACAGGCGGTGCGCGATCATGATCGTCGTCCGGCTCTCGGCGACCTTGTCGAGCGTCTCCTGGATCGCCTGCTCGGTTCGGCTGTCGAGCGCGCTCGTCGCCTCGTCGAGCACCAGGATCGGCGGGTTCTTGAGCAAGGTGCGCTCTCCGACCATCGATTCATATTTCTCCGGAAGGACGGCAATGAACTTGTCGATCGCGGCGCCCCGCGCAGCCGCTTCGATGTCGGATTGGCACGCCCCGTCACGGCCGTAACCGATGTTGTAGCCGATGGTGTCGTTGAACAGCACCGTGTCCTGCGGGACGATGCCGATCGCTGCGCGGAGGCTGCGCTGGTTGACCTCGGCGATATCCTGGCTGTCGATCAGGATGCGTCCTCCCTGCGGATCGTAGAAGCGGTAGAGCAGCCGCGCGATGGTCGACTTGCCCGCGCCCGACGGCCCGACGATCGCGCAGCTGGTGCCCGCCGGAATGTCGATGTCGAGTCCCTTGAGGATCTCGCGGCCAGGGTCGTAGCCGAAGCGGAGGTTGTCGAAACGGATCGCGCCGCGGCCGACGGCGAGGTCGGGCGCGCCCGGCTTGTCGATGACCTCGGCGGGGGTGTCGAGCAAGTCCCACATCGCCTCCATGTCAATCAGGCCCTGGCGGATCGAGCGATAGACCCAGCCGAGCATGTCGAGCGGCCGGAAGAGCTGCATCAGGAGGCCGTTGATCCACGCGAGGTCGCCCAACGTGAAGCGGCCGCGGCTCCAGCCCCAGACGGTGAAGATCATCGCCCCGGCCATCATCAAATTGGTGATCAGCGACTGGCCCACATTGAGCCAGGCGAGGCTGACTTCGTTCCGCACCGAGGCTCGGGCGAAAGCGCCGACCGCCTCCTCATAGCGCTTCGCCTCGCGGTCCTCGGCGCCGAAATATTTGACGGTTTCATAGTTGAGCAGCGAGTCGACGGCGCGGCCGATCGCCTTGTTGTCGACATCGTTCATCTGCCGCTGGATGTGCGTCCGCCAGTCGCTGACCTTGCGGGTAAAGGCGATGTAGATGACGACGATCGCCAACGTTGCGACCACCAGCCGGCCACCGAACTTCACATAAAAAATCACGCAGATTCCGGCGAGTTCGATCACCGTGGGCGCGATGTTGAACAGGATGAAATAGAGCATCATGTCGATGCTCTTGGTCCCGCGTTCGACGATCTTGGTCAGCGATCCGGTGCGGCGCTCAAGGTGAAACCGAAGCGAGAGCTCGTGGACGTGGCGGAACACCGTTCCCGCCAAGCGACGCGCCGCGTCCTGCCCGACCTTCTCGAAAATCGCGTTGCGGATATTGTCGGAAAGGACACCGCCGAAGCGCGCTACAGCGTAGGCGAGGACTAGCGCAGCAACGACCGCGAACGCCGCATGCGCGCTCATCCGGTCCAGAGCGACCTTCAGCGCGTACGGGCCGATGAAGCCGATGCCCTTGCCCGCGAGCACCAGCACGACCGCCGCGACAACCCGCGCCTTGAGCTCGGCCTCGCCCTTTGGCCACAGCATCGGCAGGAAGCGCCATAGCGCGGCGAACCCGCGGTTGGGCGTGTTTGTCCCGGTCTTCGCTGCCGCCATAAGCCCTAGGTAGGAGCGCCGGTCGAACCCCGCAAATCGTTCACATCGCAACTTGCCGCGGAACCGGGTAGGAAAGAGGCGGTTTTCACGCATGGGGAAGGATCGGCGCGTGGCTGCAAGAAGCCCGAAACAGAAGCCGGGGGGCAAGTCCGGGCAAAGGCCGCCTCGGAACGAGCAAAATCATGAGGCGACGGTCGACGACTTCGAGCAGGAGGGCATGGGCGTAGCGTCGAAGGAGTAGCCAACATGTCCGATGTCATGGAACCGATGGTCCACGAGGATCGGCTTCCCGGACACGAAAGCCAGCTCGAACCCAAGCCCGATTGGCAGCCGCGATATCCCGGCTCCGGACGATTGAAGGACAAGATGGCGCTGATCACCGGCGCCGATAGCGGCATCGGCCGTGCGGTCGCAGCCTTGTTTGCGCGCGAAGGCGCCGACGTCGCCATCCTCTATCTATGCGAGCATGACGACGCGGCCAAAACCAAGCAAATCGTCGAGGCAGAGGGGCGCCGCGCAATCACGATTCCCGGCGATGTCGGGGACAAAAGCTTTTGCGAGGCTGCGGTCAAGCAGACAGTCGACCAGCTCGGCGGGCTCGACCTTCTCGTCAACAACGCGGGCGAGCAGCATTATGACAAGGACATTCGGGACATCACCGAGGACCAGCTCAAGCGGACCTTCCAGACCAACATTTTCGGGATGTTTTTCCTGACCCAGGCGGCGCTGCCGCACTTGAGGCAGGGTGCGGCGATCATCAACTGCACGTCGGAGACGACCTACAAGGGTTCACCTGGGTTGCTCGATTATAGTTCGACAAAGGGGGCGATCGTCGGCTTTACCCGGTCGCTCGCCAAGAATCTCGTCGAGAAGGGCATAAGAGTGAACGGCGTCGCCCCCGGACCGATTTGGACTCCGCTCAACCCGTCGGGCGGGGAGCCGCCGGAGAAAATCCCCGAATTCGGCAAGGACACGCCGATGGGCCGGCCCGGACAGCCGAACGAGGTCGCTCCAAGCTTCCTGTTCCTGGCCTGCGAGGACTCAAGCTACATGACCGGGCAGGTCCTACATCCCGACGGCGGGGATACGACGGCGAGTTAGCAACGCTTTGGTGTTTTTCACCAACAGTCAGCAGATTGTGCAGTGACGCTTGCGACTATCGCATTCCGCGGTACTGAAAAACAACGATAATTTCCATTTGGCACGCCCCGTGCATTGATGACGGTACGGACCCGATGGTCGGGTTCGACGAAACAATGCAAAAAGGGGTTTGACCATGTTTACTGTTGCTACATTCCGCGAAACCGCCACCGTTCTCGCCGGTACGCTAATCAGCGCGCTTCTCCTCGTCTCGGCCGCGACTTCGCTGCCGATCGCCTGAAGCCACTCCAACGAAGGAAATCGAAATGAATGGACGTTTCCTCATCAATCGGGGCGACGCCAAGGTCATGGGCGTCGCCGCCGGTCTCGCCGATTACACCGGCATCGACCCTACAATCGTCCGCCTCGGCTTCGTCGCTTTGACCCTGATCACCGGCCCGGTGATGCTGTTTTTCTACGTCGTGACTGGGCTGCTCGCGCCGCGAGCATAAGCGGCGATCGAGCAGTCCCGCTCGCACTTTCAGCCAAGCGGCTGTAAGCGATCCTCCGTAGGGGTTCACCGAATCCGCAAGGAGATCGCCAATGCGTAAGCTTCTCATCGCCATCGTCGTTTCCGCCCTCGCCGCCGCTCCAGCCGGCGCGGCGCTTAAGGTTGGCGCGACAGCGCCCGATTTCACCACCATGGGCGCGGTCGGCGGCAAGGAGTTCAAGCTTCACCTTGCCGACCAGCTCAAGCACGGTCCCGTGGTTCTCTATTTCTTCCCCAAGGCCTTCACCAGTGGCTGCACCGCCGAGGCGCACGCCTTCAGCGAGTCGATCGGCGATTTCAAAAAGGCCGGGGCGCAGGTTATCGGAATGTCCGCCGACGACTTGAAGACGCTGCACGATTTCTCGACCAAGGAATGCCGCAGCGCCTTCCCGGTCGCGACCGCGACGCCCGAGATCCAGAAGGCCTATGACGTCGCCTGGGCCGCGCATCCGGGGATTACCACCAGAACCTCGTACGTGATCGGCAAGAACGGCAAGGTCGCCATGGTCCACGATGACCTCGACTTCAGCCAGCACGTCGCCAAGACGCTCGCGGCCGTCCAAACGCTCAAATAGCGTCGGTCAGTTAATGTTGCGGCCATGTCCCGGTCATGGACGGCCGCTATTCCCCCGTCCACGCTCAATGAATCAACAAGGGGAAAGCGTATGAAAACCAGCACGACCATGATTATTGCTGCCGCCGTCGTGGCGCTCGCAGCCTGCAACAAGAAGAGCCCGGCTGACAACCAGGCCTCGGCGGTTGAAGCCAACGCCAGCAACGCGGCCGGGAATGTCACCGCGGCGGGCGAGAATACCGCAGCCAACATCATGAACAGCGCCGAAAACAAGGCGTCCGCCGTCAAGAACGAAACCAAAAACGAAGCGGCCGCGATCAAGAACGAGGGCAAGAACGAAGCCGCGGCGATCAAGAACACGTCCGAGAACAAGACCAAATAGTTCACGCGAGAGCACGCGTCGAACATGAAGGGCGTTCGGGCGACCGGGCGCCCTTCTTTGGTTTAGGGGCCTAACGGCCAGGTTCGCGCAGCCCATTCGTCGGCGTTACGCCTCTGCCGGGCGATAATCATGCGACTGCGGCGCTGGCGCGCTGTTGTTCTTGATTATGACCAGAACCCAGCATTACGCACCAGCCAGCGCCCTCCCCGCGATTGCCGCGGTCCTCGCGCTTTCTTCAACTCCCTTGGCGGCGCAGACGGCACCGCCGGTGACCACCGAGCCGACGACTGCAACGACGCAGCAGGCGCCAAGCTCCGCGCCGCCGCCGGTTACCGATGTGACGCCGGCCGCGCCCGCCGCGAGCACGGCAGCAACCACGAGCGATGCTTCGCCGGCACCCGCGGCAACAACGGTGAAGACGCGAACGGTCACTCGGACCACGCACACGGCCATTGCCAGGCCGGTTCCGACCCGCCGGACGGTCGCCAGGAGCACGACGACGGTTGCCAGGAGCACGACGACCCATGTGGCGGCGGTCCCATCCACGCCGGCCCAGCCGCCACCTCCGCCGCAGCCAACCAATTCGCGATCGGCGGCGGCCCCCGTCGTCGATTTGACGGCGAAGCCGGCGAACCAGCCGGCGGCGACGTCGCGACCCTCGACGCACGCCGATGAAACTCTGCCGATCGCGGGCGGTGCGCTCGCGCTGCTGGCTCTCGGCGGCGCTGCCTATGCGGTGTCGCGCCGCCGCCGGCGCGAGAACGCATGGCGTGACGAATGGGTCGACGAGCCGGCAACCGAGCATGAGGCGGCCGTCGAGCACGAACCAACCGCCGCGGCCGAGATGGAGCCCCGCCACGACGCGATTGTGCATGAGCAGCAGGCCGAGATTGTGGCCCCGTCGGCCTTCGCGTGGGACGCAACGCAAGCAAGTCGGCGGAAGACGGATCACGACCCCGACGATGACCGGCTACCGGGCGAGACCTGGGTCCAGCGCGCCTATCGTGGGCCAAGCGCCAACAATCCGTCGGTATCGCTGAAGAACCGGCTGGGCCGCGCCGCTTTCTTCGACAAGCGCGAGCGCGACGTCGCCGCAGGACTGGCCGAGCCGGTGGACGCTGACGCTGGGCTACCGGACGCACGGGCCGAGGGCGAGCTAGCGTAAAACCGCGAATCAAGCGCAAAGGGCGACAGCCGCCGCTGGGAAGCCAGCGGCGGTTTTCGCATCGCGGCAAGTTTCGTCTTAACCCTTTCTAAGCACCAAAAGGGCACAAGCTCCTGCGGGAAAACAAGCGGAGTCGGACATGGGGGCGCCCTCTACAGGGATGCAGGCAGGCGATCAGGCGTCGGCGGAGGCGCTGCTCGGCGCGTTCAAGACGATCAAGGCGTCGGAACGCCGCAAGCACGCCAGCGTGCTCAATTACTGGCTGTCGATTCGCGGCGACAAGGAATTTCCGCCGCTTCACGACCTCGATCCGCTGGAACTGTCCGACGCTGGGCCGAACAGTGCCCTGCTGGAGCTGATCAGCGGCGGCCACGACGCCGAGATCCGCCATCTCGGCGAGGCGCTGCGCGGCGGTCAGGATTGGCCTGAACGGATCATGGACGCGCCGACCCCGTCGATCCTGGGCTGCATTGCCAAGAAATTGCCAATCGTTGCCATCTCGCGCGACTTCCTCGCGTTCGAGGATGAATTTTCGGATGACGCTGGCGCAACCAGCGTCTGGATCACCCTGCTGCCGCTGAGTGCCGGCGGCGCCTGGGTCGACTATGTTTATGCGCTGGTCAGTCTCGAGGGGACGCCCGCCAAGGGCGCGAAGGCTGTCGAGAAGTCGAAGGCCGAGGTCAAGGCGGAGGTGGTTGAGGAGCCTCAGGAGCCGGCAGCCGAGGTCGAGGAAGTCCAACCGCCGGTTGAACAGGCCGAACCACCTGTTGAAGCGATCACCGAGGAAGCCGAAGCCGAGGTACCGCACGACGAAGCCCCGGCAACCGAAACCGCGACGCCAGCACCCAAGGCCGCGCCGGGCTTTTCCAAGCTGTTCGACAGCCTCGCCGGGCTGACCGGATTCCATGCCCAATCGGTTAAGGTCGAACCGGTGATATCC
>WNFM01053186.1_pt1 | contig 20001 bp, 13 predicted proteins | sample 5400271 | NCBI WGS metagenome assembly WNFM01 (sample SAMN13153352, study PRJNA577476) | soil metagenome | isolation source: 60 cm saprolite on Douglas fir-dominated hillslope | place: USA:California | collected 2013-09-17
CGAGCAGTCGCGCACCGGCGCCGGTTCCGCCCGCGGCGAAGCGCGCGGCTTCCCTCGCCCGCGCGACCAGCCGCTCCGCCTCTGCGTGCGCACGCCGCTTCAATTCGCCTCGCTGCTGGGTCCGCTCCGCGCGCGCACCGAGGCCGTCGAGCACCGGCGGGCCCGGCGGGAGCGGCTCGCGATGCTCGAGCCCGTGCTGCAAGACGACGTCCCAGCCGGGCGCGCCGTCCCAGGCGTAGACGTCGAGCTGCGCTCCCAGCGTCTCCAGTTGCGCGAGCGGCGCCTCGGCCGGCTCGTGCCGCGTGAGCGGGACTGCGGCAGCGACCGCGTCGAGCAGCAGCTCCGCGAGCTGGCGCGCCGTCGCCTCGCGCTCGGCAAAGTCCGCGCGCAGCGCCACCAGGATCGATCGCGCGAGCTCCGCCTCTGGCAATTCTGCCATGGCGCTAGCCGTTGCCCGCGATCAGGCGCCCGGCGAGGAAGGTCGCGGCCGCCGCCAGCGCTCCCACCAGCACCGTCTCGAGGCCGCTGCGCAGCCAGGGCCGGCCGGTCATCAGCGTCTTGAGCGCGCCCGCGACGAAGAGCGCGAACAGGGTCAGCCCCACCGAGAGCTGAAACGCGGTCTGCACCGCGAGGGGCAGCGCGTAAGGAATCACCGGAAAGGCCGCGCCCAGCGCGTAGGCCAGCGAGACCACCGCGCCCGAGCGCAGCGGCGTGACGTTGGGGATCGCCGAGAGCCCCAGCTCCTCGGTCATCATCGTGTCCACCCAGAAGACCGGATCGGCGGTGACGTGCGCGACCATCTGCTCCAGCGCCTCGCCGCGGAAACCCTTGCGCCCGAAGATGGTGCGCACTTCCTTGCGCTCCTCCTCGGGGAACTCGACGATCTCGCGCTCTTCGCGATCGCGCTCGCTCGAGATGAATTCGCGCTCGCTCTTGGCCGCGAGGTACGCGCCCAGCCCCATGGCGATGGTGCCGCCGATCAGCTCGGCGAGGCCCGCCAGCAGCACGATGCGCGTCGAGACCGCGGCGCCGTGGACGCCGGAGACCACCGCGAAGGCTGCGACCAGGCCGTCGTTGGCCCCGAAGACCAGGTCGCGCAGCGAGCGGCCGCCGGGGATGTGCGCCGCCTCGGTGTGGGTGGCGCCGTCTTCCCGGCCGCGGATGAAGAACTTGGGCAGGCGCATCGACACGCCTTGTAGCGGAGCCTGCGTCCACTTGCCACGTTCCAGGGGCCCTCGCGCAGGTGACAAGAGGTCGATGGCCCACTATCCTAGGTCTTGATGTTGAGAATGATTATCATTTTCATAACCGCGGCGCTGCCCGCCCTCGCTGCCGAGCCTGGGCGGGAGGCGCAGCCGCTGCGCCGGGTGGTGGCCCTGCTCGACTACGTCTCGGGCGACTACGCGCGCGCGGTCGGGCCGGACGGCGCGGTGCTCTCGGCCGCGGAGCATCGCGAGCAGATCGGATTCGTCGAGGACGCCGCCCGCGAGCTGCGCGCGGAGGTCGACGGCAAGGGCGAAGATCTCGCGCTGCGCCTCGACGCGCTCGGCAAGCTGGTCGCCGGGCGAGGCCCGCCGGCGCAGGTGGCGGCGCAGGCGCGCGCGGTGCGCGACGAAGTGGTGCAGCGCTTTCAGGTGGTGCTCCTACCCATGCGGCCGCCCGATCTCGTCCACGGCGCGCAGGTCTACGCGCAGGCGTGCGCGGCCTGTCACGGCCCGGGCGGACATCCCAACCTCACTCTCGGCCTGGAGACCCGCGCGCCTGACTTCGCTTCGCGCGAGGAGATGAAGCCGCTCACCGCGCAGCGCATCTTCAACGCGGCCACCTACGGAGTCCCAAGGACGCAGATGCCCGCGTACGACAGCGGGCTCGACGACGCCTCGCGCTGGGACGTCGCCTTCTACCTGCTCTCGCTCGCGCATCCGGGCGCAACGCCTCACGGCCTCACGCTGGCCCGGGCAGCGCTGGTGCCGACGCGCTTTTCGGAATTGGCCTCGCTCTCCGATGAGGAATTGCGCGAGCGCCTCGCCGCGGCCGGGCTCTCCGCGTCCGATCAGGAAGAAGCGCTCGCAGCGCTGCGCGGCGGGCCCTTCGATTCCGCACAATCGGCGCAGCCGCAGGGCTTGGCGCAGGCGCGCCACGACGTCGCACGGTCGGCTTCGCTCGCGCACGCCGGCGACCGCGAGGGCGCGCGGCGGACGCTGATCACCGCCTACCTCGATCACTTCGAGCCGCACGAGGCCGGCCTGCGCGCCCGCGACGCCGCGCTGGTCGCCGAAGTGGAATCCGCATTTCTCGCGCTGCGGGCCGCGATCGACAGCGGGCAGGAGGTCGACGCCAACGCCGCGCGCCTCGACGCGCTGCTGGAAAAGGCCGACGCGCGTCCGCCCGGCGGGGCGCTGGTGGCGCTGGTCGCCGCGCTCGCGATTTCGCTGCGCGAGGGAGTCGAGGCCGCGCTGCTGGTCGCCGCCATGCTGGCGCTCCTGCGCAAGGCGGGCCGCGAGGCCGACGTGAGCGCGGTCCACGCAGGCTGGATCTCCGCGCTCGCGGCCGGCGCCGCCACTTGGTGGCTCTCGGGCCTTTTGCTCGCGCGCGTCTCGGGCGCGCACCGCGAGTTGATCGAGGGCGTGCTGCAGCTCGTGCTGGCCGGGCTCATCCTCTACGCCAGCCATTGGCTCTTCCACGCCATGAGCTCGCGCAAGCTGGTGGCGGCCTTCTTCCGGCGCTCGATGGCGGGAGCCAGCTCGGCGGTCGTCCTGGGCCTCACCTTCGTGGCCGTCTACCGCGAGGCCTTCGAGACGGTGCTCTTCTTCCGCGGACTGGTGCTCGAGTCGCCTGGCTTCGGCGCGGCCATCCTCGCCGGCGCGCTCTGCGGGCTCTTCGCGCTCATCGCGCTGGTCGCCGCCTTCCAGCGCCTCGGGAGGAAACTGAAGCCGCGCCTGCTGCTGGTCGGCTGCGGCGTGCTCCTCTCCGGCCTCGCGATTCTCATGGTCGGCAACGGCGTGCGCAGCCTGCAAGTGCTGGGCGTACTGCCGCTGACGGTGTGGGGCGCATTCCAGCTTCCGGCGCTGGGACTCTACGCCACGCGCGAGGGCTTGCTCGCGCAGATGTTCGTCGTCGTCTTCCTCACCGCGACCGCGCTCTGGCACACGCTGCGCGGCCTGGCCGCCGACCGGCGCGCGCCCGCCTGACTACTCCCTGCCCGGATCGCCCGGCCGCACGTTGGCCACGCATTTGTTCTGCACGCACGCCGGGTAGGTCATGGTCCGCGGCGGCATGCAGTTGGGCTGCGGGCACTCGACTTTCAGCCCGCAGGATCTCGCGTGTGCCTCGAGCGCTTCGCTGCCGCTCTTCGTCACCGCGCGCGGAACGCAGAGCATCGGGCAGCAGGCGGCCGGCGCAAAGCGCGTGAAGGCGCAGTCGGCGTCGCTCGAGCAGGGCGAGTCGTCGGCTGCCGCCGGCGGATCGGCCGGCGCCGCGCGCGATTGCGCAGCCGCTGCTGCCGCGGCCTGTGACGCAGTCATCGGTCCGGTCGCTTCGGCTCGAGGCGATACGGGGGCAGCGGCCATCGGCTTCGCCGCCGCGGGCGCGGCTTCGGGCGCCGGCGGAGCAGCCGCTGCCGTCCCCGCCGCTTCCAGCCCGGCCGCTGGAGCAGCCGTTTCTTTCTGTGCTGAGGCGCAAGCGAAGAAAAGGACGCAGGCGAGTGCGGTTCGCATGGCGAGCAACATGCTAGCCCGCCCGTGGAGGGTCAAGCGGCGCTGGCCTGGTCTGGTGGAACTTCGTGTAGTCGATGCCGGCGCGTCCGTCGGCGAGCTGGCCGACGATGTCGACGAAGCGGCGTCCCCAGGCGATCTCGTCCATGTTGTACGCGTGGCGCGAGTGGATGGTCTGGTTGAAGGTCTCATCGAGGCCCGTCAGCGAGACGTAGAGCTCCGCGCCCATCGCCCGCAGCGACTCGGGCGTCTGCCCGTGCAGCACGCTCTTCTCGTCGATGGGATGGATGGCGAGCCAGCTGAGCGCGAACACCGCCGAGCTCGATCGGATGAGCCGCAGGTCGTGCATGCGCCGCACCAGCTCGCCCTCCTTGGTCTGCTCCGATCGCATCAGCCCCACGCGCAGCTGCGCTTCCACCACCTGGTTGCCGCGCGCGTTCGCGACCCGGAGCATCAACGACGGCACGCCGTCCTGCATCGCCACCACGCACACGTCGCTCCAGAGCACGCGCGCGGTCGGCCGGGCGAACTTGGCGAACATCAGGCCGGTGGTGAGCGCGACGCCGGTGATCCCGCAGAAGGACTCGAAGGTGACGAGCAGATGCGCGGCCATGCTCACGGGCGCCATCTTCCCGTAGCCGATGGTGGCGATGGTCTCGACGCTGAAGAAGAACGCGTCGGTGAACGAGCCCGGACGCGCGTTCTCGATGCCGCCGATGGTGGCGTAGGCGGCCGCGAAGAGCGTGTTGATGATCAGGTAGAGCGTAATCACCACGGCGAAGACGCGCCGCCAGCTGGAGGCGAGCCAGAAATGGTAGAGGTCGCTGAAGGGGGCGCGCGAGAGCCCCACCTTGATGAGATTGCTGCGGCCGTCCTTGGAGATGTAGCGCGGCGGAGCGGTGGTTTCTGCCACGTCTCGAAGGTAACACCGTTCCGCGCCGGCGTTGTCCGGGGAGCCGTCACCAGATAGGGTCCCGCGCATGACCATCTCAATGTTGGCGGCCCTCGCGGCCGCGATCGCGCCCGGGAAAGAGGCGCCCGCGTTCTCGCTCGATTCGACCGGCGGCAAGAAGGTCGCGCTGGCGGATTTCAAAGGGCAGACGCTGGTGCTGGCGTTTTTCCCCAAGGCGTTTACCGGAGGCTGAACCAAGGAGCTGTCGGCGTTCCGCGATGCAATCGAGCGGTTCGCCGGCAAGAACGCCCAGGTCCTGGGCGTCTCGATGGACGACCTCGACACCAACAAGCGCTTCGCGCAGAGCCTGAACCTGCCCTTCCCGCTCCTCTCGGATCCCAAGGGCGAGATGGCGGAAGCGTACGGCGTCAAGGGTGACGGCCACGCGAACCGCGTCACTTTCGTGGTCGGGCCGGACGGCAACGTCCTCAAGGTCGTCGAGGGCAAGGACGCGATCGACCCGACGCTCGCGCTCGACGCCTGCCCCATCCATCCGAAGAAGAGCTGAAGCCGGCCCGCCGCGCACGGGCGGCGGGCTTCTCAGAGCGCGATCTTGGCGGTGACGTGGCCCTCGGGGGCCAGGCGCGGCGCTTCAGGCGACACCACGCCTGCCGCCCGGCAGCAGAAGAGCGGGTGCACCGATTCCCAGGCGCGGCGCCACTCCGACTCCACGCCCGCCAGCACCCGAGCGACAGCGTAGCGGCCGACAACGTCCTTCGCGTCGAACTCGACGCCCCGCTCGGGACCTTGCGCCCAGGCGATGCGGCCGAAGGAGAGATCGCGGAAGGTCAGCCGGTCCTCGGAGAGCAGCCGGAGCTCGACCGCCCGGCCCGCCGGGAAGCGCGAGACGCCCGTCAGGCGTGCTCCGCCCGCGCTGATGTCGAGCAGGCGGCCGGTCTCGACGGATCCTTCGGCCCGCATCTCGACGGGGAAGTTGCAGCCCACGCGAGGGCTCTCGCGGGTGTACTCGGCGGAGGAGAGGATGGGGCGCGGGTCGAGCAGCTCGATCCAGACGCCGCTGCCCTCGAGCGAATCGATCGCGCAGCCGTGCAGCAGGCGGGCGTGCGCGCCGTCGTCGAAGCGGAACTCGAGGCAGACGGGCGCCCAGGGGAGCAGCCGCAGCTTGTCGTCGCGATAGAAGAAGAGCCAGCGGCCGTCAGGCGCCTGCACGTGCGCGCGCGCCTGCTCGACGGTGGAGAACCGGTAGCGCAGTCGCGTCGTGGCCCTGCCCAAGATCTCCATCCGCGGTCGAGGCCACCAGAACTCGATGAAGGAAAGCAAGCCCCGGTGTGGGACCATGACTAGACCGCCAGTAGCGCGGCGCGCGCGGGCAGCCCCGTGGCCTCCTCGATGGCGGCGCAGTAGAGCCGCAGTTGCGCCGCGTAGTGCGGGTGATCGGCCGGGCGCGCGTCGGTCTTGAAGTCCACCACCGTCCAGCCCTGGTCGTCGAGGAAGGCGAGATCGACCACGCCCTCGAGGAGCGTGCCGTCGCCGAGGCGGTGAACGAGAGGCTCCTCGCGCCGGCAGTCTCGGCTCACTGCTGCGCGCCTCAGCAGCGGATGCCGGAGCGCGGCCGCGACCGCGCGAGCCGCTGCCGCGACCTCCGGCTCGGTCGCGCCGGCGAGCCGCCCCTGCGCCGCCGCCGCGAGGTCGATGTCGCCGGCCCCGGCCTCCAGATCGATCTCCGCCAGCACCGCATGCAAGCGCCTTCCGCCGGGCCTGCCAGGATCTCGCGCCTGGACGGCCTCGATCGCGACCTCGTGCCGCGAACCCGACTCTCCACCCGCCCCCGAAACCGCTCGCGCCGTCGCGCTCTCGACTTTCAGCGACGGCGCCGCTCCCATTTCCACCGACCGCTTGCGCCGCTCCTGCCACTGCGCGTGCGCCGCCGCGACCGGCGCGGAGTTGCCGTCCTCGACCAGCAGATCGTTCGTCCGCAGCCCGCCCTCGATCTCGCGATCCAGCGCTGAGGCCTGCGCGTCCCACCAGACGACCTCGTGCGCCCCGGCCCGCGGGACGTGCAGTCCTGGCGCAACCGGGAGCGGCGCGAAGATCCCGGGCGGCCGATCGAGCACCGTCTCCTTCCCGAACGGCGGCGCTCCGGGCGCGGGCCGGCCGTGCCCCCGCTCCAGATCGGCCGGGTAAAGCGCCGGGTGCAGCGCCGTCAGCCAACCCTCAGGCTCGCCGTCGCCGGTGACCGGCACGACCAGCAGGTCGCGCGCGCGGGTGGCGGCGACGTAGGCGACGCGCAAGGCCTCCTCCTCGTCCTTCTTCAGCAGAGCCGCGCGGTCCGCGACCAACTCCGCCGGAGCGCACCCCGCGAGCGGCATGGCCCACACGCCCCGCGCCGGATCGACCGCGCGTGAGGGAGTCTTGTGGGCCGCAGGCGCGCCGGGATCGCACAAAACCACCACGGGGAACTCGAGCCCCTTGGCCTTGTGCACGCTCATGATCCGCACGCCTTCGGTTCCCTCCTCGACGACGGGAGCTTCGGCCGCTTCGCCGCGCTCGGCCTCGGCGGCGAGGCGATCGACGAATCCGCGGAATGAGCTGGCGCCCGCTGCCTCGAATCTTCGCGCCAGCTCCAGTACGCGCAGCACGTTGCCGAGCGCCTGCTCGCCGGCCTGGCGGATGGCGATGCCCGCGTGCGCGCGCGTCCGGTCGAGCAGCCGCGAGAGCGTCTCGGCGATGGGCCTCCGGTTGCGCTTCAAGTGCAGCTCGCCGAGGACCGCGAGCGCCTCGGCCACCTCTTCTTCCTGGGCCGACAACCCCGCTGGCCGGCTGCGCAGCGGATTGAACGACTTTCGCCGCTCGCGCCAGAGGAGGAGCGAGTCGTCGCCGAGCGCGAAGAGCGGCCCGCGCAGCGTGGCGAACACCGACAGCTCGTCGTCGGGCCACTCGATGGCCTGCGCCGCCGTTCGCATGGCCAGCACTTCCTCGCGCGCGTGGTAGGAGCGCCCGCCCACCAGCACGTGCGGGATGCGCCGCGCCTCGACCGGGACCGCCTCCCTGCCGCGCTCGGAGACTTTCCAGCCGCTTTCGCGGATGAGCCAGTCGACGAAGGCGCCCGCCGCGACCGGCGTGGATTCGCGGATGCGCTCCTTGGTGATCTTTTCGTACTTCCCGTAGATGTGCGGTGCCGGCAGCGCGATCACCGCCGGCTGCCCGGGCAGAGCGTCGCGGAAGGGATCGAGCGCGACGTACGCGGCCTGCGTGCCGCCGGTCATCTTCGGGGCGAACGCGCCATTGACCGCCTGCTGGATGGCGGGCACCGAGCGGAAGCTGGTGGTCAGGTGCACGAGCTGGGCACCCGAGGCGAGCAGCAGCGCCTTGACGTCCTCGTAGAGCGCGATGTCGGCGCGGCGGAAGCGGTAGATCGATTGCTTGGGATCGCCGACCACGAAGAGCTTCCCCGGCAGCGGCCGCGCGCGCCGCCAGTCGTCCTGCGCGGGGTCCGCGGCGGCGATGAGGACGAGGATCTCCGCCTGCAGCGGATCGGTATCCTGGAACTCGTCGACCAGGACATGCGTGAAGCGCTGCTGCAGCTCCGCGCGCACCTGCGCATCGCCGCGGATCAGATCGCGGGCGCGCAGCAGGAGATCGAGGAAGTCGAGCGCCCCCGCGCGCGTCTTGAGCTCCTCGTAGGAATCGCAGAGCGGCCGCAACTCCTCGCGCAGGCAAGCGGCGAGATCGGCCGCGGCGGCCTCGAGGAACGAGTCGAGCTCGGCTTTGGCGGCGTCGCGGAGCGCCAGCATCGAGGCTTTCTCCAGATCCTTCGCGAACCACTTGCCGCCGCCGCGCCAGAACCAGAGGCGGCGGCGCGAGAGCTCGTGCAGCTCCGCTTCGAGTCCGTCGGCGTCCCGGCCCCCGCGCACGGCCTCTTTGCGCCGCACTTCATCCATCCAGCGCGAGAGCTCCGCCAGCGACTGCGCCGCCCACTCTTCGGGCCGCTGCGCTCGCGCCGCCAATGCGCCGGTCTCGGCGAGCTTCTGCAGCACGCGATCGAGGCCGCCCGCGCGGTCGAACGGGTCGCGGCGCCAGGAGGCGTCGAAGTCGCGGTGCTCCGCCAGATCGCGCCCTGCGCCTCGCAGCAACTCGCGCGGCGGCGTGTCCGAGGCGCGCACCTTCCGCCGCAAGAGCCTGCGCACTCCCTCCGGCGGATCGCCAACGATGCGCTGGAACCAGCCGTCGAACGCTTGATCGAAGAGCCGCTCCTGCTCTTCTCCCGCCGCCACCTCGAACACTGGGTCGACGCGTGCCTCGACCGGCCGCTCGCGCAAGAGATCGGCGCAGAAGGAGTGGATGGTGCCGATGGGCGCCGCCTCCAGCGTGCCCAGCGCCGCCGTGAGCCGCGCCTGCTCCTCGGCCGTTGCGCCCAGCCGCGCTGCCTCCAGCTCTCCGCGCAGGCGGAGCTTCATTTCGCCCGCGGCCAGGTCGGTGAAGGTGACCGAGAGGATCCGGTCGAGCCTGGTGTGGCCCAGGCGCACGAGCGCGACGATGCGCGCCACCAATTCGGTGGTCTTGCCGGTTCCGGCAGCCGCTTCGACCAGCAGCGTGGTCGCCAACTCGCCGCGGATGCGCTCGCGGGCCTGCGCGTCGGCGAGCGGCGTCACGGCATACCCCGCAGCTTCACCAGCGGCGCGAGCGCGTCCAGCGGCTTGCGCTTCACCCGCTGCCACTCGGACGGACCGCAGACGGGCAGGTAATCGCAGCGACTGCACTCCCTCTCGTCGCGCGGCGCGGCCGGCAGAAATCCCTGCGCCACCGATTGCGAAATCGTCTCGGCGAGCAGCGCCACGCTGCCGCGCGCGGCGGTGTCGAGCGGCACTTCCACCGACGTGTACTCGCCCGCGTGCGTGCAGTAGTAGAGCCGTCCCCCCTCGACGCGCGCGTCCGGGAAGAGCTTCTCGAGAGCGAGTGCGTAGAGCGCGGGCTGCAGCGTCGCGCCGCCGCCGATGACGGTCCCCGCTTCCGCCCAGGCCTTGCCGGTCTTGTAATCGGTGGCGCGCAGCGCGCCCTCCTGGTCGCGCTCGACCAGATCGATCGAACCGCGCAGCCGGAGCCCCTGGAGCGCTACTGGCTCCGCCGTGCTGTGCGGGTCGCGCTCCTCGGCGTCGACGAGGCCGAAGGCAAGCTCGAATCGCCACGGCTTCCAGCGCTGCTCCTCGTACGCCCGCCGCAGCCACTCGCGCAGGTCGACCTTGAGGCCCGCGACGCAGTCCCTCCAGATGCGATCGATGGCCGGCGCCAGACGCTCCTCCCACTCTCGCGCAACCTCCTCGATGATCGCTTCCAGGCGCTGCTGCGCGGCCGCCAGATCGACCGGATTGCCTTCCGCGAGCTCCCGGAGCAGCCGGTACTGCACCTTGTGGATGAGCGAGCCGCGCTCGAGCGGATCGATCTCGTCGATCGCCTCCGGAACCTCCCGCGGCGCTAGCCGGTGCACGGCCTGCAGCACGAACTTGTAGGGACAGGCCGAATAGTTCTGCAGCGCCGTGGGCGAGTAGGGGCGCGCCGCCGGCAGGTGCGCCTGCAGCGCCGCCAGCGCTTCGGCCGCCGGCTGCACGAGCCCGTCGGCTGGCGTCCAGCGCTTGAGCGCTCGCCGCGCCCGCGCCCGCAAAGCCCGCTTGAGATGCGGGTTCGCCGAGAGCAGGTACGCCGCGGTGCCGCGCGCCTCTTTCTCGGGCAGGTGGAACGAGCGGGAGAGGAGCGCGAGATCGTGCTCCGCCTCGTCGATGGCGTCCGCCGGATCGCGGGGCGCCGGCCAACCCGCGCGCGTTCCCGCCGCCTGCTCCGCGCGCCGCGACAACTCTTTGAACGCGGGCAGCACTCCCTCGGCGGCGCGGAGCACTTCGAGGCCATAGAAAGACGGCACGCGCGCGCGGCCCTGCGAAAGGTCGATGCGCGGCCAGGAGAGCACCACCTTGCCCTGCGCCGCTCCCACTGCCAGCCGCAGCGCGAGCCGCTCGCGAGCAATGCGGTCTTCGCTGGTTTCCAGCCCGTCGAGCGAGAAGCGTTCGCGGTCGCGCAGCAGTGGGTCCTCGGTGACTTTCTGTGGAAAGAGCCGCTCCGCGAGTCCCGGCACGAAGACGACGTCGAAGGAGAGCCCGCGCGCGGCCGCCGCCTCGGCGAGGTAGATCCGCCCGTGGCGCTTTGCCGCCGGCGGTTCGGGAAGCTCGGTCAGCCGGCGCCCGAGCACCAGCCGCACCTCGGCGAGCGAGACCGGCCCGACCGGCCCCATCGGCGCAAGCTCGGCCAGGAGCGAGAGAACGCGGGCAGGTTCGCGCAGCGCCCGGGTGGCGAGCGCGGTCAGCGGGTCGATCCACTCGCCCCAGGCCGCTTCTTCCGGCAGCGCCGAGAGCGCGTCGAGCAGCGGCAGCGCGAAGCCGCGCAGCGCCGACAGATCCGAGAGCTCGCGCTGGATGCGCTGCACCCTCGCCTCGTCGTCCGCGAACGCCTCGATCTGACCGTGCAGCGCGCCCGCGAGACCGTGGAGCCGCTTCTCCCAGCGCTGCCGCCCGCCGATGACGGCAGCGTCGAGCAGCAGCTTCTCCCAGCGCCACGGCGCGCGCAGCGAGCCGGCGACCACCGGCGCGTCGACGTCGGAAGGCAATTGCGGCTCGCGCGGCGGCTCGGACTCCCCCGGCGGATGCGCGGCCAACTCTGCGTCGGGAGGCACCCACCGATCGCCGCTCGCGGGCGGCTGCGGCGGCGCACCCCCGACCGCGTCCGGCACCTCGCCGAGCGAGAGATACTCGCCGAACGAGCGAGCCGAGAGGCCCTCGGCCTTGCACGCCAGGAGCGCGAGGAAGGCGCGCCCGGCCGGATCGGGCCGCAGCGTTCCCGAGGCGAAAAACGCCGGCACGCCCGCGCGCGCGAAGGCCTCTTCGAGCAGCGCGCGATATTGCGACGGCGCGCGCAGCAGCACCGCCATGCGATCGAACGGCACTCCCCTCTCCGCCTCGAGACGGGCCAGGCGCGCGATCTCGACGCACTCGCGGCTCTCGCCCGGCGCCGAGAAGATCTGCACGTCGTCGCCCAGCGGCAGGGCAGCGGGCTCCGCTTGCGACGCCGAGCGCCCCGCGTCGAAGAGACTTTGCTGCACGCGCGCGAGCGAAGTTCCGGCCGCCTCCTGGAGCGCCCGCGGCGCAACGCCGAGGGCGCGCGAGATGCGCTGCGCATCGCCGGAGGGCGCGACCGCGAGCACTTCGCCCCGCAGCCGGGAGAGCAGGCGCTCCTCGAGGGAAGCCGAGAGCGGAACGTCGATCAGCAAGGCGGGCAAGGCCAGGAAGGGATGATCCTCCTCGAGAGCGAGCCGGAACACCTCGGCCCGATCGGCCAGTCGCGCCCGCTCGAGCTCCGCCTCGTACGCCTGCAGCAGCCGGCCGAGGTCACCCTGCGGCCGCGCGCCTGCGAGCCGCGCTTCCTGCAAGCTGCGCGCGAGTGCGCGGGCGAGCCCCGGCTGCTGCGCGACCGGCTGGAACCTGCCCAGCGCCTTCTCGCGCCCGAGTTGGTGCACGACGCGCGCGCAGACCGCCTCGACGCCCAGCGCCGAGAGCGGCGACAGTCCGCGCGACGCGAGCCCGCGCGACGCCACCACCGCTGCGAGTCGCGCCAACGTCAGGCGCTGCCAGCCGAACGCCGCCCCCACTTGCAGCGCCGCCGCGCGGATGCAATCGGAGGCGGCCTCCTGCGTGGCCGAGACCACCAGCGCGCGCTCCTTCGCCCGCGCGGCCATCCATTTCCGCGCCTCGAGCAGCCGGGCCTCTGCGCCGAACGAGGTGAGCACTTCTTTCACGGAGGCAGCCTACCGCAGGGGTCTGACATCTGGACGCAGGCGAACACGATCGATGGACTCGCGGTAGACTCCCCCCATGAAGCGGATCCTTCTCGCCGCACTTCTTGCGCTCGGCGCCTGCCAGACCGGCTCCGCCAACACCGCCAGCGGCGCCGCCATCATGACCGCGCTGGCGCTCGGCTCCTCGGCGGTGAGCCGCTCCCAGGGCGGCTGCTACGCCGTCTGCCAGCAGGGCGAGACCTGCAACGAGAAGACCGGCTGGTGCGAGCCGCTGCCGTGCCGCGGGCAGTGCCGCGCGGACGAGTCGTGCGAGGAGGGCTTCTTCGGGATCAAGTGCGTCCCCGGCGGAGCGATCACCGGCGTCACCTCGCCCGCGGCCGCTCCCGCGCCGGCGAAGTCGGTCCCCGCGCCTGAGGCGTCGCCGAAAAAGGACAAGCCGCCAGTGCCGGACGCGGCCAAGCCGTGATCGAACCGGTTCGTCTCCCGGCACGGCACGACGGTTTTCTCCTCGGCGGCGAGCTCTTTCTCCCGGAAGGCGCTCCGCGGGCGTGCGCGCTGATCGGTGGCGCCATGGCCGTGCGCGCGCGCTACTACGCTCCCTTCGCGCGCTATCTCGCGGAAGAAGGGATCGCGGCGCTGACCGTCGACTACCGGGGCATCGGCGCGTCGCGTCCGGCCAGGTCGCTCAAGGGCTTCGCCGCCCACTACCACGACTGGGGCGAGAAGGATCTTGCGGGCGCGGCCGACTTCCTCGCGCTCAGGTACCCGGGCCTGCCGCTCCACTACGTCGGCCACAGCACCGGCGGGCAGGTGATGGGACTTGCGGACGTGCAGTTCGCCTCGGCGCTCTTCGTCGCCTCCGGCACCGGATACTGGAAGGCATACCGGGGCGTGTCGCGCGTCTTCCTCGCCGCGCTCTGGTACGCGCTCTTTCCCGCGCTGACCGCGGCGGCAGGATACCTGCCGATGCGCGCCTTCGGACAAGGCGAGAACGTCCCGCTCGGCGTCGCGCGCGAGTGGGCCGAATGGGGCCGCGACCCGCGCTACGTCTTCAGCTACGCAGAGCCGCGCGGCGGCCTCGGCTACACCAGCTACCGCGGCCCTCTGCGCGCCCTCTCGTTCGCGGACGACGTCTACGCGCCGAAGCGCGCCACCGAGTCGCTGCTCTCCCTCTACACGCAGGCGCGCAAGGAGCTGGTCGACGCATCGAACGGGACGCCCGTCGGCCACTTCGGATTCTTCCGCAAGCCGGCGCTCTGGCCCGACCAGGTCCGCTTCCTCACTACTGCGCGCGGGTGATCTGCAGCGCGCGAGGCTGGCCGTTGCGGGTGGTCGAGAGGGAAACGACCGTGCCTGGCGCGCCGGTGATCCGCGCCACCGCGTCCGACGAGCTCTGGACGGGAGCACCGTCGACGGAGACGATCACGTCGCCGGCGAGGAGCCCCGCGAGATCGGCGGGGCCGCCGGGGATGGTCCAGAGGACGAAGACGCCGGACGCTCCGCCGCGCAAGCCCGCGCCGATGGTGCCAGGGGCAGCGGTCGCCGGCGGCAGAACCACGTCGGCGAGGTCGAGCAACTGGCCCTCGGCGAGCGTGACCGGCAGGTCCTTGCTGCGGCCCGGGCCGGATTGGAGGTGGATGGTGTGCGCGCCGGCCGAGAGGCCGGTCAGTCGAAAGCGGCCGTCCGCGCCGATGGGCGCGATGGCGCGGCCGTCGCTGCTCGCGGCCCCCGCGGTGATCGGCGCGCCCGAAGGGTCCATCACGCGGCCGGTCACTTCGGTCGTGCCGGTGAGCGCGACGGTGACTTCGGCTGTGCCGCCCGAAGCCAGCGTGGCTGTCGTCGAGCCCGCCCGATTGTCGTCGGTCGTGACCTTGACGGTGAGAGTGCCCGCGGGGACGTCGTCCATGGTGAACGCGTCGCCGACGAACTGCAGCGAGTTTTCACCGCCACCTCCGAAGAAGAAGCCGCCCGAGGATCTGTCGCTCGAGATCGAGACTGTGAAAGTCGCGCCGCTGCCGCCAGTGAGTCGGCCGGAGACCTTTCCGCCGGCCAGGAGCTGCACGGTGGCGCTCGGCTGGCCGGAGGCGACCTGGACCTTGCCGGCGCGGCCGCCGTTCTGCGCGTCGAGCTCGAAGGCGTCGGGCAGCGCGCTGCGCGCGGTCGCGAGCGTGAAGTTGCCCGCGTCGTCGGTGATGGAGCCGCCGCCGCCGGGCCGCAACCAGAGGCGCGCGCCGATCGAAGGCGTTCCGTCCGGCTCCAGCACCTTTCCCGAAAAGCCGGTGGGCGCGTCGGCGAGCTGCAGATCGTGCGCGATGGTTTTGCCCGGCTCGACCACGACCGTGTCCCCGGGCATGCGGCCCGGCGGCGCTGCGCCCGAGGTGGCCTGCAGGGCGTAGCTGCCGGGCGCGAGCTGCAGAGTGAAGGCGCCGGCGGCATCGGTGCTGACGCTGTTGCCGCCAAGGAAGCCGCGCCGCCCGAGGGGGATCGAGAACACCTGGGCGGCCGCCTGCAGCCGCTCTCCAGTCGCCGTGCGCACGAGGCCCTTGACGAAGCCATCGTCGTCCAGCTGCACGTCCCCCGTGGCGACCGCGCCGTCCGCCACCGAGACGGCCACCGAAGCTCCCCCTTGTGCTCCGTCGCGGCGCGCCGTCACCGTCACGCTGCCCGACGGCACGCCCGAGACCAGGTAACGCCCGTCTGGACCGGTGGCGCACTCGAGCGGCGCGTTCGCCGCCGGCGGCCCGCCGAATCCGAGGCCTCCCCGCGGCTGCACGTCGACGATTGCCGAGGCGACCGGCGCGCGTTGCGAGTCGGTGACGAGGCCCTGCACCGTGCCGGTTCCGGAGAGCGCGATCTGCAGTGGAAAGCGTTGGCCTTCGAGGACGGTGACGCCGCGGCGCACCGCCTGCGAGAAGCCGTCCGCGCTGGCGGTCGCATCGTACGAGCCGGGCGCGAGGCCGCCGATCGAATACGAGCCGTCCGGTCCGGTCATCGCGAAGCCCGCGCTGCCGTCGGCGCCGCGCGGGGAAAGATCGACGCGCGCGCCGGCGATCGGCGCTGCGTCCGAAGCGCGCACTACGGCGCCGGCGATCGACGCCGCCTTTCCCAGCCGGATCTCCACGCCGCGCGCCGTCGCTCCCGCGGCGACCGGCACCGGCGAGTCCAGCGTTCCGGCATCGGAGCCGAGCCGGGCCGAGAGGCGCCAGGTGCCGGGGGCTACCTCGAGTGAAAAAGCCCCGCTCGCAGTCGCAGCGCCGCCCGCGCTGCGCCGGGCGCTCAGCGCCGCCACTTCGGCGCCCCCCGCGGGCTTGCCCTGCGCGTCGACGACGCGGCCTTCGATGAACGACGACGCCGTCAGGGAGAGGACCAGCTCCTCGGCGCGCGGCAGCTCGACCTCGGCGGTCGCGGTGGCCGCGCCGGTCGAGTGCGCTTCGACCTGCCACCTTCCGGGAGAGAGGCCGGCGATGCGGAAGGCGCCCTTCTCGTCGCTCTGCCCGCGCGCGATCTCCTCGACCGGCGCCTGGGCCCTCTGGCGCAAGAACCGCCGCATCGGGCCCCTGCGCTCGTCGGCGGGCGTCAGCTCGAGATCGACGTAGGGCAGCGGCTCGCCTCCGGCCGCCGAGATGGTGCGCCCGGCGAGGGCTGTGCCTTCCTGAAGCTCGATCAGCGCCCGCGTCACCGGCTCGCCGGCGCGGCGAGCGAGCTCGCGGTGCGCAAGCGCCGAGCCGGCTGCTCGCGCCGAAGCGAGATACGCGCCGGGACGCGCGGGGAGCCGCACCGATCCGGTGTCGCCGGTGCGCGCCGCGCCTGCCAGCCGCCACTCGACGGAGCGCCCGTGCAGCACGCGCAGGTAGAGCCGCACCTCGGCGCCGGCGACGGCCTTCGCGGCGCGGACCACCTTCAATTCGAGAAAGCCGTCGGCTTCGGTAGCCGGTCTTTCCAGCGGCGGAGTGGCCTCTTCGATCGGCGCGGACTCCTCGCGCGCGCGCCGGGTCGCTGCCGCGACGGCCCTGTCCCAGAGCGTCGAAGCGCGAGGCTGCGTGCGCGACGGCTCAGGCTGCGCGGCCTCCGCGCTCGCAGAGGCCGCGGCCGCGGATGGGTCCGGCGCCTCCGTGCGCAGGTAGAGCCAGGCGCCCGCGAGGGCCACCGCGGCCGCGATCCCTATCGTGAGCCTGCGCATTCCCGCACTTCTCAGCGGGAAGAGAGGGCGATGCAAGCGCGTCGCACCCATCGAAACAGACCCGAAATGTAATCGCGCGAATTCCCTGACCCGCCTGATGTCTAATCGACCGATGGCAACGCGCACCGCGATGGCCGCGCACCGGGGCGCGTTGGCTCTGACCTGTCTCGCGATCGCCGCCTGCGCGAGCTATCGCTTCCTGCCGCCGCCGCCGCCCGCCGACGGATTCTCTCCCCTGCCGGTGCGCTACGAGTCGTCGCGGCTCTTCTTCTTCCGCTCGCAGGGCGACGACACGGCGGTCGAGCGCGTCTTCGCCGACCCGTTCGATTCCGCGACGCTGCTCGCGACGGTCACGCAGCCGGCAGCGGGAGTACTCGCCTCGCACGACGGCGCCGCCAGCTGGGATTTCTCCAAGCTGCTCCTCGACGAGCGCTCGGAGCTGCGCGTGCTCCGCGAGGTGCTCTTCGATCCCGCCCAGGCGGGGCGCATCTTTGCGCGAACGTTCGCCGGGCTGCTCCGCTCGGAAGACGGCGGGCGCAGTTGGACCGCGCTGCCGGTGGGTGAGAAGGGGCGCGCGGTGAGCGCGCTCGCTCTCGGCAAGGACGGATCCCTCTACGCAGCGCAGCGCGACGCGATCTACGCTTCGGCCGATCACGGGCAGACCTTCCGCAAACTCCCGCTGCAACTCGCACCCGCGGCCCGCGACGAGGACCGGCCGCGCGGCGTGCGCATCCGCAGCGTGCTGGCCGATCCTGCGCTGGCGAAGACCGTCTACGTCTCGGTCGAGGTCGAGCCGCCGCCGACGGGCTTCGCGCGCCGGATGCTCGGGCTCCTCGATCAAACCAGCGACGAAGGCGTGGCCGCCCGGATGCTGGTCGAGCGCGCCGATCTGCCGCCGCAGGGCGTCTCCTTCGGCGACCCGCGCGCCGCCGTCTACGCCACGCGCGACGGCGGCGGCCTCTGGCAGCGCACGGCTCTCGGGCTCGACGCCTGGCTGGTGGCGCGGGATGGAGCGATCTACGCGGTCGGCGCCGATCCGCTCCTCGAAGCGGCCGGGCTGGCACGGCGCAGCCCCGATCTCGCGTCGATGGTGACTGCGCAGTTGCACGCTTCACACGTCGACTCCACTGCACTCCGCGCCGCCTGCGCGTATCCCGGACGCGAGCGCCTCCTCGGCGCAGCGCCCGCTGCTCCCGTCTTCCGCTCCGTGGATGGCGGCGCCACCTGGTCTCGCGAAGGCGCACCTGATACCGCGCTTGCGATCGCGCTGAGCGCCTCGATCGAGGCGCAGCGGGCTGGCCGCGACCCCTGGCCTCGCCGTCAGGAGACCGCAGCACCTGCCCGCCGCGGCGGGCCGGAATCAGGCGGTCCGGGTGGCGGCGCTCCGGGCGGCGGCGGATCGGGTGGGCGAGGCGGAGGATGGGGCGGCCGCGGAGGCGGAAGGGGCGGTCGCGGTGGCCAGCGCGCGTCGCAGCCGGGCGGCGTCCAGCGCGGACCGCAAGCCGACGTCACCGATGCCGTGCTCTCGCTGCTCGATCCTCAGCGGCTGCTCGCGGCCGCCGGACCCGGCCTGCAGCTCACCGGCGTCGCCGGCAGCGATCGCCGCCTCTGGGCCTACGCGCCGACCGCCGCTTTCTGGGAGAAGCTCGCCGACGCCGTCGTCAGCGCCACCGAGTTGCAGGGCGAGCTCTCGCTCAGCCGGGCCTCCGGCCTGCGCCCGGACGGCGCAGCCTTCGAGCTGCTTCGCTCCGAAGACGCCGGCGCATCCTGGTCGCGTCTCGAAGCGCCGCTCGCCACCGACGCTGCGCTCGCGGCGAGAGGAATCGTCCCGTACCCCGAGTCGATGGCGGCCTCTCCCGCGCAGCTTCTGCTGGTCCTCTCCGGCGGCGACCGCCGCGGCGTGCCCTGGCGCCAACTCTTCCGCGCCTCCGGCTTCTAGGACGCGCGGCTTTCTAGCGGGTGCCGCCCTGGCTCGCGAGCCAGTCCCGGACCTGGGCGCGAAACCTGTCGGCGTCCGCCGGGAGCTGCGCCACCGCGTCCAGCGCGCCTCGAGCGCTGGCGAGGCCCTCCTCCTGGCGGCCGAGCGCGGCGAGCGTGCGCGCGCGGATGAAGCGGTAGGCGCCCAGGTCCGCGGCCGCGCCGGGCGCGGGCTCGATTAGCGGACCGGCCTTCTCCAATTCTTCGAGCGCGCCCCGAGGCTGATGCAGGTCGAGCAGCACGTCGGCGATGGCCGCGTGCGAGATCCCCAGGTGCAGCGGGCTCGGGCTGGGCATCTTCTCGCGCACTTCGAGCGCCCGCCGCTGCAGCGCCAGCGCCTGCTTGAGGTCCCCCCGCTCTTTCAGCGCTCCGGCGTACTGGTAGTGGGCGAAGGCGATCTCGGGGTGGTATTGACCCAGCTTGCGCTCGAGGCTGCGGATCGCCTCCTCGAATTCGGGCTGCGCTTCGCGCTCCCGCCCGAGGCGCACCAGATCCGATGCGACCCAGACGCGGACCTTGGCGCCGGCGACGTTGTCGAGATCGCCTTGACCCTGGAAGAGCGAGACCGCGCGGCGATGATGCAGAAGCGCCTCGTCGCGGCGATCGAGGTCCATCAGCAAGTTGCCCAGGTTGCCCTCGGAGATGGCGTTGTAGGGGTGCTTCTCCATCCCGTTCTTCCGGTAGATGCCGAGCGCCCGGACGGTGACGTCGGCGGCGTCCTGGTAGCGGCCCATGTCCTCGTAGAGGTTGCCCAGGTTGTTGAGGGCCATCGCCGCGTCGGCGGAGTCGGGCCCGAACACCTGCTCGCGGATGGTCAGCGCGCGGCGCTCGGCCACCAGCGCCTCGTCGAGGCGTCCGAGCGCGCGCAGGGTGGTGCCCATGTTCATGACGTTGGTGGCCACCGCCGGATGCACCTTGCCGTAGAGCCGCTCCTGGATGGCGATGGCGCGCTCCTGGTTCTGGAGCGCTTCGTCGTCGTGGCCGAGCACGTGCAGGTTCGAGCCGATGCCGCCGAGCAGGATCGCCGAGAGCGGGTGGTCTGAACCGAGGCCGGCCTCGGCGCGCGCCAGGCCCGCGCGGCGCAGTTCGAGAGCCTTCTTCTGATCGTCGAGCACCGCCTCCATCGCGGCCTGGTGGGAGAGGAGCCGCGCACGATCCTCGGCAGGGTCTCCGATGCGCCGCACCGACGCGTCGGCGCGGGGCACTTCGCGCGTGCGGGCGCCCTTGTCGGCGAGTTGGAAGCCGACCGTGTAGACGAGCTTGACGCGCGCTTTGGCGACGATGGCGTCGTGCCGCGAGGCCTCGCCGGCCAGCGCTGCCGCCTCCAGACTGGCCACCGCGTCCTGGTTCTCGCGCAGATCGCTCTGCGCAGCGCCCAGCG
>WNFM01240846.1_pt1 | contig 19993 bp, 22 predicted proteins | sample 5400271 | NCBI WGS metagenome assembly WNFM01 (sample SAMN13153352, study PRJNA577476) | soil metagenome | isolation source: 60 cm saprolite on Douglas fir-dominated hillslope | place: USA:California | collected 2013-09-17
ATCGAGCCCGCGAAGACCTTGTCGCTATTGTCCGTCGCCATGTCCGGGAGTTAGAGTCGTCCTGTGCTGAGCTTCTTGCTGTCCACCGTCGCGTTCTTCGTTGCCGGGTGGTATATCCGCCGCTACCTGGAGAATATCGGCATTCCGAAGACCATGCTGCGGGGATTTGTCGTCTTCGTCCTGGCGCTCGCCGTCGCTTACGGCGTTGCCGCCCTGGTCGGCGCGATCACCGGCTAGCTCACTCCACCACCGCCCCGGATTCGCGCACCACCGCCCGCCACTTCTCGTATTCGCTGCGCACGAACGCGCCGAACTTCTCCGGCGGGCCGCCGACCGGGTCCGCGCCTTCCTCGACCATGCGCGACTCCACTGCTTTCTCGGCGATGACGTCGTTCACCGCCTTGTTGAGCACGGTGATCACCGCCTGCGGCGTGCCGCGAGGCGCGAAGAATCCGAACCAGGAGCCGGCCTCGAAGCCCGGGAACCCCGATTCGGCCACCGTCGGCGTTTCGGGCAGCGAGCGCGAGCGCGCCTTGCTGGTCACCGCGATCGCCACGAGGTTTCCCGCCTTGATGTGCGCGATCACCGAGGGGATGGTCGCGAACATGAACTGGATGCGTCCGGCGAGAAGGTCCTTGAGCGCTTCGGCTCCCTTGTAGGGAATGTGGGTTGCGGTGAAGCCGCCGCGCGAGGCGAGCATGTAGCTCGACAGGTGCGACGAGGTGCCGATGCCGGTCGAGGAGTAGTTGAGCTCACCCGGATGCGCCCTGGCGTAAGCGACGAAGGTCTCCATCGACGCGACCTTGAGCGACGGATGTACGACCAGCACGTTGGGTACGTCGGAGATCTGCGCGACCGGCACGAGCTCGGTCAGCGGGTTGCACGCCAGGCTCTTGTACAACGTCGGGTTGACCGCCATCGGGCCGACCGAATTGACGATGAAAGTGTAGCCGTCGGGTGCCGCGCGGCACGCGACCTCGGTGCCGAGGTTGCCGCCGGCACCGGGCCGGTTCTCGACCACGAACGGCTGGCTGAAGCGCTCCGTGAGCCGCTGCGCGAGCGTGCGCGCCATGATGTCCGAGGTGCCGCCCGCGGTGAACGCGACGATGATCTTCACTGGCTTGGTGGGCCACTCCTGCGCTTGCGCGAGCGGGGCCGCGGCGGCAAGGCCGACGGCGAGGAGGGCGCGGGCGAAAGGCATGACCGATAATAGCCGGATGACGGCCAGAAATGTTCGCACGCAGGTCGGCATCGTCGGCGCCGGGCCGGCGGGCCTCATGCTCGCGCGCCTGCTGCGCCTCGAGGGGATCGACTGCGTGATCCTCGAGAACCGTAGCCGCGAGGAGATCGAGGGCACGATCCGCGCGGGCGTGCTCGAGCAGGGGACGACCGACCTCCTGAAGCGCTCCGGGGTCGGCGATCGCATGGTCCGCGAAGGCGCCGTGCACGAGGGGATCGAGCTACGCTTCGGGGGCCGCGGCCACCGCATCGACTTCGCCGCGCTCACGGGCGGCAAGGCGGTGACGCTCTATCCGCAGCACGAAGTCATCAAGGACCTTGTGAAGTCGCGCCTCGACGACGGCGGCGAGATCCTTTTCTCGGTTCGTGACGTGAGGGTGGGCGGCCTCGATGCCGCGGTGGCGAGGATCGATTGCCTGGACGATTCACGGCCCATCGCGATCGAGTGCGATTACATCGCCGGATGCGACGGCACGCACGGCGTCTGCCGCTCCGCGATCCCGGCAGGCACGCTCACCACGTTCGAGCGCACCTATCCCTTCGGCTGGCTCGGCATCCTGTGCGAGGCGCCACCATCCTCGCGCGAGCTGGTATACGCGCGGCACGAGCGCGGCTTCGCGCTGGTGAGCACGCGATCGCCGATCGTGCAACGCATGTACCTGCAGTGCGATCCCGCCGACGACGCCGAGCGCTGGTCCGAGGAGGCGATCTGGGAGGAGTTGCGAACGCGCCTTGCCACCCACGACGGCTGGGCGCCGAGGGAGGGGCGCATCTTCCACAAGAGCGTGATCGGCATGCGCAGCATGGTGACCGAGCCGATGCGCCATGGGCGCCTCTTTCTCGCGGGCGACGCCGCACACGTGGTGCCGCCCACCGGTGCGAAGGGCCTCAACCTCGCCGTGGCCGACGTCGCCGTCCTCGCGCGAGCCCTGGCGGCGTACTACGCGACGGCGGATACGGGCCTCCTCGATCGCTACTCCCAGATCTGCCTCGCGCGCGTCTGGAAAGCGCAGCGCTTCTCGTGGTGGATGACCTCGATGCTCCACTGCTTTCCCGGCGCCGACGCTTTCCAGCAGCGCCTGCAGCTCGCCGAGCTCGACTATCTCGCCCACTCCGAAGCCGCGCGCCGCACCTTGGCCGAGAACTACGTCGGGCTGCCATAATTCCAGCCATGGTCAACAAGGAGTTTCCTTCTGCCCGGGAAGCGGTCGCCGATGTGCGCGACGGCGCGACCGTGATGCTGAGCGGCTTCGGCACTTCGGGGATACCGGCCGAGCTCATCGACGCCCTGATCGCGCAGGGCGCGAAGGAGCTCACCATCGTCAACAACAACGCCGGCAACGGCGAGACGGGGCTCGCGGCGCTGCTCAAGGCCGGGCGCGTGCGCAAGATCATGTGCTCCTTCCCGCGCCAGGCCGATTCCCACGTCTTCGATGGCCTGTACCGCGCGGGCAAGATCGAGCTCGAGCTGGTGCCGCAAGGGAATCTCGCACTGCGTCTGCAGGCCGCGGGCGCCGGGGTCGGCGCGGTCTTCACGCCGACCGCCTACGGGACGCTGCTCGCCGAGGGCAAGGAGACGCGCGAGATCGACGGGCGCCACTACGTCCTCGAGTACCCGATCCACGCCGACTTCGCGTTCATCAAGGCCGATCGCGGCGACCGCTGGGGCAACCTCGTTTACCGCAAGGCGGCACGCAATTTCGGGCCGATCATGGCGATGGCGGCAAAGTGCACCGTGGCGCAGGTGCGCGAGATGGTGCCGCTCGGCGCGCTCGACCCCGAGGCGATCGTGACACCCGGCATCTGCGTCAAGCGCGTGGTGAAGGTGTCATGAAGAGGCTCAATCGCGACGAGCTCGCCGCGCGGGTGGCGCGTGACATCCCCGAGGGCGCCTACGTGAACCTCGGCATCGGCCTTCCCGTGCTGGTCGGAAATTTCCTGCCCCAGGACCGCGAGATCATCCTGCACAGCGAGAACGGCATCCTCGGCATGGGTCCCGCACCCCCGAAGGGCGGGGAGGACATCGACCTCATCAATGCCGGCAAGCAAGCGGTGACACTCGTCACCGGCGGCGCGTACTTCCACAGCGGCGACTCCTTCGCGATGATGCGCGGAGGCCATCTCGACCTGTGCGTGCTCGGCGCCTTCCAGGTATCCATGGGCGGCGACCTCGCCAACTGGCACACGGGAGCGCCCGAGGCGATTCCCGCGGTTGGCGGGGCGATGGACCTCGCCATCGGGGCGCGCAACGTCTACGTGATGATGGAGCACACCACCAAGTCGGGCGAGCCCAAGGTCGTGCGCCGCTGCACCTATCCGCTCACGGGCCTGGCTTGCGTGAACCGCATCTACACCGACCTCGCCGTGATCGACGTCACGCCGCGCGGGCTGGAGGTGGTCGAGATCGTCGGCGGCTGCTCGCTCGAGGAGTTGCAGCGCCTCACCGACGCGCCGTTGGCCGGGCGGTAGCGTGCACAACTCTGTCGCTTCGATCATCGCGATCCTCCTCGTGCTGGCGCCGGTGCGAATGGCGTCCGCGGCCCATAGCTTCGAGTACATCGCCGAGCATCTTCCCGAGGCCGCGATGGACAATCGATTCGCCACATTGCCGCTGTTTGGCGGCGACGCAGCGCCCGCGGGCTCCTGGCAATTCACGCTGCAGGGCGGAGTTGCGCGCACCAGCAGCGGTGGGTTGACGCTCGACGGGTCGATGGGATCGGCAGGGGTGCGGAAGAAGCTCGATGAACGGTGGGGGTTGCAGGCCTTCGGTTTTCACGACGGCTTGAAATTCTCTGGAGCTAGCGATCAACGCGCGCTGGCGCCCCTGGTGACGACAACGCCCCTTGCGCTTCCCGCCGGCGCCCTGTTCAGCGATCTTCGCGGAACCTATCGGAACTCGGGCAGTGGGTTTGCCTTCGACATGCGGGACCACGGCTGGCTTGGCGAGCGGCAGTGGCTTGCCGGCGCCCTCTACCAGCGCGTAGCGCTCCGCGGATACCAGGCGAACTACCAAGTGCTCGAGGGACCTTCCCGCGGCGCCACGGGAATCGTCGACTACGGCGGCGATTACAAATTTGTCACGTCCTTTGCGGGAATCGCATTTCCGCGCGAATTCGGAGCCTGGGGTGTCACGCCTCATGTCCTGGTCGCCATTCCCATTCCACGTCGCGGCCTCCAAGGCCGCATTACGGGGCCGGGCTTCGATCTCAGCGGCGACACCGCGAAGGCCGGCCATGGCAAGCCGTTTGGCGATTTCTCGATGACGTTCGGGTTGGACGTCACCTATCGGCCGTGGGGCGTAACCCTGGACGTCGGCAGCTTCGGGTCGCAGGCGCTGCTCGAGCGCGTCGCCCACAAAGGGATCGACCGGAACTGGCTGGTCTCCGCGTCCGTGCGATTCTGAAGTGGCGCCCCGAACACGAATCGAACGTGCGACCTGCCCCTTAGGAGGGGGCTGCTCTATCCACTGAGCTACCGGGGCGCTGCGGGGCGGAATTATCTCACGCGTCTGCTGTCAACTACCCTTCGGACGGGACTTCCACCGGAAGGGGACATGCGAGACAGACTGATACGCATCGCAGCCGCGATGTTCGCGGCGTTTCTTGCGTGGCCGGCCGCAGCCCAGTGGAACTCTTCGGCGCCGGTGCCCACGTCGCCGAAATCCCTCGTCGTCGAATCGCTGCGCCTGGGTGCGGGCGCGCCCTCGACGCCGTTGCGCCTCGATCCCATCGACGCGTCGCTGATCGAGTCGATCAAGGCGGACAACGGCAAGACGTTCTTCAAGCGCCTGCAGATCGGCATCGGCAGGCCGGTCGAGGCGGGCATCCTCGCAAGGAGCGCGGGGCTGCGCTGGGTTGCGGTCGATGGCGGCCTGGCGGCGCGCTGGATGGTCACCTCCCCCGGGGCGCGCGCGCTACGCGTTGGCCTCGCGATCGCGCGCATGGATCCGGCCATCGAGATTCGCTTCGCCGGAACCGCGCAGGCGAACACAGTCTATGGACCCTTTCTCGTGCACGATGCGATGCGCGGCGGCGCAACGTACTGGAGCCCGGTGCTCGAAGGCGAGAGCGCCATCGTCGAGGTCCTGGTTCCGCCCGGAAGCTCGACCTACGACTTCGACGCGGCGATCGCGCAGGTCTCGCACCTGTTCGCGAGCCCTTCCGATCCCGCGGTGGAAAGCGTGGCCAAGGCCTCGCAGCCGTGCGAGGTCGATCTCATCTGCCGCTCGGCGACCGACGCCGCGCTTGCCTCCGTGGGCAAGGCGGTCGCGAAGATGACGTTCTCGGACGGGGTCGGGGGCGGGACGTTCTTGTGTACGGGCACGCTGCTCAACCCGATCGGCGGGAGCTTCACTCCCTACTTCTATGGGGCCAACCATTGCATCAGCACGCAGGCCGCCGCGAACACGCTCACGACGCACTGGTTCTATGATCGCACCGGCTGCAGCTCGGGAGGCACCAGTCCGGACTACGTGCAACTTCCCGGCGGCGCGCAGCTGCTCTATGCCGATTCGAATTCGGACGCGATGTTGATGCGCCTCAACAACACGCCGCCCCCGGGCTCGGTCTTGTCGGGTTGGGATGCGTCGACGCTCGCCACGGGCACCGCGGTCACGGCGGTCCACCACCCGGCCGGAGACCTGAAGAAGGTGAGCCTCGGTACGGTAGGCGGCTTCGGCGATTCCGATGGCGGCAGCACGCCCACGTTCATCATCAGCAACTGGAACTCGCTCGCGACCGGCGTGACCGAGGGCGGCAGCAGCGGCTCGGGGCTCTTCACCGCGACGGCGCAACCGCCGTCCGACTACCGCCTGCGGGGCGGCCTCTTCGGCGGCCCGTCGAGCTGCACCGCTTCGGCGAGCACCCGCTACGACTACTACTCGCGCTTCGACCAGGTCTATCCGGCGCTCGCGCAATACCTCAACCCGGGCACCGGCTCGTGCAGCTATGCGCTTTCGCCTGCCAGCGCGAAGGTGGGCTCGGGTGCGACAACGGGCGTCGTGACCGTCACCGCGACTTCGGGCTGCGCGTGGTCCGCGAGCAGCAACGCCAGCTGGCTCGCGACGTCGAGCAGCGGCTCCGGCAATGGAACCGTCGCCTATGCGGTGGCTGCCAACGGCGGAGCCGCGCGGACCGGAACGCTCACCGTGGCCGGGCAATCTTTCGTCATGAACCAGCAGGGCTCAGGCACCGGGGCCAACGTCGTCTCGAACGCGAACTTTGAGACCGGCACGGCGGGGTGGACGCAGTCGGCCTCCGGCGGCTTTCCAATCATTACCAATGATGCCTCCGTCGCGCATGGCGGCGCGTGGTATGCCTGGCTCGGCGGATACGACAGCGCCAACGACACGCTCTACCAGCAGATCTTCATCCCGGACAACGCGTCCCTGGTGACGCTCCAATTCTGGTACAACATCCAGACCACCGAGACGTCGAGCTCCGCCGCCTTCGACACGATGACGGTCACGCTCGCGAGCGCCTCCACCGGCGCGCGCCTCGCGACGCTCGCCACCTTCTCCAACCTCAACCGCACGAACGGCTGGGTGCAAAGCGCGCAGTACGACGTCTCCGCATACCGGGGGCAGACCGTGCGCCTCGTGTTCCAGGCGATCACCGACGGCTCGAATATCTCGTCGTTCCTGGTCGACGACGTGAATCTCGCCGTCATCACGACGGGTGGTGCGGCCGCGAGCTACGAAGGACTCTGGCTCAAGGGCGATGAATCGGGCTGGGGGATAAACGTGACCCACCAGGGCACGACGCTCTTCGCGACCTGGTTCACGTACGACACCGATGGCAGCGGCATGTGGCTGGTGGCCTCGAACGTCGCGCAGACGAGCACCGGCAACTTCTCCGGCACGCTCTATCGCACCGTGGGGCCCGGATTCAACGCCGACCCCTTCAACTCGATCACCTTCCCGGCCAACTACACCTCCGTCGGCACGCTCTCCTTCGCCTTCTCCGACGCCAACAACGGCACCATGAGCTACACGGTGAACGGGGTCTCGCAGTCGAAGGCGATCACGCGCTTCATCTTCGGAGCGACCGGGACGAACTGCACACTAGGAGGCGCGCAGGGCGCCACGCCCAACTACCAGGACCTGTGGCTGCGCACGGCGAACGGCGGCTCGGAGGCGGGCTGGGGAATCAACATCACGCACCAGGGCGACATCCTGTTCGCGACCTGGTTCACGTACCAGCCGGGAAGCGGCTCGACCAACAAGGGGCTGTGGCTGGTGATGTCGAACGGCAACAAGACGGCGCCCGGCGTCTACAGCGGAGCGTTGCAGACCACGACGGGGCCGGCTTTCAGCGCCACTCCATTCAATCCCAACAGCGTTGTGCGCACGACGGTGGGCAACGGCACCTTCACCTTCACCGACGCCAACAACGGCACCTTCAACTACACCGTGAACGGCATCACGCAATCGAAGCCGATCGCGCGCTACATCTACGCGAGCCCATCCACGGTCTGCCAGTGAATCAGGGCTTGTCCGGCTGGATGTCGAACGCGAGGAGGATCCGCGCCACCATGTTGTAGGTGGCGATGGCGGCGGTGAGCTCGACGATCTCGGTCTCGTTGAAGCGGCGGCGCAGCTCGGCGAAGAGCGCATCCGGCACCTTCACGTCGCGGGTCATGGTCGCCGCATAGCGCATCGCCAGGCGCTCATCGGCCGTGAACGAATCGTCTTCGACGGCGCGTTCGGGATGGTCGAGCCGCGCGCGCAGGCCATCCGTTCCCCCGGCCTTCACGTACTCGGGCCAGTGGTGGGTGAATTCGTACTCCGCTCCCGTGATCCGCGCTACGACACAGATCGCCAGCTCCTTCAGCCGCGGCGAAACGGCGAGCTCGCGCCGCACCGCGCCGACGTAGGCGTTCCATCCGCGCGCGAGCGGCTCGCTCCAGAGCAGCGCCAGGTCGAGGTTGATGTACTTGCCGCCGCGGCGCTTGAGGATCGCGTCGAGGAGGGCGGGGTCGCGCGGCGCGGCTTCCGGAGTCCAGGCGGGAATTCTCATCGGGCTAGCTTACCAAACCCCGTATAATTGGCCGGTTCGAGCGGGCGCCGGAGAGGTGGCAGAGTGGTCGATTGCGGCAGACTCGAAATCTGTTGTCCGGTTTACCGGACCGGGGGTTCGAATCCCTCCCTCTCCGCCAAAACCCCTGCTCGTGCAAAGCTCCTGAAGGGTAGTCCTGAAGTACCACGGCACCTGAACCCCCGGAGGAGAAAAACGTGAGATCCAGAGGAATGCTGGCGTCCCTCGCCTTGGCAGCGACGGTCGCGTTCGCGCTTCCCGCGTCCGCGCAGACCGTTACCCTGCACGGCGCATCGCAGTTCAGCGACGAGCATGCGTTCACCAAGGCGCTGGTGAAGTTCGGCGAGCTGGTGAAGAAGTACTACGGCAAGCCGATCGACTTCGTGCTGCACAAGAACAGCGAGCTGGGCCTCGAGAAGGACTACTTCGCCTACATGAACCAGGGCAAGGCGGTCGACTACGCGATCGTGTCGCCGGCGCACATGTCCACTTTCTCGAAGGCGGCCCCGTTCATCGACGCGCCGTTCCTGTTCCGCGACCTCGATCACTGGAACAAGGTCCTCGACGCCGACCTGCTGAAGCCGATCGCCGACGAGATCGCGCAGAAGGCCGACGTCATGCTGATCGGCTACGCGGGCGGCGGCACGCGCAACATCTTCGTCAACAAGCCGGTGCGCAACCTCGCCGAGATGAAGAACCTCAAGGTGCGGGTGCAGGGCGCGCCGATCTGGAGCCGCACCTTCACCGCGGTCGGCATGTCGCCCACCGTGATCGCCTACAACGAGGTCTACAACGCGATCCAGAACGGCGTCATCGCGGCGGGCGAGAACGAGGCGGCCGGCGTCGAGCAGATGAAGTTCTACGAGGTCGGGCCGAACCTCTCGATGACCGAGCACGCGATCACCATCCGGCCGATCTGCTTTTCCGGCAAGACCTTCAGGAGCCTGCCGCCCGACCTGCAGGCGGCGATCGTGAAGGCGGGCAAGGAGGCGGGCGCCTACGGCCGCCAGATCGAATCGTCCGAGGACACGGCCAAGCTCGAGAAGATGGAGAAGGAAGGCAAGCTCAAGCGGATCACCTTCACCGACCGCGCGCAGATGAAGAAGCTGGTCGACCCGGTGATGGCGGAGTACGCGAAGGAAATCGGCGCCGACGCGATCTTCCAGAAGATCAACGCCGTCCAATAGTCTTGAAGAGGCTCCTCGACGGCTACCATCGGCTGCTCACGCGGCTGATGGCGGCCACCGTGGCGATCCTGATCGTCCCGGTCGGGCTGCAGATCGTCTCGCGCTACACGGCGCTCATCCCGTCCTGGATCTGGACCGAGGAGCTCTCGCGCTTCCTCTTCATCTGGATGATCATGCTGGGAGCGATGATCGCGGTGCGCGAAGGCTCGCACTTCGTGGTCGACGTCCTGCCGGATCTCCCGCCGCGGGCCGACGCCCTGCTGCAGATCGTCTCCAATCTCTTCGTCCTCGTGTTCGCGCTGGTGTTCGTATGGTGGGGCGTCGAATTCGTGCGCTTCGGCTGGAACCAGACTTCGGAGCTCGCGGACCTGCCGATGGGGTTCATCTTTGTCGCATGGCCGCTCGCCGGGCTCACGTGGGCGCTCTTCCTGGGAGAGGCGTTCGTCGCGAGCTTCCGCGTGCTGACGAGCAAGCCCGGCCCATGACCGCGTCGCTCCCTCCCGGCACGGCGGCGCTCGTCCTCTTCGGCACCTTCTTCGCGCTCTTCATCCTGCGCGTGCCGGTCGCGTTCGCATTGGGACTCGCCTGCCTGCCGAGCCTCATCCTCGAGGCGCGCCTGTCGCCGATGATGCTCTTCAACGAGACCTTCAAGGCCTACAACTCGTTCATCCTGCTCGCGGTGCCGTTCTACCTGCTCACCGCGAACCTGATGAACGCGGGCGGCGTCACCGACCGATTGGTGCGCCTGTCGCGATCGATGGTCGGGCACTTCCCGGGGGCGCTCGCGCAGATCAACGTGCTGCTGTCGGTCTTCTTCGCCGGGATCTCGGGCTCCTCGACGGCGGACGCGGCCAGCCAGAGCAAGATCTTCATCGACGCACAGGTGAAGGAGGGCTACGGCCTGTCGTTCTCGATCGCGATCACGGCGGTCTCCGCCGTCCTCGCGGTCATCATCCCGCCCTCGATCCTGATGATCGTCTGGGGCGGCGTCATCTCGACTTCCATCGGCGCGATGTACCTCGCGGGGTTTCTGCCGGGAATCCTGATCGCGGCGGCGCAGATGGTGACGGTGCACGTCTACGCGAAGATCTACCACTATCCCGTCTACCCGCGCGCTACGTTGAAGGAGTTCTTCTACTCGGCGTGGATCTCGGTACCGGCGCTACTGACCGCGTTCATCATCGTGGGCGGCGTGCTCCTCGGCTGGTTCACGCCGACGGAATCGGCGTGCGTCGCCGTGCTCTACACGATCCTCCTGTCGGTCTTCATCTACCGGGAGCTGAACCTCAAGAACCTCTACGATTCGTTCGTGGAGACGGGGCGCCTGTCCGCGATCGCGCTTTTCTGCGTCGGCACGGCGTCCGCCTTCGGCTGGCTGCTCGCCTACTACCAGATTCCCCGGGCGCTGCTCGAGAATGTCTCCACGTGGGGCATGGGCATCACCCAGGCGGGGTTCTTCATCGCCTTCGTGTTCCTGGTGGTGGGCTGTTTCCTTGACGCGATCCCGGCGATCATCATCTTCGGCACCATCCTGCAGCCGCTCGCGCTCTCGGTCGGCATGAACCCGATTCACTTCGCCATCATCGGCATCGTCTCGCTCGCCTTCGGCCTGGTGACGCCGCCCTACGGGCTGTGCCTCATGATCTGCTGCGCGGTCGCCAAGGTGCCGATCCGCTTCGCCCTCAGGGACACGATGATCATGCTGGTGCCGATGATGTTGATGCTCGCCGCGATCATCATCTGGCCCGAGATCCCGCTCATCCTCCCGCGGCTCGTCGCCCCGGAGCTGCTCAAGTAGCCATGGCCGCGAAGGATTTCAGCCTCGAAGGGCAAGTGGCTCTGGTGATCGGCGGGACGAGCGGCATCGGCAAGGCGATCGCCGCGGGATTCGGCGAGTCCGGCGCAAAGGTGATCGTGGCCGGGCGCGATGCCCGAAAGCTCGAGCGCGCCGTTGGGGAATTGAAATCGCTTGGCGATGCCCACGGCTATAGCGCCGACGTGCGCGATCTCGCCGAGCTTCGCGGGCTCGTCGGCGCCGCGCTCGCCGATCACGGACGTATCGATGTCCTGGTCAACTCCCAGGGCATGACCACGCTAAAGCCCGCGGAGGAATTCACTGCCGAGGATTGGGACGAGGTCATCGGGACCGACTTGCGCAGCGTGTTCTTCGCCTGCACGGAGGTGGGACGCCACATGCTTGGGCGCGGACGCGGGGCCATCATCAACATTGCCTCCCTGGCCTCGTATCGCGGTTGGCAGAGGAGCGCGCTCTACGGGATAAGCAAGGCGGGGGTAGTGAGCCTCACCGAGACGCTCGCCGCCGAATGGGCGGGGCGGGGTGTGCGCGTGAACGCGATCGCGCCGGGATTCGTCATGACCGATCTCAATCGCGACAAGATGTCGGCCGAGCGCAAGGCGCTCGCGCTCGCGCGCACGCCGATGGGACGCTTCGGCGAGACCGGCGATCTCGCCGGCGCGGCGCTCTTTCTCGCATCCCCCGCATCCTCATATGTGACGGGGGAGACGATCCGCGTGGACGGCGGCTTCCTCGCGGCCGGCCTTTAAATGAAGGTCCCCGACGGGGATTCGGGCCCATGACGCCGACCCTGGCGCGCTTGTCGGAGATCCTCGGCGCACGCCTCGACGGGGTCGATCTTTCCGCGGACCTGGATCAGCGGACCTTTGGCCTCGCGGAACAGGCGCTGCACGACCACGGCTTCATCGTGTTGCCGCGGCAACGACTGGATCCCGCGCGATTCGCCGCCTTCGCCCGCCTTTGGGGGCGACCCGAGCCGCACGTGATCGACACGTTCCATCATCCAGCCGACCCGAACATCCTCATCCTTTCCAACGTCGTAAAAGATGGCAAGCCGCTTGGCCTTGCCGACGCGGGCACGTACTTCCACAGCGATTACTCGTACCTCGACATCCCGGCGCGTTGCACGATCCTCTACGCGCTCGACGTGCCGCCTTCCAATGCCGGGACCACGTTCGCGAACCAGACGCGCGCCTACGATGATCTGGACGCCGCGACCAAGGAGCGGATCGATCCGCTGATCGCGCGCCACCACTACGGCAACCGGGACGACCTCGAGGAGCATTCGCGCACGGCCGCGTCTTACCTCAGCCAGGAGCAGAAGAAGAGAGTCACGTGGGTGCGGCACAGGATCGCGCGGCCGCATCCGCGAACCGGCCGAAAAGCCCTGTACGCGGTCTCCGGCAGCTCGTTCGGGATCGAGGGCATGGATGATGTCGAAGCGCTGGCCTTGCTCGGTACGCTCAAGGATCATGCGACGCAGGCGAAGTACTGCCATGCACACGACTACCACGCGGGCGACGTCATCGTCTGGGACAATGCGCAACTGCTCCACAAGGCGCCGCTGGTGGACATGACGCGGCCGCGGACGCTGTGGCGCATCACCGTGAAGGAACGCGCCACCTGAAGGAAGCCCCATGGCAATCCGCGTCTTGAAGAAGGTGCTCATCACCGGCGCCGCGGGCGACGTCGGCAGCCATCTGCGCCGCGAGCTCGCCGGGCGCTACCGCCTGCGTCTTGCCGACGTGCGTCCGATGACCGGGGCGGCTCGGAGCGACGAGCTCGTGCGCGCCGACATCACGCGCCTGGCGGACGCGCTCGCCGTCACGAAGGGTGTTGAGGCGATCGTGCACCTCGCGGGGTTTGCAGTTGAAGGTCCGTGGGAGACGATCCTCGCCAGCAACATCGAAGGCACTTACAACATATACGAAGCGGCGCGGCGAAACGGCGTGAAGCGAGTTCTCTTCGCGACCAGCAACCACGCGGTCGGCTTCTACCGTCGCGACGAAACCATCGATCACCGCGTCTATCCGCGGCCCGACAGCCGCTACGGCGTCTCGAAGGTGTTCGGCGAAGCGCTGGCGAGCCTCTACGCCGACAAATACGGTGTCCAGTCGCTCTGTATGCGCATCGGCAACGTGAACCCGAAGCCGGTCGACAAGCGGCGCCTCTCGATCTGGATCTCGCCGCGCGACCTCGCGCAGCTGGTCGGAATCGGCATCGAGCACCCCGACATCCGCTTCGAGATCGTCTATGGCGTCTCGGGTAACCGGCGCTCGTGGTACGACAACGCGAACGCCGTGCGCCTGGGCTATCGGCCGCAGGACGACAGTGAATACCTGGCCGAGGAAGTTTTGCGCAACGAGAAGCCCGGCGCCGACCCTATCATCGAGCGCTACCAGGGCGGAGCGTTCGTGCTCGCGGAGATCGGCGGTGATCCGAAGCGACCCGTTCCCAAGGTGGACAAGGCGCCCGCGCGCGCCAAGCCGCGGAAGAAGCCACGTCGCGGCTAGCGCCGGTCGCGCGAGTGCAGCGACGCGAGCCGCGCCGAGGCCATCGCGAAGAATTCGCCCATGTCGTGCAGCAATTCCGCATCCCGCCCGTCGAAGCTCGAGTGCAGGTGCTCGCGCACCAGCTTCAACGCCCAGTCGGCGATCTGACTACAGGTCTGGAGAGTCCTCGGCATGAGTCGCTCCGGCAGGGCGCCCATGTCGCGGGGGCCGATCGACTCGAGGTACCTGCGCGCGGTGTTCAACACCTCGTCGTCCGAGCTCGCGGCCTCGAGGTCTGCGCGCCAGCGGTCTTTCGACAGGGGAGCCATGCGCTAGCCTTGCGCCGCGCTCCTACAGGCGCCATCGGCGCCGTCTGATTACCCTGTCGTCCTTCGCCGGACCCGGCCTCTAGTTGCGTCGCCCGTTGTCGGCGCGCAGGTCGTAGAGCGATCCGAACTCGGTCAGCAGCTCTTCGATGAGCGACTGGCAGCCGTGGCTGCAGGTGGGCGGGAAGCGGATTTCCCAGTTGGGCGCGTCAGGGTCGATGCGGTCGACGCGGTAGGGGAGCTGGACGTAGCATGCGGTGCATTCGGGCGCCTGGCGCCTTCGGAATTCACGCTGCAGCAGGACGTACAGGTCCGCCGCGTGGATCTCGGTCTTGTGCTTCATGTTCTTGTTCCTGTTGGATAGCATTGGAAGTTGGACCCCCCGCGCCGCCAACGTGCGGGGACCTCCATTGCCGCTGTCACAATCGGCGTGCCCGCTTACAGCGCGGGAGCGCCCGATGATCCGAACGGATCAGGCGCGCTGCGTATCCACTTGCCGTGGACCGAGGACGCGGCGGCGAACGTCGTAGAGGAGATCGCGCCAACGGTCGATGCGATAACCCTCAGCTTCGGCCTTGCGTTCAGTGGCCATGTCGTCGTAAGGGACGCGGTGGAACTCCACGCGGCGCGAGGCGGTGTCGAAAAGCGCGAATTCCGCGAGCTTGGCGCCGTGCTTGCGCGAGGCGTCGATCGATCCCGGATTGACGAAGTACTCGCGGTCGCGGCGCAGCGTGGTCGCGCCGCTTTCGAGGTCGCAGTAGCCGATGCGGTCGATCTCGAAGACGCGTTGCTCGTGCGTGTGCCCGTAGAAGCAGATGCGGATGCCGGGAAAGTCGCGCCGCAGGAAATCGGCGTTCTGGATGAAGTGGCGCGGTTTCGTCATGTACTGCTGCACGTCGCGCACGCCTCCGTGGGTGAGGAGGAAGAGGTCGTCGATCACCCGGTGCGACGGCAAGGAGCGCAGGTAGGACGCGGAGGGCGCGCCCAGCGTGCGCCGCGTGCGCTTGAGCGAATGCATCGCCTTGTTCGAGCAGCGCTCGAAGCCGAGCTGGCCCGTGCCGATGAGGTCGTGGTTGCCGGAAATGCACTGCGCGGCGCGCTCGCGCAACAGCGCGACGCAGTCGTCGCCGTCGGCGTTGTAGCCAACCAGGTCTCCCACGCACAGCAGGCGCTCGACGCCGCAATCGTCGAGGCGCTCCAGCGCCGCCGCGAGCGCCTCGCGGTTGCCGTGGATGTCGCCTAGGATGCCGTAGATCGCCATGGACGCAGGTGGGCGAGGAGCCGTCGAGGGACGCGATTCGCCCGGCGCGCGACGCGGTTCCACCAGAGGCTGAGCCACGGGCCGGGATCGCTCGACGCGAAGACGTTGTAGACGTTGCGCGAGGCGAGGATCGACGCGAGCCAGCGGGCGGTCGTGATCTCGCCGCGCGCGCGCAGCACGCGGTGGGCGCGGTAGTCGAGCGAGAGCGAAAGCCAGCGCCGGGCGCCTGTCGGCCGGACGCCCGCTACCGGCCGCTTGCCGTCGAGCAGGTAATCGTAAGCGAACCGAACGAGATTGAGGCCGTTGCACGCCCCGAGGTATAGCCAGAGGTTGAAGCGCGCGTTGATCTCCAGCAGGCGCCATTCGCCGGTCGCAGCATCTTTCTTGAAGTCCATCTTGAAGATCCCCTTGAGGGGCAGGCGCGCGGCGATTTCGCGCCCGAGCGCGTCGAGCGCGGGATCGTCGCCGAGCTCGATGAAGGCGCTTTCGCCCACAAGAGGCGGGTGCGTGCGCAGCTTCCGGCCGACGAAGGAGGCGAGCACGACGCCGCGCTCGTCGGCGAAGCCGTGATACGACCACAGGCTCGTGTCGCCACCGGCGACGTATTCCTGGAAGGTGACCTGCTCGTGGAAGTCGGCGAGCGCGAGGTCGGCGGCCGCCTCAGCCCCGGAGGCATAGATGAGCGCCTTCGATTCGCCAAAGAGGCGCTGGCGCATCGCGGAGTCGTGCCAGTCGACCTTCGATCGCGGCTTCACCAACACCGCGCCGGCGGCGCTTCCCACGGTACCGGGGCCCGTGCCCCACGCAAGCGTGCGCGGCACGGGCAGCGCGCGGCGCCGGGCGAGCGACTGGAAACGGTCCTTCTCGATCAAGGATTCGGCGACCAGGGGCTCGGACAGGAGCAGCAGGAAGTAGCGCTGCAGGCGTTCGCGATGGGCGCTTATGAGGTTCAGCCATTCGTCGCTGCCGTACATGAGCGGTATGCGCCGCCCGTAGACAGACCGCACAAAGGCGATTTCCGAGTGCAACGATCGCGTTGAGCGCGAGGTTTCCATAGGCCGGGGAAGGTACGAACCACCGCGCGTGGCAATAGCGCGAAGCGAAAGCCGGTTCGTCGGGGTCGGACGAAGCCACGATCGCCGGAATGCCGGCGAGGCCCAGGGCGCGGACCAGGTTCACGCCTCCGAGCAGGAGCACCGGGACGCGGTCGGCGGGATACAGGGGCAGGTCGAGCTCGGCGATCATGGGCGGCGGCGATCCGTAGGACTGGAGCCACTCTAGTGACGGCCGAATACCGGAGTTTGGGGCTGCCGCCCGCGTGGCGTACTCCATCCGGACCATGGCCGGCGCGCCGCCCCGAAAAGTTGAGTTCGTAGCCTCTCATCAACTGACCCGGGGAGGCGCTTTCATGCTCGTCGCCATTCACCAGCCCACCTTCATGCCGTGGCTGGGCTACTTCGACCGCATGGCGCGTGCCGACTTGTTCGTGCTGCTCGACCACGTCCAATTCGAGCGGCGCAACTACCAGAATCGCGCCCTGATCCGCCTCGAGGACGAGGCGCGCTGGCTCACGGTGCCGGTGGTCCAGCTATCGCAGAAGGAGCGCATCGTCGAGAAGCGCGTCGACAACCCGCCCGATACGAGCGGACCGCGCTGGTGGGGCCCGAGCCATTTCCTCACCCTACGCTACGCTTATCGCAAGGCGCCCTTCTTCGAGTTGTACGCCCCGAAGCTTCGCGAGCTGCTGCACGCGCGCTGGGATCACCTGGTCGATCTCAATCTCGCGACGCTTGAGTTCCTGCGCGGTGCGCTAGACATCACCACACCCATGGTGCGCAGCTCCACGTTTCCCACACAGGGGCAACGCTCGGAGCTTCTCCTCGACATCTGCAAGCAGGTCGGCGCTTCCGCCTTCTTCGGCGGCATGGGCGGCTCTCGCGCCTATCTCGATCACGAGGCGTTTGACGCGGCGAGCATGGGGGTGGTGTGGCAGGAATACGAACATCCGGCGTATCCGCAATGCGGTGAGGCCGGGTTCATCAAGGGGCTCAGCGCGCTCGACGTGCTGTTCAATTGCGGACCGGCGAGCGCGGAGATCCTGCGCCGCGGAGCGGTGCGAGCCGATGAGCGCCTTGCCGCCTGAAGGCGCCGCGCGCTGGTACGAGGACACGGTCAGGCGCCATGGCTACGACTACCAGGGACTGGGCTTTCGCACGCGCACCTCTCAGGAGAAGCGCTTCGAGGCGCTGCTCGCCCTGGGCGATCTCGACGGCGTGCGGCTGCTCGACGCCGGCTGCGGATTCGGCGACTTCCTGGCGTTCCTTCGCAACCGCGGCATCGAACCGGTCTACACGGGCGTGGACATCTGCGAGCCGATGATCGAGCGCTGCCGCGAGCGCTTTCCCGAATCCGAAGGGCGCTTCGTGGTCGGCGACGCGCTCGACTAGGTGGCGAGCGGGTTGTTCGGCCTCGGCTACGAGGGCGCGCGCGAGCGCATCCGGCCGACGCTCCAGCACCTGTTCGATTGCGCCGGGGTCGGCTTGGCCGCCAATTTCCTCAGCACGCGTTCGCCGGCCCCGGTGGAGAAGCGCATCTACGTCGATCCCACCAAGGAGCTGGAGTCCGCATTCGCCCTCACTCCGTCCGTGCGCCTGGACCATACCTACCTGCCGAACGACTTCACGCTGTATCTCTACAAGACCCCGGCGTGGCGGGAAACCCGCGAGGAGCCGGCATGAAGCGCGACTGCGACACCGCGATCAAGCCGCAGCGCGAATCGCTCGCGTCGCGCTACGCCGGGCGCACCGTGGTCGCTATCGGCGCGCATCCGGACGACCTCGAGATCGGCATCGGCGGCACGCTCGCGAAGCTGCAAAAGGCCGGCGCGCACGTGGTCATGGTCGTCGCGTCGGTGCCGAAGGATTTCGAAATCCGGATGGCGGAGGCAAGGCTCGGCGCGAAGATCCTGGGATGCGAGCTGCGCCTGCTCATCGACGACGGCCCGCGGCGCATCGAGGACCTCAAGACGTGCGACCTGGTCGGCCTCCTGGATGGCGTCATCAACGACTATCAGCCGGCCGTGCTCCTCACCCACAGCTCCGCCGACTTCCACAACGACCACCTGCTGATCTACAACGCCTGCCTGCCGACGCAGCGCCTCGCCCACTTCGATTTCTTCTCTTATCACCCGACCAACTGCCGCCCCGTCCCGATCGCCTTCCACCCGAAGGCTTACGTCGACGTCACCGACACGATCGACGCGAAGATGCACGCCATCACGGCGCACAAGAGCCAGTTCGGCGGCCGCGGCCTCGATACCGAGATGTATCGCGAGTTCGCCCACGTGCAGGGGCGGATGATGTGCGGATGGTGCTGGCTTAGCAGGAAAACCCCGCCGTTCGCGTGGTCACTTGCGAACGAAGTGGATCAACCGGGACGCTTATCGAGAAATCGTCATTTCGGTTGGTGGCGGGGTTAAGCCCGAGCACGCCATCCATTCCCTTCGAAACTACCGTAAATGCCGTAGTGCCCGCAGGTAGAGGAGCCGGTGGATTAAGGAGTAGCGTCGCCGTGGCACAGAAGTTCGCACCCCCTAATGCGGTTTGATAAACGAGCCGGTTTCCCCACGGATCGGTAGGCACTGGGTAGGCCGGAACGGTTGTGTCGTTTGCTACGACCACCGTAAGTATCGGTGAATTGTCCGGAGATGTTGCGGAATTTGCAGTTCGAGTCGAGAGGGCAACGGCCCAATTTCGCAGCGCCTCTTGAGCCAGGACTGATGCGGATCGAATTGATCCCTGCCGCGACAGAGGGTCAATCAAATCATCGGGGGACCACGCGAGCACGAGATCATCAAAGCCCGTCGCGGTCGATTCTCCCTTTACAAAATTTACGTTGGCATCGGTATTCTCGATCTCGCCCGCGTCAGTTGGCGCAGGGAGTTGGCCACCTTGGGATGTGTATCCGCCCAGTCCATTCTCACCGTGTGAGACCAAGACCACGACCGCCCGCAGGTTGCAGGCGTTCAGGTCATCGCCGATCGAGCACGCATTCACCTGATTGCCGGGTGCAAGGCCAAACGAGATTGGAGCCGCAGTGTGAACGGTCATATTGCCGCGAACAGCGGCGACTGTGGCTGCTGTCGTGGTAGTCGCGACGATGGAAACATTGTAGGTGAACAACCGGTAATACCCGTCTTGCACTTGATCCGCTGGCAACCCGAGGGTGACCCAGGGGACTACACCTCGCGCGATCGGATTTGCGGGGACGGTTGCGGCTACTGCGGTAGTAGGGCATGAGGTGCCGATGGCAGCAGTGGCTGTGTCTTCAATGCCGTAGTTCGGCGCTCCCGGAGCGAGCGTCGGCACGGCGGGGCAGGGAAGGCGGCCGTAGCGCTCGATGAACCGCTGCAGGGACTGCTGAACGACAGCCGCATTGTCGGCTGCAACCCGCGAGCGCGTGGACTTGAGGAAGGTCGTGAGCAGTGCGGTGATGCCCGCGGCGAGCAGGCCGATGATCGCGATCACCATGGCCATCTCAATGAGAGTGAAGCCCTTCGACCCGCGACGCATCCCGGCTCCGAACAGTGACTTGGCGCCAATGATACCTATCGAGCCGCGAGGGCGCCCGAAAAGCGAC
>WNFM01086122.1_pt1 | contig 19971 bp, 20 predicted proteins | sample 5400271 | NCBI WGS metagenome assembly WNFM01 (sample SAMN13153352, study PRJNA577476) | soil metagenome | isolation source: 60 cm saprolite on Douglas fir-dominated hillslope | place: USA:California | collected 2013-09-17
ACGGCGACGTTCGCAACGCGGGCTATATCGCAACTTGGATTGACCTGCTGAAAGCCGACAAGCGGGCTTTCTTCACTGCATCCAACAAGGCGTGGAAGGCTGCGGACTATCTTCGCGGTTTGGTACTTGCCGAGCCTGCGGCAATCGCAGCGTGATCTGCATCCAAGCAATAGGCGCCGTCGACGCGGCGCCGCTAACGTCGAGGAAGTATCGTGTTCGATCAAACGCTGGGCGTGCAAGCGCAGCAAGCTTACGAAGCAGCAGTCAAGAGCCCGTGTCCCGATTGGCGAGCTGTGTGGCGGAGTTATTCCATGCGGCAATCCGAGCAGAGCTGGCCAAGCGGGCGGCGAAGTCCAAGGCTACTACGACCAAAGAGGAGCTTGCCGACAACAACGTGGATCGCATCAAGCGCGGAGCGGAAAAGCAGTAATCCGGAACCACACTGCGGACATGCAGTTTAGTGCATTGACGCAACCTCCCATAGTCATTGATTTTGTGGCGCGCTCGGAGGGATTCGAACCCCCGACCCCCAGATTCGAAGTCTGGTGCTCTATCCAGCTGAGCTACGAGCGCCGCGGGGATTTTACAAAGCGCCGGGCCGCGATGTGGTGTCAAGCGCGCTCGGCGAAGAGCCCTTTGGCCGCCGGCGCCGCGCACACAAGCCTAAACTTGTGCGATGCGCATCGGCCCTGGCGCCGCGCTCCGGCCATGCTATGACCAAATCGACACACCAGAGGAACGACCATGTCCGATCTACCGGCGTTCACGAGGCTCCTCGGCGTGAACGTCCTGCATCGTTCGGCCGAACGCAGCGAAGCCGAGCTCACAGTGCGCGAGGATTTATGCAACCGCCGCGGCGTGCTGCACGGCGGCGCAATGATGGCGCTGGGCGATACGCTCGGCGGGATGACGGCACGCAGCGGCCTTCCCGACGGCGGCGGCACCGCGACGATCGAGAGCAAGACCAACTTCTTTGCCGCGGTGCCCAGAGGCGACACCGCGCATGCGGTCTGCATGCCGCTGCACCGCGGCCACACGACGATCGTGCTGGAGACGCGCATCACCCGCGGCGATGGAAAGCTCGCGGCAATCGTCACGCAGACCCAACTGATCTTCGGCAAGAAGGACGAAAGCGCGTGAGCGCGCGCGCCGCTTGCGGCCTGAACCCTCGCCAAAAGAGGCCCTGGGTCGGTTCCCGCGGACGGAACTCAAGCCCTTCCCCGGCGGTTATCTTTCGACGGATATCAGATGGGAGGTCGCCATGATGGACCCCAGAGACTTCGATCGCAGAATGGATATGGATATGGAGCGCCAGGCCGAAATGGAGCGCAGAATCGGCACCACCACCCCGTGGGGATGGATCGCCAGTGCCGTGTTCATCGTCATCATCCTGGCGCTGATCTTCGCCGGCGGCGAGAACACGCGCACCGCGCGCGAGGACGCGAGCCCGCCCGCCACGACCGGCATGGCGCCGAGAACCGCGCTGCCGCCCGTCGTCGCTCCCCCGGGGCAGCAACCTTCGACGACAGGGCAGCTTGCGCAATAGCAGCGCATTCGCGCGGCCTCTAATCGACGGCCCAGCGCTCACGCGCAATCGCGAGCGGCGCGCGCGTGATCGCGACCTTTCCGTCAGCGCCGAGCCGCACCACGTTGACGGTCCCGGCGTATTCCGGCGAGCCGGAATAATAGGCGGCCACCGTGCCGACTTTCGCCGCCCGATTCCAGTGCCCTAGCGCGACGTAGTCGGCGCCGGTCGCCGCGAGCTCATCATCGCCGATGAGCCACGAGGGACGCAGCCTGCTCGTTCGATCCGGCACCGGAACGTAGTGGCCGTGCGCCACCGCAATCTGCCAACGCGTCGAGCGCGGCCGCAGCCGCTCGAACGGAATCATGTCGCCATAGTCGCGGTGCGCGCGGCCCCAAATTTCAAGACCCATCTCGGCGAAGAGGACGGCCTCGTCATGGGTCACGCCGAGCACGTGGAGATTATCGACCGCGGAGAGCGCCGCACGGTGGTAAACCGCGTCCGGCACCGCGGGGTCGTGATTGCCGGGCAACAGCACCACCGGCAGCGCCGCCTGCGAAATGATCGCGGCCGCGCGATCGAGCAAAGCAGCCGGCAGGCGATGGCAATCGAAAGTGTCGCCGGCGAGCACCACGACGTCGGCCCCCGCGCCGCACGCGGCGCTCAGCACGCTGGACAGTCCGGCCGTGCCGTCACCGCCATGCAGCCCTGCAGTATAGTCATGATCGATATGCAGGTCGGAGCTGTGGACCACCACGATGTCAGATGACGGGACAAGCGGCATAGGGCGCGAAGATAATGATACCGCCGCACTTCGCAATGGAGCGTGATTCCGGCCGCAATCTTGAAGAAATACCGCGCGGGCGCAGCTCACCGGTTGAGCCAAAAGCGCGCTCGCGCCTGTGTCGAGCGGCGGACATAACGAAGCCGGACGTTGCGCTTTCGGTTGGAGCCACGAGTTTGCCCAGGTTCGACGCTTTGCTGCCGGGCAGGTTGCGTGTTCGGGGAGCGTAAAACATGAGTCCCAACAACATCTACCGCAGCAACGCGGAAGACTGCTTGCGGATGGCGCAAACTGCAGCAAACGGCGGCGACAGGCCCTTCTGGCTCACGCTCGCGCAGTCATGGCTGCGGCTCGCCGAGCACGCGGCGCGCAGCGGCAGCGAATCGCGACAAAAGCCCCGCATCGGCTCAAGCACGCGCTGATCGTCTCGCTGTCACTTCCGGATATCGGCGAGAGCCGTCACACGAACGCGATCGCGAGCGCCACTCATAGCGGCAAATTGTCGTGTTTCCTCGGCGGCAGCTCGAGCCGTTTGCCGCGCAGCATCGCCAGGGCCTTGGCGATGCGCGAGCGCGTCGCGCGCGGCATGATCACGTCATCGATATAGCCGCGCTCGGCGGCGACGAAGGGTGAGAGGAAGCGGTCCTCGTATTCCTTGGTACGGGCGGCGATCTTCTTGGTGTCGCCGATATCGGCGCGGAAGATGATTTCGACGGCGCCCTTCGCGCCCATGACGGCAATCTGCGCCGTCGGCCAAGCGTAATTGACGTCGCCACCGATGTGCTTGGATGCCATCACGTCGTAGGCGCCGCCGAACGCCTTGCGCGTGATCACGGTAACAAGCGGGACGGTGGCCTGCGAATAGGCAAAGAGCAGCTTTGCCCCATGCGCGATCAGCGCGCCATATTCCTGGTTGGTCCCCGGCAAGAATCCCGGCACGTCCACGAAGGTCACGATGGGGATGCCGAACGCATCGCAGAAGCGCACGAAGCGCGCGGCCTTGCGCGAGGCATCGATATCCAGCACACCGGCAAGGACCATGGGTTGGTTCGCCACAAACCCCACGGTGCGCCCGGCGATGCGGCCGAAGCCGGTAACGAGGTTTTTCGCGAACGCCTCCTGCAGCTCGAAGAAATCGCCCTCGTCGGCGACTTTGAGCACGAGCTCCTTGATGTCGTAGGGCTTGTTCGGGTTGTCGGGAACGAGCGTGTCGAGCGACTTCTCCTCGCGCTCGATGTCGTCGTGCGAGGGCCATTCGGGCACGCCGGCCTCGTTGTTGGCGGGGAGAAAGTCGAGCAGCCGACGCATCTGCAGCAGGCATTCGACGTCGTTCTCGTAGGAGCCGTCGGCGATGCCGGATTTCGTCGTGTGCACCGCGGCGCCGCCGAGCTCCTCCGCCGTCACCACTTCGTTGGTCACGGTCTTCACCACGTCGGGACCGGTGACGAACATGTAGCTGGTGTCGCGCACCATGAAAACGAAATCGGTCATGGCCGGCGAATACACGTCGCCGCCCGCGCACGGACCCATGATGACGGAAATTTGCGGAATGACACCGGAGGCGATCACGTTGCGCTTGAACACCTCGCCGTAGCCGCCCAGCGCGGCGACCCCTTCCTGGATGCGCGCCCCGCCGGCATCGAACAGGCCGATGATTGGCGCCCGCGCCTTCATTGCCATGTCCTGGATCTTGACGATTTTCTGCGCATGCGCCTCGGACAGCGAGCCGCCGAAGACGGTAAAATCCTTGGCGAAGGCGAACACGGTGCGCCCGTTGACCGTGCCCCAGCCGGTGACCACGCCGTCACCGGGTATCCGGCTCTTCTCCATGCCGAAATCAGCCGAGCGGTGCTCGACGAACATGTCGAACTCCTCGAACGAGCCCTTGTCCATCAGGAGCTCGAGCCGCTCGCGCGCGGTGAGCTTGCCGCGCTTGTGCTGCGCTTCGATGCGCGCCTGACCACCGCCGGCGCGCGCGCGGGCGCGGCGCTCTTCGAGCTTTTCGAGGATGTCCTTCATGCGCGCCTCACCCCTCGCTCCGGCGCAAAATCCATAGCATGTACCGGTATTTGAGGGTAAACTTTCCGCCCGTGTAAGCGTATGCGAGGGGAGCAAAACATGCCCGAAGGAGTCCGCTACAAGGTCCTGTGCTACTTTAGTGCTGCGCTGGTTCTCGCCACCGCGGCAGCGGCGCCCGCGATCGCGCAATTTCCGCCCGCTCCCGAAGACCAGCCGGCGGCAAAAGGAAAGAAGGGCGCGGCCGCAGCCGGCCCGAGCATCAATGGCAACTGGAGCGGCCAACTCACCCAAGTCGGCAGCCAAACGCCTTACAAGTTCGAGGTCGCGATCAATGCCCGGGGGGCGGAGACGAAGTATCCGGAGCTCGACTGCGCCGGGAAGCTCACCCGCGTTGGATCGTCGAAGTCGTATGTGTTCTACGTGGAGGTCATCACCAAGGGCGCAGCAGACAAAGGCGGCCGCTGTCCCGACGGCACCGTCACTCTAGCACGTCAGGGCGACGATCTCACAGTCGGCTGGTTCGGCGCCGTGCAAGGCACCACCGTGGTCGCATACGGGACGCTGAAGAAGAAATAAGCTTCGCGCGCACGGTTGGGGAAACAGGTTTACTGCGTCAGATCCGCAGGCGCACTGTCGCCGCTCGTGCCCTCTCCCGCGAGAGTGCTGCTGCGCGTTTGCAACAGCGAGGAATGGGTGAGGGAACTCGGATCCATCGGCACCGCCGGTAACCCCTTCACCCCAACCCTCTTCCCAAATGGAGAGAGGGAGCCCACCGCGCTTGTGGCACGTTCATTCACAACATGTGAGGCACTAGGCTACGTAAGACCACCTGAACTCATCTGACTGCTTCCAGCACCGTCGCGGCGGCCTGCATCTCAGCGAAACGGGCGGCGCGGCGCTCGAGCGCGAGCTCATCGCAGCCCCAAAACTCCATATTCCAGTCCTCGTCGACATGCGCCGCCGACCAGGCAGCATCCACCGAGAACGCGTTGTGCGCCAAGGCGAGGGCGATCAGCGCCGAGCCGGTGAGTGTCGTAATCGAATGCAGCGCGCCCAGACGCCACGGGTGTTGCGGGATGGCGGAGCTCGCCGCAGCGAGCGCTTGCGCGGGCTGCTCGACGAAGGCGATCCCCTCCCCCAGCACGAAACCTGCGCCGAGCGACTCGCGCGCCCAGGCCAGCACGGGATCCCAAGCATGGCCCTGCCGCGTGACCAGTCCGGCAGGACCCGGAGCGCGGTAGAACACAAGATCGCAAGCGAGATAGCGTTCCACGTCGAGCCTGACCGGCGAGGGGGAATCGATCACGCCGTCGATGATGGTGTTGGCGAGCCGCGTGAGCGGCATTTTTGCCGGATCGATGACGTCGCGTTGCGCGTCCCACTCGGCGGCGAGCCGCTGCGCCAATTCGTGGCTCGGCGCGGCGAGTGTCCGGCGCGCCGGGCTCTTCACCGGCCGCCCATCGAGGAGGATGCGGAATTCCTCCTCAGCGGCCTCCACGTCGGCACGTTCGTAGAACCTCCGCCGCAATGGCGGCCGCAGTCCGCGCCGCGCCGCCTGCATCGGATCGAGCGGCTCGTTTGCGAACATGCTCTCGAACAGATCGCGCATTGCTCCTGAAGATGGCTAGGGTCGCCGATCCTGCAACTCGTCCATGCCGCGCGCGCCCCGTGAATGGCGCAATGTCGCGCCAGCAACCATAGGATCTTCTTCGGGCGCCACAGCCTCAAGTGGCAATCTCTTGCACTGCACCAATTCGCGCATGCTGAAGATCTGAAAGAGTTCAATACCTTATGGCTCGTGCGGCGGGTTACGCTATTTTTACGGGAACGATCGCTAGATTTAAACCGAGCGGTGGAGCGAACCGGCGAGAGGCACCTCCCGTTTTGCCGTAAAGGCCTGTTATGACGAATGTATCGGTGGAATTTCGAGGGGGGCTCCACTACTATCCCGGCCGGATTCGGCGGAGCACAAGCCGAAGCGGGGCACAGACCGGCCGACGTCGTTCGCGCATGGTTATATAAGAAACGCGCGGTCCAAGTGTGCGCGCAGAGGCGTAAATGAAACCTACCGACATTTCGTCGCCGGACTACTTCCATAAGGTCGTGGATTGCCAGTGGGCGTGTCCAGCGCATACGCCGGTGCCGGAATATATCCGATTGATCGCGGCGGGCCGCTACAGCGACGCCTACATGGTCAATTGGAAGTCCAACGTGTTTCCGGGCATCCTCGGGCGCACCTGCGATCGTCCGTGCGAGCCGGCCTGCCGTCGCGTGCGCGTGGAGAACGAGCCGGTGGCGATCTGCCGGCTAAAGCGCGTCGCCGCCGATTTCAAGGACGATATCCGCTCGCGCCTGCCCAAGCCGGCGACGGTCAAGAATGGCAAGCGCATTGCGCTCGTGGGCTGCGGCCCCGCCTCGCTTACGGTCGCGCGCGACCTCGCCCCGCTCGGCTACGAGTGCGTGATCTTCGATCAGGACCCAAAGCCGGGTGGCATGATCCGCACGCAAATCCCACGCTTCCGCTTGCCCGAATCCATCATCGACGAGGAATGCGACTACATCCTCGATCTCGGAATCGAATTTCGCAGCGGCAAACGCATCGACAGCCTCAAGGAGCTGCTGGCGGGGGGTTGGGATGCGGTCTTCGTTGGCTGCGGCGCGCCGCGGGGTCGCGATCTCGACATCCCCGGCCGCAACGAGGCCGCGGCGAACATCCATATCGGCATCGACTGGCTCTCCTCCGTCTCCTTCGGGCACGTCAACAGGATCGGCAAACGCGTCATCGTGCTCGGCGGCGGCAACACCGCAATGGATTGCTGCCGCTCGTCGCGCCGGCTCGGCGGCGAGGACGTCAAGGTGGTCGTCCGTTCCGGGTTCCAGGAAATGAAGGCGTCTCCGTGGGAAAAGGAGGACGCCATGCACGAGGACATCCCCATTCTGAATTTCCTCGTGCCCAGGAAGTTCACGCACGAAAACGGCCGCCTCACCGGCGTTCTTTTCGAGAAGGTGAAGGCCGAATACGACGGCAAGGGCCGCCGCAACCTCGTTCCGACCGGCGAGCCGCATCAGCACTTTCCTTGCGACGACGTGCTGGTCGCGGTCGGCCAGGAAAACGCTTTTCCTTGGATCGAGCGCGACATGGGCATCGAGTTCGACAAGTGGGACATGCCGAAGGTCGATCCCAAAACCATGGCCTCCACGCACCCGCGCGTGTTCTTCGGCGGCGACGCCGCGTTCGGCCCAAAGAACATCATCTGGGCGGTGGCGCATGGACACGACGCCGCGCTGTCGATCGACAACCTGTGCTCTGGCACCGATATCAACGATCGTCCGGCCCCCATGGTCGAGATCCTCAGCCAGAAAATGGGCATCCACGAGTGGAGCTACGACAACGACATCGCCCCGGACCGGCGCTACCGGGTCCCGTTGCGGGACAAAGTGGTGGCGCTGCGCGATATCAAGACCGAGGTCGAACTCGGCTACGACCCCGACCTCGCCCTCAAGGAGGCACACCGCTGCCTCAACTGTGACGTTCAGACCGTGTTCACGTCTTCGCTGTGCATCGAATGTGACGCCTGCGTCGATATCTGTCCGATGGACTGCATCACCTTCACAGCGAACGGCGAGGAAGCCGATTTGCGCACGCGGCTGAGGGCCCCCGCCAAGAACCTCACCCAGGATCTCTACGTCGCCAACGATCTCAAAACCGGCCGCGTGATGGTAAAGGACGAGGACGTCTGCTTGCACTGCGGGCTGTGCGCGGAGCGCTGCCCAACCGGCGCCTGGGACATGAAAAAATATCTCATCGACATGACGCACGCGAATGACCAATGCCGAGTAGCAGCCCGATCAGCAGCGTAAACGACTTCGTCGTCCGGTTCGCCAACGTCAACGGCTCAGGCTCGGCCAGCGCCAACGAGCTGTTTGCGCGCGCCGTGCTGCGCATGGGCGTCCCGGTCGCCCCGCGCAACATCTTCCCATCCAACATCCAGGGCCTGCCGACCTGGTACGAGGTGCGCATCTCCGAGGCCGGCCACCTCGGCGCCCGCGGCGGCACCGATCTCATGGTCGCGATGAACCCGCAGACCTGGGACAAGGACGTGGCCGGCATCGAGCCGGGCGGATACCTGCTCTACGATTCCACCAAGCCGATGCCGAAGTCCAGGTTCCGCGAGGACATCACGGTCCTCGGGGTGCCGCTGACTGCGATCTGCAACCGCGAATACACGGATGCGCGCCAGCGCCAGCTGTTCAAGAACATCATGTATGTCGGCACGCTCAGTGCGCTGCTCGATATGGACATTGCGGCGATCGAGCAGCTCGTGCGCGAGCAATTCAAGTCGAAGGAAAAGCTGATCGATGCGAATCTGCACGCGCTCCATCTCGGGCGCGACTGGGCGCTGCAGAACCTGCAATGTCCGATCGGGGTGCGTTTGCGTCCTGCCAAGGCGGTGGGCGACCGCATCTTCATCGAGGGCAATTCGGCCGCGGCGCTGGGCGCGGTCTATGGCGGGGCGACCATGTGCGCCTGGTACCCGATCACGCCTTCGTCCTCGCTGGCGGACGCCTTTACCAGCCATTGCCGGCGCCTGCGCGCCGATCCTGCGAGCAAGAAGAACAAGTTCGCGATCGTGCAGGCCGAGGATGAGCTCGCCTCGATCGGCATGGTGATCGGCGCCGCCTGGAACGGCGCACGCGCTTTCACCGCCACCTCGGGTCCCGGCATTTCGCTGATGCAGGAATTCCTCGGCTTGGCGTACTTCGCCGAAATCCCAGCGGTGATCTTCGATGTGCAGCGCGCCGGGCCTTCGACCGGCATGCCGACGCGGACGCAGCAATGCGATCTGATCTCGTGCGCCTACGCCTCGCATGGCGATACCAAGCACGTGTTGCTTTTTCCGGAAGACCCGGCCGAAGCGTTCGATTTCGCGGCCGACGCCTTCGACCTCGCCGATCGCCTGCAGACGCCGATCTTCGTGATGCTCGATCTCGACATCGGCATGAACCATCGCCTCTGCCGACCGCTCACCTGGGACGACAAGCGCAAATACGATCGCGGCAAGGTGATGACCGCCGCCGATCTCGAAGCAGGTAAGGATTTCGGCCGTTATCTCGACGTGGACGGCGATGGCATTCCGTACCGCACATATCCGGGCACACACCCGACCAAAGGCTCCTTCTTCACCCGCGGCACCTCGCGCGACCGCTATGCCCGCTACACCGAGGAGGGCGCGCCCTATGCCGATAACATGCAGCGGCTCCTGCGCAAGTTCGAGACCGCCAAAGATCTGGTTCCCCGCCCGCTGCAGGCGAATGCCGCAAAACCCACCAAATACGGCGTGATCTACTACGGCTCGACCTCGCCGGCGATGGACGAGGCCATCCACATGACCGAGGCGCGCGGGCATTCGCTCAACCGGCTGCGCGTGCGGGCCTTTCCGTTCCATTCGAGCGTGACGAGCTTCGTCGCCGACCACGATTTCGTGTTCGTCGTCGAGCAGAACCGCGACGCGCAATTGCGCTCGCTCATCGTCAACGAGTGCAGCATCGATCCCGTCCGCTTGGTGCCGATCCTGCATTACGACGGAACCCCGATCACCGCGCGGTTCATCGCACGCGCGATCGGCGATCATCTCGACGCGCTGAAGGTCACTCCCTTGCGCAAGGTGGTGTCGTGATGACGCTCGAGTGACTGGACACAGAATGGCTCAGCTATGACCTACATCACCAAACCAAAATTCCATCATCCGGCGCTGCCCAAGAACGCGCTCGGCTACACGCACCGCGACTATGAGGGCTCGGTTTCGACCCTGTGCGCCGGCTGCGGCCACGACTCAATCTCTGGCGCGATCATCGAGGCTTGCTTCGAGCTCGACATCGAGCCGCACCGGGTGGCGAAACTCTCCGGCATCGGCTGTTCGTCGAAGACGCCGACCTATTTCCTCGGCAATTCGCACGGCTTCAATTCGGTACACGGCCGAATGCCGTCGGTGCTCACCGGCGCGAATCTGGCCAACCGCGATCTCATCTATCTCGGCGTGTCCGGCGATGGCGATTCCGCCTCGATTGGGCTCGGACAGTTCGCGCATGCGCTGCGCCGCGGCGTCAACATGGTCTATATCGTCGAAAACAACGGCGTTTACGGCCTCACCAAAGGCCAGTTCTCGGCGACCGCCGACCGCGGATCGAAATCCAAGCGCGGCGTGACCAACACCGACAATTCCATCGACCTCGTCGCGCTCGCGCTGCAGCTCGGCGCTACTTTCGTCGCCCGCTCCTTTTCCGGTGACAAGGAGCAGATGGTGCCGCTGATCAAGGCGGCGATCGAGCACGAGGGCGCCGCCTTCATCGACATTATCTCGCCCTGCGTCGCGTTCAACAATCACGTCGGATCGACCAAGAGTTTCGACTACGTGCGCGAGCACAATGAGTCGGTGAACCGGCTCGACTTCATCACCGGCCGCGCGCCGATCACGGTCGCTTACGAGCCGGGCTCGGTCGAGGTCGTCGAGCAACACGACGGCTCGAAGCTCGTGCTCAAGAAGGTTGCCGCCGATTACGATCCGCACGATCGGCTCGGCGCCATGAACTTCCTGCAGAGGCACGCCGCCATCGGCCAAATCGTCACGGGGCTCCTCTATGTCGATCCCGAGCCGGAAGACCTGCACCGCAATCTGGATACGGTTGAGGCCCCGCTCAACTCGCTCTCCGAGGCGGAGCTGTGCCCGGGGTCGGCGACGCTGGAGAAGATCAACGCCAGCTTGCGTTGAGCAAAGCCGGGCCGACTTCCTCATGGCCGGGCTTGTCCCGGCCATCCACGTCTTTGATGCTGCACGGCTTGAAAACGTGGATGCCCGCGATAAGCGCGGGCATGACGTATGAGGCCGCGGGTCCAATCCGATCAGGAGATGCTCTACTCCTCCGGCGCCTCCACGATCGGATCGTAGCGCTTAGCGTCGAAGCCGATGAGATTCCATGACTGGCGCATGTGCGGCGGCAGCGGTGCAGTCACATCGATTGTGCCGCCGCGTGGATGCGGCACGACAATACGGTGCGCCAAGAGATGCAGCCGATCCTGCATGCCGCCCGGCAGCTCCCAATTCTCCCTCGAAAAATATTTCGGGTCGCCAACGATGGGGTGGCCGATATGCGCCAAGTGCGCGCGCAGCTGATGGGTGCGGCCGGTCACCGGCTTGAGCGAGAGCCACGCCAATTGACGCGCGGCCGTGTCGATCACGGCGTAATAGGTGACGGCGTGACTGGCGCCCTCCTCGCCGTGGCGCGCAACGCGCATGAACGAATCATCCCCTCGCGTCTCCTTGGCAAGGAACGTCGAGATGCGCCCCTGGCGCGGCTTCGGCACACCCGCGACCAGAGCCCAGTAGATTTTTCGCGCCGAGCGCGACCGGAAGGTTTTTGCCAATGCCGCCGCCGCAAACCGCGTCTTGGCCACGAGCAGGCATCCGGCGGTGTCCTTGTCGAGGCGGTGCACCAGGCGCGGACGCTGGCCGCGCGCATCCCGCAGCGTCTCGAGCATCGCGTCGAGGTGGCGGGTGGTCCCAGAGCCGCCCTGCACCGCAAGCCCCATGGGTTTATCGAGCACCAGCACGTCGGCGTCTTCGTGGAGCGTGATCGAGTTGAGGAAATCCCGCGTCTCCGCGCCCGCTCCACCCCCCGGCGTCGGCGGACGCGGCTCACTCCGCAGCGGCGGGAGGCGTACCGCCTGCCCGGCCTCGAGCCGCTGCTTGGGCTGAGCGCGCTTGCCGTTTACGCGCAGTTCGCCCTTTCGGATGATGCGCTGGATGTGGGAGAAAGCGAGCCCAGGAAAGCGCGCCTCGACGAAGCGGTCGACGCGCATGCCAGCTTCATCGGCGTTCACCGTGGCGGTCTGTACGCCGCTCCTCACGGCTTGCTCCGCGCTTGCCTCAGCTTCGCCCAGTATTCCAGCCGTTTCCTGATCTCCCGCTCGAAGCCGCGTTCAGGCGGATCGTAGAATTTCTGCCGGCCAAGCTGCTCGGGGAAATAGTCCTGGCCGGAAAACGCCTCGGGCGCGTCGTGGTCGTAGTCGTAGCTCTCGCCATAGCCTTCTGCACGCATCAGCTGCGTCGGCGCGTTGAGGATGTGCATCGGCGGAAGCAGCGAGCCCGCCTCTTTCGCGGTGCGCATGGCCGCGCCATAGGCGGTATAGGCCGCATTCGATTTCGGCGCGGTCGCGATATAGATCACGGCCTCGGCAATCGCCAACTCGCCTTCCGGCGAGCCGAGAAAGTCATATGCGTCCTTCGCCGCATTGGCGATCATGAGCGCCTGCGGGTCGGCGAGCCCGATATCCTCGACCGCCATGCGCACCACACGACGCGCGACGTAGAGCGGATCCTCCCCGGCATCCAGCATGCGGCAGAGATAATAGAGCGCCGCATCGGGATCCGAACCGCGCACCGACTTGTGCAAAGCGCTGATCAGGTTGTAGTGACTGTCCTGCTGCTTGTCGTAGATCGGGGCGCGACGCTGCACCACCTCCTGGAATTGCGCCGCGCCAAACGTCTCGCCCTTGCGCGCGGCCCGCCACGCTTCCTCGGCAAGGGTGAGGGCCGCGCGGCCGTCCCCGTCCGCCATGCGGATCAGGGATTGCCGCGCCTCGGTGTCGAGCGGGAGGTTTTTGCCTTCGATCGCTTCGGCGCGGGCGATGAGCTTCTCGAGCGCATCGACATCGAGCCGCTTGAACACCATGACGCGCGCGCGAGAAAGAAGCGGAGCGATCAGCTCGAAGGACGGATTCTCCGTGGTGGCGCCGACGAGAACGATGGTGCCGTCTTCCATGACCGGCAGGAAGGAGTCCTGCTGCGCGCGATTGAAACGATGAATCTCGTCGACGAAGAGAAGCGTCCCTTGCCCGGCTTCGCGGCGCGCGCGGGCCGCCTCGAACACTTTTTTGAGATCGCCGATGCCGGAGAAAATCGCCGAGATCTGCTCGAAATGGAGGTCCGTCGCCTGCGCCAAGAGTCTTGCGACCGTGGTCTTGCCGGTGCCGGGCGGTCCCCAGAAAATCAGTGAGCCGAGCGTGCGCGTATCGAGCAGACGCGTGAGCGCGCCGTCCGGTCCGAGCAAATGATCCTGGCCGACGACCTCGGCTAGTCGTCTCGGTCGCAGCTTGTCCGCGAGCGGCCGCGGCGCGTCACGCTCGAGCCCCGCGGCCGCGAACAGGGGCGCGCCGCCGCGCCTGGCGCGCGCCGTCATCCCCGCAGCTCCACCGATAGCTGCTGGCCCGCGCGTACGATGGTGATGCTCCAGCGCCGGGTCGGCTGGCCGGCGACGCGCTCGAGATCGCGCGTCTTTGCGATCCTGGCGTTGTTGACCGAGAGCACGAGGTCGCCGGGCTGGAAACCGAGGCTCTGCGCCGACGAGCCGTTGGCGATCTCGACGATCACCACGCCCTGGGCGGAGGGGTCGAGCCGCAGCCTGTCCGCGAGCGCCGGCGACAGGTTCGATACCTTGGCCCCCTGGAACGGCGAGGGCGAGGCGATGACGAGCTCCTCGTGCGGGGTGTCGGGCGCAGCCTCCAGCGCGACATTGAGCGCCAGCTCCTTGCCGGCACGCACGATGCCGAGCCGCGCCGTGCCGCCAATGGGCTTGGTGGCGAAGCGATAGTCGAAGGCATTGGCGTCCTCGACCGGCTGCCCATCGACGGCCACAATGAGGTCGCTCGTCTTGAGCCCGGCACGCGCGGCCGGACTCGTCGGCGTGACGCTCGCGATCAGCGCGCCGGAGGGGCGCTTGAGCCCGAGGCCCTCGGCGATTTCCGGGGTGACGGCTTGCAGCCTCGCGCCCAGCCACGGACGCTGCACGATGGAGCCGCCGCTCTTGGCGGAAGCGACCACGACCTTCACCATGTTCGCGGGAATAGCAAAGCCGATCCCCTGCGAGCCGCCCGAGCGCGAGAAAATCGCGGTATTGATGCCGACGAGCCGGCCGCCGAGGTCGACGAGCGCGCCTCCCGAATTGCCTGGATTGATGGCCGCGTCGGTCTGGATAAAGAACTGATAATCGGTGATGCCGACCTGGGTGCGCGCCACCGCCGAGACGATGCCATGGGTGACGGTCTGGCCGACCGCGAAGGGATTGCCGATGGCGAGCACGACGTCTCCGACTTCGAGCGCGTCCGAATCGGCAAGCTCGATTGCCGGGAAGCGTTCGTTCTGCGCTCTGATGCGCAGCACCGCGAGATCCGAGCGCGAATCCTTGAGCACCATATCGGCCTCGAATTCGCGCTTGTCCGCAAGTGACACCTTGACCTGGTCTGCTCCCTCGATGACGTGGTTGTTGGTGACGATCAGGCCCGCGGGGTCGACGAGAACGCCCGAGCCGAGCGAGCGCTGCACCGGGCCGCCCTGCCCGCCAGGCGCGCCGGGCACTCCGAAGAAGCGGCGAAAGATCGGATCGTCAAAAAGCGGATTGCGCACCGCGACCGTCTTGGCGGCATAGACGTTGACGACGGCCGGCGCAGCGCGCTGCACGACCGGCGCGTAGGAGAGCCGCAGCTCGGCCGGCGAGGCGGGAACGCGGCGGGCACCGTCGTGCTCTTGGGCTGCAAGGCCGAGCGGCGCGACACTCGCCAGGATGAGGACGGCCTTCTCGAGCCACCTCGAGCGCAAAGACGTGTTCGATCGCCAAAGCATGGACAGGTCCGGATTCGGGCGGAGTCAGATATAAGCTCAAGGTCGCGGCAAATGAAGGGCACAGCCGCCCGCGCCTTCAGAACAAGCGCGATGGCGCCTAAACTTGCTTGGCTTTTGGTATCCTCGGACGCGGGGGGTCGCAGTCATCCGCCGGAATCGAATGCTGGTCCGTCGCATGCCGCCGCGGCCGCGGCGATCTACACCCTCGGCTTTGTCACCGGCGCGATTGTAATGAGGTTCGAGATCACTCCTTCGCCGGCACCGTGCGCAGATAGGCGATCATGGCTTCGACGTCCTCGTCGGTCATCTTGGTGTAATACCGGTAACCCATCGGCGGCTTGAGCTTGGTGCCGTCCTTGCGCAGGCCTTGCGTGATGGCGCGCTTGATCTCGGCATCGCTCCAATCGCCGATGCCCGCGCTCTTGCTCGAGGTGATGTTGCGCGCGGTCGAAACGCCCCACGGTCCGGGGAATTCGCGCCCGCCTTTGCCGACCGAATTCTTAAAATCGGGACCGGTTCCGGGCGACCCGAACGGCGTGTGACATTCCATGCAATGCGCGATGGTGACGAGATAGAATCCCCGCTTGAGCTTGTCGCCGAAATCGGACTCGGACATGGGCTTCTCGGCCCCGGGAAACACCTGGTAGGCCACCGCCTGCTTGTAGACCGGGCCGGGTACCGTATGGCTCACGGCCGGCAAGGAGCGCAGATATGCGACGATGCCGTCGAGATCGCCCGGGGTGAGAATCTTGTAGAACCCGCTTGGCATGACCGGCGCCATGTAGTGGCCCGTGGGGCGCGTACCCCCCTGGAGCCCCGTCTTGATCTCGGCATCGCTCCAATTGCCGATTCCGGTCTCACGGTCAGGGGTAATGTTGGAGGCCGTGACATCGAACGCGGGCTCGTCGAAATGCAATCCGCCGGACAGCGCGCGGTCGAATTGCGGCCCATTCGGCCCCATCGGCGTATGGCAGTTGTGACAGGTCATGACGGTATCGACCAGATAGCGCCCGCGCTCGAGCGAAGTTTGCCCCGACCCCGCCGCCGGCGCTGCAAGCGCTACGAGAACGCCGAGAACCACGCCACGATTCATCGTCTTCCCCCCTCGTTTGCCCCACCGGCACCGATAACGCGCGCGCTGGCCATCAAAAAGGGCAGCGCGAGCGCTGCCCTCACATCCTTCCTCTGGCACTGCGATCACGCCGGGGCGGCCGCTTCAGGCTGCGGCTCCGCTTTCGCCTGCGCCGGGCCCGAGTCCTGTCCTTTCGCTGCGACGTCGCGATTGACCAACTCGATCACCGCGACAGGAGCGGAATCGCCGTAGCGGAAGCCGGCCTTCAGCACCCTGGTATAGCCGCCGTCGCGATCCTTGTAACGGGGACCCAGCACCTCGAACAGTTTCTTGACCATCGCGATGTCGCGCATCTGCGCAATCGCTTGGCGGCGCGCATGGAGATCGCCGCGCTTGGCGAGCGTGACCAGTTTCTCGACGATCGGCCGCAAGTCCTTGGCCTTCGGCAGTGTGGTGACGATCTGTTCGTGCTTGACCAGGGCCGCCGCCATGTTCGCGAACATGGCGCGGCGATGCTCGTGGGTGCGATTGAGCTTGCGATGGGCAATTCGGTGACGCATAGGCGACCGGCAGACGGATGACAGATGACAGAGGACGCCCTTCTGTGATCCGTTCTCCGTCTTCCGTCCTCTGTTCAGTAATGATCCTCGAAGCGCTTGGCCAGCTCGTCGATATTGTCGGGCGGCCAGCCCGGCACTTCCATGCCGAGATGAAGCCCCATCTGCGCCAGCACTTCCTTGATCTCATTGAGCGACTTGCGCCCGAAATTCGGCGTACGCAGCATCTCGGCCTCGGTCTTCTGAACGAGATCGCCGATATAGACGATATTGTCGTTCTTGAGACAGTTGGCCGAGCGTACCGAAAGCTCGAGTTCGTCGACCTTCTTGAGGAACGCCGGATTGAAGGCGAGGTCGGGAATGGCTTCCGCCACCACCTCCTTGCGGGGCTCCTCGAAGTTGACGAAGACGTTGAGCTGATCCTGGAGGATGCGCGCGGCGTAAGCCACCGCATCGTCCGGGCTTACGGCGCCATTGGTCACGATTTGCATGGTCAATTTGTCGTAGTCGAGAATCTGGCCTTCGCGGGTATTCTCGACCTTGTAGGAGACCTTGCGCACCGGCGAATAGAGGCTGTCGACCGGGATGAGCCCAATCGGCGCGTCTTCGGGCCTATTGCGCTCGGTGGGGACATAGCCCTTCCCGGTGTTCACCGTGAACTCCATGCGGATCTCGGCACCCTCGTCGAGGGTGCACAGCACGAGTTCGGGATTGAGCACGACGATGTCGCCCACGGTCTGGATATCGCCCGCCGTGACAGTGCCGGGACCCTGCTTCTTGACGACCATCCGCTTGGGCCCGTCGCCCTGCATCTTGATGGCGATGTCCTTGATGTTGAGCACGATATCAGTCACGTCCTCACGCACGCCGGGAATCGAGGAGAACTCGTGCAACACGCCATCGATGTGCACCGACTGCACCGCCGCGCCTTGCAACGACGAGAGAAGGATGCGGCGCAATGCATTACCCAGCGTCACGCCGAAGCCACGCTCGAGCGGCTCGGCGACAACGATGGCCTCGCGTTTGGGATCGCCGCCCGGCGTCACCTGAAGCTTGTTCGGTCGGATCAGTTCCTGCCAGTTCTTTTGGATCGTCACGTTGGCACCCATGCCTTTGACCGGGGCGGCGGCGGGCCGCGCACCCCACTCCGCCCCGGGGGAATTTTCAGCGGCGGGCTCCTCGGGAGTCCGCCGGATGAGCACATCGTCTGTCATACTCGGCGCCTTTTTCGTGGACGGCAGCCGTTGTGTGGAATCGGCGTCACGTCGCGTATGGAGGTGATGGTGAAGCCGGCCGACTGCAGGGACCGCAACGCCGATTCGCGGCCGGAACCCGGACCCGCAACCTCGACTTCGAGGGTGCGCATGCCGTGCTCCTGGGCCTTCTTAGCGGCGTCCTCGGCCGCCACCTGCGCCGCATAGGGGGTCGATTTTCTCGAGCCCTTGAAGCCCATGGTGCCGGCAGACGACCAAGCGATGGTGTTTCCTTGGGCGTCGGTAATGGTGATCATCGTGTTGTTGAAGGTCGCGTTCACATGCGCGACTCCGGAGGCGATATTCTTGCGCTCGCGTCGCCGGACGCGGGTGGCTTCTTTACCCATTCTCGATCCTCTCGCAGCTCGGCGCTGCGATCGCCGGGCCAATGACTGGTGCTCTAATCACGCAGCCGGTCTCGCGCCGGCTAAGGCAACTCAAGGCGCGCGCTTCTTGCCGGCGATGGGTTTGGCCGGCCCCTTACGGGTGCGGGCATTGGTATGGGTGCGCTGGCCGCGGACCGGTAGTCCGCGACGATGCCGCAACCCGCGGTAGCAGCCGAGGTCCATCAGCCGCTTGATGTTCATGGCCACTTCGCGCCGCAGGTCCCCTTCCACCATGTAGTCGCGGTCGATGACCTCGCGGATCTGCAGCACTTCCTGGTCGGTCAGCTGCGATACCCGGCGGGCCTCCGGAATCCCGACTTTCCCCATGATTTCATTGGCCTTTTTCGGCCCGATGCCATGGATATATTGCAATGCAATAACGACGCGTTTGTTGGTCGGTATGTTGACGCCGGCGATGCGGGCCACAGTCTTTCACTCCTTCTGCCGGCGCGCAGGGCCAGCAATTTTGCCACGGGAGGCGGTTCCCAAACGATAACACGACACCCTCCCCGTTCCTCAGGGCCCGGTATCGTTCGACCTCTCGACTTGGATGCGGGTTATTAAGGGATTCAACGTCGTTTCGTCAACCTCCGCCCTGAACCCGTTTTGCGCCGGGACGACGTGCGGCCCACGGCCCTGCCGCGGCCGGATTTGGCCGTTTTGGCCTTCGTTTTCGACCCCTTGGCGGATTTACCCGCCCGCGCGCTTCTTACTCCGCCCGCCCGCGATGGCTTAGCCGGCGCTTTCTTGGTGAGGGCCTCACCAAGCACTCTGTCGATGGCGCTCGACACCTGCGGAATGAGAGCCATGCCATCGACCGAGCGCAGCACGCTCTGCAGCTGATAATAGGCGGCGAGTGGCGCGGTTTGATCGCGGTGGGCCAAAAGCCGGCGCCGCAACACCTCCGGATCGTCATCCTCGCGCAGCGTCTCGCCCCGCGCCTTCATTTCGGCGATGCGCTTTTTGATCCGCTTGAGCAGCACGGCCTCATCCACCTTGAGCTCGATGACCGCGTCGAGCTGGAGGCCCTTCTCCTTGAGCATGCGATCGAGTGCGTGCGCCTGCGGCACCGTACGCGGGAAGCCATCCAGAATGAAGCCGTTGCGCGCATCGGGCTCATCGATGCGCTCGGAGACAATCGCCACCACGACGTCGTCGGGCACGAGCTCGCCGCGCGCCATCATCTCCTTAGCGCGCATCCCGATCGACGTACCGGCCTCCACCGCGGCGCGAAGCATCTCACCGGTCGAGAGCTGCAGCAGACCGTGCTTGGCGACCAGACGCCGCGCCTGAGTCCCCTTGCCGGCCCCCGGGGGGCCGAGCAATACCAACCTCATCTACGCCGCCCCCGCAGCTTCGACCGTTTGATGAGACCTTCGTATTGATGCGCCAGCAAGTAGCCCTGAATCTGCGCGACCGTGTCCATTGTGACGCTCACCACGATCAACAGCGACGTGCCGCCGAAATAGAACGGGACCGCGGCGTAGGAGATCAGGATCTCCGGCAAGAGGCAGACAAGGGCCAGGTAGGCTGCGCCGATGACCGTGATGCGCGAAAGCACGTAGTCGATGTATTCTGCCGTGCGTTCGCCCGGGCGAATGCCGGGAATGAAGCCGCCATGTTTCTTCAGGTTCTCCGCGGTCTCCGTAGGGTTGAAGACGATCGCAGTATAGAAAAAAGCGAAGAAGATGATGAGGCC
>WNFM01110077.1_pt1 | contig 19961 bp, 15 predicted proteins | sample 5400271 | NCBI WGS metagenome assembly WNFM01 (sample SAMN13153352, study PRJNA577476) | soil metagenome | isolation source: 60 cm saprolite on Douglas fir-dominated hillslope | place: USA:California | collected 2013-09-17
GCGAACCAGATGTCCGAGCGCCTCGTCGAATACAACATTCTCAAGCGCGAAGCCGAAGCCAACAAAACTCTCTACGACGGCATGTTGACCAAGCTGAAAGAAGCAAACATCGCCGGCGCTCTTAAGTCCTCCAACATTCGCGTTGTCGACCCTGCCATGATTCCTTCGACTCCTACGCGGCCGGCCAAGGCTCGCAACATCGCTCTCGCTTTCATCGTCGGACTCGTCGGCGGCATCGGCCTGGCTCTCCTTCGCGAATATCTCGACAATACCGTCAAGACCCCCGACGACATCGAAACTCTCTCTCGCTTGCCCTCTCTCGCCGTCGTGCCTGCCTTCAGTGAGTCCAACGGCAACGGCCGCCGTGGCCTTCTCAAAGGCGTCTCAGGCAATGGCCACGACAAGCGCATCGAGCTCGTTGCGCAGCATCTGCCAAAATCGCAAATGTCTGAAGCGTTTCGCGCATTGCGAACGGCTCTCTTGCTTTCGCAAGCCGATCATCCGCCGCAAGTCATTCTTGTCACTAGCGCTTTGCCTCGTGAAGGCAAGACTACTGCCGCCGCAAACTTGGCTGTCACGCTCGCCCAACTCGGCGACAGCACTCTTCTCATCGACGCGGACTTGCGCAAACCGGGTGTCGGCCGCCTGCTGAACATGACCGACGGAAAATACGCAGGCCTCAGTTCGTACCTCGCCGGCGTTTCCAGTCTCGACCTCGTTACCGTGCCGCATCCTTCGATCCCGAACCTCGCGGCAATCCCCACCGGCCCGCTTCCGCCTAATCCCGCAGATCTTTTGTCATCGCATAAGCTCGCCGACGCCATCACCGAGCTTCGCGGCAAATTCAAATTTATCGTCATCGATTCGCCGCCCATCATGGCCGCCACCGACGCCGTCATTCTTTCCGTACAAGTGGACGGTGTCCTGCTCGTTGTCCGCAGCGGTGAAACGCCCAAGGAAGCGTTCACTCGGACTCGCGATCTCCTCATCAGCGTTAAATGCCGCATGCTCGGCGTTGTTCTGAACGCTGTCGATTCCAGCGCCCCAGATTACTACTACTCTTACCGCTACTATCCCTATTCATACGGATACGGACCGCAAGAAGCCGTCGATCTTCCGCATTTCCCCGAAAACGAAATACGTAAAATGCGAAAGTCCAGCCCGTCCGACGATGATGATTTGGCGCTCTAAGGAGGCAACTTGCGCTTTCTAATCACCGGAGGTGCCGGCTTTATCGGCTCTCATCTCGCTGAGCGGCTCCTGGATCGCGGCGATCACGTCGTGCTGCTCGACAATCTCTCCACCGGCAGCATGGAAAACATCCGCCATCTCAAGTCTTCCGAGCGGATGGAATATCATCTCGACTCCATTGAAAACCGCCAGCTCGTCGCTGAACTCGTCGACGACGCTGACGTTGTCGTCCATCTCGCTGCCGCCGTTGGCGTTCGCTTGATCGTCGAAAGCCCCGTCCGCACCATCGAAACCAACGTCAACGGCACGCAACACATCCTCGAAGCCGCCGCAAAAAAACGTAAACTCGTTCTCACCGCCTCCACTTCCGAGGTCTACGGCAAGAGCACCCAAATTCCGTTTCACGAAGAGGCCGATCTCGTTCTTGGCCCCACCACCAAAGGCCGCTGGAGCTACGCCGCTTCCAAAGCCCTCGACGAATTTCTCGCCCTCTCTTACTGGAAAGAAAAAAAGGTCCCCGTCATCGTCGTCCGCCTCTTCAACACCGTCGGACCGCGCCAAACTGGCCGCTACGGCATGGTCCTTCCGAATTTCGTTCGTCAGGCGCTGGACCAGGCCCCCATCTCCGTTTACGGCGATGGAAAACAGTCCCGTTGTTTCTGCGATGTGCGGGACACCACGCAAGCCCTGATCAAACTAATCGATTCGGAACGCGCCGTCGGCGAAGTCGTCAACATCGGCAACGTCGAAGAAATCACCATCGAAGATCTCGCCCATCGCGTCAAACAACGCACCGCCAGCTCCTCAACCATCGAATTCATTCCTTACGACAAAGCTTACGAGCCCGGCTTCGAAGACATGATGCGCCGCGTTCCTTGCGTGGATAAGCTTCACGCCATAACTGGCTTCCGTCCGCAGACCCCTCTCAACGAAATCATCGACCGCGTCGCTTCGCACATGAAGGAAAAGCAAGCCGGCTCCGCTCGCGTCGTCGCCGGCACCCCGGCCTAATCCCTCCACTTTTTTGTTTTTCCAAAAGCCGTCTTGGGGTATCGTTCAGTTAACTTACAGGCGTGGCATCCGTCCCCACTTCCTCAGGACGGTCTGCATCGAAGGGATTTCAAACTTGTTGGGCAGATAGACCGTTCGTGGAAAATAACTCCAGCCCATACCGCAAACTTCGCCTCCTCACTTCCGCGGAGCGCCTCCTCGTGCTCCTGTTTCTACTTACGTTGCCCTTGGCCAATCCCTGGGTCCGCGGCGATGGCGTCGGTTATTACGCCTACGCCCGCGCTCTCCTCGTTCAGCACAATCTCGATTTCACCGCCGACTATCAGCACGCCAACACCAGTTTCCGCGAAGGCCGCCTCGACGAATCCGGCCAGCCGCGCACTGACTTCCGTACGCCCACCGGCCATCTTGAAAATCATTTCACCATTGGCCCGGCCATCCTTTGGTCGCCGTTCCTGCTCATCGCGCACGGTGGCGTTCTTGTCGCCCGCGCCTTCGGGTCCACCGTCCCCGCCGACGGTTTCTCCGCGCCGTATCGTTACGCAATGGCCTTTGGCACGTCTCTCTACGGTTTTCTCGCCCTCTTCCTCGCCTTTCGTCTCGCCAAAAAATTCGTCTCCGAACGTTGGGCTCTCTTCGCCACTCTCGCCATTTGGGGCGGCAGCTCGCTCGCCGTCTACATGTACTTCAATCCGTCGTGGTCCCACGCTCACTCCGCTTTCGTCGTCGCCGTCTTCTTCGCGTACTGGCTGCGCACTCGCGACGACCGCTCCATCCCCCAATGGATTCTCCTCGGCTTCATCGCCGGCCTCATGCTCAACGTCTATTACGCCAACGCCATGCTCCTCGTTTTGCCCGCAGCCGAAGCGCTCCTCGCTCTCCGCGACTCCATCCAGCAGCGCCGCGCTTCCGCCATTCCCGCGCTTCTCGCTCGCTACGCCATTTTCTCCGTCACGCTCCTCGTCTGTTTTCTCCCCACTCTGCTCTCCAAAAAAATCGTTTATGGCTCTCTCTTCGAATCCGGTTACGTTCCCATCTCTCGCTGGAATTGGAAGTCGGCGAACTTCCTCCAGGTCCTTTTCTCCGCCAATCACGGCCTCTTTTCCTGGACGCCTGTTCTCCTCCTCTCCGCCATCGGCATTTTCCTTTTCTGGCGCAAATCTTCTCGTGTCGGCGGCCCTGTCCTCTGCGCCGTTCTCGCCTTCTACTATTTCATCGCCTCTTATCCGGACTGGGCCGGCATCTCGTCCTTCGGCAATCGTTTTTTCGTTTCGCTCACCGTTTTCTTCATCATCGGCCTCTCCGTTCTTCTCCAAAGCCTCGCCGAGAAATTTTCCTCCCTCCGTTCCGCCACGCTCGCCTCCGCCGCGCTTCTCGTCTGTTTCGTTTCCTGGAATCTCGGTCTCATGTTTCAGTGGGGCACTCATCTTATTCCCGCGCGCGGCCCCGTGTCCTTCGCCGAAACAGCTCACAATCAATTCGTCGCCGTTCCGCGCCAGCTCGCCGGCCACCTCCACGATTATTTTTTCAGCCGCAAAGAACTCATGCGCCAGATCGAGCAGCGCGACGTCCAGCAACTAAAAGAACATCCCGTCCCCTGATTTTTTGCGGCCATTTCAAGACTTCCTGCCGTTGTAGGGCCGGCTTTCTGAAGCCGGCCTCTTCGTTGTTGGCGATATTTCGATCTCAACGACTACGCGATCCTTCTCCAACCTCTTCCGCCATCTCTTTCTCGCTTGCCCCGAGCGAAGCCGAGGGGTCTCTGGTAACCTAAAACAATGTTTTCTTCTCTCTCTCGCCGCAGGAGCCTCTGCTGATGGTGTCGGTGCCTTCTTCGCCGGCCACTGCCGCGATCTCCCCTGCGCCGCGCCATTCGCATCCCATCGTCACTCGCATCGCACCGCCCCGTGGCCTCTTCCATCTCCGCCTCGCCGAACTTTGGGCTTACCGCGAACTCCTTTATTTTTTCGTCTGGCGCGACGTCAAAATCCGTTACAAACAGACCGCCATCGGCGTTCTTTGGGTCGTCCTTCAGCCTCTTCTCACCATGCTCGTCTTCACCCTTTTCTTCGGCCGCCTCGCCAAACTTCCCTCCGAGGGCCTTCCGTATCCCGTTTTTTATTTCGCCGCTCTCGTCCCGTGGATGTATTTCAATTACGCCCTCCAGCAGGCCACCAACGTCGTGGTGGAAAATCAGCGTATGATTACCAAAGTTTATTTCCCCCGGCTCGTCCTGCCGTTCTCTTCCGTCCTCTCCGGACTCGTCGATTTCGCCATCGGCTTCGTCGTCCTTATCGGCGTCACTTTGTTTTACGGCATGAAGCCCGGCGCCCCCGCCGCGCTGCTTCCTCTTTTTCTGCTGCTCGCAATTCTCACCGCTCTCAGCGTCGGCCTCTGGCTCTCCGCGCTCAATGCGCTTTATCGCGACGTCAAATACGTCATCCCGTTCCTCCTCCAGTTCTGGATGTTCGCTTCTCCTGTCGCCTATCCCACTTCGCTCGTTCCGCAGCGTTGGCGCTGGCTCTATGGCCTCAATCCCATGGCAGGCGTGATTGACGGCTTTCGCTGGTCGCTTACCGGGCATGGCCACGCCCCCACAATCAGTTTTCTCGTCTCTTCCGCCGCCGTCCTCGTCATCCTTTTCGGCGGCCTCGTCTTCTTCCAACGCATGGAGGGCACCGTTGCCGATCGCGTCTAGCGCAGCCGTGATCAGCGCCGAAGGTTTGGGCAAACGCTACCGCCGCGGTCTTGTGCAATCGAACGGGTTACTGCGCGATTCGCTTGGCCGCATTCTCAAGTCGCCTCTGCGTTCCATGCGGCGCCAAAAACAGGAATCCTTCTGGGCGCTAAGAGACGTCTCCGTCGAAGTTAAAGAAGGCGAAGTTCTTGGCTTGATTGGCCGCAACGGCGCGGGAAAAACCACGCTCCTCAAGATTCTTTCGCGCATCACTCAGCCCACCACCGGCTGGGCGGAAATTCATGGCCGCGTCGGCAGCCTCCTCGAAGTCGGCACCGGCTTTCATCCGGAGTTGACCGGCCGCGAAAACACCTTCCTCTCTGGCGCCATCCTCGGCATGAGCAAGCGCGAAATCGCATCCAAATTCGACGAGATCGTCGCCTTCGCCGAACTCGAGAAATTTATTGATACCCCCGTCAAGCACTATTCCAGCGGTATGTACGTCCGACTCGCCTTCGCCGTTGCCGCCCACCTCGAACCCGAAATCCTTCTCGTCGACGAAGTTCTCGCCGTTGGCGACATAAACTTCCAGAAAAAATGTCTCGGCAAAATGGGCGATGTCGCCCGCGCCGGCCGCACCGTTGTCCTCGTCACTCATCAGATGAATCAGATTCGCCGCCTGTGCCATCGCGTCGTCTGGATTGACGACGGGGCGGTTCGGGCATCGGGCGCCACTGGCGAAACCGTCGGCGCTTACGAACTGGAGATGTCTTCGCCGGACCGAAACTCGCAGGAACAGCGCCGCGGTTCCGCAAAGGCCGAGTTCAAAAGCTGGTGGATCGACTCCGAACCTGAAACTGCGTGCCGCTCCCTGTCGTCTCTGGGCCCAGTTCGTACTTCTTTCCGCGTCGAGGTCAAAGAAGCACTGCATCACGTCCACCATGGAATCGCTCTCTTCAATTCAGACCGTCAACTCGTCTGGGCCTTCGGCACCGACGGTCTCTCGTTTGAGCCCGGGCTGATTGACCTTTCCTACGAATTTCCTTTTCTTCCGGTTCGTCCGGGTGCCTATCATTGGCAAGTCAGTCTGTGGAGCGATGAAGGAAACGTCGATCTGTGGGACGCTGTGCCTGAAATGTTGGTTCTGACCGAAAATTATCAACACGGCCGCGACGAGTGGAATGGCTTCTTGAACGTTCCTACCAAACTCAACGTTGAACCCAAGCGGGGGCCAAAAACTTGACCGCCGACTGGATATTTGACAAGGAACACTATCACGCACTGAATGTCGCACGAGAAGCTGTCGTCAAACGCCTCCTGGTCGAGCAGTTCGCGCAGCTCAATCTCAAGTCGGCCATCGACGTCGGCTGCGGAGTCGGCTATTTTTCGAACCTCTTATCTTCTCTTGGCCTTCGTGTGATCGGCGTCGATGCCAGAGAAGAAAATATCCTGGAAGCCCGCAGCCGGTTTCCGGGCATCGAATTTGCCGTCGCGGATGCCGAGCATTGTACCGCCGGCCAGTTTGGCCAATTTGACCTCGTTCTGTGTTTTGGTCTCCTCTATCATTTGGAAAATCCTTTTCGTGTTGTGCGAAACCTGGTCGGTATGGCTTCCCGGCTGGCGTTGTTGGAAGGGATGGTCTATCCGAGTTCCGAACCCATCATGTCACTACTCGACGAGAATGCCCTCAATGACCAGGGTGTGAATTACGTCGCTTTCTATCCGTCCGAAGCTTCTATGGCAAAGATGCTGGTCCGCTCGGGCTTCGAAAATTGCTATCTGCCCAGCCCCATGCCAAATCATTCGAACTATCAATTCCAGGCAAACGGGTTCCGCATCCGTTCGATGATGGCCGCGTCCCGCCAACCGATCACAAGCTCGTTGCTGGCGCCGTATTCGGATGCAGTATCCGGAAGAACTCCTTGGACCATGCCGCCACTCTATGCGCCCGCTGGCCTTTGGGGACAAATTCACCGTTTTGTCAGCCGTACCTTGCAGCATCGAATCAACGCAAACAAGACCTAAAATCGCCTCAGTCCCCCTCCTCTTCCCATTATTCCCTTGACTTTATTGCCCTTTGTGCTATAATCAGCATCGAATCAACGCAAACAAGACCTAAAATCGCCTCAGTCCCCCTCCTCTTCCCATTATTCCCTTGACTTTATTGCCCTTTGTGCTATAATATCGTCTTGATAAATGGCGCTTCGGCCTTTATCGCTTGCCTCGACTCGGTCGAGGCATTTTGCTTTTTTGTGTGCTTTCTCGGCTCTGTAAGGCCTTTAGAATGAACACTTATAGATGTGTATCAAAACAAATGACTTTATCTCTACTGGAATCAACACTTACGCAAAAACCGGGGGAGGGGGGTGCCGCTCATTCTTACCCCGATCGTCGTTCGCGAGGCGTCGCGCTCTTTCACGCTCTTTGCACTAGAGCGGAACTCATTTCCTTTCTTTTCAATCATTTCCGCACTCTTTGTGGAAATACGCCGGGTGTCGCTCGTCACCAGCCCAAACTTCGTGCGAAAATTCCTCTATGCCCAGGATCGTCCTCGTCACCGGCAGCAGCGGCCTCATCGGTTCCGAGGCTGTCGAACATTTTGACCGCCAGGGCCACACCGTCGTCGGCATTGACAACAATATGCGCCGCGAATTTTTCGGTGCCGCCGGCGACACTCTCTGGAATCTCAACCGTCTCAAATCAGCCACCAAGAATTTCACGCATTACTCCGCCGACATTCGCGACCGCGCCGCACTCGACGAACTTTTCCGCTCGCGCCGCTTCGATCTCATCGTTCACTGCGCCGCGCAGCCTTCGCACGACAAAGCTCGCGACATTCCCATTCTCGATTTTGAAGTCAACGCCCTCGGCACCATCAATCTCCTCGAAGCCACCCGCCAACATTGCCCCGAAGCCGTTTTCCTTTTCCTTAGCACCAACAAAGTTTATGGCGACGCTCCCAACGAAGTTCCTCTCGTCGAACTTCCCACGCGTTGGGAATACGCTCGCCCCGAGGATTTTCACGGCATCTCCGAAAATTGCCGCATCGACCGCACGCTTCACTCGCTTTTCGGCGCATCCAAAGCCGCCGCCGATTTGGTCGCCCAGGAATACGGCCGCTACTTCAAAATGAACGTCGGCATTTTTCGCGGTGGCTGCCTCACTGGCCCGTCGCATTCCGGCGTCGAACTTCACGGCTTTCTTTCGTACCTCGTGAAAGCCACCATAGCCGGACTCAAATATTCCGTCTTTGGCTACAAAGGAAAACAGGTTCGCGACAATATTCACAGCCACGACGTCGTTCGCGCCATCGAGGCCTTCGCCGCCAACCCCCGTCCCGGCGAGGTCTACAACATGGGAGGTGGCCGCGAAAACAGCGTCTCCATGCTCGAAGCTATTTCCAAAATCGAGCAGCTGACCGGAAAAAAACTCAACTGGACGTACGTCGACGAAAATCGCAAAGGCGATCACATCTGCTACATTTCCGACCTCCGCAAATTCCAGTCCCACTATCCCGGTTGGACGCTCACCAAATCCCTCGATACCACTCTCGAAGAAATCGTCGCCGCCTCCGGCCGCGGTCTCTCTTCCGTCTCTTCCTGATGACTTACGCGCCATCCAACCCTCCGGCATTTCCTTCGCGGGAATCCTCAATCGCGTGTCCTGCTTGCGGCCGTCAAGCGCCTGCAACGCCATTGGAAAATGTCGGAACGTACTCTCTATTCGCTTGCCCTGCGTGCGATCTCCATTTCTGGAATCCCCGCAACATGCCGGACGGCAACTGGTATGAACAAATGTACGGACAGCGCGACGCGCGCTTGCTTCCGCTCGAGCCGGGCCATGTGCAGTTTCTCGCCGACCCCGCCGCCCCCCAATCCGGCAACTTGCTCGACGCCGGCTGCGGTACGGGGAACTTTCTTCTCGCGGCGAAAGCCGCCGGCTTTGAGGTCACTGGCACGGAGCTGGATCCAGCAGCGATTCGATTTATTCAATCTGAGCTAAAGATCGATGATGTTTTTCCGCTTACCATCACCGAATTTGCAAGGACGCACAGTGAGCGTAAGTTTTCGACGATCACTTTTTTCGAGGTGCTTGAACATCAAGCCGACCCGGTTTCATTTCTTTGCGCGGTCAAGAGCTGTCTTCGTCCTCGCGCCTACGTCGCTCTGAGCGTTCCCAATCGCAACCGCTGGCTTACCGCCCCCGACGTTCTCGATTACCCGCCAAATCATTTTCTCAGGTGGAGTCCACTCTCGCTCCGGAACTTCCTTACCGCGCAGGGATTTGAATTGCTTGCACTACGCGAACAACCTATTGGCCTGGGCTACGCGGCGCAGATGATTAACTCTTTTTTTCGTACCGGACTTTCGCGCACCGTCGCGGGTTCCGTTCCGCCCGCGTTCCGGGAAGTGATGCAAATGGCGCCGGCGGACGCGGCTGTTACACTTGCCGCCAAACCGACGGCGCGGCAGCGCATTTTCTTAGTGCTCAGCCTGCTAAAGCGCAGCGCTTGTTATCCGCTGGCGTTGTTTGTCTGGCCCGTGATGCGGCTAATGCGGCGTAAAGGGTTGTATCTTTATGCTTTGGCTCGCCGAATGGATTAGCCGATTTCGACGACGGTTTTGGCGCGCCGTCTTGTGCTAACTTTAATTCTCGATTCGATGCTTACACTTTTTACCACGGCCAAACCGTTTCGCGACCACGCGGGCGTCATCCAGCGGAATGCCTTGAAGAGCTGGACGCTGCTTCATCCCGGCGTCGAGGTTATTTTATTTGGTGACGACGAAGGCGCGGCAGATATAGCTCGTGAACTCGGCCTCCGCCATGAACCGCATGTCGAACGCAATGAGTTCGGCACAAAACGGCTGGACTACATGTTCGCGCGCGCTCAGCAAGTCGCCCGCAACGAATTCGTCTGCTATTCCAATTGCGACATAATTTTGTTTCCCGAAATTTGCGGAGCTCTCACCCGGGTTTCTCAGAGTTATTCCCACTTTCTGATGGTTGGCCGAAGATGGGATACGGATATCAACGAGCCGCTTGCTTTGGGAAACGCGCAAGTGGACGAGCACGTTCGCCAGCTTGCTCATCAGACTGGTGTGCGACGAGGTCCCGACGCAGTCGACTATTTCGCTTTCCGCCGCGGTTTTTACCGGGATATTCCGCCGCTCGTTGTCGGCCGGATCTGGTGGGACCACTGGATCGTGTGGAAAGCCCGGCAGATGGGCGGTGATGTCGTTGATGTCTCCAGCCTCGTCACGGCGATTCATCAAAATCATGATTACGGCTATCATCCAGCAGGCGCGAAGGGTATCTGGACGGACGAGCAGGCGCAACGCAACTATGACCTCGCCGGTGGACAATGGCATATGTTTACGATTGACGACGCCACGCACATATTAGATGCAGATGGATTTCGCCGGAATTGGCGGGCGCCGTTTGCACCGTACTACAGATTCTTTCGGCCTAGACTTGCACCTTACTGGTTTAAGTTTCTGGATTTTACGCGTCCGCTCAGACATTTCTTCGGCGTTAAAAACAGAATTCAGAAGCACTAGTTCGGAGCATTTCGTGGCACTTCAGTAAAAGGGATCGGCAGTAGACAGCAGGCATCAAGTTGAGGGCAATACTTGGCAAAACGGTTTGTTAGCGTACTGATTGACACTTACAACCACGAAAAATTTATCGAGCAGGCCATCGCAAGCGTACTCGAACAGGATTTTTCCGCGTCGGACAGCGAAATCCTGGTTGTGGACGATGGGTCCAGCGATCGCACGCCGGAACTGGTTAAGAAATTCGCGCCGCGCGTAACGTACCTGCCGAAACAAAATGGCGGCCAGGCGTCCGCATTCAATTTCGGCATTCCGCATTGCCGGGGCGACGTCGTTGCGTTTCTCGATGGCGATGACTGGTGGGAGCCGAACAAACTTGCGACGGTGGTGGCCGAGTTCGAGTCGGATCCCGAAATTGGCGCCGTCGGCCACGGCCTTTACGAAGTGGATGAAAACGGGAAACGCCTTTTTCTAAATATTCCCGACCGTCGTTATTCGTGCCGTCTGCGCGACCTGGACGAAGCGCGGCAGTTTCTGGAGTTGCGCTCCTTTCTCGGCACGAGCCGGCTAGCGATTCGTCGTGCCGTTTTGGAGCGCATCCTTCCGCTGCCAGAGGATCTTCTTGTCGAAGCGGATGAATTTCTTGCCACGATTGCCGCGGCATTGGCCGGATGCGTCGTGCTTGATCGGCCTCTCACGTCGTACCGCTTTCATTCCGGCAATCAATTCCAATACAGCGTGAGCGACGACCGACGGCACAAGCGCAAGGCGATTTCACTTAGTTGCCTGGCGAAAGATTTGCCGCCACGACTTCAGGCCGCAGGCACACCGAACGAAATCGTGGAGTTTCTGACGCTGCCCAACTGGATTGACGCTTCCCGATTGCGCCTTTCGCTCGGCCAAGGCTGGCCGTGGGAGACAGTTCGTGTCGAGCGCGCTGCGTTTCACCATGCCTATAAGAACGCATCGCTTGGTTACCATTTATTTCATGCAGCAGTCCTCGCCGTAGCCAGCGTCACATCTCCAAGATTTTTTTATCGTGGCCGCGCGTGGTACTCCAAGCGCCAACTTGCGCGGCTACGCGGCGTGATCGGCACGGCCGTTCCGGCCGATTCACTGGTCATCCGAAAGGCACAGCTGCGATGACGTTGGAGAATACCGATGCTCCACGAAAGTGGCGCGGATTTCTGACGTCAATTCCGGCTTTCCCGGGGCGGCTGCGCGCGGTGGACTCCGCGGCATCCGTTGCGCGATTCTTATGGGGCAAGGAACGCGAAGTCGAACTCTGGAAGGCAGCTCCGTTCCGCGTCAATCTTGAGGATCGTATCCAGCGCCAAATGTGGTTGGGCTGTTACGAATCTCACGTGCACCGCGTTTTGTCCGCGCTACTCGGCGCGGGATCAGTCTTCCTGGATGTCGGCGCCAACATTGGTTACCACGCCTATTTCGCCGCGGGGCTGGTAGGCCCTTCCGGTGTTGTTCGCGCGTTCGAACCCGATCCGGATATCCATGCCGTGCTCACGCGGAACCTCGCTTCGTTCAAGTGGGCGCGCGCGGAAAACGTCGCTGTTTGGGACAGCGTCGGATCGCTTGAATTTGAACGATCCTTTCTCCCCAGCGAATCCGGTTGGGGGGCTCTTACGGCTGTGCGAAATCTGAACAAGGGCCAGCGGATTTCCGTACGTACCATTTCGCTTGATTCGTGGGGCAGCGCGGCAGGGCTTTCTTCGCTCGACGTCATAAAATTGGATGCCGAAGGCGCGGAGCCTCGTATCCTGGCCGGGGCGCGGTCTATCCTTTCCGAATTTCATCCTATGTTGCTTCTGGAAGTAAGCGCGCCTTTGTTGATCCAGGGAGGTGCGTCGCCTTGCGCATTGATCGGTGAACTCTCGTCCTTGAGCTATGACACTTTTATTTTGGAAGACACGCGGATCTCACGGTACACGGATATCCCTGCTTACCACACGGTTGATTGCATTTGTGTCGAGCGAAAGCGCGCATCGAGTTTTCTACAGGAACTCAGCCGCCAAGGCTTCCAGGTTTGAAGTTCGTCCGGCCCGGATGCGGTTTCTATCGCAATCACTCGATTTGGTGGGCCGCTGATTCTGCCATAATGATCGGCTACGCTATGGCAAAAACAAGACGATGATTACTCTCGGCATCAACTATTCGCAGATGCACGATTCTTCGGCGTGCATCGTTCGCGATGGCGACCTTCTGTTCGCTGTAGCGGAAGAACGTATCTCGCGCCTCAAACACGATGCAAGGTTTCCACAACTCGCCGTACAGGCTTGTCTCGATTTTGCGAAGGTGTCCGCGGCGCAATTAGATGAAGTATGTTTTGGGTGGCAGACTGCGGGGCCAGTTTACCGGCACGACCTGAAACTCTACGCTTCCGGCCGCTGGCCTGTGAACTATTTGAACGTTCTGAACTCTTCGCGGCACTTTCTCAGCATGTGGCATCAGGAATCCGGTGCGGCCAATTTTCGCCGCGCTTTTGGGCCGGCGAAAGCGCGGATGCGTTTTGTGGATCACCATCTGGCGCATGCGCTGAGCGCGTACGGGTACTCTGGATTCGATGATTCGGCCGTCGTGGTTATGGACGGGCGGGGCGCCTGGGAGGCGACGACGATTTGGCATGGGCGGAACGGGCGGATCGATCCCATTCTGACGATCAACTATCCAGATTCCATTGGGCTTTTTTATAGCGAGTTTACGGCGTTTCTGGGTTTCGTTAGAAATTCGGACGAGTGGAAAGTGATGGGACTCGCGCCGTACGGCCAACCGGGAATCGATCTATCAAAATTTATCGATTTGGGTGCGACTCTTCCACGTGTTCATTCGCGCGAGCTTGTTACCAGCACGCCGTTTGCAAACGTGATTCCGCTGCTCGGCCCGCAGCGCGTTCCGGAATCGGATATTTCCAATCATCACAAAAACATTGCGTTTGCCGTGCAGGAGGCTTGCGAACACGCGATGATGACGGTCGTGCGACTTGCGCTGCAAAAGACCGGTTCGCGCAACCTGTGTCTCGCAGGCGGAGTAGCGCTGAATTCAAAGGCCAACGGAAAAATTGCGGCGAGCGGCCTTATTGAAAAGTTTTTCGTGCAGCCGGCTGCGAGCGACGATGGTGTTGCACTGGGTGCCGCGCTCGCTCCGTATCTCGATTCGAACGGGACGCTTCCCAGCAAAGCGATGAGGCACGGCTACTGGGGGCCATCGTTCGATGACGGCGCGATTGAATCCGCTCTGAAGATTTACAAAATCAAACACGCCAAACTTTCCGATCCAGCGGCGGCCGCAGCGCGGCTGCTCTCCACCGGAAAGATTCTCGGTTGGTTTCAGGGACGAATGGAGTTCGGCCCACGCGCGCTCGGCGCACGCTCCATCCTGGCCGATCCGCGCGATCCGGAGATGAACGCGAAGGTGAACAACGCGGTGAAGTTTCGCGAATGGTGGCGGCCGTTTGCGCCGTCGTTCAAAAAAGAAGCGGCGCCGGAGTATCTGGAATCGGCTTACGATTCTCCGTTCATGATTCTCACGGCACAAGTTCGTCCCGAGAAGCGGAGCGTGATCCCCAGCGTGACGCACGTAGATGGTTCCGCACGCCCACAAACGGTCGAGCGCGAGATCAATCCTCTCTATTACCGGTTGATTGACGAATTCGGGAAAATTACCGGTGTTCCCGTGATTATGAACACCAGCTTTAACCTTCGGGGCGAAGCGATCGTTCATACGCCCACCGATGCGATTCAGACTTTTTTCTCTTCCGGCATGGACGCGCTGGTGATCGGCAGTTTTCTGGTGGAAAAATGATCCTTGCAACTCAAATTCTTCCGGTACACTCTTTTGCCCGCACGCGGTCCCGCCGCTTCGTTTTAACGGCATCTCTAGCGGGAGCCGATTCGCCACAAAGATGATCTTCAACACTTGGGACTACTACCTTCTGTTTCTGCTTCCCGCGTCCATCGTATTTCGCATGACTCATCCCGCGATTCGCCCGTGGATTCTTGCTTCTACTGGGTGTTTTTTTTTCACCTACTTTTCCTACACGCAGCTTGGAGGCGCTGTGGGCGCCGCCTGCCTTCTGATTTTTCTTTGGGAATCTTTCGTGAGCCGCTTTTATAAACCGAATTCCTGGATTTGCATCCTTGGCGTTGTGCAAACCGTTCTGTTCCTTGCCGTTTTCAAATATCGCAATTTTCTCTCGGGCATCGTTTGGCACAATGCCGCCGACAATCCTCTCTACTGGAAGAACGCGTTTCTGCCGCTCGGCATCTCTTTCTTCACTTTTGAATTTCTTCACTATGCCTGGGACCGCTATCGTGGCAAAACCGAGACTGGCACACTCGGCGAATACATGGCGTTCATTCTCTTTTTTCCCACGATGGTCGCGGGCCCCATCAAGCGCTATCAAGATTTTCTTCCCAAGCTCCGAGCCGTTTCCTCGGAATGGCTAGTCGATTGGCACCGTGGCATCACTCGTATCCTGACCGGCCTCGTGAAGAAATTCGCTATCGCCGATTTGCTTACGGCATACACCAATCACCTCAACATCGCTGACATTTCCGTCGCCAACCGCGCCATTCTCCCGCTTTGGCTTCTCGCCTACGGTTTAAAAATCTACACGGATTTTTCCGCTTACTCGGACATCGCCATTGGCTCCGCCCGTCTCTTCGGCATTCGTGTTCCTGAAAATTTCGATTGGCCGTATCTTCAAACCAACATCACCGACTTCTGGCGCCAGTGGCACATGTCGCTTTCTTCTTGGCTTCTCGATTACATTTACATTCCGCTCGGCGGCTCGCGTGTCAGCGTGCCTCGCATTTGCGTCAATCTTCTCGTCACCATGTTCATCAGCGGCCTGTGGCACGGCGCCGGTTACAACTTCATCCTCTGGGGTCTTCTCCACGGTTTCATGCTTGCCGTCCACCGCTGGTGGCGTCACCGCCCCGATGCAATTCCCTCAACTTCACGTGTCGTTCACTTCGGCTGCGGTCTTTTTACGTTCGTCTGCGTCAATCTGGCTTGGGCTTTTTTCTGCATGGATCTGCGCACCGCGCTATTCTTTTTTACCAAGCTGATCAGGGGATGACTCCGTGAGCAAACTCCAATGGCTCCAACACGCACTCGAATATCTCGGCGGGTCCCGCGACGAGCCTCCCCCGTATTTTCCCGTCGCCCTTTCAAACTCAATTTTCTGGGGAGTCTGGTGGGCCGCTCTTTCACTCCTCATCTACGTTTTCTGCGGGCAAAGCTCAAAGTTCATCTATATTGATTTCTGATGACAAACTCCCAATCCAATGCGCTGAGCAAACGCAACTTGTTCGCAGCACTTCTCGTTTTCACCGTCTGCCTCGCCGCAGCAAACTTCATTGTTGCTTTCCTGACTCGTCACACTCGTCCTCGCCAATCAATGGCGATGATCGCCAATTCTCCCGGTGCCTCGATCGTGCTCCTCGGCAATTCGCTGCTCGTCGTCGGTTTTGATCCCGTTGAATTCAACGCGCAACTCGATGTCCACAATCCCCCGAAAGACACGCTCAATCTAGCGATGACTTCCACCGGTCCCATCGAGCACCTGCTTTTTCTCCGCTACGCCCTCCGACACGGCACCGCTCCTCGTATCCTTGTTTACGGTTTCGTTGATCTTCAGCTCAGCGACCCCATTGTCCTCGGCAATCGCGATCTAATCGGCAAACGCGAAGTCCTCTACTACCTCGAGCCCCAATATGCCCGCCGCTTCTACAGTATGTCTTTGCGAGACTCGCTCGAGTTTCAAATCATGCGCCACAGTCCTATGCTCGTCGAGCGTAGCGCCGTTTGGGGCAAAATCGAACTTCTCCGCAGAACATTCTCCGCACAAGGCATGCCTGCCGTGCAGGAAAACAGCTTGGGCCGCGTCGCCGATTTCAACCTGATGGAATCTTCAGACCCCGTTAACTTCGCTTTACACGTCGCTACCGCCGCAAACGCTCCGCTCAATCCTCCGGTGGAAGAGATTCTCCGAGAATCTGCAAAATCCGGAGCGAGCGTGGTCGTCGTGGAAATGCCGATGACCTCGATCCATCGCCGGAAGTTCTACGACACCGACGCCTGGTTGCGGTATCGCGCCCATGTTCAATCTGTCCTCGCAGGCCATCACGCCCTTTACATTAATGCCAGCGACTGGGTCGCGGACGATTCCCTTTTCCGGGATCACATCCACTTGAACTCCGGGGGCGCGGCTATCTTCTCCCGAAAGCTCGCCGGAGTTCTTCGGCAGCAGTTCTCCGATTCGCTGACGCAACCGTCTGCGGGTGCCAAACTGCCGTGACAGAGCCCGATTCCGCCAAACCGCGCCTTCTCGTTGTTCCGCATATCTATGCGGAAGACATCTCTGTGCGCGAACTTGAATTTGCGCGGCGACTCGTTTCACGTTTTGAAGTATTCGTGCTGAAGTGGCGGGACGCGCTTCATGTCGACGCCGCGTCTGCCGCGATGCGCCGGGTCAAACAGTTTTCGATCGCTGCGTCTGCCGCGCTGCGTTTTTCCGGCGGCGTTGCGCCTCACGACGGTTTTACGACCGTAGAGCTTCCCGTGTGGCAGCCGATACTTCTCCATCGCATCCTCGGGCCCGCTCGCGCACTGGCGTTTTGTCAGTCGCGGAATCGCGGAGCGCTTAAGAAGATAATCGCCGCGAATGGGATTACGCACGTGCTCTACGCCTCGGAACTTTTCGGCACCGAGCGGATCCTGAACATTCGAGCGGCTTTCGACGTGGTCGATTGGTTCCCGGAACATGAATATTCGCCCGCGCGAGTCGAGGAGGTCCGCGCGAGCCATAGCCGTATTGCCGCGGAAATGGATACTGTGTTTGCCGTTTCGGAGCCGCTGTGCGAGAAACTGATGGGCGAATCTTCAGTCGCGGCGCTTCCGCTGCCGAATGGAGCTGACCTTGCGCGACTCCGAAGCGTGGCCGCAGAGGAAGTTCGCGTGGTTCGCGCAAAACTCGGCGTCACGGGGAAATTCGTCATCGGCTATATCGGCAATCACGGGCCGTTTACGGGCGTGGACCTGGTCGTCAAGGCTTTCCTGGCTGCGCGCGATCGGCTGGCTGACGCCGCGCTTCTCATCATTGGCCCCGCGAAGCACTGGCAAACGTTGCTCGATGCGAACAGGTCGAATGGGGTGATCGCTACTGGAGGCGTTTCACCAGCGGCAATTGGAACGTATTTCAACGCGCTGGACGTAGGCGTTCTTGCGCAAGGAATTACGACCGGGACAGATTTCGCATTTCAAATAAAAGTAGTCGAGTATTCGGCTTGCAGGAAGATTGTGGTTTCGACGCCGCTAGAAACGTGGAAACGTCTGGCGTGGCCCAACGTGCTACTGGCGGAACCGAACGAGATCGCCTGGGCCGATGCGTTCGTGCGGGCTGGCACCATGAGATGGCAAGGCGATTGGGATCGCTTTGTCGAGCCATACGATTGGTCTATTCTTGCGAATCGCATCGCGGACGCACTTCTCGCTGCGCCCGCGGGCAAATAACCGATGCGCATCGTCACTGTTTTCGGCACGCGACCTGAAGCCATCAAGATGGCGCCAATCATCCGCGCCGCGAAGGCGGCGGAGATTGAAGCGCACGTCTGCGTGACCGCGCAGCACCGCGACATGCTCGATCAAATGCTGCGCGTTTTTTCGATTGCGCCCGACCACGACTTGAATCTTATGCAGGAGGATCAAACGCCTTTGCAGTTTGCGGCGCGCGTGCTCGAAACCCTTCCCGCGGTGCTACGGAAGATTCGGCCGGATTGGCTGCTGGTACAAGGCGACACGACCACGGCTTTTGCCGCTGCGTTTGTGGCATTTCAGGAAAAAATTCGCATTGGCCACGTTGAAGCCGGACTTCGCACGGGCGACAAGCTGCGCCCATTTCCCGAGGAAATGAATCGCCGGCTCATTTCTCCGCTGGCGGATCTGAATTTTGCACCGACGGTTCGGGCGGCGGCCAACCTTCGTGCCGAGGGCATTCCCGATTTACGGATTATTTTGACAGGGAACACAGTGGTAGATGCGTTGAACGAAATTCTCGCCACGCCGGTGAAATTTCTCGATTCGCGGCTCGAGAATCTCTCCGGCAGAATTCTTCTTGTGACCGCGCACCGTCGGGAGAATTTCGGAGCTCCACTGGAACAAATCTGTTCTGCCGTGCTGGCGCTCGGAGAGAAATTCCCCGATTTGACCATCGTGCTTCCCGTTCATCCTAATCCAGCGGTGCGCGCGGCGATCAACGCGCGGCTGCGAAATCGTGAGCGCGTACTTCTGGTTGATCCGCTTTCGTATCCCGAATTTGTCCACCTGATGAAACGCGCAGCGCTGATTCTTTCAGACTCCGGCGGCGTGCAGGAAGAAGCTCCCACGGTGCGCACACCGGTTCTGGTCATGCGGGAAATCACGGAACGCCCGGAAGCCGTGGAATCTGGCTGGGCACAGCTTGTGGGCACTTCAACGGAAGAAATCGTGAGCCGTGCTTCGGCTTGGCTATCCGGAGAGAAATTGGCACCGTCGGGCGGTGCGCCGAATCCGTTCGGCGATGGCCGCGCGGCTGCGAAAATACTGCACGCACTGTCTTCTGCCGTCAGCTGATTTACTTTCGCTTCATATCCCACTCGTCCACATTTTCAGCCGAATCGAATCTGGCAACGTCACTTCATCAAGGCGTCGAGGATTGACTCTTTTTTCTCTTCCGCGAGTTTTGTCAGTGGGTCCAGCGCTGCGATATATCCCGCGACCGCCGCCGCGGCGAGACAAAGGAAGATTTCCATTGGCAGCCATGGATTACTTCCGATGCGGCCCACGAAGAGCACGAGGCCGCAAGTCGTCGCAAAGACCAGTTGCGAGCCGAACGCGACGAGTACAGCCATTCCGGATTGCCGATTGCCCTGCATTTTGCCAAATTCCATTTTTTTTGGGAATTTCAGAGAGGACCAGTTTGCGATGGTCAATTGACCCGTGACGGCAAAAATCAGCGCGCAGATCGTTGCGAAAAAAATGGGATTTGGCGGCAATCCCACGCGCCACTTCAAGAGGGCGACACAAAAGGCAATCTCGCCAGTCAGAATTGCCAGCGTCACCAAGTTCTTGGCCATTAAGATATCGCGGAATCGCACCGGCAACATGAAATAGGTCTGCATGCCGCGGCCCTCATACGCGAAATTGTTGAAAGAAGGCGCCATGAGGATAAGCGTGAGGTACGCCATCATTCCGGGGAAAAAAAGATCCGGCGAAATAGCACGCTTGGTGGTCGGATGCGCGCCGCCGAACTGCATCGAAAAGAGCAAGGCGAGCAAGGGCGGAAACAATAAGGCGGTGGCCACAAATCCGTTGCGGAAAAGGTATCGAAACTCTTTTGCGAGCACCGCGGCGACCGTGGCCGGCAAGAGCCGAAGTTCTGGACCAGCAGCCTCGCGAACCGACACCACAGATTTCGTTGCGACGCGCGCGGGTGCAACCGTTTCGCTCAACTCTTCGCCGCGGAATTGATCGCG
>WNFM01202687.1_pt5 | contig 19957 bp, 21 predicted proteins | sample 5400271 | NCBI WGS metagenome assembly WNFM01 (sample SAMN13153352, study PRJNA577476) | soil metagenome | isolation source: 60 cm saprolite on Douglas fir-dominated hillslope | place: USA:California | collected 2013-09-17
GCATTCCGACGATCGGCACGATGGTTCCGCGCGCCGCGTTCGCGTGGGTGACCAAGCGGCTCAAAGGCGCGGTGAAAATCCCGCTGATCACGACCAACCGCATCAACGACCCGGCAACGGCCGAAGCAATTCTCGCGCGCGGCGACGCCGACATGGTGTCGATGGCAAGGCCGTTCCTGGCCGATCCGGATTTCGTCGTCAAGGCGGCGGAAAACCGCGCCGATGAAATCAATACGTGCATCGGCTGCAACCAGGCGTGCCTCGATCAGATCTTCGCGCGCGAAATCGCATCGTGTCTCGTCAATCCTTTTGCCTGTCGCGAGACGGAGCTTACGATGCGGCCGGCAGCGCGGCGGCTGAAGGTCGCAATCGTGGGCGCAGGGCCGGCGGGCCTCGCGTGCGCGACAACGGCCGCTGCGCGCGGCCACTATGTCACGCTGTTCGAGGCGGCCGGCGAAACCGCACGCGCCTGCGGCAACTGGGCGTGCGTGTGGAGCTGAACCGCCGCGTCGGCGCCGAGAATCTGCACGGGTACGATCGCGTGATCCTCGCCACCGGCATCGTTCCGCGCATTCCGGACATTTCGGGCATCGACCATCCGAAGGTAGCAAGCTATGTCGAGATCGTCGCCGGACACAAGGTCGCGGGCCGCCGCGTCGCGATCGTCGGCGCGGGCGGCATCGGCTTCGACGTGGGCGAATTTCTCACCGCCGGCGCGGCGGCGGATGGCCACGCGAGCGTGGGTCGCGACGATGATCCTGCGATTACCGCGTTCCGCGACGAATGGGGCATCGATCTCGACTACGCGCAACGCGGCGGCCTCAAGCCCCCGCATGGCCACCCGTCGCCACGCCGACTGTGGCTCCTGCAGCGCAAGGACGAAAAAGTCGGCGCGGGCCTCGCCAAGACGACCGGCTGGATTCGCCGCACACTTCTCAAGAAACGTGGCGTCGCGATGGTCGCGGGTGTTCAATATGACGGAATCGACGATCTCGGCCTGCATATCACGGTGGAAGGGAAGCCCGAAGTGCTCGAGGTCGATAACATCGTGATCTGTGCGGGACAGGAGCCGCGACGCGAGTTAGTCGCCGGGCTCGAAGCGGCCGGCGTTGCGCATGTGCTGATCGGCGGCGCCGACGTCGCGCTGGAACTCGACGCCAAGCGGGCGATCGATCAGGGAACGCGAGTGGCGATGGCCTTGTAGCGAGGGATGGAGGTCCGATGGCGATGGAAGGCGGTTCGATCAAGCGCAGGCTGACGGCGATCCTCGCCGCGGACGCCGTCAACTACAGCCGCCACATGGGCGAGGACGAGGAGGGCACGCTGCGCGAGCTGGCCGCGCATCGCGCCGTGATCGACCGCATCATCGAAGCGCACGAGGGACGTATCGTCGGAACTGCGGGCGACAGCGTCCTGGCCGAATTTGCGAGCCCTGTCGAGGCCGTGCGCTGCGCCGTCGAAATCCAGGAAGGCGTGCACACGCGCAACGAAACGCTGCCTCACGCGCGGCGTCTCGAGTTTCGGATCGGCGTCAATTTAGGCGACGTGATGATCGACGGCGCCGACATCCTGGGCGATGGCGTCAACGTCGCGGCGCGCCTCGAAGGGATTGCCGATCCCGGTGGCATCTGCATTTCGTCGTCGGTCTACGATCAAATCGCCGGCAAGCTGAGTTTGGGTTTCGTGGACCTGGGCGAGCAGTCGCTCAAGAACATCGCGCGCCCGATCCGCGTCTACCAGTTCGACCGCAGCGGCACCCATGTCGGCGCGAGGCGCTCCGGCGCAATGCGCTCTCGTGTGGCCGCCGTTGCCGCGGGCATCGCCGTCGTAGCGCTGGCAGCCGTGGGTGCGTGGCGCGCAGGATGGATCGGGGGGAACGCGGAACCGCCGGCCGCGCCGCCGCCGGTGGCAGCGCCGATAGCCGCGGTTCCGGCGCCGGCGTCCGAAGAGATGAAATTGAAATTGCAGATCGCGGAAGCCGAACGCGCGAAGGCAGAAGCCGAACTCGCAAGAACGCGGTCCGAGAATGACGCGGCCAAGCAACGCGCCGACACCGAGCTCGCGAAACAGCGCGCAGCCGCGCGGGTCGTCGCGGAAAAGAAAGACGCACCGGCGATGGCCAACGCGGCCCCCGCCGCGGCGGGGGCTTCGCCAAACGCGGCCTCGGCACCTGCGCCGGCGACATCGGCGCAACCTTCGACTGCTCCGGTTCCCGCGACGGTTGCAAGCGTCGCGCCTCCGTCACCTTCGTCGACTGCGCCGCCCGCAGCTTCCGCGACCGTGGCGTCGGCAACGCCGGCGTCCGCCTATGTGCCGGTCATGTCCGGCGGCGGAACAGCGACGCGCGAGTGCGACGGCTTCGAGGAAATGCGCGCGTTCACCGAAAATCGGCTTTCGGTACGCGTCGACAATGGCGACATTTCCGTCGAACGCGGAACGCAGGGCCAAGTCGGCTACATGTTCGTGCGCGGGCGACCGTCGACGGACGGGCGCCTCACGCTCGTCGGCACCGCGATCGCCGCGAACAAGCGCAACATGGGGAAGGAAGTCAACGTATATTATTCCGGCGCGTATGCCGACGGCGCGTTCGCGCTCACCGGACGCACGGGTTCGCGTCCCTGCCGTCTCGCGATCCGGCTGCTAGCGCAGAGGTGAAAGAGGCTTCGCGTCGGCTGCGCCCGAGAAATGTCCCGGCACGCGTTGCGCGAGCACGCGCTTGGCCGTCGCCTGCAATCGCCGCGCCACTTCCGGCGTCATGACCCACGGCGATGCGGCCTTCGCCTGCATCGGCGCGCCCTCGGTCATCGCAACGGTCCCGGCGGAAGTCACGAGACTCGCAAAGACATCGGTGCGGTTTGCGAGATTGCCGTTGTTGGTCTGCACGTAGAACGGCACGACCGTTGTGCCGCTGCTGGTCAGCCCATGGTAGTCGCCGAGGAAAAGTCCGAGGGCGAACGGTGCAATGGACAAGTTGAACGGGCCGGCGACGTGGCTCTCGCGCCACGTCACGCCATCGCCCGATTGCGCGAGCCATATGTCGGTGGGCAGCGTCGTGGGGTCGGCCGTGTTGTTGCGGAAGTCGTAATAGGTGACGCCGATCGTGCCGTCATCGCGGACTGTCACGGTGGGCGAGAACGCCTGCACGCCCGGGTCGCGATTGATGCGCACGGGCACCGACCACGTGAGCCCGCCATCGGCTGAGCGGGAAAGCGCGATGCCGTCATAGACGAACCCCGAGAACCGCGAGTCCTGCCAGACCGCGACCAGCGCACCTTGCTTGCTGACGGCGATGGAGCCGAGCGTTGCGCTGTCGCGGACGTCGGTGCCGACCTCGGGATCGACCACGCCGAACGCGAACACCGAAGAGATCACGATCGGCGCTGACCACGTCACGCCCTTGTCGGTCGAGCGGATGACCGCGACCGACGCGGTGGGATTGAACAACGTCAAGAAGTCGACGAGCGTGCCGTTCGGCAGCACGACGATCTGATTGTTGAGCGTTTGGTTGTTGGGGCCGGGGTCGAAGATCGCGCGCGCGGGTTCCCACGTCGTGCCGCCGTCGGTCGTGCGCGCGAAATAGCTCGGGCCGAGATTGCCGGAGAGCCGGTCCCACGTCGCGTAGGCGTAGTGCGCGTCGGTCGGGTCGGCGGTGATCGACTCCTTGTCGTTGAACGCTGCGGGCCCGTCGCGGATCAGCGTAATCGGGGCGCTCCAGGTCACACCACCATTGGTCGAGCGGCTGACCAGCACGGCGCTCGATGACCCGGGCTGGTTTTCCTGTCCGCTGAACGACAGCGAGATCTGATACGCGGTGCCATCGGGTGCAAAGGTGACCCACGGGTCGCTCGCGCGATCGTAGTCGCCGCCGTTTTGCGCGTTCCCGCCGGCGCAGCGCGAAAACGCTGCGGCGGTGCGCCCCCACGTGCGGCCGCCATCGGACGAATGGCCGGTCATCAAACCATGCGACGCTGCCAGACGCCGACAATGTTGGCGGGGTTGGTCGGATTGATGGCGACCATCGGCTCGACCTCGGCGTTCTCGTACAGCGCGCCGGTAGCCGCGACGCCATCGCAGCCGGGCGTGAAGGCCGACGCGGTAGAGGCCAGGAATTGCGGGTCGGGCAGCGCAAGGCCGTTCGCGCACATGCTGACAGCGCCGGGACCGTAGCCTTCGGCGACGTAGTTCTTCGCGAGCATTTGCGCCTTCACCACCGGATCGGTCGTGAACCGATGATTGGAGTCGGCGCGCTGGTTCCAGAGCCGGTAGACCGCGATTGTATTTATCGGGCACGCGCCGGTGGCGGTATCCGGCAGCGCGATGTAGAAGGCATTGGGCGTTTCGTAGTCGTAGCCGCTGTAGTTGGGGTCGGTCGCAACTTTCGCGAGGACCGATGCGCACTCCACGGGCGACGCGGAAAAGAAATGCGAGTCGCCGTGCTGCGGCGGAATGTAGAAGCGGCACACCGGATTGACGCCAGCGCCGCCGCTCGCCTGGGTCGGATAGGCCTTGAACGTGAAGCCGGTGCGCGTCCATCCCGCGAACCGGCCCGTGTCCAGCGCATCGATGTCGGGCGCCAAGGGGCTCACGAAGTAGTGATCGAGCGCCGCATTGTAGAACTCGACGACCGTGATCGCGCCGGCCGGTATCGACGCTGCTTGCCCGGCGAAATTGGTCGCGACGTTGGGGCCGGTGATCGGGCCGGGCGTGATGCCGGTGAACAAGGCGGTGGCGCCGTCGGTCGGTAGCGCCAAGTAGCTGAACGAATCCACGTTCGCATAGTTGAGCGTGCCGCCGTCCGTAGGCAGAAAGCGATCGGGAATCACGTAGTCGGGCGTGATGAGACCGGTCGCGGCAACTCCCTGTGTGGCGATCAGCACGCGCTTGTTCGCGGTCATGGCGCTGGGCAGGCCGAGCCCGAACGTGTAGGTCTTGGCAACGCCTGCGTGCGTGGCGGTCAATCCGAGACCTGCAAGGTTGTTCCCGCCGTCCAACCCCTGCGATTCCTTGAGGACGATGTATTGCAGCGTCCCATCGGCATTGGAGTAGAACTCATCCAACTTCCAGGATTCGAATCCGGCGCGCGCGGTGGATGCGGCGAGCGTGAGTAAAGCGAGGGCGACGGTGTGGCGTAGCGTGGTCACGATATCTTCGACTAAATGATCAGGACGACTTGCGGATGACTTCGATGGTGAGCTTGAGGAGCTTGGCGAGCGCCTCGGTGTTGGGCAGCGTGTCTTCGGTGACGCCGATCGCGCGCAGGTAACTCGCTCCGGCGCGCAACGCGCGCGCCCGCGTGTCGAGCGGTACCGCGGCGTATCGCGCGCCGTAGGCCGAGCGTAGCGCATCGGCCAACGCAAGGCCGATCTTTTCCGCCAGCAGGCCGGGATCGCCTTCGTCGACGCGCATGGAGCCTTGGCCGGTCAGCAGCCAGTGCAGATTGACGTTGCGCAGCCGCGCGATCCTGAGCAGGTAGTCCTGCGTGGCCGAATTGCGCCGCTCCGCATTGGACACGGAATTCTCGTGGGTGCCCAGTTCCGCGGCGAATGCCCTTTGACTCGTCGTGCCCCGGACGAGTTTCAGGCGCTCACCCAGCGTCATGACGTGCTCCCTGCGAAGCGCCGAAGCCGCCGCCGCTCTTGCCAAATCTTGTGTGTTGCTTTTCCGCCAATGAATGCGCCATTTTTTGCGTCCGGACCTTGCGTTCGCGCCGCGCGAATATTAACATTGCACCACTTGCCCTCGGGGCACAACGTCGCGGCGGAATCTCATGGCCAACGCACTTCGCAACTACGCAACAATCGCACCGGACCAAAGTGGTCGGGTCGGCGTTGCATGCGAAGTCGCAAGTGCAGGCATGTGGTCCACGCGCAGTACGTCGACGCTGTAGCCCCACCTGACCGGAAGACATTCCGCCGGGTGGGTTGGCGGAATCGTCGGAAGGTCTTCTCATTCTCCTTCCCGCGGTTTTGCCGTCCGACGAGGACGCATTTGAATTCGCTCGCGCGCATGTTGCGCGCGGGCGGCGAAAGGAAAGGAGGCGTGAACCGAATGACCAACTTCAACGATATGACCGCAACCGCCCGGGTTGCGCGATCGCGAGCCGCGATGCCCGTCCGCCAGGACGCGCCGTGGGTCGGCTTCGCGTCGCTGGGGCAAGAGCAGCAATGCGGCCGGAGTCTCGCTCCTGGAGGCGCGCGCTAACGCGCACATCCTCCCCGATGCGAGGCCCGGTCCGCGACAAGCGGCACCGGGCCTTTTCTTGCCCGGACCTCATCGAAATTGACGGTAACGAGGCACAGAAAATGACGAAGCTCTGGGATGAACTGGAATTGCCCGGAAGGCTCGGCGAAAGCGTGCGCCTCCGGACGCCCCGTGATGGGACGTACTGGCAGTTGAAGGACGGCCTGATCCTCCGCGTCGCGGCCGGAGAATCGGTGACGGACGCCGAAGACGAACAGCGGGCGCTCCTGGCGCTGGCCGTCCGCGACGCGGTGGAGCAATGAAGGCAGTAAGGAAAGCCGGGTCGGTGACGACTTTGGCTGTAGTAACGGCGATTTCGAGCGCTGTGCGCGGCGCTCCTAACCGACATTGCGGGATCGCCGCCGCGCCCAGTCCTCCAAGGGCGCGGTCGGTAGTCGCGGCACCCTCAAGGCGGGGCAACTCGCCTTGGGGCCGTGGCGAAAACGCCTCGCATGCCCGGGCGTAGACCTCTGAAATGTGCGGGTAAAGACAAAATCATCCAAGGTCGTGCATACTTATGGGCACGTACTTTGCTACGGATCCCTTGGCCGGTTGGCTGGCTTAAGGCTTCCGCATTCCGGAATGGACCCGCTGGTACTCACCGTCGATATGGCAGGGCTTCCCCAGGCTTGGGTTGCGCTGGAGGAAGCGATCACTTACCACGCGAAGCAGATGGTGGCGTGGTCCCTTGGCCGTGAAGTCCGCGAGTTCCGCGGCGGCTGGCAGCGCAACGGCGAGCGCTCGCGCATCGCCACCAAGTCGATCCTCGCGATAAAGGGCACCGGCGCGGGCGCGCACCTGCACGCTCCCGGGCTCACCAATCCGATGCTCTTCGCACGCGATCGGCAGCTCTGCGCCTATTGCGGCAAGCGCTACCTGGCGCGCGATCTGTCGCGCGACCACGTCGTTCCCGTGTCGCGCGGCGGCCGCGACACGTGGACCAATACGGTGACCGCGTGCCGCCACTGCAACATCCGCAAGGGCGGCCAGACCCCGGAGTTGGCGGGCATGCCGCTCCTCTACGTTCCGTACGTTCCCAACCGCCACGAGCATTTCATCCTGCGCAACCGGCGCATCCTGTCCGACCAGATGGAATACCTGCTCGCCGGGGTTCCGCGCAACAGCCGCCTGCACGCGGCGCCCGCGCTCACGCAGTAATCGGCAACATCTGAACGTTCCCGTTTGCCGTCAGGCTACGCGCGCCTCGAGCGCGCGGCTGCGCGGGAAAGAGACACGGATGCGGGTGCCGCCACGTTCGTCGCAGTTGTCGATCTCGAGGACGCCGCCGTGGCGGTCGACGACTTCCCGAACGATGGCAAGGCCCAGACCCGATCCCTCGCCGGGCGTGCCGGCCATCCGATAGAACCGTTCGACGACTTTGCTTCTTTCCGCGGCGGGAATGCCGGGACCCGTATCCTCGACGCTCAGAAATGGGACGCCGTCGTCGCAGCCGGTGTTCACGGTGACCGACCCTCCGGCCGGCGTATAGCGCAATGCGTTGTCGATCAGGTTGTCGACCATTTCGGGGAGCAGCAAAGGATCCCCGGGAATCACCGCGCGTTCCAGCGCGAACCCAAGATCGATCTTTTGCGCGTGGGCCTTCGCCGCCCAATCGCGCGCTGCGGCGTCGGCGACGCTGCGCAGATCGATGATTTCGAATTGCTGGCCCTGCTCGGGCGCGCTCTCGGCCTTGGCCAGTGCCAGCAACTGGTTGGCGAGGCGGCTGGCTCGCACGGTGGCGCTATGCATGCGCGTCAGTTCTGTTCGGACGTCAGCGGACAGTTCGCGCCGGAGCAGGAGTTCCAGGTGCATCTGCAATCCGGCCAGCGGCGTACGCAATTGATGTGCGGCGTTGGCGAGGAAGCGCTGCTGTAGCGTATTCGCATCGCGCAGGTGTTCGAGCAATCCGTTGAAGGCATGGACGACCGGTGCGATTTCTATCGGCGCAGCGACCGTGAGCGGACGCAAATCGCGTGGTGCCCGGTTCAATATTTCCGAACGCAGATCCTCGAGCGGAAGCAGGCCGCGCGCGACGCCGAACCAGGCGAGCGCGATCGACGCGCAGGCGATCAGGATTGCGGGCACCAATTCGGCGAACAGAATCTCGCCGACGAGGCGGTTGCGCTTGTGCAGCGTTTCCCCCACCTGCACGACGAGGCCGCCGGGCGTGCGCAACGCCGCGATCCGCATCTTTTCGCCCCGGTAAGTGCTGTCGAAGAACACAAACTGTTCCGATGTGAACGCGGGGGGCGGAGCGAGGTCGGCGACGCCGTCGATGATTGCGTTGGCGGGCGAGCGCACCTGGAAGATCACCTTGTCGACTTGGTCGTAGACGAGCGCCTCCAGCGCCTTCTGCGGCAGATCGACATGTGCGCCGCGGGCGTCGATGCTCACGTTGTCGGCGATGTCGAACGCAGGGTCGAGCAGCGAACGGTCGTAAGCGTCGTTTGCCGATCGTACCGCCACCGAATAGGTAACGACGGCCGCGCCGCAGATCATGAGCAGCAGCGAACTGATCAGGAAAATCAGCAGCCGGCGGCGGATGCTCGCGGGCCTTGGCGAATCGTCATTCATCGCCGCCTTCCCAAAGGTAGCCGAACCCGCGAACCGTGCGGATATGCATGCCGGCCGCCTCGATCTTCGTCCTCAGCCGGGAGACGTGAACCTCGATGGCATTCGGCGACAAGTGTTCGTCGAAGCTGAAGAGGCTCTCCGCAATCTGGTCCTTGCTCAGCACACGGCCCGGATGCGTCAGGAAAAGTTCGAGCAGCGCCCATTCGCGCGGCGTGAGGTCGATCACCCCGTTGTTCCCGCGGACCCTCTTGGCGGCAATGTCCACGGTCAAGCCGGCGATCGACCACCGCGCTGGGGGCGCAACGGCCCGACGCAGCAACGCGCGGACGCGCGCCTCGAATTCGGTAACTGAGAATGGCTTGGTCAGGTAGTCGTCGGCGCCGAGGTCGAGTCCGCGCACGCGATCCTCCACCGCGTCGCGCGCGGTCAGAACGAGAACGTTGGATGACGAATGACGTTGGCGCAGGCGCCGCAGCACCTCGAATCCGTCGATGTCGGGCAGCCCAACGTCGAGCACGACGAGATCGAAGGCCTCGTCGCGAAGCATGAGGTCCGCATGCCTGCCCGTCGTGGCGTGGGTGACGCCATGGCCCGCGCGCATGAGCACGCTGGTCAGCCCTTCCGCGAGCAGTGCGTCGTCCTCGACGACCAGTATGCGCACGATGAAACTATCCGTCTTGAGACGCTGGCGTATTCATCGAATCGTGTGCCAGGAGCGACGCCACGGTTAGGTTTCCCCGAACGTCAATATAGCCGATCCTGCCGAACGGATTCTAGAACGATTTCTTGAAACCAACCTCGAACCCGTGGGGCAAGATCTGGATCAGGATCGGAACGTCGCGGCTGTGCGCGAACCAGCCCGACAATCCGCCGATCGCCCAGCCCGCAAGAACGTCCGTTTGCCAGTGCGACTGATTCTTGACGCGCGCGGCGCCGACATAGAGCGGCAGGAGCGCCAAGGCGTAGGTCGCCGGATAGTCGCTGCCGTACTCGAATATGTAAGGCGTGACCAGCGCCGCCGCGACCGCGGCTTCCCCGCTGGGAAAGCTGTAGTTCGAGCCGTGCTGGAACCACAGGCAGGGATTGTCCGTGGTGGAGGGACGCGTCCTCGTGAAGATGTATTTGCCGGCCTGCGCCGAGAGGTCGGCGATGATTTCGGAATCGATGCCCTGCCACATCGTCTTGCCGAAACGCGACTCGGCGCCTTCCCAGACGGCGCCGCCGATCTCGGCGATGGTGAGGCCTCCGACGAGGTTGCGATAAACGCTCGGACTCCAGATGCCCGACGCGTCGTAGCTGACGCGGTGATCGATATGGGACCAGCCGCAGTTCTGGCCGATCGCGGGCGCGGCGCTCAGAAGCGTACACATCGCCAAGACGGCGACCGCCGGCCGGCTGGCCAGCCACGACCATGCTCCCGTAATGCCTGTGCGCACGGTGGTCTCCTGAGGACGCCTCTTTCGAGGCTACTCCCAGGCTCTGTCGGCAACCTGACCGTTGACTGACGTTTCGCTGACGATGCACGGCTTCTGCCCGAATGCGGCGATAGAATATCGTGTCGCAAAGACGGCCGAGTCTTGGAATGGTTGGCGGTCTTGGCATAGTTGGCATACCCCAGGTGGAAAAATCGCGAAGAAATGAGCCCTGCCCCTGTGGCAGTGGTCGAAAATACAAGTTGTGCTGCGGCGCTTCGGTTCGGTTCACGGTCGCAGCAGCATCGAGCCGACAGTGCGGTAATTGCACGGCCTGCTGCGATGGCTGGCTCAAGATCAATGTCTACGGTGTCGCGGTTTATCCCGGCCACCCCTGTCCCCACAGTTCCGGTCACAGTTGTTTGATCCATGAACGGCGGCCACTCGATCCCTGCCAGCGTTTCTATTGCGGCTGGCTCATGCCAACAAGCCCGTTACCCGACTGGCTCCGTCCCGACAAGGCCAGAATCATCTTCCTCCCCGCGCAGCTTCGCTGGCATGGTCAGCATGTTGATGTTGCCGTACCGGTTGGCGATGCGCCAGATGAGAAGGCACTGCAATGGTTCAAGGATTTCGCGTTAGCACAGACGCGTCTCTTGCTCTATCGACAGGGTGAGGATTGGTTCGCTTTCGGGCCACCCGCTTTTCAGGTGGAGATGCATGAGCGCATGGCGCGCGGCGAGAAGCTCTGGTGAGAATTCCAAGTTTGCGAATCGGATGCGATCAGAATCCCCGCCTTCGCGGCAAGCAAAAAAAGGGCACCCGAAGGTGCCCTCTTTGACCCGATCTGAAATGACTCAGAAATCGTAGGTCAGCCCAAACGAAATTCCTTGGGCGGTGTTCCCGGCAAATGGCGGGCCGCAATTGCCACCGTCCTGGCACCCGCCAACAAATTTGTCACCCACATAATTTCTGGTGGGAAGCCCGTGGCCGCCCGCACCAAGCGAATAGTGCGCCCAGTGGCCGTTCACCAGTGCGGCATACATCAAGTAGGCCGTGGTTCGGGCGTCGCCGAAGCGATGCTTGTAACCGACGGCATACAGGTTGGCCGAGTTATCCGACTTTCCAGGCACTGCCGCAATACCGTTCTTGTCCTGCACTCCTTGATCGGGCTGTCCTGGTGTCTTGCCAACGTAAGCCCAACCAAGGTTCAAATCGTCGTACGGGGTCAGGTTTTGAGTCATTGCCAGCCAGGTTGCGGTATGTGTACGTTCATCCAAGTCAGGCGTTATTGCGTTTCGCTTCAGATATTCAACGATGAAGTCGACGGTGGTATGTGTCGGAAACAGATATTGCACGCCCAGCTTGTAGCCGCTTTCGGGTCGAATGCCGATCGTCCCGGGGACTGTCTCGTCGCCTATACGATTTACATTGTTGTGGCGCTCGTAGCCAAATGTGGCATAGAGCGGGCCAGCTGCATAGATAAGCGCGAGAGAAAAAGCGTTGCCGAAAGAGCCATCCTGACAGATAGTGGGTTGACCTGCATTGCCGTTCAGGCCTGCAGTTGAATTGCCGGCCGTGCAATCGGGCTCGCCTTGGGCATACAGGCCGGTATTTGAACTACGGTTTTGGCCGGGTGAATAAAGCGCACTGAAACTGAAGTTACTCCACGTGGGCGATTCGTACCAGACCGCGTGAGGCATGCGCGCATCGAATTCGGCGCGGTTGTCGCCGCCAGAATTCCCCATGATGGAGTTGTAGTCACCCGTAGTGCTTGCAAACGGGTCCAGGCGGGCGGTAGATTGTTTGTACGGAGTATCTTCTTTACCCAGCTTGATCGCGCCGTAGGTCGCGCTTTGCAAGCCGACAAAACTATTTCGCGAACCAAGCGCGTATTTTTGCGCAGTCGTGTCTGTTGCCTGATCTGAGGCCCCCGGTGTCGCGGCGTACGCGATTTCGCCTTCAAGCTGGAAGACAGCCTTCAAATCGTCGCTTAGGGGACGTTGGCCGCGAATCCCGAAGTACGAAAGGTTGCTGGAAATGTCAGCCACCCAACTGTTGTTGCCGGTGACTGGCAGGCCATTATTGATAAAGCCGCTCATCCCGTTAGTTTGGTAATCAAGAGAAACATCGACGTGGCCGTAAAGTTGGACCTCGCCACCGCCAACTTGGAAGATCAGAGCATTGCCGGGTTTCATGTAGTTGCCGGGAGCGGCTGCGCTGGGAGCGGCTGCGCCGGGAGCGGCTGCGCCGGGAGTGGCTGAAACTTGCTCCTGCTTTTTCTGAATCGAATCGATTTGCGTCTGCAATTCCTTAATCTGCTTTTGCAACGCATCCAACTGTGCTTGCAGGTCAGATGTCTGATCTGCGTGCGCGCTTCCCATGCAGGCCAGCACAAACGAACAAGCAATCGCTATCGTTTTTTTTTGGAACACCATGGTTCGTCCTCCTCCTGAAGGTTGAAACCCTTGTTCGCTCAGTTCCGCTAAGCGAGCTAATTACCTGAAACAAAAATGAAGTCTTTGTAGGTGGGAGTTGCTCTTTCATTTTGACCAAATTGCGACAAAATCTGAAGAATATTTTGCATACCAGCTGACGAACAGCTGACGATCTACTGGCGGAATGCTGACGAGGTGTCGCGACGCCGTCACGGCCTCGGAGCGTTTTCTTGGGGCCGGATGGCGCAATGCCGGCGCGTTGGCGCGGCGACCGGCTGACTGCGGATGCTCGCCGTCAGAGCACGACTTGCGATCCTAGTTCGACGACGCGGTTGGGCGGCAGCATGAAATACGTCGCGGCATCGCCGGCGTTGCGGAACATCGAGACGAAGACCTTTTCGCGCCAGTAGGCCATGTCCGAGCCGAGCTTGGGGATCAGCGTTTCGCGACCGAGGAAGAACGACGTGTCCATCGGGTCGAGTCGCAATCCCTGCTCGCCGCACCACTCGAGCGCGCGCGGCAGGTCGGGCGTGTCCATGAAGCCGAAGAACACCTTGATCTTTCGAAACTGCGCGTTGATCGTCTCGACGACCACCCGCTGCGCTTCGGGCACATGGGGCACGTCGAGCGTGACCGCAGTGAGGAGGACCACTTGCTGGTGCAGGCTCTTGTAGTGCTTGAGGCTGTGCAGCAGCGCATGCGGCACCGCGTCGAGATTGGTCGTCATGAACACGGCGGTTCCCGGCACCGTCGTACAGCCCAGCGACGCGCTTGCGACGAACGCGTCCATCGGAATCGAGTCGGTTTCGAGCCGCGCGTGCAGCAACTGGCGGCCGCGCTTCCATGTCGACATCAGCGTGAAGACGCCTAAGCCGAAGGCGAGCGGGAACCAGCCTCCTTCCCTGATCTTCAGGACATTGGCGCTGAAGAACGCCAAGTCGATCAGCAGGAATGCGCCGAACAACGCGATGCTCGCCGCCGCCGTCCATTTCCACGTCGACCGCGCGACCACGTAGGCGAGGATGGTCGTCGCCGCCATGGTTCCGGTCACCGCAATGCCATACGCGGCGCCCAGGTTCGTCGACGACTCGAAGCCGATGACGAGCGCGACGACGCCCAGGAACAGCGCCCAGTTGATTGCCGGCAGATAGATCTGGCCGATCTGCCGGCTGGACGTGTGCTGGATGGCCATGCGCGGGCTGTAACCCAGTTGTATCGCTTGCTGCGTGATCGAATACGCGCCCGAGATCACGGCCTGCGACGCAATGACGGCGGCCACGGTCGACAGGATGACGAGAGGAAAGAGGGCCCAGCCCGGAGCGAGCAGGTAGAACGGATTCTCGATCGCCTTGGCGTCGACGAGCAGAAGTGCGCCCTGCCCGAAATAATTGAGCGTGAGCGACGGCAGCACGACCAGCATCCACGCGAGCCGTACCGGTACGCGACCGAAATGGCCCATGTCGGCGTAAAGCGCTTCAGCGCCGGTCACCACCAGAACCACCGCGCCAAGGGAAAAAAATCCCAGCGTTCCGTGCCTGAACATGAATTCGACGGCGTGCGTCGGATCTAGCGCTGCGAGTACGTGCGGCGCATGGGCAATGTTGATGATGCCCAGCACCGCGATCACGGCGAACCAGACGACCATCACCGGCCCGAACAGCGCGCCGACCTGCCCGGTGCCCCACTTTTGCACCATGAACAATCCCGCAAGCACGATCAGCGTAATGGGAATGACGTAGGGCTTGAGGGCTGGTGTCGCGACCTCGAGGCCTTCGACCGCGCCCAGGACCGAAATGGCGGGCGTAATGGTGCCGTCGCCGTAGAAGAGGGCGGCGCCGGCCAGGCCCAGCAGCATCAGGAACCGCGCCCGCTTAGCGTCGGGCTGTGCGTGCAGCACCAGGGCCATCAACGCCATGATCCCGCCTTCGCCCTTGTTGTCGGCGCGCATGATGAAGATGACGTATTTGATCGTCACGACCAGCATCAGCGACCAGAAGACGAGCGACAGGATGCCAAGCACGTTGTTTTCGGTGATGGGCACCGGGTGGTGCGCTCCGCCGAACACCTCCTTCAGTGCGTACAGCGGGCTCGTCCCGATATCGCCGTAGACCACGCCCAGCGCGCCGAGCGCGACGATCGCCAAGCGCTTGGGATCCTTGGGTACTCGTTTCATTGGGGAATTTATTGACGCGTGGCGCTTTCGCGGGAACCGCGGATTCGAAGACGCGCAACGCTTGGGATGGAGCAACGATTTTACCGCAACGATGTGACCCCGGATAGCCGATCAGAAATGAGCCGTCAGGCAGACCGGAAGCAGCGCTTGCAGACTGTGGCACCCGGCAGGATCCGGGTCCTGCAGTACGAACATTTCCTGACCGCCGACGTGCGCCACCGCCAGAGACCGAACACCGCGCCCATGCCAGCCAGACTGGCGGCGCCGATCTCGCTGCGGTAGATGAGTTCCGAGCGATCGCGCGCGGCGACGACTTCGGGGGCCTCGCGCGGCGGCGGCGCGGCGCGCGCCTTGCCGTTCGGGACGGGAAAGAGCAGCGACTGCTCGGCGACCTGGATGGACTGGCGGGCGGACGGCGCAGGCGGCCGCGCCGGTTGCGCGGGCATTGCCGTCGCTCGTGGCGCGTATTTGTCGGCGCACCCGGCAACGGCGATGTTGTCGGGGAGCGTCAGGCATTCCTCGGTGCCGGCACGGGCCGTCCCCACGCCGGCCGCGACCGAACAGGCCAGCAGCCAATGCAGCGAACGGCGGCGCATCATAGTGTTTCTCCAGCGCGACACCTGGGTCGCGATCGGTTTGGAGACCGTTCGGGACGTGCTCGCCCGTCACGGTTCGCCGCACCGTGCAGTCTGAATAAGCAAAAGGCACACCAGAGGCCACGAGTCCTTGCTGCGCAGACCGGAATACGCGTTCGGCCCGGAATGTTTGTTGATCGAAAGCGCCACCCGATGGGCGAAGGGAACATCATGAAATCCGCACTGCAATGGATCGCCGCGCTGTCGACGGCGGCCGCCGCGACGACGGCCTTCGCGACCTATCACACGCTGGTGGTCGAGGAGGTCTACTCGAACGCCGATGGGACGGTGCAATTCGTCGTGCTCCATGAATCCCTGGGCATGGATGGCCAGAATCTGCTGATGGGCAAGGCGCTCACGAGCACGCACAACGGCGTCACCAAGACTTTCGTTTTCACGAAGAACCTTCCCGGCGGCATGTGCGGCTATTACGGCTGCAACCCGAGCCCGACGGCAGGCAAGCGGGTTTTGCTGGGCACGCAAGGATTCGCCGCACTCGGGCTCCTGATGCCGGACTTCACGATCCCGAACCAGTTCATTGCCACCGACGGCGCCACGATCGATTACGCGGGCGTGGACCAGATGACGTTCGGGTCGCTGCCGACCGATGGCATCAACGCGGCGCGCCGCGACGGAACGACCGGCCCCAACCTCGCGACCGCGTTCAACGATGCGCAGGTTTCGGTCCCGGCGTCACCGGTCGGAGTCGTCGAGTATTACAACGCGGGACTCGACCATTACTTCATCAGCGCGCTGCAGCCGGACATCGATGCGCTCGATTCCGGGCGCATCAGCGGATGGGCGCGGACTGCGCAGACGTTCAAGGTCTATCCAAGCCAAGCGAGTGGCGGCGCCGGCGTCAATCCCGTGTGCCGCTTCTACATTCCGCCGGAACACGGCAATTCCCACTTCTTCTCGGCGTCGCCCGCGGAGTGCTCGTCCATCCTGCAGAAATCGGCGACCGACCCGAATTACAGCGGCTATGCCTACGAGTCAGTCGGCACCGGCGACTGCCCGGTGAACACGATTCCGGTCTACCGGCTGTGGAATCAGCGCGCAGACTCGAATCACCGCTACACCACGGACGCCGCGATCAAGGCGCAGATGCTCGCCAAGGGCTATGTCGCGGAGGGCTACGGCCCGAACGCGGTCATCATGTGCGCGCCGCCTTAGCGTATGTACTTGATGTCGGTGATCGCCTCGACCAGCGTCGCGCGAAAGCCGATGAAAAGCGATATCGAGTTCATGATCGCGCACTCGATTCCGTAGTTGGCGACGGTGTCGTCGTACACCACGCGGAAACTGGAGTCATCCGAGCCCGTGTGATCGGTGACCAGCCAGAATTCCTCGCTTTCGCTCCCATCCGTCTTGCGCGACAGCCCGATCCGGCGCGGCACGATGGCGTGGGTCTTGAGCCACAGCACAACCCTGCGGTCCAGCAAGGGGACCGCCGCCGCACAATCCGCCGCAATCGTCGCGCGAACAGCATTTTCGTCGGTGCCAATCACGTTTTCTTAGCCCATGTCGGCGAAGCGTCGAACGGATTATTTCAGGTCGTGATCGTCATTCCAAGGCCGTGGCTGTGTACACTACAAATCATTGGCCTGAAGAATGCATGCACCGGTACCGGAGCCTTTCGTGCGGGCCGTTTGGACGCGACCGGCCGAATCGCATAATCTTCTTGGCGTCGAAGTTCCGGAGACATGGCATGTCGATCGAACTGGCATTGATCCTTATAGCTTTGCTGCTTTCCTTGTGGGCGCTGACCTGGGCGCGCCGTGCCGCGAACGCCGCCGAGCGGATTGCGATCGCCGCGGAGAAAAATGCGCTCGCCGCGGAGCGCAGCGCCATGTCGGCGCGACGGGCGTCGGAGGCGGCCGAATACGCCGCCGTATCCACGCGGACGCCCGGGAAGGTGCCGGTTGTCGACGACGCGGCGCACTCCCGCTCGATCCGTATCGACGCCGTGGTGAAAGAGCTGATGAATAGCTGGTCCCGGGAGGCTAGCGCCTGGCCCCTCGTCGAGAAAAGTCCGGCGCTGGCCGACGATGAGGTCGACGAAGTCATCCACAAGGCATTTCATCTGATGGGCCGCACCGACGACGAAGCAAAGACGCACACCGTGGCGGTCCTGAACATGCGGCACGACCCGCAGCGTTAGCCTCGCGCAACGCGGCGCGCGCGAGCGCGGCGCATGCCGCGTCGTTTGCGCGATTCCGCGGAACGCACGTCCGGAAAGTATTGTGAGAACCGACGACCTGCGGATCAGCCGCGTCCGACCCCTGCTTGCCCCGGCGATCCTGGCGGAGGAGATTCCGCTTACGTCGCGCGCGGGCGACTGCGTGGCGGATGCGCGGCGCACGATCGAGGCGATCCTTGACGGGCGCGACCAGCGGCTGCTGGTCGTCGTCGGTCCCTGCTCCATCCACGACCCCAAGGCGGCCATCGACTACGCCACACGCCTGCACGACCTCGCCACGTCCGTGCGCGAACGAATTTTCATCGTGATGCGCGTCTACTTCGAGAAGCCGCGGACGGTCGTGGGCTGGAAGGGGCTCATCAACGACCCGGATCTCGACGGTTCTTATCACATCAACAAGGGGCTTCGCCTCGCGCGCCAGTTGCTCGCCGATATCGCGGAGATGGGGTTGCCTGCCGGAACGGAATTCCTCGACACGACACTGGGTCAGTTTTATACCGACCTCGTGAGCTGGGGCGCGATCGGTGCGCGAACTGCCGAGAGCCAGGTGCATCGCGAGCTGGCTTCGGGCCTGTCGATGCCCGTCGGCATCAAGAATCGCACCGACGGCAACGTGCAGGTCGCGGTGGAGGCCATACTCGCGGCGCGGCAGGGACACCTCTTTCCATCGCTGACCAAGGAGGGCGCGCCGGCGATCCTCGAAACCACGGGGAATCCGTACTGCCATCTGGTGCTTCGCGGCGGGACAGTGTCCGGACCGAACTTCGGAAGCGAAGCGGTGAGCGCGGCGCTAGCCGAGTTGCATGCCGCGAAGTTGCCGGAAGTCCTGATGGTCGACTTCGCAGACGTGCTTGCGCAGCGGCAGGCCGGCCAGCGGGCGCTGGTGGCGCTGATGATCGAGAGCCATCTCGTCGGCGGCCGGCAGGACCTGGATGCGGGTCCGCTGAAATATGGACAGAGCATCACCGACGCGTGCCTCGCATTCGACGACACGAAGCGCGCGATCGAGAAACTGGCTGAAGGGCTCGCTTAAGAGCAGCATTACGTCATGCACGCGATGGTGTTGCGCTCCGCGCGAACCGCGCTTCAATACTCGCGCATCGACGATCCGCGACCCGGCCCCGGACAGGTCCTGGTCAACGTGCACGCGTGTGGGGTGTGCCGCACCGATCTGCACGTCGTCGATGGCGAATTGCCGCACGCGCGCTCGCCGCTCATTCCCGGACACGAGATCGTCGGCACCGTCGCCGAGGTCGGCGACGGCGTTACGGCGTTTGCGCCGGGCGAGCGCGTCGGCGTTCCGTGGCTCGGCGCAACATGCGGCGTTTGCCGGTATTGCCGCGCGGGCAACGAAAACCTCTGCGACGCGCCGCAGTTCACCGGCTACACAATCGATGGTGGCTACGCTGAATACGCCGTGGCCGACTGCCGCTATTGCTTTCGCCTTCCGGACGGCTTTTCGGATGTCGAGCTGGCGCCCTGGCTGTGCGCCGGCTTGATCGGCTTTCGCGCGCTGCGCAAGGCCGGCGACGCAAAGCGCCTGGGTATCTACGGCTTTGGCGCCGCGGCCCACATCATTGCGCAGCTTGCGCACTACGAAGGCCGCGCATTGTTTGCCTTCACGCGTCCGGGGGATGCCGCCGCGCAACAATTCGCGCGCGACTTGGGCGCCGTGTGGGCGGGCGGCAGCGATGAGCGCGCGCCCGAGGAGCTGGACGCCGCGATCCTGCTGGCGCCCGTCGGCGCGCTCGTTCCGAAGGCGTTGCGCGATGTCGTCAAAGGCGGGGTAGTCGTGTGCGGCGGCATCCACATGACCGACATTCCGCAGTTTCCGTACGAGATCCTGTGGGGCGAGCGTCGCGTATGCTCGGTCGCCAATCTCACGCGCCAGGATGGGCACGATTTTCTGGAACTCGCGCAACGGGTCCCCGTACGCACGACGGTGACGCCTTACCCGCTGGCGCGGGCGAACGAGGCGCTGGCCGCGCTGCGCGAAGGCGCACTTACCGGCGCCGCCGTTTTGACGATGCCTTAAGCCGCGCTAAAGTTCACGTCCACCCGTACCGCGTCAGGTAGAAGAACACCGGCGCCGCGAACACCAGCGAGTCGAGGCGGTCGAGCATGCCGCCGTGGCCCTCGATCATCCGGCCCCAGTCCTTGACGCCGCGGTGGCGCTTGATCGCGGACATCGCGAGGCCCCCCAGGAACCCCATCGCATTGATGGCGAGCGCCATCAGCGCCGCCTCCATCAACGTGAAAGGCGTGATCCAGTACAGCGCCGCGCC
>WNFM01331008.1_pt1 | contig 19957 bp, 18 predicted proteins | sample 5400271 | NCBI WGS metagenome assembly WNFM01 (sample SAMN13153352, study PRJNA577476) | soil metagenome | isolation source: 60 cm saprolite on Douglas fir-dominated hillslope | place: USA:California | collected 2013-09-17
TGTTGTTCCTGGTTCATCCCCAGAAGCCTCAAAGCGATTACTTTTTTGGTCTTACTCCAGGTCCCCAGGCCGTTTTCCGTCTGGTCGTAGCCACTACCCCAGACGGCATGTTCAGGTTCAGGCCGAACATGCGAAGTGCCTCACAGACAATGTTCCAACTGGCGTTCTCGTCTCGATCCCCAACATAGCCACAGTCAGGATTAGGACAGACGAAGACACGATCCGCAAGGGCGAGATCTGCTTTGCGCGCTCCACAGCAATGACAAAGCTGACTCGACGGGAAGAACCGATCCACTTTCAAGAGCATTCCGCCCTGGCACGAGACTTTGCTTTCCAGCAAATCGAGCAACTTACCTACCGCCGCATCCGAGAACGAGCGGGAAAGGCAGCGATTGCGGATGAGTCCTTTGACATGCAAATCTTCTATCGCAACAATGCCGCTGGTCTTCGCTATCTCCATGGTCAGCTTATGGAGCCAATCCAGCCGCATGCAGGCAATTTCAGCGTGCAGCCGCCCCAGCTTCTCTTTCGTCTTCTGCCAGTTTTTACTACCCTTGGTGCGTCGTGCCAGTTCTTTGTTCAACCTACGCAGCTTTTTCAACTGATGGGTAAGCGGTCTTTGGTTCTCATACCACCTGCCATCAGAGAGCGTTGCGAGTCGATTTAAACCAATATCGATACCCACAGGGGGCTTTTGGTTAGAGATCATTTCATCGGGCATTTCCACAGTAATCGAGACAAACCACCAGGACGCATTTTTGGAAATGCGGGCGGAGAGGATTTTGCCTTTGAAGCGCAAGGATTCAGCCATATTCACTCGGCCCAATTTGGGTACGTCGATCCAATGATCGCCCACGGCGAATTTATCATTGGCCAGATAGAAAGACTGGCGAGAGCGTTTCTTGCTCTTGAACTTGGGATAGCCAGTCTTGCGGCCTGCTTTGCGCCCCTCGAAGAAGTTTTTGAAGGCAGCGGCCATATCTATAAAAGCTCCTTCAACCGCGCACTTCGTGACGTCGTAGGTCCAGGGAAACTGTTCTCTGCGCAGCGCGTGAAACTGGGTTCGGAGTTTGAGCGCTGACGGCTTCTCTCCCGCTTCGTACTGCCTCTTCCACTCGGCCACCGCCCAGTTAAAAGTATACCGGGCCGTGCCAGCGGCTTTTGCGAAGTAATGGGCTTGTTCAGGCGTGGGGTTGAGCCTGATCTTGTGCGCTTTGATCATCGGCAATCGCTTTCTTCAAGGCTTTTCGGTAATGGCGTAATCCGTACAATTCCCATCGCTATCGAGTCAGCATGGTCAAGCGATGGCACGGTGACTGTGCCAATCGCGTAAATTCCCTGCACATTCGTTTGATAGGATGAGTCTACCTGAATAGTACCATATGCTTCTGTTATTATCCCGCTGCCCTTGAGCCAATGTGTATTTGCCATCATTCCTGCCCCATAAACGAGCGTATCTGCTGGCAAATCGAAAAGCCCTCGCTGCCTGTTCCGCTATCCTGATGAAAAAGTGAAAAAGCATCATCCCGTAATGAGTTGATAACTCACAAGCTTGCTACCTTTCACATTCACCAGCGCAGCACGCAAATTGCCGTCCCCATATTCGCTTCCAGGATTAATGCATGTCGTTCGACCCAGTTTGGCCACTCCTCGCGACTCGTGAACATGCCCGTGTAGCGAAACCAGCGGCTGATATTGCTCGATTGCCGCGCGCACAGCCTTGCTCCCAACCGGCCCTGTCGCGATTTCCCCTCCAGCCACCACCGGTTTGAGATTATCGTCAAGCAGTGGCGCAGTGTCGAGTCCCGTTGCATAAGGTGGTACGTGAATATTGAAGATGGCCCGCTCGGGAGCGTGTAGCCGGCTGGCCATTATATTAATGAAAGAACCAAGCTCCTCGTCAGGGATGTCACGCGGCGCGTGCCAGGGTGTTGTGTTCGCAAAGCCTGCGCTCACCATCTCGTGTTCGTCATCAAGCATGACGACGCGGCCCTCGGGCATCTCAACATAGGAGGACTGCTTCAGCACTTCGACGATCTCAGGCTCATCATCGTTGCCAGCATCGATAAAACAGCGCACGCCGCTTCCACGCAGCCGCTCCTCCGCGATAACACACCAGCGCTGCACGCTCTCCATCATCAAACGGCTGAAGAGCCGGTCAACGAGGGTGTGGTCGGCCTCCATTGCTGCCACTTCCTCAAGCGTTGTGCGGAAAGGATAGGCTCCCGCTTGGCGAACCTGGCGTTCGAAATCAGCAACGGCATCCTCTGATTCGAGCGCAAGTGTCTGGCCGAGGAAACTTGCCCGGTAGCTGCTCCCGTTTGCCTGGCTCACGATAGGCACCATCGCCTTGCCGGTAATATCACCACCGAGGATCAGTACACCGGCCTGAAAAAACTTCGCGGCATTGATAAACTTGATAAAACAACGCTCCGACCCATGAATATCGGTAGCGAAAAAGATGGTAGTCTGCCGGCTCACATAACACTCCTGTCCTTGCACGACCCTAAAACATGATGGCTCCGCCGGTCACGTTCACGGCCTGGCCCGTCATATACGCTGCGCGCTCACTGAGCAGGAATACTACAACGCGCGCCACGTCTTCTGGCTCTTCCAATCTTCCCAGTGGAATCGCCCGTAGATAATCCGCGCGCACCTCTTCCGGTGTAATACCACGGAGCGCCGATTCCCAGAGCACCTCGCGTTCTTGCATAGAGGTGCGTACGTAGCCGGGACAGACGCAATTCACGCGGATACCGTCCGCCGCCGTTTCAAGGGCGAGCGCCTGCGTGAAACCGATGACCGCGAACTTGGATGCTGAGTAATGTGCCAGCAGCGGCGCGGCTTTCTTGCCGGCCATCGAGGCAGTATTCACAATAGCGCCGCCTCTCCCCTGCCTGAGAAACAGGCGCGCTTCGGCTTGGCAACAGAGAAAGATGCCCTTGGCGTTCACATCCATGTTGAAATCCCAATCATCTTCGGTCAGGTCAACCACCTTTGCCATCGAAGAGACCCCGGCATTGTTGGCGGCCAGGTCCAGGCCCCCTAAGCGATTTGCCGCGTCCTCGATGCGTGCAGCTACGTCGGCTGCGCTACGCACATCAAGCTGCCCGGCCAGGATACGCGCTTCTGGACGCAGTGCCTGGGCCTCCGTCGCAACACGCTGTGCTGCCCCCGCATCCAGGTCAGTAATGTAAAGATCGACTCCCTCGCGCACCATTTCAAGCGCAATGGCGCGGCCAATTCCCATGCCCGCTCCTGTAATAAACCCGCGCAAGTTTGCTAACAGCATTACCGCTACCTCCTATGATACAATCAAATGATCTCTTGATATGCACTAATTGCTCAACCCGTCTCCTCAAGCCGGCCAAGTTCTGGTAAGTAGGACTGCAGCCGCACATAAAGCCCGCGATAGAGTGCAAAACCTGCTTGATAGCGATCAACAACAGCGCTTTGCGGCCGGTAGACCGGTCCTTGAGAGATGAAGCGAGTGATTTCGTTCCAGTCCGTGAACATTCCCACCCCCATTGCAGCTACAAAGGCAGCTCCTAGAGCCGAGGCAGCCTCTCCGGCTACTACCTGCACCGGAAGGTTCGTCACATCCGCAGCAATCTGCATCCATAGCTTGCTCCGGCTTCCGCCATCAGCAGCGCACACGCGCCTGATAGGTCGATGCGCCTCACGCAGTAAAGCGAGGTGGTGCGCGAACCCATAGCAGACGGCTTCAAGTACGGCGCGGTAGAGATGCGCGCGCGTATGGTGCAACATTACCCCGGCAAAGACACCGCGGGCAGACGGATCAAAGATAGGTGTCTTCTCGCCCAGGAAATAGGGCAATACGATGATCCCCCCGGCGCCCGGGGGAATAGCTTCAGCTTTGGCGTCCAGAGCTGCTAGAGGTTCCCCTCCTGCCAGCTCACGCGCGAACCATTTCACTAAAGAACCACTGGTGGCCATGCAGCCACTGATGAGCGTGAGACCTGGAATATCGTGATAATCGAAGTAGAAATGTGGATCGGGTTCAGGGCGGTCGGCACAGTAGAGAATGTCGCCCGCACCTCCAAACTTCAACAATACATCGCCATGCTGTGTCAACCCCGCAGCCAGCGCCGCCGCTACGTGATCGGCACTTCCTGCCACGACTGGCGTGCCCGCCTGTAAGCCGGTCTGTAGTGCAACCTCCTTGCTGACGCCTCCCACGAGCTCCGTCGGCTGTCGTACCGGTGGCAAGATCGCTGGATCTATGCCTGCGTGCTCCAGGTAGGGTACGTGCAAGCGATGCCGCCGGACGTCATAGAGTCCGCTCTCCGCGGCCCAGTTTTCCTCCAAAGAGAGTTGACCTGTCAGCCGGTACACAATGAAATCATAGGAGCCGCACAGGTGCCTGGTACGTGCGACAGCACCTGGCTCGTGCCTCCTCAACCAGTTCCAGCGCGGATCGATATTCTGCTGGTTGGGTAAGCCTCCCGTGATTGTGAAAAACTCATCCAGGTTAACATCAGCGTGTAATTGGTTGACCTCGATAATCGATCGCGCGTCATTTTGCTGGATGCTTGCTCGCACCGGCTGACCATTTGCGTCCAACAGCACCATGGCAGGTACCATTCCCGAAACGCCGATAGCCATGATTTCCCCGGCAGGGATGGTGGTTAGCAATTCGCGTATCGCTTCAATGGAAGTCGTCCACCAGCGCTCCGGGTCCTCCTCGGCCCAACCCGAGTGAGGAGAAAGCAACTCGTGCGTACGTTCCACCTGCGCGACGATACCACGATCGCGTTCCAGGGCGATCGCTTTGAGGGCTGTTGTGCCAACATCAATCCCAAGCACATAGGAGGCAGCCATACGTTAATCCTCACTTTGCTCGCGTGCCAGGTACACCTCGTCCATGAATCGCCGGACACGCTCGGGATCGACGGGATTCCAGGTGTAACCATCGCGCTTGAGACCCGTACCGACGATCACGCCATCCGCGACTGCCAGGGTTGCCCGCACCGTCTCGATCTTCACTCCTGTATTCGCCAGGACAGGTGTGTTGGGTACCGCCGACTTGGCCTCGCGAATGTGGTCAAGATCGACCTCAGCGCCCGCCATCGCGCCGGAAATGAGAATTGCGTCTGCAAGCGATGAAACCACGACGCTGCGTGCGAGGGCACCGATTGGTCGCTGCGCCAGCGGTCGCGCAAACTCCGGCTCAATGTTGAAGAACAGGCGTATATCAGCGGCACAAAGCTGCTGCCTGTAATCCAGCGCGGCGGCGGCATCAGGCTGCCACAGCCCCATATCGCTATCATAGGCACCCGTGAAGACTTCTCGCACAAAGCTGGCACGCACAGCCTTGGCCACAGCAATTGCAGCCATCGGGTCCCAGAGCAGGTCAACACCATAGGGCAGCCGGATATACGGGCGCAGTTCGCCAATAGCTGCCGCCATGGCCGCGATAGGCGCTCGGTCGGTATGCAGCGGGTACGGCCGGTCGCCTTCGTTGCAAAACATGAGCCCATCGACGCCGCTTTCTTGCAATATGTCCAGGTCGCGGCGCAGGGCATCTACAATCACTCTCATTCCCCCGGCGCTGTCATACAGCGGGCGTCCCGGTAAAGGTAGCAAGTGCATCATCGCGATCACTGGCCTGGAACGACCAAAAAGTGATTCTAGTATAGAAACATGGTCACTAGTATCATTAGACATGTAGCGTCTCCCTACTAACTCGGAAGCTATTACTCAGGCGGGATCTCCTGGAACGCTGCCTTCAGTTGAATACCCTGCCGCGCACGCACCACGCGTACAATTAGATAGTATATCGCTGCCAGGATGGGGACCGCAAAGGCCTCAATCATTGATTTGGGAGCAACTTGTCCGAAGGCAGTCGTTGCAAAAGCAACATACAGCACGAATATCCAACTGAGAAGCATCACCACACCTACAATCGTGAGCCAGGGAATACCGGCAATCCTGGCACGAACCATCGCGGGTGCCGAGTTGAATAGGTTTGGACGCATGTAGGGCATTACAATCGCCGCAACTGAGACGGCGACGAAGGCAACGGCCATCACCGCAATCACATTGATCAGCAGAGCGCTCAACCCTTGATAGATATTCAGGTAGTTCAGCAATTCAACCCAGATCGCCACCACAACCGTCGCCACTACAGGTGTGTGTAAGCGATCGTTGACCTCAGCTACACCGGCCGGGGCCATGCGATCAAAGGACCAGGCGAAGAGGTTGCGTGTAGCAATCAGGAAGCCTGTTGGCGTCCACCAGAGAACCGAGAGCACAAAACAGGCTGCTACAAAGATCTGCAGGAAGCCAGGCAATGACAGGAATTTCACCAACGAGGGAAGGTAAGGCGCGAAGCCCAGCGTTGAATTCGAGGTGTTGAAGCCAAGATAGACGATGGAGCCAAAGTTCGAGAAACCGTAGGTGTTATAGACCAGGAAGGTGGCCAGCACATAGAGCACTGCGCTGATCACAAGTGCACCGATGATCGACGTTGTGGCGGTTCGCCGCACATTCTTGATCTCACCGGCGAAGTAGCCGGTCCACTGGAAACCGGTGAACACCTGGAAGGCATAGATGATGGCAAAGGCTGTACCGGCCCAGTCGATGCCTGAACCTGACAAGTACCCGGCTTTACCCGCGGCACTCGTTACCGCACTGAGAGTCGTTCCACTGTGGGCGTTGAAGTTAGCAACGAAGCCGCTGTGCCCTGTTATAGCCAATCCAATCAGCCAGACGGCCATCCCGAGCCATACGACCACAAAGGCGCCCAACATGTAGCGTGCCACGCGCCGCGTGCCTAACAGCATTAAAGCAGCAAACAAGATGGTCAGCACTGTGGCAATCAGGAATTGGGTCAACTGGTCAGGATTCCATGTGAAACCTGCCACGTATCCCAGGCTGGGAACCATCAGCGTCATCATGGTCGTAAAGTTAAAGGAGATCCAGGTTGTAAAGACGAACGTGAGCGCGAGATTTGTCACGAAGCCGATACCGGGGCCAAGTACGCGGCTGACCCATACATAATCCCCACCGGAGCGCGGCATCGCAACAGTAAAGTAGAGATACACCAGGCCAAAGCAGAGCACTAACGGGATAGAAAACAAGAACGACAATAGCACGTTTGCGCCAGGCCAGAACGTAGGTGCAAACGAAAGCACCTGGGTGATACCGACCGGAATGAGTACGGCGGAAAAGACCAGGTTAAAAGCATCGAAAGGCGAAAGCTCACGTACCAAACCTGTTGCATTACGCATAAAAACCGGGGTAGAACCACTTACCGTAGACATGGCATCTGATCCTCCTTTTTGAAGGTGAAGATAACAAATAACTACACTACGAAATTGGACAACGCTACAGGATGTGTAGACACAGATATGTTCCTGTTAACGAGCTATGCCTGACGCATCCAGGGGATGTGCAGGCTCTAAATCATACACTACCAGGCTTAACGTTGCATTGCCTCGCGCCAGTATTGCACGCTCTGCCGCAGATCATGCAACACCACGTCGTCATCGGCCTCGAAAGGATGGATCGGCTCAAGGAACAGGTAGACGTCAGACTCATCGGGCCAGTGCCGGATCGCATTCAGCACATTATCCGCCCGGACTATGCCCTGGTCATTGTATGCCTGTGTGAAAGGCCAATGGTGATCGCCTGTGCGGTCGGTCTGCTGTAAGTGCACTACGGGTGTGTGTGGCCAGGATTGAGCAAACCACGCGAGGTAATAATCACTTACTGTTCCGGTATGCAGGGCACAGGGATGCCCAACATCAAGACAGAGAACGAGCGGTACACCTCCCTGCGCAACAAGGTTGGCGAGGGATTGGGCCTCTTCGATGCTATGCCCCCACTCCCGGGATACCGCCATATTCTCGAACAACAGGAACTGCAATCCTTTCTCAGCAGCATAGCGAGAAAGAGAGGCCAGCCGTTCCCTCATCTCGGAGATAAGCTCGCGTTTGCGGTCTTCATTCATCGCGTCTCGCACGCTCAAAGCTCCGATGTGACCGCCAGTTCCGCGCGCGCCGAGTCGTGCAGTAAAATTGATTGCCCGCTCGTACCATTGCATAGCCGCTTCCCTCAGCGCCTCGACGGGATGTAGCAACTGACTCCAGGAATAGGCCGCCAGGCCCGTAAACGTACTGTGCAGGAGGATGTCATGTGCCTGCGCATACACTCTCACAGCATTTGCATAAGCAGCCGTCGCACTTTCGTCGAGCAGTGGATCTACCAGGTCCAGGCTAAACTGGCAGCAATTCAGGCCAAGCTCCTCCTGCACAATGGTCAGCCACTGCTCAGGCTCAGGCCAGCGTTTTACCGCGAAGCATGTATTGATTCCAAGATGTAGATCCGGCATGCTTCTACCTCCCTCATCAGGTAGTTATAAACCAGCTTGTCTTTCAGCCGCTCACCATCTGATAGCCCTTGAGCTTTCCTTTGTTCAGTGTCACCAATGCCCCATGCAGGATGCCTTCACTGAAGTCGCTGCCGGGATTCATACAAACGGTCCGGCCAATCTTGGCCGACGCGTGTGCCTCGTGAACGTGCCCATGTAATCCCAGCAAAGGTTGGTAGCGCTCGATCGCAGCACGTACCGCCGTTGAGCCGACAGGTTTGAAGCGTGTCTGGCCCATGCTCGTTTGCACTTTCAATGTCGCATCTAGTTCTGGCGCATCATCCAACCCACTTTGAAATGGAGGCACGTGCAAATTCATCACCAATGCGTCTGGTCGCTTGACCCGTGCCATTAAGGTGTCGATGCGCTTCCCCAGTTCCTCCTCGCTGCATTCCCTGGGTGTATGCCAGGGAGTTGGATTCGACCAGCCACAACTGATCATCTCGCTGTCTTCATCAAGTTGCACAACGTATTCCTCAGGGTTGCAGACTATACGCGCGCCCTCCAGCGCCTCCAGTACAGATGGTGGATCATCATTCCCGCCCATGACGTAACAACGCACGCCCGCTCCCGCCAGGCGTTCATCGGCCAGGGCCACCCACTCTACCAATCGCTCTTTCATCAACTGCTCAAAGAGCGGCCCGATCCGACCTGTATCGCGCAACACTTGCGGCTCCCCCTGGCTGCAGCGATAGGGATATAGACCCTGATCACTTGCTTTCTTCTCGAAAGCCTGCACCTCCGCCTCACCCGTAAACGTGAGCTGGCGCCCGAGCTCTTCTGTCGTGTAGACACCTGGACGCACCTCTTCCAGGAAGACAATAGCTTTACCCAGAATGTCACCACCCATTACCAACGTATCGGCCCTGTAGAATTTTGCCGCGTTCAAAAATTTGCGGAAGCAGCGATCAGATCCATGAACATCGCTGACATAGTAAAGCGTTGTGGTACCCATCAACTCACCATTCCAGGTTCAAAGACTTGCTCACCAACTACCTTTATCTCCATGCCACAGGCTCGCAATTGTTCAAGCAGGGACTCCGATGGGACCTCGTCAGTCATCAACGTTCCTACCATCTGCGCAGGCGCGACAACAGCGGGTGCCCGGAAGCCTAACTTGCTACGATCGACGAGCAATAATACATGACGTGAGCGCTCCATCATCAGGCGATGGAGTGAAGCCGCTTCATAGTCCAACTCTGTCACCCCGACAACTGGGTCTACTCCGGCCGCTCCCAGCACACAGACATCAGCATAAAAGCGATTGATGGTCGCCTCGGCGATCGGCCCCGTCATCGTCAATTCGTCCGCGTGCAGCTTGCCACCGACGACAATTACACGAATATCGCGCGAGCACAGCAGGCTCGCATGTGAAAGAGAAGCAGTCACTACGAGAAGGTGGGGATGGGGTGGCAAGAATTGGGCAAATTGGGCGGTGGTTGTTCCCTCTCCTAAAAAGAGCGTTTGGCCCGGTTCAATCAGCCTCGCGGCGGATGCGCCAATGCGACGTTTTTGTGCAGAGAACTGCAATGCCCGGCTATTGAATCCCAGCTCTACGCTTTTGGTGACATGTACTGTCGCTCCGCCATAGGTCTGGCGCAAAAATCCATCCTGCTCGAGACGCTTGATATCGCGACGAATAGTCATCACTGAGACGCCCAACTCGTCTGCAAGTGCCTGCGCCTCGATCGACTGGTGCTCAGCGACCCGTTCCAGAATCAGCCTTCTGCGTTCGTTCGCCAGCATAAGCAGCCCTCATCTCTCTGCTTGTTTGCAAAATCGAACAACAATTCACAAAATATATTGACTGAACTTGTTGCATATTGTATACTTTAGCTAATAATTCCGCGCATGTCAAGCAAGGCGCGCTGTGTTTTGTATCTCTGCTCTCGTAGGGATCGCCTCGTCACACCTTCGGGTGATCCGTCTTTTCATCCGGCGAGGCGCGATAAAACGTGCCTCTACAACATGTTTTGACCGTAATCCAGCGAAGGAGAACCATATGGACACGTCAAGGCAGAATTCCTCTATATTTGTCCGGCAATCATCCGGTCTCGTCCGCGAAGCGTCGGCCTTCGACGCCCTGATCTTCAATGCAGTCTTCTCAGCTCCCGTTGGAGCAACACTGGCATTCGGCATCTTCTACGCACTCGGTACCTCTCCAGGAGCTGACATAGTGCTGGCCCTGGTAATCGCGTTCCTCGTGAACATTCCGGTCTGCATCATGATGTCCATGATGGCATCGGCTATGCCCAGGGTCGGCGGCGACTACGTCTGGATCAGCCGCATCCTTCACCCGGCGGCGGCGGTCTTCAGCAATTTCTCTGCCTCCGTTTCTGCCTTGATTGGCGCTGCCTTCTGGGCACGCTCCTTCGCCGTACTCGCGGTTGGCCCGACCCTGGCGGTGCTGGGCGCTGTCACCAGTAACAGCGGCCTGATCAACGCCGGTAACGCAGTAAGCGGAAGTGGCGCTACCGGTCAGTGGTGGACATTCGGCCTTGGTTTGCTGCTCATTATCATCCTCGCCGCGGCTATGTCATCTGGGACGAAGTGGTCGTTCCGTGTGCAAAACACCTGCTGGATCATTGCCAGCATCGGCACATTCCTCGCCTTTGTTGCTTTGATTATAGCTTCACGCCAAGACTTTATCACGAACTTCAACGCTTTCGCCCGGCCATTCACCCACAGCGCGAACTCCTACCAGGCCATCCAGGATGCCGCTGCCAAGGCCGGCTTCACCTTCACAGGTGGCCATCTTTTCTCCGCGACCATTCCGGTCGTCGCCATCATTATGACATTTATGATGTGGAACTGGTGGTCTGTGTATATCGCGGGAGAGCTCAAATCTGCTGCTAAACTGCGCCGGCAACTATCCGTGATGCTAGGCGCGCTTGTCTGGGATTCGCTCTTTTTGATTGTCGGTGTGCTGCTGCTCTACCGCAGTGCCGGCGAGCAGTTCATCGCCAGTATCAACTACCTGACCGGCACGACATCCTATGTCTTGCCAGTGCAGCCATACTACAACTTGATGGCGAGCATTGCCGCGAACAATTCGATCTTTGCCTTGTTGATTGCCATTAGTTTCCTCTTCTGGAACCTCCCCGCGATGTTCCCGAATACATTTATGCCGGTTCGTACGCTCTTCGCGTGGTCATTTGATCGCATTCTACCGAGCAAGCTATCCGAAGTAAGCGAGCGAACTCACGCACCTATACCCGCGATTATCGTAGCATCCGTGATCGTCCTGGCTATTCTGATCTGGTCGGTGCTGTCTATCTCGTTCTTCACACTGCTATCTCTCGGTGTACTCGCCGGAGTCGTCACCATTTTGACAGTAAGTGTAGCGGCGATAGCCTTTCCATTCCGACGCCCCCAACTGTATAAGAACTCACCGGCCAACATCTCGATTGCGGGCATTCCGCTATTGTCCGTGGTCGCCGTGCTCTCTATAGTAGTGATAGTCGGCCTTGCCTACGTCGTGCTCAGCTACTCGCAGCTCGGCATTATTCCCTGGCAGGGCTTCGCCTTTATGGGATCGCTGATAGTACTTGGCCTGCTGATCTACTTCGTTGCCCGTGCCGTCCGCTCATCCCAGGGCATCAACCTCGATCTCATTTACCGCGAGTTGCCACCCGAGTGAGCCTTAGAGCTAGCTTGAGTGTCTTCTTACTTATGTAAACAGGGCTGTTGCAAGATCGGAAATACCAAGCAGTCAAACAGGGAGGGGACGGTAGTCCCCTTGCGGGGTGCGGGGCAAGGAAGCCTGGGAGGCTTCCAGGGACCGCTTACCTTCCCTCTGCGCGCCGCCGCAGGCGGCAAAAGAGCCTTTGCAACAGCCCAGCTTATGTAAAGCTTCCTCCTTAAAAATTGACAATTGTGATATAGTACAATTGTACAAATGATAGGAGGAAGCCATGTCCAAAAAATCAAAGAGAGCAAAGCAGAATAAAGGCTCGTACAGCCAAATACAACAGGTTGATAAGTGGATCAGCCTGGCAAGTCAACAAGTGCAAGCGTATACGAAAAACTATGCAGGGGCGATTGATACGTGCCAGCGCTTGCTGAGCTATCTCCCGCAGAAATCACCGAAGCGTGCCCAAGTGCTTGACTATCTGGGCACTGCATACGGCATGCTACAGGACTTCCCGCAAAGCTACGAGGCTTACACTGAAGCAGTGTCCATTAGCCCCCACGATGCCGTTTTGTGGTACAACCGGGGCTTTTCAAGTCGCTTTACCCTCCGTATTGGTCAGTCCGTACGCGATTTCGAGCGAGCGAGCGAGCCGTCGCACTGAATACCGATCCTGAATTAGCTAAGCAGTTTGCTAATGCGTTAAAGGATAGCCGCGAGCTAGCCGAGATGGCAATGAAAGAGCGAGGTCCAAATTTCACATTAGATCAACTTATCGAGCAAGAGAGCCGTTACCAGCTTGGATTGAAACATATGGAGGCTGGCGAATGGGAAGAGGCTATACAGGCATTTCGACATTCAATAGAAATGGCGGACATTTTACCACAACCGTGGGGCAATATAGGAGTGTGCTTGATAATGCAGGAACGCTACGACGAGGCCGAAGAAGCCTTGAAACGAGCGCTTGAAATTGATCCGAAATATGCCATCGCGAAACGCAACCTGGCAGCACTACCTGAAACCAGGCGAACAGGTCCTCCAAAAGCAATAGGGATGACGGAACCATTTAAAGGAAGCAAACTCAAACAATCGCTCACATTTATCCGCGAGTAATTGAGCAAAAGCCCGGTAGCTACTCCACCTCAGGATTCTGCCAACTTGACACCCTCCTACCAGGCGACGTATGCTATCAGTACACGCTTCACAAAATGAAGTTACAGAAGGGTCCGCATAAAAACTAAACTAAGGAGAGACCAAGGTTCTATGACCATTAGAGAGAACACCACACCCACCAGCCTCAATTTCCACTTTGATCCACTGTGCCCGCTGGCCTGGCGTACAGCACTCTGGATTCGCGAGGTGCGTAAAGTACGCCCGGTTGATGTCACCTGGCGCTTCTTCAGCCTGGAAGTGGTAAACCGCAAGGAGGGAGTCACACCTGATTTCCAGAAGGATGGTAGCTGGGCTGCCCATCGCACACTGGCGCTTGCACGCCGTCAGGGTGGCAATGATGCCGTTGAGCGGCTCTACCTGGCTCTAGGAGCAGCACAACACGGACGCAGGGAGAGCATTAAGGACCTGGCGATAATACAGGCAGCGGCAAAACAGGCTGATCTTGACCCCGGCATCGTGGAGGCTGCCCTGGCTGATGAGAGCACCATTCAGGATGTGCTGGCCGACCACGAGGAGGCGGTCCGCCGCTACCGCGCTTTTGGCGTGCCAACCCTGGCCATCGAAGGCTCCGACGTGGGCTTCTACGGACCGATTATCCAGTTCGTACCGCGCGGAGAAGATGCCGGGGAGTTGTGGGACTACACCTCCTGGGCACTGCGCCAACCCAACTTATTCGAGTTGAAACGCGATAGGGGCAACGTCCGGTGGGAGCCAATCGCAGAATAAATAGGGTCATTTCGCGCAGAAAAGGAAATACTGAAGAGCTTGATCAACATCTCTCCATGGGGTAAGCTTATATTTGCTTTATAGTCACTCGTCAGCCAGCTGACTGCTGGCTAGGGACACCCGAACGAAAGGAGAGCAAAATGGCAGAAAGTGTGTACAAGTTGATCGACCTAGTGGGGACAAGCGATGAGTCGTGGGAAAAGGCTGCCGCAGTCGCCATCAATCAGGCTTCAAGGACCTTACGGGACATTCGGGTCGCTCGCGTTGTCGAGCAAGATATCCACATTGAACCTGGGAAGCCTCTTTCCTACCGTGTGAAGCTAGAGCTCTCGTTCAAGTACGAGGGCGGCGAGTAAGGAGCCAGCCGGAACCGCGTAGAACTATCCCCAGGATCCTTGTAAAAAGAGATCATAGTGCACACACTTTCTAGGATTGTGCCTGGTCAACCAGGGGATAGAGAAGAGAAAAAATGGGCTATTATGTCAAATGGCCCATTTTTGATCGCATCGTTGCCATATCCCTGATATTCTCAATCGCTGTGCCTTACGTGCCACCATGATCGTTTCTCATTCTATTTTTTTGTCATCATACACAACCGTGGTTCTTCAGGAAGCGCTCCATACGCACCAGGGCCTCTTCAAGTCTATCTTCGGAAGTACAGTAAGCGCAGCGCACATACCCTTTACCGGCATTGCCAAATGAGCTGCCCGGAATGACCGCTACGCTCTCCTCAAAGAGCAATTTCTCGGAAAACTCCTCGTCGCTCATGCCAGTGGACGAAATACATGGGAAAGTGTAGAAAGCTCCGCGTGGCTCACAGGTCGGCAGCCCGATGCGATTGAGACCATCAACAAACAGGCGGCGGCGCTGAGCATAGGCAGCATGCATCATCCGCACATCGCCTTCGCCGTGACGCAGCGCCTCCAATGCTGCCTCTTGCGCAGAAGTACCTGCACACATGATGGTATACTGGTGGACCTTCAGCATAGCTTCCAGAATGTGCGCAGGTGTTGCAACATAGCCAACGCGCCATCCCGTCATAGCGTAGGCCTTGGAGAAGCCGTCTAACAAAATAGTGCGTTCGCGCATGCCGGGCATGGCAGCAATACTCACGTGCTCGGTATCATAGACAAGGCGACCGTAGACCTCGTCAATCGCCACTATCAAATCGTGCTCTCTGGCAAGTTGGGCAATGCCTTCCAGTTCGGCCTTTGGTACAACAGCACCGGTGGGGTTATTTGGGTTGCCAATCAAGATCATCTTTGTGCGCGGCGTAATAGCGGCGGCAATCTCATCTGCCCGTACACCAAAATCATATTTCGCATAGGTCGGTACAGGCACAGGCACTCCGCCTGCAAAGATGATATCGGCTTCATAGGCTACATAACCAGGATCAAGAGATATGACTTCATCACCAGGATCGATGATGGTGCGCATCGCCAGGTCTACACCCTCACTCACCCCAACGGTCACAAGTATTTCTGTGCGCGGGTCATAGGTCAGCCCATAGCGGCGTTTCAACATGGCAGCAATCTCTTCGCGCAGTTCGAGTATGCCATAATTCGATGTGTAGTGTGTATGACCAAGTTCAATAGAGTGGATTCCTGCCTGGCTGATATGCTCCGGCGTAACAAAATCCGGTTCACCTACGCCCAGCGAGATCACTTCCGGCATCGTATTGATGATATCGAAAAATTTGCGAATACCCGACGGTTTAACCTGGCGCACCCGCTGCGCTAATACTTCACGTTTGAACGTATCCATGTTGAGCGTATCCCTTCCTGCACTTGATTGGGAGGCTTGGACAGCAACACCGCTGTTGCTTGTTACTGACTACGTGCTGTGGTAGTCTAAGAGAAATTGCAATTTGTGTCGTTCTCGCCTCTGGGCCCTAAGTAGCCTCTCATCCTTCACTTTAACATAAAAGAGGACAAATTGACAATGAGCCAAGTGTCATACCGTTCACAAATAGCCGCAAGCCAATCGAACTCGCCTAAACATCTTGTCTTGCTTGATACCGACATTGGCGACGATATCGATGATGCCCTGGCCCTGGCACTTGTTTTACGCTCGCCAGAAATCGAGTTAAAAGCAGTAACAACTGTCTTTGGCGATACCCGAAAACGAGCCCATCTTGCAGCGCATATACTACAAACCTTCGGGCGCGAGGATATTCCAGTTGCCGCCGGACTAGATGTGCCCCTCCAACCCCACCATCGCCCTTCTGGTGTGCCCCAGGCCGCTATACTCAATGCGTGTACAGCGCCGCCCTCGTTAAGCTCTTACTCAGCCCCGGAATTGATCGTGCAAGAAGCAATGAGGCAGCAGGGCCGTCTCACCCTGCTCTGCCTCGGTCCCCTGACGAATGTCGCCGTAGCCCTGACCATCGAGCCACGTCTTTTTATGGCTATACGAAATATCGTGATGATGGGTGGAACGAGCAGTTTCCCGTGGCCTGAATGGAATATACTCAGCGACGCCAGTGCCGCTCAGATTGTGCTTGCTGCCGGTGTGCCTGTGACGATGGTGGGCTGGGATATAACGATGCGCTGCCAGCTTCGCGAAAGTGATGTCGAGAGACTAGGTTACGAAGGTTCGCCCCAGACACGCCTGCTGAGCGCGTTGCTCGCCGTCTGGCAAAGACATCGCCCGCGCTGGCAGCCAAAGCTGCCATACCTGCACGACCCATTGACGGTCGTGGCATTGTGCGCACCGGAGCTATTTAAGTTTCATGAGACGACTGCACGGGTGTTTGTAAATGGCCCATTTCAAGGCTTTATGGTGCCACGCTTGATGGACGGGCCATTAGTACAGGCGGCTACAGAAGTACAGGCGGATAAAGCACGAGAGTGGCTTATGCAGCGCTTATTGTACAGGTAGCTGTTCAACGGAACCGGCGTACTGACGTAATTTCTCGACAATCCCTGGCAGTGCTGCCAGTATAGTATCTACATCCTCGTCAGTATTGTCTTTACCAAGAGTGAGGCGCAGGCTGCCATGAGCCAGTTCAACCGGCAGATGCATCGCAAGCAGCACATGCGATGGATCGACAGAACCGGAGGTGCAGGCCGAACCCGTGGAGGCAGCAATACTAAGCAGGTCCAGGTTGAGCAGGATTGACTCCCCTTCAATGCCCTCAAAGACGAAACTGGCATTGTTTGGCAATCGCTCAGTTGGGTGCCCTGTTAGTTGACTGCCCGGTATAGGTACTATACCTGCAATTAAACGATCTCGCAGCGCGATGATTCGTGGCATGACCTGTGGCAGGTCTTCGTAGGCCAGGCGTAGAGCGGTTGCCGCGCCTACAATACCCGCGACGTTCTCGGTGCCCGCGCGCTTGCCGCGTTCCTGCGAACCACCCTGTAGTTGTGGCAGCACGCGCACGCCCTGGCGCGCATAAAGTATGCCCACCCCCTTTGGGCCATAGAATTTATGGGCGGAGAGCGAGAGTAGATCGACGTTAAGTTCGCGAGCATCTATGGGCAGAGAGCCGCCCGCTTGCACAGCATCAACATGGAAAGGAATTTTCCTGGCACGGCAGATGCGCCCAATCTCTGCTATCGGTTCAATAGTGCCTATTTCGTTGTTGGCATACATGATCGAAACGAGGACGGTTTGATCGCTAATTGCTCGACCGACATCATCGGGATCGACACGTCCATAGCCATCAACAGGCACGTAGGTAGTTTTAAAGCCGAAACGCTCCAGGTACTGGCACGTGTGAAGCACCGCATGGTGTTCTATGGGCGAGGTAATGATATGGTTGCCCTTTTTTTGCGAGGTAAATGCTACGCCCTTTATCGCCAGGTTATCGCTCTCGGAACCATTGCCTGTAAAGGTAACCTCGGTCGGCCGGCACCCAAGGATGTCAGCTACCTCTTCGCGGGCACTATCAACGGCCTGCATAGCATGACGACCCAGTGTGTAGATACTGCTCGCATTGCCATACTCAGTAGTGAAGTAAGGCAACATAGCCTCCAGTACACGCGCATCGAGCGCTGTAGTAGCGGCATGATCAAGGTAGATAATACGTTCTGCCATTGTCTTTTCTTCCTGCGCCCCTCTATTGTGGCAAACTTGCCGGCCAACTATAAATTGTGTCAATTGGCGCTTTCGGACTATTGTACATGATCGTTATCAGCATATGGGATCGGAAGATAACCTTATTAAAGTCGCCGGTCACAGGCTTACCATCAACATAGATTTTCCAGCCCGTTGATGAAGCCAACTCGTCGTGATAGCTCTGCGGGAACTCCTTTCCCCAAATATCGAGGAAGTTACCAAGGTTGAGGGTTGCTATTTGTGGTGCCTCGATATGCACCACGCCAGTAGTGTCATGGGTATGCAGCCAGTAGAAACAAGATCCGTCCGATGCAATACCAGTGCCCTGGGGAACCGTGATCTGTTGACCATTGATCCAGATGGACAGGTGCACGTGTATATGAAAGTTGGTTTGTTCCAGCTGATCACAGTAGATCCCATCAACAGGCGGATAGGCTGAATTAAAAACCTGTTCGGTCGGCAGTGCCGATGGATTTTGTGCTGTAGGATTATGAGAATTATTAATAATAGCATAGCTAGTGATGCCAGCAGCCAGCACTACTAAAGCAGCAATGACACCAATTATAATGATCCGCTTCTTGCGAGTTGCACGCTGCTGCTGCTCAAAGCGACGTTGCCGCTCCTCCCTTCGATCTTGCTTGATGGCCTGGCGAGTAAACGGTTTGTTCCCCGGGCTGCTTTGCTTCACCGGTGCAGCGGTTGTTTGTTTGCTTGCAGGACTGGTCTGCTTTCCAACCACATTGGCAGTTTGCTTATTCGCAGAGCCAGTTTGATCAGGAGATTGATTGCTTGTCTGTTTAGTTACGGGACCAGTTTGCTTTTCAGATACGCTTCCTGTTTGCTTATTAGCGAGTCCGTTTTGCTTAGAAGATCGATTGTTTGATTGCTTGTTTGCAGTTTGCCCCTGCTTTGAAGTATGACGTGAGGCTTTGCTCATAGAGTGCACCAACTTTCCAAGGTCATCTTACGCTTTCTTTCTCTTAATGAAGGTTTCATTCATACTACCAGTACGATACCCAAGTAGATCGACGGTCACATAGGTATAGCCTATTTTGCGCAGGCCGTCGGTGACGATACGGCTCATCTCATCTTCGATCAAACGCGGCAGTTCAGATCGCTCGACCTCGATCCGCGCAAGCTTGTCATGATGGCGCACACGCACCTGGCGGAAACCAAGTTCACGCAGCAGTTTTTCCGCTTTGTAGATCATCTGTAGCGAAGCGATATCAACCTTACTCCCGTAAGGGATGCGCGATGAGAAACAGGCCATGGCGGGTTTATCCCAAACAGGCACGCCCAGCAAGCGAGCCACAGCTCGTATCTCGTGTTTACCCATACCCGCTTCCTTGAGGGGACCACGCACACCAAATTCACGCGCCGCCTTCTGCCCGGGACGGAAATCACCATCGTCGTCTTTATTCACACCATATGCGATATAGCGCAGGTTGTGCTGCTCGGCCAGTGGCACCAGTTGACCGAAGAGTTCTGTTTTACAGAAGTAGCAACGATTGAAATCATTGGCAACGTAACGCTCATCCTCGAGTTCATGCGTTTCTAACTTAATTACCGGAATACGCAACTGCTCAGCAACCGTTATAGCTTCCTCTGTTTCTTCGCCTGCATAGGCGGGGGAAGCAGCTATTGCGCCAAGTGCTCGTGTACCGAGCACATCATGAGCCACTTTCAATAGCAGAGCACTATCGACCCCGCCAGAATAAGCTACCAGCACCGATTCCATGTCACGCAGGATCGCCTGCAAGTGTTCATATTTGGCTTGCGTCTCTGCCTCCAATGCTTCAACATTGTTACTATTGACGTGGCGCGTATCAAGCATGATAATCTATTCTCCTGGGTCAGGGTTAAGTAATAAGGTACAAAATGTATCTGGGTTGTCAAATATCTCGATGAACTTTATGCACCCAGCCGCTATTATACCATTTAGGACAACCCGTTCATATTATATAAGGACT
>WNFM01137915.1_pt2 | contig 19943 bp, 24 predicted proteins | sample 5400271 | NCBI WGS metagenome assembly WNFM01 (sample SAMN13153352, study PRJNA577476) | soil metagenome | isolation source: 60 cm saprolite on Douglas fir-dominated hillslope | place: USA:California | collected 2013-09-17
GCCGCGTACGCATTCGCGCTCACCCTCACACAGCGCACCCTCTCGACGCCGGTCCGGCAGGCGCGCCGCCAAAAGGGGACGACGGAGGGGACGGAGCCACTCGAACGCGCGTTACTCCTGCTCACAGGGGCTTCGGTCGCGCTCGCCGTCGCGCTCGTGGCGGCGCGCCTACGATGAAGGCGTGACCACCGCAACGATCGTCGCCATCGCCGCAGCCGGAATCGCCGTGCTCGCGCTGCTCGCATCCGTATTCGTCCTGAACAAGGTGCGCCGCCACCAGCAGATGCTGGAGGGCGAGATCGAGCGCGGGAAAACCGCCTTCGACGAAGTCGTCGCGCGGGAGCTCGCACAACGCTCCGAGGAGCTGGAACACACGCTCGCCCGGCTACGCGCCGACTCTCTCTCGCAACTCGCAGACGAGGAGCGCCGGATCGCCGAGGAGCGCCGCCGCGACGTCGTCGAACGTGAGCGCGACGCTAGCGCGCGGCTCGGTGAGCAGCTCGCGGAGGTGCAGCGCTCGGTCGAGCAGCGCCTCACCGACTGGGCCAGCGACGTCGAGCAGCTGCAGGAGGGGCTCAACGAGGAACTGCGGCGGATCGAGGGCCGCCAGCGCCAACTGATGGCCGAGACGGAATCGAAGCTCGGACAGGCGGCCGAAGGCTTGCAGGGACAGGTCGACGAGCAGCGCCAGTTGCTTACGCGCCTGCGCTCCGAGCTCGCCGGCGCGGCGCAGCAGTTGATGGAGGGAGCGAACGCGGAGCTCGAGCAGCACGCAGCCGAGCGCCGCCGTGCCCTCCACGAGCTCGCGGACCGGCTGCGCAAGCGCGAGCGCGACCTCTCTGAGATCGCGGAGCGTGAGGGCAACGAAGCGGCGCAGCGCATTCAGATCGCGCTCGGCGACGTCGAGCGGCGCCAGGTCGAGCAGCTGCAGCGCATCGTCGGCCGTGAGACGCAGCGCTACGCGGAGGCCGCGTCGCAGCAGTTCGACACGCAGATCAAGACGGCGCGCGAGGAGGCAGCGCGGCGGCTGAGCCGCGAGCTCGATCTGGCCGTGGAGCGTTTCGCGCGCGAGGCGGAGGGCGTCCTCACCGACCGCTTGAACCACGTCAGCGACGCGGCGGCCTCACGCGTCGAGGAGCGCCTCGCCCGCCTGCGCGCGGCGCTGGAGCGCCAGCGCGACGACGCGCTCCAGTCACTCGAGGATCGCGCCCACCAGGTGGAATCAAGCCTGCGAGAGCGTTTGCACGAGATCGCGACCGACGCGGAGGCCGAACGGGCCGTCATGGACGCGCGGCTGCACGAGCTGGCGCGGCGACTCGACGAGCTCGCAACGAGGGCGTAATGGTTCTGTATGGCGGCAAACTTCTAGAGGCAGGGATCGTCTAGAACAAGACGAAATGGCGTCCACCATGCCCCAGACTCTCGAAAACCCCCAGTCCGAGCGCGAAAAGGTCGAATCGTGGCGCCTGCACGTGCTGATCGAGGCCGGGTACCCACTGCCGCTGGCCGAAAAGGTCGCCCATTCGGAAGCCGACCTGCACCGCGCCGTCGAGCTCGTGATCGCGGGCTGCACGTTCGAGACCGCGGCAGAGATTCTGCTTTAGCGACTCGGGCGTGAGGACACTCGCCCAAGTCACGCCCGCTCCCGCTGAGCCCTAAGCTCAGGTCTGTCCTCATGCCCGCAGTTCCAGGAGGAGCTCCTCGATCCCGTTGTCCTCCGCGTGCTCGCCAACCTTGACGAACCCGCACTTCTCGAGCACGCGGATCGAGGCGACGTTGCTCTTCGCCACGTATGCGTGCAGCGGGCGCGCGTCGACCACGTCGAGGACTTCCGCGAGGGCCTGCGTCGCGAGCCCGCGGCCCCAGAACTCTCGCCCGATCCAGTACCCGACGAGCCTGCGCCCGTTGTCCTCCCAGCAGCCGATGTTGCCGGCGACCGCGCCGTCGGAGACGACCGTCCAAGTCAGAGCCGAGTCGTTCGCGAGCGTCTTCGCCCAGTGCGCCATGAATGCGTCGCGTTCGCGCGACGGGAACGCAGCCATCGCCGCCGCTTCCCGGTCGCGCTGGTGCTCGTAGAAGACCGGCAGATCCGCCTCGACGACCTCGCGCAAGACGCCCACACAACGAGCGTACCGCCGTCGCTACGGTCGACGATTCGCGAAGCTTTCGCCGCAGTCACGCTGGCCTGTGCCGGCTGCTTCGATCGCATGAGCGCGTTGAGCTCGCGCCCGCGTCCCCCATCCCGGGCGACCGACGCCTAGATCACCGTCAGGGTGTATTCCCGCGCAGGACGCGCGGAGCCTGGTTGACCACCGAGCCACGCTATCAGCACGTCGTCGAGGTGTCTGACACCGGAGATCGCGAGCAGCAGGCCGGCCGGCGACCCGGTGTCAGACACCCTTTCGGACGGCGCTACGGCGCCTGGTAGGCCGGGTTGTCGTCGTCTTTGAAGACGTAGTGCGGCAGGCCGAGCGCCTGGAGCTCGCACGCAATAACCGCGCCCTGCTTGCAATACGCATCGCGAACGCTGTCGGGCTGCGCGTGTCCGCACACGAAGCCGTCGTTGTTGCCGCCCGAGTCGTACAGGCGAGGCAGGTAGTACGGCCCGATCGCCTCCATGGCTGTGACAGACAACAGGTCGAACCCGGCGGGGCACGCCGTCGCGACCGGAGTCTGCGACACGTCCGCACGCGCCGTACCGCCGCAAAGCGCCACGACGGCGACGATTGCCAGGCCGATCAGGGCACGAGTGAATTTCGGCGTCATTTCTCCTCCTTCATCGAGATGCCCCGAAGCTACGACGACGCCGATCGGTTGGAAACGTCAGAACCACTGAATGTTGCTCGCCACGGTCTCAGCTCGACCGCTCGACTCGTCTAGCCGAAGTGCCCCCAGTGGACGGCCACGATGAGCAACACGCCGGCGAGCGCGAGCGCTAGGCCGGCGACAATCGTTCTCGCAGCGGCGAACTTGAAGACCGGCATCTGCGCCGCCGCCAGCTAGACGCCGACGAACAGCACAAGCAGGAACCCGACTTCGGCGAGGCGGGTACCGGTGTGATGGGCGAAACCGAGAATGGGATTCATGCCGATCATCCTCCTCCACCACCGCCCATAATCCAAGCGTGGCAGCACCGGAATGCGTCTTCTGCCGGATCATCGCGGGCGAGCTCGAGGCCAGCATCGTTCACGAGGACGAACGGACGCTTGCGTTCCTCGACATCCAACCGCTGACCCCCGGGCACCTGCTCGTCGTGCCCCGTCAGCACGCAAGCTCACTCGCCGAGCTCGATCCGCACGACGGCACTGAGCTCTTTCGGATCGGGCAACGTGCCGCCACGGCGTTGCGCGCTTCCGAGCTGCTTTGCGAGGGCGTCAACTTCTGGCTCGCAGACGGTGCCGCAGCAGGCCAGGACGTCTTCCACGCGCACCTCCATGTCTTCCCGCGCTTCGCCGGCGACGGGTTTGGGCTCCGGCTCCCGCCCGGCTACGCGATCCGGCCGCGGGACGAACTCGACCCCGCAGCTCAGGCGCTACGCGAAGCTTGGGTTGCCTAGCGCACGGTTCGCGCTTGCATGAACAGCCACACCGCGACGACCGCGGCGACCCCCACGATCAGCCCGAGGATCCAGTGGCCGCTGGCGAAGAACAACAGGGCGAGCAGCACGAGCACGCCGGCAATCAACGCCGCCCGGCGCAGAACGCGGGCGCGTTCGTTGGCTCTTCCGCCGACACTCATTGCGACATCTCACCACGCCGAGGTGCTCGCGTCCAGCATGAACCTGATTCGGTGTCAGCCGAACCAGATTCAAGGGGTACTTCTCGAATCTGGTTCGCCTTCGGCGAATCAGGTTCGGTTAATAGCCCATCGAGTCGACCTTGTCGGGCTTGACGGTCACGACCACGCGGCGCTCACCCGGCTGGAGGTACGGGTACTTGTCCTGGCCGATGTACTTCTTCGCCAGCTTGTCGATGTGGTCGTTCGCGCCCTCCTCGGTGATCTCGGCCGTCCCGGTGACGGACACGTAACCCGACTGCTGGTCCTCCGCGGGCAGGACCGTTACGGCGACGCGAGGGTCGCGACGCAAGTGCCGTTCCTTCGCGCGTCCGATCGCGGTGTTGAAGACCACGTTCTCGCCGTCGGTGTCGATCCAGACCGGCGTCGCGTGCGGCGAGCCGTCTTCGCGGAGCGTGACAACCGTGCCCCAGTTCTTCCCGCGGAAGAGCTCCGCTTGCTTTTCCGTCAACTTCGCCACTCGATTGCTCCTTGTTCGATACCGAGGTGTTCCCCCCAGGCTCAGGACGCAACCCGGCGCTAGCATCGACCGGGTGAAGGTCGAGGCCATGGAGGTCGAAGGGCGGAAGGTCTACACCGTCCGCGGCTTCAACAACGGGGTCGCGCGCTGGCTGAACAAACTGCCGACGCTCTGGATCGAAGGCGAGGTGACCGAGCTTCGCCGCCAGCAGCGCTGGGCCTCCGTGTTCTTCACGCTCAAGGACCCCGAGGACGGCGCGACGTTGCCCGTCCAGATGCCCCGCGGGCAGTTCGACGCGCTCGAGCTCAACCTCGCCGAAGGCGAGCGTGTGCATGTCTTCGGCCGTGCCGAGCTGTACGAGCAGAAAGGCCAGCTCAGCGTCAAGGCCCTGACGATCGAGCGCTTCGGGCTCGGCGCGCACCTCGCGACGCTCGAGCGGCTGAAGAAGAAGCTTGCCGCCGAGGGACTGTTCGCTGCGGGCAAGAAGCGGCCGCTCCCGGTCTACCCGCGGTTGATCGGGCTCGTCACCGGCAACGACGCCGCCGCAAAGCGCGACGTGCTCACGCACATCGTGCAGCGCTTCCCGCCCGCCAACATTCTCGTCGCCGAGACCTACGTCCAGGGGCCGCGCGCGCCCATCGCGATCGCGACCGCGATCAGCGACCTCTGCCGGCGCGGCGCGGACGTGATCGTGCTCGCGCGGGGCGGCGGCAGCTTCGAAGACCTCCTCCCCTTCTCCGACGAACGCGTCGTGCGCGCGGTCGCCGACTGCCCCGTGCCGATCGTCTCCGCCGTCGGCCACGAGCAGGACACACCGCTCTGCGATCTGGCCGCCGACGTGCGCGCCTCGACGCCGACCGCGGCCGCGCGGCTCGTCGTGCCCGACATCGTCGAGCTGCGCGCGCGGCTCGCCCGCTCCCGGAACGGCCTGCACATCGGCGCCCGCCGCGCCGCCGAGCGCCACGCGCAGAAGCTCGGGGTGACGCACGAGAGGCTGCGCCGCGCGCCGCTCCTCGCGCTGGAGCGCCGCCGCGCGCGACTCGACACCGTCCACGCGCGCCTCGGGGCGCTCAGCCCGGTCGCGACGCTCGAGCGCGGCTACGCGATCGTCCGCCGCGGCGACGAGGTCGTGCGTGCGACCGACCAGGTCGCGCCCGGGGATGCAATCGCCGTCCGCGTCGCCGACGGCAGCTTCGGGGCGACGGTCGAATGACCTTTGAAGAGGCCGCCAAGGAGCTGGAGGGGATCGTCGAGCGCCTGGAGCGCGGGGACGCGGGCGTCGACGAGCTGACGAAGCTCTGGGAACGGGGCGAGGAGCTCTACAAGATCTGTGCCGAGAAGCTCGAGGGCGTGCAGGGAAAGATCGAGGAGCTCGCTCGGTCGACCCAAACGGATGAGAAGTCAGGTTAGGATCGCGCCTATGGCCGCTCCCAAGGAACTTCTCAAGCGCGTCCCGCTCTTCAAGGGCCTGGACGACAAGCACATCGACATGCTCTCCCGTACGTTCACCGACCGCACCTTTCCCGCCGGGCAAGAGATCACGAGCGAAGGCGGCGGCGGTGTGGGGTTCTTCATCATCGAGGACGGCGAGGCCGTCGTCACTGTCGGTGGCGAGGAGCGGCGCACGCTCGGCTCGGGCGACTACTTCGGCGAGATCGCGCTGATCGACGAAGGCCCGCGCTCGTCGACGATCACTGCGAAGACGGATGTCCGCTGCTACGGGCTCACGCCCTGGCAGTTCCGGCCGCTCGTCGAGGAGAACGCCACGATCGCCTGGCCGATGCTCGTCTCGCTCGCGCAGCGGCTACGCGAAGTCGAAGCCAAGTGACGATCGCCCCCGGGTAGTCGCACCCCCCGGCTGGTGGCTCAGACGCGGTGCATCTCGCCCGGGTCGGGCTTGAACGTAGACACCGCTATGCCCTGCGCCCGACCCGAACGACCTGCTTGGTCTGAGCCATCCCCACAGGCACGCCTACCCGCGGGCGACCGTCAGGGCTAGTTCCTCACCGAGCTGTACGAGGTCCTCGCCGGCGAGCGCTCGCCGGCCGGACAGTGCATGCGCGGTGAAGCCTTCGGCGACGATCCCGCCGAACAGCTCGCACGGCACCCCGAGCGCCTCGCAGCGGCGGAGCACCGCCCCGGGCGCCTTGCCCTCGAACGTCGTCGCGTCAACGGTGCCTTCGCCGGTGACGACGAGCGCGGCGCCCCGCGCCCGCTCGTCGAAGCGCGTCAGGTCGAGCACGAGCTCTGCTCCGTCGACGAGCTCGGCGCCCATCGCAGCGAACGCCGCGCCGAGTCCCCCGCCCGCGCCGGCGCCCGGCAGCTCGCGGTAGGCGGTGAGCTCCTCGAGCGCGGCGAGCCGCAGCTCGAGCTCCTCGACCTGGTCGGGGTCCGCGCCTTTCTGCGGCCCGAACACGCGCGCGGCCCCGCGCTCGCCGAGGAGCGGATTGCGCACATCGCACGCGATGCGAAGCGGCACGTTGTGCAACCAGCTGCCGGCAACGCCGCGCATGCTCGGTTGCGACGCGAGAATCGCGACCAGCAGCTCGCCGAGGCCGCGACTCGACGCGCGCAACGGATCGCGCTCGTCCTCGCGCAAGAGGGGCAGACCGATCGCCGCCGCCGCGTCGACGACCGCCGTGCCGTCCTCGAGCAGCAGCCAGTCAGCGGCGATCGTGCGCCCGAGCGGGTCGGCGACGACCGCGGTGCACCACTCGCCGCCGAGCGCGGCGTAGATCACCGACGCGGTCCCTTCGCCGCCGTCGGCGACCGGCGCTTCGACCACCTCGACGCCGGCGACGCGGCGCATGCCTGCCGCGAGGAGCGCCGCCGCCTCGCGCGGCGAAAGCACGCCCTTGAGGCTAGCCGGGGCCGCGAGAAGCTTCATCGACCCGCTCGTCGTCGTCCATCTGCTTGAGCACCGCGTACGAGAGACCCTCGCGCGCGAGGAAGATCAGGCCGACACCGACGCCGACCGACGCCTCGATCGCCTGCAGGCCGACGCCGAACGCGACGCCTCTCGCGTACTGCACGCCGTAGTTGACGAGCGGCAGCGCGATCGCGATCTGCACGAGCCCGAAATTGCCGGGCCACAGCGGGAAGATCGTCGCGACGTTGATCAGCACGAGCACGAGCCCCGCCGCCGAGAGCGACTGGTAGATGTGGAACGCGCGCATCGCAGACCAGACCGCGAACAGCTGACACGTCCACCCAGCGAACTGGAAGCTCGCCGCGGTCGCGGCAGCCGTCGGCGAGCGCATCACGGCGAGCCCGAGGCGAGCGCGCACGAGCAGCGTGCGCAGCGGGCCGAGCCCCTCGAGCGCGTCGCGTTTCGCGCGGCGCGCGAGCACGACCGTCGTCACGAACAACGACATGCCGATCGCCAGCACAACCGCGATCGACGTGAGGGCCCAGCCGGGGATCTTGGCCGTCACGAGCACCCACACGACGAGCGTCACCGCGGGGAAGAGGTCGAACATCCGGTGCGCGAAGACGGAGCCGACGAGCGTCGCCGTCGCGCCGCGCCGCCCCGTGATGCGGCGGCGCAGCACCGCGACGCGCGCGAGCTCGCCGACCCGCCCGGGGAGCACGGCGTTCGCGAAGAGACCGACCGAGAACGCGGAGAAGACAAGCGGGAAGTTCGGACGCGGCGGATCGATCGACTGCTTGATCACCGTCTCCCACGCGTACGCGCGGAAGAGCACCGAGAGCAGGTTGAGCCCGATCGCGGCGGAGACCCACTCCCAGCGCACGAGCGTGAACGCGTCCTGCACGTTGCTCCAGTTCGGACCGTGCCAGACGATCAGCGCGATCGCGCCCGCCATCACCGGCAGCACGAGTAGGAACCGCCAGCGCCCTTCCCGCAAGCTCACGCGACGACCTCGAGGTACGTCTCTTCGAGCTGGCGCGCGATGTCGTCCCAGGCGTAGTTCGCGAGCGCGTGTGCGCGCGCCGCGCGGCCCATCTCGACGCGGCGCTCCTCGTCGCTGAGCATCTCGATCACCGCGGCCGCGAGCTTGTCGGGATCATCCGGAGAGACGAGCGTCGCAGCCTCCGGAATCGCCACGGCTGCGTACCCCGGGATGTCCGACGCGACGGCAGGCGTCGCGCACGCGAACGCCTCCGCGAGCACGAGGCCAAAGCTCTCGCCGCCGAGCGCCGGAGTGACGAGCAGCTTGGCGCGCTCGAGCTCGTGCGTGCGCACCTCGTTCGGAACGATGCCCAGCACGTCGATGCCTGCCTCGTCGAAGCGGATGCGCGCGTGCAGCAGCCGGTACTGCATCGGGTCGGTGCCGATCACGCGCAGCCGCGCGCCGGTTGCGGCGTGAATCTGCGGCCACGCCTTCAGCAGCACCGGCAGGCCCTTGCGCGCGTCGTGGCGCCCGATGAAAACGACCGCGTGGTCGCGGCCGACGGGATCTGCGTTCTCCGGGATCAGGACCCCGTTCGGGATGACCTTGTATGGCCCGGGGATCCAGCGCGCCGCGGACTCCTCGGCCATCGGCGAGACGGCGATCCGCGCGTCGATGCGGTCCATGAGGAAGCCCCAGAAGCGGAGCGCGGGGCCCATCCAACCGAGGTCGCCGTGCGCGTGATGCGTCGCGACGATCGGGCATTTCGCGAACGAGATCGCAGCGACGCACACCGCCGGCGTCATCGGCTCGTGCACGTGGATCACGTCGAACTGCTCGTTCTCGAGGATGCGGCGCACGCGCCGGATGGAGCGCGGCGAGAGCACGATGTTCGGCAACGAGCCATTCGCCGGCACGACGACCGAGCGGCCGACGGGGATGATCCCCTCGGGCAGCTCGCCGTGACGGCCGCTGCGCGGGTGGAGGAAGCGCGTCAGCTTTCCCGCCGGGTCGTTGCCCATCAGGATCTGCACGTCGTGGCCGCGGCGGCGGAGCGCGGCGGCCTGGTGCTCGGAGTGCTCGACTACCCCTCCCCAGTACGACCACGAGAAGGGAACGACGATCCCGATCTTCAAGCGGCCACCGCCGCGAAGGCGCGATGCAGCCGCTCTGCGCCGAGCTCGATCGCCTCGTCGGAGACGGCGAGCGAGAGCCGCGCCCAGCCGGCGCCGCTCGGGCCGAAGCCCTCGCCCGGCGCGACCGCGACGCGGTGCTCGAGCAGCAGCGCCTCGGCGGTGAGCCCTTCCGGCAGGCGGAGCCACACGAAGAACGTGCCCTCGCACACGATCGGTTCCGGCAACGCGGCGGCGATCACGTCGCGGCGGCGCGCGTACGCGTCGACGCGCACTTCGACGGAGTCCTGCGGGCCTTCGAGCGCAGCGATCGTCGCGGCCTGCACGGGCGCGAAGATGCCGACGCGGTTGTGGTCGTTCAGCAGGTTTATGCGCTCGACGATCTCCGCGTTGCCGACGACGAAGCCGACGCGCCAGCCCGCCATGCCGTAGGTCTTCGACATCGACCACATCTCGACGCCGACGTCCTTCGCGCCGGGGGTCGCGAGGAAGCTCTGCGGTTCACGGCCGTCGTAGACCAAATCCATATAAGCCGCGTCGTGCACGACTGCACCATCAGTCCGCCGTGCCCAGCGCACCGCGGACTCGAACGTCCCCGGCGGCGCGCACACCGCGCAGGGGTTCGACGGATAGTTGAGGTACAGCGCGGCCGCGTCGGGCGCCGCGTCGAGATCCGGCGCCCACTCCGGCGCATGCAGCGGTACGAGCCCGATCTGCGCGCCGGCGAGCGCCGGGCCGGACGGATAGTCGGGGTAGTACGGATCGGGCAGCAGCAGCATGTCGCCCTCGTTGCAGAGGCTGAGCGCCAGCTCGACGATCGCCGTCTTGGTGCCCGGGACGAGCGCGACCTCCGTCTCCGGGTCGAGCTCGACGCCGTAGACGTCGCGGTAGCGCGCAGCGATCGCCTCCTTCGTGCGCGGCAGGCCGCGGATGGGCGCGTACCCGTGCACGGTCGGGTCGAGCGCAGACGCGCGCAGCGCCTCGATCACGTGCGGCGGCGGCCCCGTCTCCGGATTGCCGCGGCCGAGGTCGACGAGCGGCGGCCCGTCCTCTGCTGCCGCGGCGGCGACGCGCCCGAGGAGGGCAACGAAGTACTGCTGCGGGAGCCTTTGCAGGCGGTCGGGACGGGGGCGCACCTGCGTGATCGTATGGGACGGCCCGCCGTTCAACGAGCGTTCACCGCCGCCGGTCGACTTTGGCGTTGACGGCGTCCGACCGCAGGGAAAGTCTCCGGGTATGACAGAGCTCAGCGAACGTCTCGACAGCTTTGAGAGCCGCCTTCGCTTTATGGAAGACGAGCTCCACGCGCTCCGGCGCCTCGCGCAGGCGCAGGCGCAGGCACAGGAAGCGCCCACCACGAGGACGACTCCGTACCAGGACGTTTTCTGGGCCGAGCCGCAGCCCGTCCCGCCCACGCCGGCGCCCGAGCCGCAGCCGGAGCGCGGCCCGACGCCGGTCCCGGTCTACCAGCCGGAGCGGCGCGCGGCCCGCCCGTCGCGCCCGCCGCGCCCGCCGCGCGAACCGCTCGACCTCTCGGTCTTGCTCGGTGCGCGCGCGCTCGCCTGGACCGGTGGCGCAGTGACACTCCTCGGCATCGTCTTCTTCTTCGTGCTCGCGGTCGAGCGCGGCTGGATCGGCCCGGTAGCGCGCGTCGCACTCGGTGCGAGCGTCTCGGCGCTCGTCCTCGCAGCGGCGCTCGAGCTGCGGCGGCGCTTCGGCGACACGTACGCGTCGCTCTCGGCCGCCGGCGTCGGCATCGCCGGCTTCTACGCGACGCTGCTCGCCGCGACAGCGCTGTACGACCTCGTGCCGTCCTCGCTGGCGGTCGCCGGCGCCGCTGCGATCGCAGCCGTCGGCGGGCTGATTGCCTGGCGCTGGAACTCCGAGACGCTCGCCTCGCTCGGCCTGCTCGGCGCGATCCTCGCGCCGGTCGCGATCGCGATTCAGGGCGACCTGACGCCGCTCGGCGTCGGGTTCGCCGGACTCGTGCTCGCCGCGGCGACCACGGTCGCCGTGCTCCGCACGTGGAGCGGTCTGCATCTTGCGGCGATCGCCTGTGCCGCACCGCAGGCGATCGCACTCGTCGTCGACAACCCGTCGAACACGGTCCCGGTCGTCTTCGCGATCTGGTTCATGCTCGCCGTCGTGCCGGTCTGGCTCGCGCTCCGCACGCGCCTCACCTACCTGCCTGCAACGCTGCTGATGTTCAGCGCGGCGTTCGGCGGCTACTCGGCCGGCGTGCTCTTCGGCGGGAACACACAGGGCTATGTGCTGCTCGCCGTCGCGCTCGCCTACGGCGCCGGCGGCACCGCGTTGTACCGCCGCGAGCGCGACACGGCCTCGCTGCTCTGGGCGATCGCCTTGACGCTCGCCGCGATCGGCGTAGCGTCGCTCGCTTCCGGCGCGACGTTGACGATTGTCTGGGCGGCGGAGGCCGCGGTTCTCGCGTGGCTCGCGCAGCGCATCAAGGAGCCGCGCTTCCAGCTGGCCGCATTCGCGTGGCTGACCCTGGCGTTCGCGCACGGCATCGGGATCGACGCTCCGCCGTCGAAGCTGTTCGTCGAGAACACCGACGCATGGCGCTCCGTCTCGAGCGCCGCGTCACTCGCGATTGCCGCGGCGCTCGTCGGCTTCTGGCGGTTCTACTGGGCCGCAGGCGATGAAGGAATCCTGACGCAGCTGTTCGCCGACCTGCGCGAGTCGCAGCCGTGGATCCGCCGCGGCGGCTTCGCGCTCGCGGGCATCGCCGCGGTGTACGCCGGCTCGCTCGCCGTGGTTGTCGTGCCGTCGTCGTGGGACTGGGGCCACGTGCTCGTCGCCGCGCTGTGGAGCGCGATCGCAGTGCTGCTCGTCTTCACGCACCTGCGCGTCTGGGGCCTCGCACTGCTCGTAGCGAGCATCGTGCTGGTCCTCGGCTACGACATCCACTACATCGCGGAGGTGCAGCGCTCGTGGTCGTTCGCGATCGTCGCCGCTGCAGCGTTCGTGATCGCGCTCGTCTGGGAGCTCAGCTTCGGCGAGGTGCTGGAGTTGCCCGCCGTCGCGGTGCTCGCCGCGAGCGTCGGCCTTGCCGCCGCGTCTGCGGCCGAACTGCTCGACGGCCATCCGCGCGCGTGGGTGTTCCTCGCGCTAGCGGCCGGCTACGGGCTGACAGGCGTCGCGGTGCTGCGCAAGCGGCGCGACTTCGCGTCTGCGCTCGGGATCGCCGCCCTGCTGTTCGCGTTCCCGGCATCGGTGTGGCTGCTCGACGGCACGTGGCTCGTGCTCGCGTGGGCGGCGACCGGTGCGGTGCTCGCCGTGCTCGCGCGCTACGAGGAGCACCTCGAGTACGGCGCGCTCGCCTATCTCGGCTTCGCCCTCGTCCACACGCTGGTGATGGAGGCACAGCCGAACGACGTCTTCGTCACGCGCGGCAATCCGGGCTCGGGCGTGCCCGCGCTGTTGCTCGTGCTCGCGGGCCTCGCCGTGTTCACCGGTGCACGCGCGTTTCTGCGCATGCCGCTGCGCTGGCTGTGGGGCGCGCTCGGCCTCTATGCGGTGACGCTCGCGATCCTCGAAGCGTCCGAGCGCGCAGGCGGGAGCATCGACACCGCGTTCCAGCGCGGCCACACCGCCGTCAGCGCCGTGTGGGCAGTCGTCGGGCTCGTGCTCTTGATCCTCGGCCTGAAGCGCAGCCGCGCGTTGCAGGTCGGCGGGCTCGTGCTCTTCGGGATCAGCCTCGCAAAGCTCTTCCTCTACGACCTCGCAAACCTCAGCTCGGTGACGCGCGCGTTCTCGTTCGTCGCCGTCGGGATGCTGATCATGGTCGGCGGGTTTTTCTATCAGCGGCTGGCGCAGGAGTCGCGTGGCCAAAGCTGATCGATCCTTTACGACAAGCGTCTAGGGTCGAACGGTGCGCGCGACGGCTGTCAGAGAGGCTCTGCGCTAGCGCAACGCGCGGCTGCTCGTCAGATCGGGCGCGGTCGATGCGCTCGGAAACGGGATGGCGAACGTCGCGCTCGCGTTCGCCGTGCTCCAGATCGGCGGCGCCTCGGACCTCGGCCTGACGTTTCTCGCGCGCGAGATCCCGATGGTCGTCTTCCTGCTGCTCGGCGGGATCTGGGCCGACCGGGTCTCCCGCAAGGTGCTGCTCGTCGCCGGCGATCTCGCGATGGGCTCGGCACAGGTGCTGACGGCGCTGCTGTTCCTGACGCATCACGCGACGGTGTGGCGCGTCGCGCTGCTGCAGATGGTGTTCGGGGTCTCGAACGCGTTCACCCGGCCGGCGTCCACGGGGTTGATCCCACAGGCGGTCAGCATCGCCCACCTGCAAGAAGCGACTGCGCTGACCAAACTGGGCGCTCGCCGTGGACGCGGCCACCTTCTTCGTCTCGGCGGCGTTCTGCGCTCGCCTCCTGGAGCGAGTTCGCGTCGCGTACGTGGCTCTGGACGATCGTCGCGAGCTTCGGCATCTTCCAGCTCACGTTGTTCCCGGCGCTGCTCGTGCTTGGCCCGATCGTTGCGAAGACTCATCTCGGAGGGCCGAGCGCGTGGGGCCCGATCCTCGCGTTCCAGGGCGTCGGGTCGGTGGTCGGCGGCGTGCTCGCGTTGCGCCTGCACCCGCGACGGCCGCTCGTCGCGTCGACGTTGCTCTGTCTCCCGATCGCCGGCGTGCTCGCGCTGCTCGGCGCCGCGGCGCCGGTGGCGGTGCTCTGCCTGATCGGGTTCATCGCCGCGGTGGGCCTGACGTGCGGCGACATCCTCTGGTTCACGACGTTCCAGCGCCAGGTGCCCGACCACCTGATCTCGCGGCTGAGCTCTTTCGACTGGTTCGGCTCGGTCGCGCTGAACCCGATCGGGTACGCGCTCGTCGGCCCGATTGGAACCGGCTTGGGGTCGCGGAGACGCTCTACTTCGCAGCCGCGGCGAACGCCGCGGTCACGCTCGTCGTTGCTTCCAGTCCGGCGATACGCAACCTGAGAGCCTCGCCGCCGGCGGTGGCCGCGCCCGCCGCCTGACGGAACCCGGGGCGATTCTCTGGTGTCGGACACCAGAGGATCGCAGACAACACGCTGACCAGCGACTCGGTGTCCTCACCTTTGGTGACCGCCGCGGCGGTCGGCGGCGATCGTTGTGTGCGGGCGACCCGACCAGGGCGATCTAGACTCGATGTGATGTTCGACGACGGACTCGCAGAGCTCCACACGCACCTCGGCGGCTCGGTCGCCACGGACATCATGTGGAGCCTTGGCCACGAGCAAGGGCTCGCGCTGCCGACGCGCGACTTCTGGGAGTTCGACCGCATGGTCACGGTGTCCGACCCGCGCGGCGTGCCGGATCTCGATTCGCTCGACCGGATCTACCACCTGACCGAGCTAATCCAATCGTCGCCGCTCGCGGTCGAGCGGAGCGTGCACGCGGCGATCGGCGGCGCGTACCGCTCGCAGCAGATCACCACGCTCGAACTGCGCTTCAACCCGATGAAACGCAACCGCGGCGGCGAGCGCGACCTCGACCACATCATCCTCGCCGCGATCCGCGGGCTCGACCGCGCATCGCTCGAGTATCCACAGGTGCGCGCGGGACTATGGTGATCATCGAGAAGGCGATCCGCTACGCGCCGCGCGGCATCGTCGGCGTCGACATCGCCGGCCCGCGTCCCGGCGGCACGCGTTACGACTACACGCAGATCCGCGAGCACGTCGAGCTCGCGCGCGACGCCGGCCTCGGCGTGACGATTCACTGCGGCGAAGAGGGAGCGCAGTTCGGCATCGACGAGCTCGCCGAGGTCGTCGAGTCACTGCGCCCGAATCGGATCGGCCACGGCATCCTCGCGGCGCGCGACCCGGAGCTGATGGCGTCGATCCGCGCCGCCGACATCACGCTCGAGATCTGCCCGACGAGCAACCTGCTGACAAAGGCGCTCGCCGACGAGGACGCAGTGCGCGCGATCTTCCGCACGTTCCTCGAGCACGGCGTGCCGTTCACGATCGCCACGGACGGCCCGGAGATGATGCGGACACACTTGCGTGACGAGTTCGAGTTGCTGCTGCGCATCGGCGCACTGGACGACGACGAGGCTCGTGCTGCGAACGCGCGGGGCCATGATGCGTCGTTCATCGGCCGGCGTGCGCACGCTCCGGCCTAGCACCCGATACGCCCTTCGGCCGATACCTCACGGTTCGCAAGGGTCGTACTCTCATGCCCATCCAGGCACTACGTGATCCGTCAGGCATCACCTCGCGGCAGAAGCAGGTCGTCGAGTTGATCGCGCAGGGTCTGTCGAACGACGAGGTCGGGCTGGTGCTCGGAATCTCGCCGCGGACGGCCAAGGCTCACTGCGACGTGCTCCGGCAGAAGCTCGGCGTTCCGAGGCGGCGACAGATCCCGGTCGCATTCAGATTGCTGACGGGCGAGGACCCGTTGGCAAGCCGCCTGGAGTCGGCGCGTGCCGACAACGGGGGCTGACGGCGAAGAGGCGCCCGCGGCGAAACCCTCGTGCCGCGGGCGTCCAGCCCCTTCCCAACGAGGCGATCGGGGCGTAGCGTTGAGATAGGGCGAGCGGCGCGCCTCTCAGGGGAAGAGGGCAGGCAGGCAGCAAGTGATCGCGAGCAAGGACGAACCGAACGTCGGGAGAGAACGCCGCATCATCGAGCGGCCCCGGCTGATCAAGCTCCTCGACGAATCCGAGGCTCGCATCATCCTGCTCCTGGCGCCCGCCGGCTATGGCAAAACGACGCTCGCGCGTCAGTGGGCGAAGACCCTGAATCGCGTGATCTGGGTCACCCTGACGCCTGCGCACCGAGACGTCGTGACGCTCGCAGAAGACATCGCCACCGGCATCGAGTCGCTTGGCGGGGGTTCCACCGAGTTCATCAGGGAGTACCTACGGGCTCAGAGCAATCCACAGCGCGCCGCCCACGGAGTGGCACTCGAGTTGTCGAAGCAAATGAACGATGTCGGCGTGCAATGGCTCGTGTTCGACGACTGTCAGGAGGTCTCCGGCGCAACGGAGGCCTGCGCGCTGATCTCGGCGCTGACCGAGCGTCTCGACTGCCGCATGCTCATGTCATCGCGCGAGCGGCCAGCGTGGACACGGTCCCGGCAGGTCGTCTACGGAAAGGTGAGCGAGTTCGGCCGCGCCGAACTGGCGATGACGAGGGACGAGGTGGCGGAAGTCCTCGGCCCTCGCACGGACCTCACCGAACTCGCGCTGCAAGCCGAAGGGTGGCCGGCCGTCCTGGGTCTGGTGGCGGCTCTCGATGCTGCGGCGCCTTTACGGTCCCCGATGCCCGAAGCGCTTCACCGGTACCTCGCCGAGGAACTGTTCCAGTCTGCGTCGGAGACGCTCCGCGAGAACCTCTTAACGGTCGCGCTCCTGCCGCGACTCAGCCCCGAACTTCTTTCAACCGAATTCGGCGAACGTCAGACCCAAATCATCAATCAGTCCAACCGCCTTGGATTTCTCACCGGAGACGCCCAGACCGAGTTGCACCCTCTCCTTCGGGAGTTCCTCCTCTCAAAGCTCCTCGACAAGCCGAATGCCGAACAGCGAGTCCGAAGGGCGATCACCAAGTCGATCGACGCCGAAGAGTGGGAGCACGCGCTTGGTCTCGTCCTTCGATTCAACCTGAGCGACCTGGTTGATCCAGTCCTAACCGCGGCGTTCTCACCGCTCGCAAGGCGAGGACTCGTCGGAACGCTGTCCGCGTTCGCTTCCCAGGTTCGTCTCGTCCCAGAATTTCCCGCGGCCATGGTCGACCTAGTCGATGCAGAGGTTGCGAGGCGCGAGGGGCAGCTCGAACTTGCGATTGGTGTTGCCGGACGAGCGCACACACGTCTCGCTGAGAATCACCCACTCCGCTCGCGGGCAAGTGCCATCGTTGGTCAATGTCACTTCCTGCTTGCGTCATACGACGACGCGGAGGCGGCATTCACCGTCGCGAGATCAGAAGCCACCGAAGCACGCGACATCGGAGAGGCCATCCACGGGCTGGCGCTTACGAAGGTTTTCGGGGAGCAAGAGGGTGCCGAACCGGTGATATCCGCTCTCGCAGAGTTACGGCACGAGTCACCAGCACACTTAACGCGATACATGGTGGCTGAGCTCAGCAGAAGGCGCTTCGATGAAGGTCTGTCGCTACCGCTGGGACTCGACGAGGCCCTTCACGCGCTACCAAGGGTCGACGACCCGCGAGCTCGAACCGCATTCACATATACGGCTGCGTATGTACTCGCCCTACGCGCCGATTACGACGAAGCGGAGGCCTTTGTCGGAATGTTTCTCAACGATGCGAAGGCGTTTGACCTCGAGTTTGCGCTTCCGTATGCGAACTGGACAGCCGCGATGATTGCGCTTGGCCTTCGACGTTTCGGTGATGCCGAGAGATCGCTGCAAGCTGTCGAGGACGCGTCAAAGCGCGCGCACGATGAGCGCCAAGCCATCAATGCGCGATCGCTCCGAGCTCGACTGCTGCTCGAGATTGGACAGCCAGAAGCGGCGTTTGATCAAGTCCGAAGTGACGTCAACCTACGGATGATTCCTTCATGGTTAGGCGAATATCTGGGCACGCGCGCGCTCGTTTCAGCTTGCCTTGGCCACTCCAAGGATTCGGCGCAAGCCGCCCGGCGAGCCGTCGCGACCTCGCGCGCAGTGGAAGTAAGACTCCTTGCAGCCGCAGCCCTTGCGATCGAGGCCGTGCGTAAGGAGAACCCTCGGCCTGCATCAGTCCTCATCAGCGAAGCCGCCGCCCTCGCGGTCTGGGATCCTGTCATCTGCGCGCTGAGAGCTTCGCCAGAACTCGCGAGCGCCGTGGCATCCGACGACGCGCTCCGCTCAACAGTTGGGGACGTCTATCAGCGGTCACATGATCACGCGCTCGCAAGGCGCGCCGGCCTCCGCACGCGCGCTACCCGTTCGCCCGGGGAAATCTTGTCCCCACGTGAACGAGAAGTTCTCGGGCTGATCGCACGGGGACTTCGAAATCACGAAATCTCCGAGGCATTGTTCATCGCCGATTCGACGACGAAGGTCCACGTACGTCACATCCTGGAAAAGCTTGGTGTTCGTACCCGCGCCGAGGCCGTGGCGCGCTACGAAATGTTTGCGGCCACGAGATATGCAGACTCGGGCTCGTCCAGCTGAGCGCCGACCGCGGTCTCTTTTGAATCGAGACTGAACTGCTGGCCCTGCGCGAGGCGATAGTCTTCCGACGCACCTGCAAGGATCGCTTCGAACGCAGCGACCACCGATGTATCGAACTGTGTCTCGACCGCCTGAGCCAACCGCAGGCGCGCGACGCGGCTCGGCATCGCATCGCGATAAGGACGATCGGACGTCATCGCGTTGTAGGCGTCAGCAACAGCGATGATGCGCGCCAGCAGCGGGATCTCAGCATCAGAAAGTCCGCCAGGGTAGCCCTGGCCATCGACGCGTTCGTGATGATGGCGAACAACGCCCGCAATCTCCGCGTAGGTATCAACGTTCGCGAGGATGCGTTCCCCAATCTCTGAATGCCGCTGCATCTCACGCCTCTCGTCGAGCGTGAGGGCGCCTGGCTTCTCGAGAAGGCCGGCGGGTAGGCCGATCTTCCCGATGTCATGGACCAGTCCACAAAGATGCGCCAACTCCGATTGGTCATCACTCAAGCTCATACGTTCGGCAATGTCACGCGCGTAGACCGCTACGGCGGCGGAGTGGCCAGCGGTGTATTGGTCACGAGCATCAAGGGTCGCAATGAGGCCCTTGGCGAAGGAGAGGTTTGCCGCGCGCAGCTGTGCGTTGGCACCCTGCAAATCGGTGGCGAGGCGCCGCTGCTCCTGGTAGAGGAGAAACCAGCGTTGTGCGGCGAGCGCAGGGACGAAGAACAGCGGCAGTGTCCAGGGCGAGAGATCGCGGTACGCAAAGACAAGAATCGCGACGACGGGGCTATAGAACGGAACAGATGCCGCGATCACAGGGAATAGGTCCGAGGCGGCGTCGAGCCAGCGGCCATATCCGCGGAGCACAAAGGTTAGTGAGGTGAGACCCGCGTCGGCGAGCTCTGCGGCAAGCGCTGCGACGGTTGCCGCCAAAACAACCTCACCAGGCCCGCGCGCCAGGACGGTGGAGACACCCGCGGCGGCGATGCCCGCGAAGGCGCCGATGAGAGCGCGGTTGAACAAGTAGTACGCGCGGCCGGCGATCGGCATAGAGGTAAGGCCAAGTGCGGATGCGCCGAACACCAGCATTCCAGCAAGCGGGCCGAAGAGGACGGCGGCGAAAACCGAGGGAAACAAGGAGATGGAGACCTTTAGGCTGCCGCGAAGAGCAATCCGCCCGCGTTCGCTTGCAGCTGCAATCACGGCGAGCGCGATAACAGCCTGAGGCGTCCCGAGCGTGACACCTGACGCCAACAGCAGAAACGCCGTCCCGATCGTCGCGACCGAAGCCACGCCCATGTAGGTCGCTACAGGACGAGACAAATCGACGAATTCAAGCCGGATCCTGCGGAAAACTTGCGTATCCCCCAAAAGGGTTATAAGCTGCTCCTTGCCGTCAGTCCCACTCATATACGGGGGAAGTCCAAATGCGTAAGTTGATGAAGCTGGTCAGCCGCGGCACCATCGCCGGCGGCTCATCCGTCTGGTAGTCAAAATCGCTAGGTAGCCCGAGTGAAGGCTCGCGTAGTTAACTGGGTCTTCGTTGCCTAGGCCTCACCCGTTCAGGTGATTGTCCACAGGCGG
>WNFM01117062.1_pt1 | contig 19933 bp, 24 predicted proteins | sample 5400271 | NCBI WGS metagenome assembly WNFM01 (sample SAMN13153352, study PRJNA577476) | soil metagenome | isolation source: 60 cm saprolite on Douglas fir-dominated hillslope | place: USA:California | collected 2013-09-17
AGGTCTTCATAGAACGGTTGCAGCACGACCTGGTAAAGATTGCTGCCGCTAAACCACCAACCTGTGCTGTTCTCTTGGATCAGGGAACGGAAGAGGAATAGCTCGGCGCTGGCAGGAGAGAAATCTGAAATTCGGGTGTGAAGAGCCGTGATTTTGGCCGTACGGCTTGCGATCACAAAGAGGTCGCAGTCCCCGGACCCCCATGGATCCTCGCTCGCATCCCGGATCGTGGATGCATCCCCATTCCTCATGGATGCTAAGGTCGCCAACAGGTCCGCTTTTTGGCTTAAGGCTATCTGGTGCTGCTGCTGAACAACTTGGAACGTCAGGATAACGTTGTGAGCCGCTTCCTCGATCTCCCGCTGCATCTGCACCTGAGCGCTATGGCGCATAACCAGTAGCGTGGCGCAGGTCAGGCCGGAAATGATCAAAACGAGCGAAAGGAGAAACTTCGTACGCAAGCGCAGGTTGGCGTGGCTCTGAAGGAGGGATCCTAAAATCCGGCTTACCCCTGTGAAATGAATAGCTTGACCCAGGCGAGACAGGTTTTGAAGGCGGCTTCCAGGATCCCTCTCGGACAATACCGAATGACTTAGTTCACCGGACGTAGGCATGTCAGGCTCTTAAGGCTTGTAACCTAACGGGCTTTACAACGGGAATGGAGCCGCAGTACCATCGCGCAAGTACTCGAAGGGTTAGTTACGCCTAATCGTGCGCGGTGTTACCCGCCGAAAATACTCTTCGTGGATAAGCAGTTGCGCCTCGTTGTGTCCCGGAGATCAGGAGCGCACCGAAGGATCGCCTGACGAACTTCGCAGTTTAGCGATTAAGGATTCCACTACATTGAACTCCTTCTCTAACTGCTCCGCAAGGGTTCGGACCTTGCTGATCAACCGCTCTGCTTGTCTCACCTGTTCTCCGGTGCCATTTTTCACAAGTTGATCGCGATTTTTGTGAGTGTGCTCCAGCGCAACGGACATGACGAGTCGAAGGTTCTCAAGATTATCCAGATAACTCTGCGGGCCTGTCATGGCGACACCTTCTCCTGTAGTTGCGGCCTGCTGAATCCCGAACACTTTAGATATTTTCCGAGTCGACTTCAGGCGCTGTAGCTATCTCATAACGCAAACTTCTGAGTTTTCATACTGGCTGGGCGTCCAATTCTGGTGCAGGAGGCAAGGACACCTCGGTTCGTTCATCGTGCCGCCGCATGCCAGGAAATGTTGTTCCATTCGCACGCTGCGCGGAGCGAGTCCTTCGCCCAAAGGGCAATTCCCATCAGACTAAAGAGGCAGGAGCCTCGCAGTGCGAACCGCCGTAGGCCCGGCCACGGCTCGCTGTGTGAAAGCAATATCTTCATGGAATCGGACAGCAAAGGCGCCAAACAGCCTGGTGTGCGTCAACAGCGATACACGATTCGCTACTCGTTCGCAGCCGAGGCGGAGATCCTGGAACTCCAATCCGGGACTCGCGTGAGTGGCGTGACTTCCGATCTTTCTGCTGGAGGATGTTTCGTCTGCGCGGGTCATCCGCTGGAAGTCGGCGCCAGGATCCGCGGAACTCTCACTCATAAGGGCAAGAAAGTAGAGATGCTCGCGGTGGTTCGTGTAGTGAAAGCGCAGTTCGGAATGGGCCTCGAATTTCTGGACCTTGATCCGAACTCCCATGCAACACTGCTGGCCTGGATCAGAACTCTTCAAAAGTCCCGCCTAGTAGAGGACGAGTGATACGTCAGGAGTCGTTTGCCCCAGTCACATTTATTCGCCTATACGGACAATTCCAGCAGGCGCTCAGGTTTGCGCGAGGACAGATGAATCAGCAACAGGCTTCAACCCAGGTTATATCTCTAAACGTAAGATTAGTGCGTCAGGCCGCGCTGCTCGGAGCACCGTTACTGTTATTGAGTAGCGTCATTTGGCCCAGCGTCGCTGGTAACCAGGGAACCTTTTCTTCCGCTCTCGCCTTAATTCTGCTCGTTATATATCTTCGTACACATTTTGATCGATCCATTAAGCTGCAGCATCCGAAAAATCTGGCCATCGTAATAGGCGTAATCATCTTCTAGCGAGCGACGCGGGTTTCTCGTTCATCGTTCTCATCCTCTCGCGACATTTCAGGCCGCTTGGTTCCCGAAGTGTACAGCCGGCGTAATGTTACTCCTGAACTAAGCCTACACTCCCATGCGGAACCGATAGCGCTTCTTCCATCGATAGACCTCACCCCCTTTCTCAAACTCATCCCGCTCATGGATCACCATTTCATCGAGCGTATTTTTCCACCTCAAGGATTGGGCTCCATTGAGTTCAGCCGCGAGCTTGCCTTCACTCAGTAGCCTTTAAATCTTCTTCTCGTAGTTGTGCATAGCAGATCGTAGGATTCGCGATTTGCAAAGAAGAGTATTCGGCGGATTGATCCAAGAACTGCAGGAAGGTGATGGCTGCCTCACCAAATGACCTCGATGGTCAACTCTCACTTCTTGGTTTTTGAAGCTGGTTTGGTAAGGCGAGGCTCTCCGTTTCTTTTGGCTTCGGGGCTTTGCATTGTCCAATCAGGCGGAGGGAACGAGATGCGCCAAAATCCAGGGGAAGGGTTTATAAAATCCACCCCCACTTCTCTCTTCTCTGCCTGATGAGGGCTGAGATAAACCACTCGACACGACACTTCCTCTCCGGTTCCGGAATGCCGAAGGGTAAGCAATTGTCCGATGGATACCTTCAAGCGCAGCACGACTCTCGCACCGTGTGCATTCACGGTGACTGTCCGCGTTACTTCGGAGACTAATTTGTTGTCGGCTCCGTGCGCTAAAACGACCACAGTGACTTTCAATATCACACGCTGACTGCGGCGTTGAGCGTCGTTATCACCACGACTCGGGGAAGGAATAGTGCCCATATAGCCAAGCTACCACTGTTCTCGAATCTATCGTCGTACCAGTTGTCGCGCTAGGGCATTTCGGGAAGGATCGCAAAAAGATGAGAAAGGCTCCAATCCATCGTTAGTTCCACAAGCACAGTACTTGTGGGTCGTTACCGAATAGTTATCGAAAACAATATCGTTCACCGCGAAGAGCGGAATACAACGAATCTGACGCCTACTCAGGTTTCTGGTGATGTATCGGAGTTCAGTAAGGAGTGAACACACGCAACCAGCTTGTCCATCCCATCAGTCTTGTCAATGACGGCCTTAACGCCAATAGCCGATGCCAATGAAGGTCCAAGCACGTTTTGATACAACGTGAGTAGAACAATCGGAATGTTCGGCATTGTTTGACTGAGAATGGATGCAGCGTCCGCTCCGTTCATCCGGGGCATCGCCAAATCTAACACGATCAAGTCGGGCTTCAGCTTTTTCGCCTGCTCGATTGCCTCGACTCCATCAGAAGCTTCCCCGCACACCTCAAATCCATCTTTCTCTAAAAAAAGCCGAATCATGTCACGAACGGAGTCACCGTCGTCTATCACTAATATTCTGCGTTTTCGGTAAGTGTCATTAACGGCCGTCGGTGTAGTCGTGGCTTTTTGCGGTTGCGGCATTGAACCTGACTGTAGGGTGTTCGCCTATCCAAAACCATACAGCAATGCCTTTAGCCCGTTCGCGCAGGTCTCGAACATCGTGCGCATGGACAAATCCATGCTCCTAAAGATTTGATTTGTTGCATTCTGCAAGGAAATTACGCCGCAATAGAACAAGATCGTAGTCTAGAATTTGGTGAAGCCTACGTTCAGTTCGCCGAGCGCGTGGTAACCCCATCTTCTCTCCGACAGTCGATGGCTCGATCTAACCCTCCCGAGTCGGCTTTACCGGAATTACGTAAACAGAATCCTACAAACACAGGCCTAGAAAACGGTACGACTCGAGATCGGCTGTTTTGCAGGACTCCCTGGAAGATTAGTAATGCTTCCGCCCCCAGTGAGAAAATCTTTGAGGTTTGGCGGCTGGTATTCGCTATCGACCTGGTTAATTCGGTCAACGGCGGTGCTAGCCACGGATTCTCCTGAGGTCCGGCCCATGGGACGGATGTAGTCACCCAGGCCCGCCAGCTTGTACCAGACCGTTTGCGAGTCATAGAGTTTGGCATAAGGGTCAGGCTTCGGATGATTCACAGCGGTCAAGCAGTTGTCATCTATCGAAAGTCCGCAGGCCTCGACCTTTCCGATCATCCATAGCAGCGCAATGTCAGATAGTCCGCTCTGTGGATAACTACCCCCAACGTTTGAATGCACGCCTGCAAACCAAAGCTGCTCGAGCACTTGACCGTCGGCATTTGGGCTCCGTTCCCAAATCGAAGGCTGAAAAGGTTTTCTTCGCTCATCAATAGCTAGAGCTTGGAATGCATTATCTACCCGACTGCTTAATGTCATATCGTGGAAGCACCAGCGCCGATTGACAAACCGTAACAGACCGCCAACAGGCAAGCCTAGGGCACCGACCGTGTCCCAGACGCCCATAAATTTGGCCCGAACCTCCCAAGAATAACTTCTGCGAAAGAGTTCCGATTCAACGGCGTTAGGATTCGAAGCATCATCACGGCGGCGGTACAGGGCGTAGGCATCATCGACCTTGTGCGCAAACGCAAGCTTGAGAAGCCCGCTATTGCGAATCAGGCCGAATGTGCTGCGAACAGTGTAAGCACCTCGGCTGAATCCCAAGAAGAAGAGCTCGTCTCCAGGTTCGTAGTTGATCATTAAGAAGCGGTATGCGTCGAGGATCTTCTTCTTAATGCCCCAACCGAAAGCGCCACCGGTCAGCCGGTCGAACGACCCGGTGCCAACCCCTTTGTCGTAGAAAACAAGCTGATGGATTCCATTCGAGTCGACCGGTGCAATACAGCGCGCAACCTTGGTGACATTACTGGAGCAGGTTAGCCCGTTATGGACCTGATCCGGCCGGTTCCAGGTGCCATTACAGCAAACGACGATGCGCTTCATCGCAGCTTCTCCAGGCACAAAGAGGTGCCGAGCCGTTGAATGGCGGTCGAATCTCGCGTTGCTGGGCCGAATACAGCTTCCAAAAACACGGCACGCCAAACCTCGAGGGTGTTACTACTTATAGACTACAATGTCAAGGAATGGCCGAACAAAGTTCAGTCAATTACAACAGGCTCGATGGTGACGGCGGTAGGACGCGGCTACGCGTCGCACCGATCCTCGAATTAGCATTATTTTTCGCGCTCTCCGCGCTGCCGGATGTTTCCAGACACATACCGGCGGGCCGCTCGGCGAATTGCTCTTTCCTTGTCAAATTTCTGTTGTAGCCCAACCACAAAATCGTCCATTTCCCATTTCCAATAGGGGCGAATCAATGGTCTTTGTGGAACCTGAGTCCATAGGTTCCGATGCCTAGTACAATGTACAGCGTGGTTGTGATTCCACTGGCCCAAAACCTAGGTTTTACGGAGATATTGCGAGCGATCACTTTCCCGTATTCTTGCGCGCACGACACCGTCATCCAAATAAAGAGCTTGTAAATAGCGTCTTTTTAGATGGTTGCGCGCGAGTTGGGAAGCTACGCCTGGCGGGTTGGTCGGTATTGGGATGCTAGGTCCCGGCAACGGACAATGGGACCAAGAATAGGGGAGGGCCGTAATCGAAGCAGGTCGTGACGATGGACTCTCAAGCTCGTTGGTCAGGCTCGGGTGACGGTTACTTCTAAGTACTCAGCAGAAACCAATGTTCGATCGTTCTCACCTTTATTGTGTTCGGTCCAGAGTTTTTCCAACTCTGCTGCAAGCGATGATTGCCCTGCTCCGTCGAGTCTTGAGAACGCCATTTGAGTGGGGCCGAAATAGTCCCGGAAAAACTGCACGACTTGCCGTGGAGGGAGTGGGTAGTCGAACATGATCGCCCGCCGCACTGTGTCCATCTCCGATGCATACGCGCCAAGCCGCTCCCTTACGACGCTTTCGACGCCCCACAAGACGGGAGCGGGGATGCCCTCTGGCGGCGGAACATAACGGCTGGTCAGACCGAACGTCTTTCCCACAAATCCTTCCGGCGTCCAGTTTGCCATCGCAATTGTTCCTCCCGGACGACAAACTCGCGCGAGTTCTGACGAAACTCGTTCCGGGCGTGGAGCGAACATCGCGCCGAACATGCTCATCACGAGATCGAACTGCGCATCTGGATAAGGCAATTGCTCGGCGTCGCCTTCTTCGAAAGTCGCTGGCAAACCTTGCCCAGCGGCTCTGCGCCGCGCCTGTTCCAGCAGGTTTGGCGCGATATCGACACCGGTCACCTGCGCACTGCTGGTATGGCCAGATTCCCGGTGCCACAGGCGACGTCGAGCACGCGCATCCCACGTGAAATCGCCAAACGATTCACAAATTCCTCAGCGCCCTCGGCCGAGTACTGCGCGATCTGGCCGAAGTCGCCGGCCATCCATGTACCGCGCATTCGCTGCTTCAATTGTTCGAAATTGATTTGCGTATCTTGCATGTTTTGTCCTGTCTCGGCAATTCTACAAGAACCTCCGAGATGCGGTGAGTTCGATTCCTGAACCTTGCAACACCGCTTCGAACATCTGGAGTCCGTTACGGATCGAGTTACACAATTTGGCTGCTCACAACAACCATTGTGCTGTCGTCTCTACTAGAGAGCCGCACAATTGACGAATTGCCGTCGGATTAGTTGAGGTCAAGATGATCGCTAGAATCTGGCACGGCGTGGTTCCTGCTTCGAAGGGCGATGAGTATTTGGGTCTGATGCAGAGAATTGCGCTTCCCGAGTACGTCGCGACGCAAGGAAATCGTGGCGCGTGGTGTTTGCATCGCGCCGAAGGAGACGTAACGCATTTTGAGATGCTGACGTTTTGGGACGACGTCGACGCCATCAAACGTTTTGCTGGCGACAACTACGAGCGGGCCAAGTACTACGACTTCGACCCGTGCTACCTCATTGAGATGGAGGCCCGCGTCCGGCACTACGAAATGTACTCAGATAGCTCGCCCGATCCATTCAGACCAAATCGTGGCCGCAGTAAGGGGCACGACAACACGATTGCCCGTGTCTGGAGGGGAGTTGTCCCCATCGAGAAGGCCGAGGCCTACTTGCGCTATTTGGTTGACTTCGGCTTTCGAGATTATCAAACCTACTCTGACAATCGCGCGGTCCATCTGCTGCGTCGGACGGAAGCGGCGCGGGTGCACTTTCTCCTGCTGTCGTTCTGGAGTTCGCGTCAAGCTATTATGGCGTACGCGGGCACCGACATTGAGCAAGCCCACTATTACCCCTACGACCTTGAGTGCCTCATCGATCCGCCACGTAACGTCGAGCACTACGAAGTGCTGCCGGGCATAGTGCCTGGCGGGAGTTAGACGGAAGGCCCTTCGCCGCTTCGGGATTTGAACGACTTCTCACGCTGAGGCTGAAGTTTCGTTCGCGTCCGAAACATTTCCGGACGAGTCGTCGGCAAACCCGAAATTACGACTAGTGGTGGCGCCAAGTTCCGAGCTATGGCATGTCACTACCGAAGTAGATGTGCAGCCGATGGAGCGGACGAACAAATGGGTGAGATGCGGAGGTGGCGGTGATTACGAGGTTCGAAATTCGACAGCATCGCGGACCGGACCGCAGTGACAAGCCAGTAAGTACATAGGTCAAGTTGGGCATACTGCGTTCCTGTTGGGTTTCTACCGGCATAACCCCATGCGAACAGTGGCATACGCAAGGTAGTATTGTGGGACGAAAATCATCGCTCGGGCCGTGCAACTCAGAACGCCCGCATCTCCAAAAAATCAAGAAAGACGAGCGGGCAGAAGGAAGGAAGAATGCGTTTAGCCAATGCAATTCGTTTGTTGGTAGCCGCGATGGCGATGCTGGCGCTGACGTCGGTGCTGCCAGCGCCCGCGACCGCACAAGTGAGTATTGGCATTTCTGTGGGCTTTCCACCGCCGGAGTTGCCGGTATACGTGCAGCCGATTTGCCCAGGCGAGGGGTATATCTGGACCCCAGGTTATTGGGCCTGGGACCCCGACGATGAAGACTATTACTGGGTGCCAGGAACTTGGGTGTTGGCGCCGGAAGTTGGTTTCCTATGGACTCCGGGCTACTGGGGCTGGGGCGGTACCGCGTTCGTATTTTACGAAGGATATTGGGGGCCCGTCGTAGGTTTTTACGGCGGGGATATTTTGGCCGCGGATATGAAGGTGGCCGCTGGGACGGCGGACGCTTCTACTACAACCGTACGGTGAACAACATCAACGTGACGGAAATCCACAACGTGTACAACACGACCGTGGTGAACAACAACGTCAACGTTACGCGCGTGAGTTACAACGGCGGCAACGGCGGCGTCAACGCGCGAGCGACGGCCCAAGAGCAAACCACGGCTCGCGAACGCCATATCAGGCCGGTGGCGGCGCAGACGCAGCACATACAGGCGGCGCGTTCGAATCGCGAATTGCGAGCCTCGGAAAATCATGGGAAGCCCCCGATTGCTGCGACACAAAGACCCGGAGCGTTTGGCGGCGGCGCCGTAGTGCCGGCGAAAGAAGGAGGCAGGTACAATCCGCCCCCAAATCGTGGTGCGAACAACCGTGCTGCGAACAATCCAAACCGGCCACCAAACGCCACCCGGTCGGGAAATAACACGAACCGTCCAGAGAACAATGCCAACCGGCCCAACTACGTTCATCCGAACGATTTACCAAAGGCGAACCGGCCGGACAGGCCGCCGAACACGGGAAATCCAAAAACCGACCAGAAATACCAAAAGGAACAAGAAAAGATGTACCAGAAGCAAGAACAGGAGCGGCAGAAGCTGCAACAAAAACAAGACCAGGAACATCAGCGGGTGGCGCAGCAGAGGGCTGATGACGCGAGAAGACAGCAGATGGAACAGCGGCATCAGCAACAGACGCAGCAAATGCAGCAAAAACATGAGCAGCAGCAACAGAGAATCGAGCAACGTCAGCAGCCGCCTCCACATCCGAATGAAAAGAGGCCGCCGAACGAAAGACCATAACAGTACGGAAACTATCCGGAGTTCGAGGAAAATGACCCTGTGCTGGCGATTTGCACTTGCGGAAGAGGCGGCAGGGGGGAGTGTGACGGCGTTTCGAGGGCGCCGAGCCACAGGCGGATTGTCGCTCGAAGCGGGGCGACCGCGACTCCGGCAAAGGCTTCTGGGTAGGCGTCCAGACGGCGCAACGCTGATCGCAGCAGCGAAATGGCTCCGGCGCAGTTGCCGCGCTGAAAATGGTGGAAAGCAGCGGCGATCTGAATCAGCCCTTGCAGAAACGTCTTTTCCGGCTCTTGCGCCGCGAGCCACACGGATTCCCAGTGTTCGTGTGCCTGGAAGAACGCGCCCGAATGGAAGCAGCGCAGGCCCTCGTGTAAGTCCCCCTGGGTCCAATCGAGTGACATGCGGCGGCGGAAACATGAATCCGTTTCGCCGTCTTTGGCACTGAGAGAGAACACGATTGAATTCATGCCCATTATCGTGTCCCGCCGCTCGCTAAGGAACCCAAGCTTTTCCAGGACCCGAATCGAAGCGAAGTTTTCCGGATGAACGATTGCGGTCAGCCGGTCGATGTGAAAATCATCGAACGCAGCGCGAACCCAAACGGATGCTACCTCCGTCGCTAGTCCCTTGCCCCAATAGGGTTGGGCGAGACGGAAGCCGAGGTCGATCCAACCGTATTGCTGCAGCTTGAGTAGTCCCGAATCTCCAATCGCACGGCCCAAGCGACGATCCAAGATGATCCACTTGCTGAAGCCATGTGCAGTTTGGTGTTCCTGGTATTTGGCTAGGCGGGCCTTAGTCTGCTCGATGGAAGTATCAGGACCCGTCGGGGTGAAGCGCATGACGATCGGGTTGCCGAACCATGTGAACGCCGCCCCAACGTCACCTGACTCGAACGGACGCAGAATGAGTCGACTCGTCTCAATCGTGGCTCGCAACGGCTGTTATCCTCTGCGCGGCAGACAAATCTTGTTCTTGGTTAGACTTTCTCTCAAGATTGCTTCTCTCTCCGAAGAGTCTATCTTCGTCTTCGAGTTTGTTTCCTCGAGTTTGTTTCCTTTTACATTTCCAGAGCGCAAAACAAACATTGTCCCTACCGGGGGCAGCGACGCGCCGGGCTCATTGCACGGTTCATTAATGAGGCCTATCCAGTGCGCCCCAAATCTTAGGCGGCTCTCCTGGTAGCGCCTCCGGCTCTACATTTCCCCCGCGGTGCCTAGGCGCACCGTTCCCCTCCCCGCCTCCCAAGATCCGTTCACCGCTGTGCGCTCAGCAGCACCTCATCTGTCCTGAGTTTAATGTCAAATTCCGGATAGAAACAATTCTCCAGCGAGCATTAAATTGCAAGTGTTCCAAGACGCTCAACATCGTTGAAGCGAGTCCAAACCGGAATGGAGACAAACAATGCATTGGCTAATCGCGTTGATGATGAATTTGGTTTTACTAGCGGCTCCCGTCACCGAACCAACCAAGGCGCCTCGCGCATGGGACGCGAAAACAATTGTGTGGCAAAAAGTCGATTCTGATGGGACGAAGTGGTCGGTGCTCGAAGGGCGGAGCGACGTGCTAGGCGAAGCATTCACATACGCGGCTTTCGTTCCTACAGGGTTCCATGACTTCCACTCACATGCCACCGACGCCAGGGTTGCGGTCGTTCAAGGAATACTGAAGGTCAGCTTCGGCGAAACGCTCGATCTTGAGCACCTGAAGTCTTATCCCGTTGGCAGCTTCCTGTTCGTTCCAGCCAACGTAAAGCACACCATGGCCGCGGACGAAGACACCATCATCATCGGAACCGCCGTCGGTCCCTGGCACACGCACCATCAGGAGGACCAACACCACCACTGAAATAGAGCACGCTGCATGTCCAGCCGAGCTTTGGCTTCTTCAAAGGTGAGCCGGTTCCTTACGGTCTCCCTGCGACACACCAAAACCTTCCGTCGGATACCTTACCGTCCGAGATTTTTCTTGTGAATACAGGTTGTTGTGTACCGAAAGCGAAGGTCCCTCGACAATACGAAAGCAGCGATTGCCAAAAGAGAAGTAACAAAGAGGGAAAGGGAATGTAAAGAAGCAAGAAAAAACGAGTAAAGCGATAAAGAAGGAACGAAGCTACTTGGGTGGAGTTGCGCCGGTGCGGAGACGCGCGACGGCGGCCTTGGCGCGCGCGGCGTCGCGGCCGTTGGGCTCTTCGTCAAGGTAGAGTTGATATTCCTTCAACGCTTCGAACGGCTGCTGGGTCGCTTCAAGCGCTAGCGCCGTCACAATGTGCACACCGGCAAGGCCCTGGTGTGGAACGGAATGCGCTTTGCGCGCATGGGCGATGGCGTCGTTATATTTGTGCAGAATGAGTTCCGCATTTGCAGCGGAGCTGAGAGCCCAGGCATTCAATGGTTCATCTTCCAGGGACTTGACGAGAAGCTTGTCCGCTTCTTCATAATTGCGCTGAGCAAAGGAAATGCGTGCCAGATTCCGGTAGGCGGCGGGGAAAGCGGGATTCAGTTCGATGGCTTTGGAAAATGACTTCCGGGCAGCGTCCACCTCATTCAGCTCAACTTCAACCATTCCCAGGCCGTTGTAGGCTAGGTCGTACTGCGGATACTCACGAATGGCGGTTTCGAACAGCGTGCGGCTCTCTTGCCAGTGCTGTTGACGCATCGCTTCGCCCGCCTGTTCGAAAGCTTTCCGAGCCGGGGCGGGGACACGCAGACGCAGCGCGGGAACAAGCCCAGGAGGCGAGGTTTCGCTCGTGCGGCGATCGGTCTCCGCGCGGCGAACGCGAATGCGCTCCACATGGGAAGCCTCGTTGCGCACGATTTCAAGTTCACCTTCGTACGGCCGGATATCCGGCCCGGTAATTCGAACGCGATGCAGGCCGGCAAGCGCCTGGAATGATACCCGGCCATCGTTGTCGGTGAGCTTGCGGTCGGTAGCGCTGCTGGAACCAACGGAGTCCATTAGCTCCACCGTTACGTATCCGGCTTTCTCCGCGTCTCCATCGACGGTGATTATCAAACGCAGCGGCACGAGTTTCGGAGTTTCCATGCGCTGCCCTTGAGCCGCGCACACGCCAGCGACCGCCAGCATAACAATAACGCTTTGCAGAGGGCGCCACATGGGTGTGAAAACTTTAGGACTGGAACTTTACGAGGATCGTAACACACCCGCATAGATCATGCGCGTTAGAGAACAAAAAAAGGGCCGTCCTTCAGGCCGGCCCACAGAGAGTAACTCTGTCAGTTAGAAAGTGAAGTGAACCTCCAACCGCAACTGACGCGCCGTCTGGAAGACAGTCGGCAAGCCGTAGCGGCTGGCAAGGGTCATCGGTGTTCCGGTCTCCACAGGCGAAGCAAACGCTCCGGTGTGGTTGGCGGCGTCCACGTAGTTGTAAGCACTCATGATCTGGGCCCAGTTCACTTGCGGGTCTCCACTGAAGCGCGACGCCCTGGTCGGACTGACAAGTTGGCTGCCGGATCCGTTCACGTTTTCGTTGACCGCCACTGCGCTGTGCTGGTTGAAGATGTTGTACACGTTCGCTCCCAACTTCAGCCGGTACCTCTCGGTCAGCTTGAACTCGTGGGTCACCACGAGATCGGTTTGAAAGTATGGATCGGTGCGCGCATTGTTAGTGATGCTAGATACCACAAAGTCGCCGCAGGCTGTGCAGAAGTTCGCCTTTGATGGATCAGGCTGGTAAAGACCGGGAGTCCGAGTGAAGTTGACGAGGTTGCCGCGGCCCTCGGCCCATTGGCAAGCGGACGAGGTGCCCACCACCGGCAAACAGGTGTTAATCGGCGTGCCCTGGAAGGCGGACTGAATCACGCCAAAGTTGGTTTCCATCCCGAGCCACTTCAGACGGTAGAATCCGTACACCTTGCCGGTGTTTGGACGATCCGTACTGAGCGGACCGTCGTCTATCTTGCCGTTCGGCAGATACGTCATGTTGGGCAGGTCGAACAGCCGCGTATTGTTGGGATTATGGCGTCCGCCGCTCCCGTCGGTGGGGTCGCTGTTCGTCAAGCCTGGGTAGTTGCCCGTAAGCTTGCTATACGTATAGCTAATGGACCCGTACCACTTGGCCGTTGCGCGGTGCGTCAGTCGGAACTCCAAGCCATCGTACCGACGGATGGCCGGTACGACGCCCGGGCACTCCGCGCAGAACGGTCCGCCGTTCGAGGTCGTAAGCAGATAGTTGTTATTGTTCGCATCGGGGATGACAACCGGACGATGAAGGACGTCGGCGAACGCCGTGCCTGGGTTTCCTATATAGAAACCGAGGTTGTCCGTGATGGACATGTCCTCAATGGCATTGTCCAAGCGCTTACGGGCGTAGCGGGTTTCCAAGCTCCAGATCGGAGTAATGGCCCAGTCCACGCCGGCCACGAATTCGTGCTGAGACATGGGCTTCATATTTGGATCGATGGCGGGATCACGCGGGTCTGCCTTGGTCGCGCGGAAGTCCACGTTTTCAATGAAGCGGCCTACGTTCACTCCTGGGGCCGGACCGGATGCCGGACAGCCTGCTCCAGTGGCCAGCGTAGGCGTGATCGTGGTGTAATCGGTAAAGTCCAGCGTATACACGCACTGGTGCCAGTAGTCTGACCCGAAGGAGCCGCGCGCCAGATTCATCTTCATGATGTCGAAGAACTTGCCATAACTAGCGTAGATCTTGACCTTACCATTGTGGAGAAGGTCGTAGGCAGCCCCGATGCGGGGAGCAATTTTGTCACCCCAGCCGAAGTCAACCGAAGGGAAGCGCGTGGGATCATAGGGCGGCAGAGTCTCTGTGTCGAAGCGAACGCCGAGGTTGAGGGTTAGGCCGCGTCCCACCGTCCAAGCGTCCTGAATGTACACGGCTTGGGCAGTCTGAGTGGTTGTTCCTGTGTTTGACACTGTATTACTGCCGACAAAGAAGTAGCCGTACCGGCCACCGCAGAACCCGGTACCGAACTGGGCTTGGTTCTGCGCAATGATCGAGTCGCAGGCAGTCGTACTTGTCAGCGGGGTGTACTGCTGCCCCCACTGCAGGTCGACAACGTTCGTGTTCGCGGTGATGAGCACGTTGTTGCCCTGAGTCGACCAGAAATAGCCGCCCTTAAATGTATGACTGCCCAGGAAATGTCCCACATAGTAAGAGGCGTCAACGTTGAAGCTCTTGCGCTTGAAGGCGTCAAACTGGGTGGCGAAGTTATTGGGAATATTGGAGAAACCAGAGGTGTTGAAAGCAGATGCCGGGAACGGTTGACCGGTTAGATCCTTGCTGGTCGCGTTGACAGTCGTGTCGTAGATATAGCGGGTGCCTTGGGGAACGCCGCGGCTTTCGTTGTTGCTGAAGAAGTAGCCATAGCGTGCGCTGACCACTGCCTTGGACGTGGGAGTCCAGTCGCCACCGAAGGTGTACAGGGCGAGCGGGTTCACTGTGCCGTTGTCTGAGCGGAAGGTGCCCGGATCGGTCGTTGAGCCGGTATTTACCTGACCGTAGGCGCTGTCCGACATGCCGAGCTGGCCCTGGGTCCGTGAATACGCGTAGTTCCAGTCGGCGAATAAGCGCAGCGCATTGGTCGCGCGAAAGTCAAGCCGGTTGTACGCATTATGCTGGAGGAAGGTATTCGAAAGCCTTCGAGGACCAGGGTTGGCTTTTGTAAACGTGGTTCTGCGGTTTGTGGTGTCGATCGCGGGAATGTAACTGCTGTAAAACCACAGCCGGTCCTTGAATATAGGCCCGCCGATCTCGTATCCCGGCTCGATAATCTTGCGGTCGTCCTTCTTAGGTATGTAGTACTCTGGCGTACCGTCGAGGCGTGTACCGGTGCTAAGGCTCGCCAGCGCAGGATTGAGGCGCAGACCGCAAGTCCTGTGCAAAGCGTCGTCAACAGCGTTAGTAAAGCCGCTGGCGCAGGGATCATTCGCGTCCAACGCCGAGGTCTGATAGTACACCTTGAGTTCGCCGTGATAGTCTTGCGTGCCGCGTTTCGGAACTGCGTTCACGACGCCGCCGATGGCGCCGCCGTATTCCGCTTCAAAGCTGCTCGACTTGATCTGTACATCCTGGATGAAGTCCGGTTGGAAGTTCTTGCCCACGCCGCCGACGTTGAGGTTGGTGGTATTGATGCCGTCAATCAAGTAAGCGTTTTCGCCGTCGCTGGCGCCATCGATCTGGAAGCCATTGGTGCGATTGCCCCTGGCGCTCTGTAAAGGCTCTTGCCGGGCGCCGGGAGCAAACGGTATCACGGATTGAAACGAGCGTCCTATCGGGATGCTCGACAGATCCTCTCGCGTTACCGTGACTGCCACCTTGCTCTGTGTCACGTCCACAGTAGGCGACTCGCCGCGAACTTCGATCGTTTCGCTCGCGGAGCCAATCTCCAACGGGAAATCAATGTTCGGCAGGCGTCCCACGTCGAGCGAAACATCCTGGCGTTTCACCGCACGAAAGCCCTTCGCGTTGACGGTTAGCGTGTAGACGCCGGGCGGGAGGCTGCTGAAACGGTAGAAGCCGGTCGAGTCGGTTTCCGTTTTCTTGGATCCCAGCGCGGGGCCAGCAATCTCCACTGCGGCACCCGCAATGACCGCCCCAGTCGAGTCCTTTACATACCCCTGAACTGCGGCCGTTGTTTCCTGTGAATACGTAAGCGGCGAGAGGGCAAGCGCCAGCGAAGCCACGAGTATCACAGCCAGCAAACAATGAGAAAAACACACGATTGCGCACTTACAGCGAGGAAGGCGTAGCATAGGACGACTCTCCCACCACGAGATTTTGTGACGCTTCGGCAACACTCAAAACGTGGTGGCTATATAGAACGCAGCGAGACGATTGTCAAGGACAGATAATTTCTATCTAAACTTTAGCTCAAAGGTGGTAGTAACACTATGTAGTGCTCCCCCGCTAAAACTGGACACCTCATCTAGGTAGAATCAGGGCCTCCAAAACAGGAGGCAACATGGGCAGGAAACCACGCGTAGATCGATCCCCGGAAGAGAAGTGGCAGATCGTGCAGGAGGCATCAAGAGCGGGAATGTCTCGGAGACGTGTCGCCGTCAATGTTGGTAGATGCTCGCTTTCTGAACAGGCTCTCCCGATTTCTAGCCGCGATGAGTGAGGCCGACAGACAGTTGTTCCTATCTTTCGCCGAGAATATAACAAGAAACCAGAAGCGAACTGCGCCAAAGAACTAGCAGCTATTACCCTTGGCCGGAATTCCAGACAGACTGCATGGACTTCTCGAAATGCGGTTCAAGATTGGGTCAGTTTTCGAGCACTATGCGGCGCAATCGGAATACTACAAGCGAGCAAATATTGCACAACGGTTTGCGATGGAAGGTGCCTTCTATCGGTTAAGCATGGAATTGCGTTCCAATAACCAGTGAAATTTACGCTCATTGCCACACTCGGGTCTTTTCGCTGCGCCGTTCTGCTGGAATACGTCGAAGATCGGAGTCGACGAACGGCGAAGGTGAAATGGTGATCATGTCCGTTGCTTTGGAGTACATGCAAGAGAACCCAATCATTTAATGCAGGATGCAACCGGCAACCAAGTGCGGCAAATTGAGAAGTCCATCAGCCAAATCCGAGCTTTTGCACATAGGATGGATACAGAATTCAACAAGCTTGAATATCTGGTCGGCAACCGGCTCGGCTAATGTCTGAATGCTGTCTACGCGGCTCTTTCGATTGTTGCCACTAGCCACGCCTATATTTTTCTTCTGTCTCGACACCCATTACTAATGTTCCAGTACATTGGGGATCGGCGTCTTAGGGGACTATGCGAATTTTGATTGTGGACGATCACGACGTCATAAGGAGCAGTGTTATCAGAGTTCTTCAATCTCGCGCTGACGTCGAGTGCGCGGAGGCGACAGACGGAAAAGAAGCGGTGGAGAAAGCACTGGAATGGAAGCCCGATTTAGTTCTTCTCGACATTCGTTTGCCCATACTCACTGGCTTTGATGCCGCAAGGATAATCAGGCAGCACCAGCCCGACATTCCCATCCTATTTTTTTCGATCCACGACACTGAAGAAATATTAGAAGAGGCGAGGTTGGTGAGAGACGGCTTCATATTGAAAGAAAAAATTGTGGAGATGCTGCCGAACGCTATAATCGCTGTCCTTCATAGGCAGCCATTCTTTCCCTCGGATAATCAAACGGAGCCGGGCACCTGACGGAACGAACTTGCTGCATTATCATTATCTTCAATCTGTTCGATACCGTAAGTCGAAGGCTCTGTAGACAGAAGTCTTGCCGCAGTTCTGACAGTAAGATTATTGGGCCGTTCGAGGTCATGCGGTGATAGTGATGACTCCGCCTTGGGCGAGTCAAATACATCATTTGTCTGGATGCTTCAATATGTGGTGCCTGCTCTAGGAGCCGATGAGGAAGCAGGTCGAGACTTTTTTTGAGTTATTGGCTCAGGAGGCGGCAGAGATGACCGCCGGTTGGAGCTCAAATTCCCTAACGATGAGACTTCATCTCTGATTGTTTTCGTAGAATTTGAAATGGCCTAGAACATTGCTTCCAGCTTAGCTATTCCGTCCTGGAGTACGGCTACTCCCCAGGGCTGTGGAGTTGCCATCAAGCTACGGAAGTTCAACGGAATTGCTGTCTTGTACACAAAGTGGATTTCTGTACGGTTGCCAAGCACGCTAAAACACCTTAGAATCAGATAGTTCTAAGCCGTTCGCGCGTGACTTGGGGCCTGTAGCTCAGGTGGCTAGAGCGCGCCCCTGATAAGGGCGAGGTCGGTGGTTCAAGTCCACCCAGGCCCACCATTTAATTTCAGTAGGTTACGGGGTGCTGTCCCAAAAACCTCAACCCACAATCCAACCCACAGCTCACTGCACCATTTCCGTAGCCACTCCCAGCGCCGTCAGATATTCCCCCTGCGCCGTCCGTGTTTCATCGCCGTCGTCCTGCGTATACAGGTCGAGCGTCGTCTGAATCTTCGCGTGACGCAGGATGCTCTGCACGGTCTTGAGTTCGATTTTCGCCTTGTTCACCAGCCAGTTGCTAAGTGAGTGGCGAAGATTGTGAAGTCCAAACCTTTGACCGTCCTCGATATGCACTCCGGCCTTCCTTGCCGCCGGCCTCAGGTGATCGGCGACGAAAATAGACGCGGATAGGGGAACACGCCCACGCGCTTTCATTGAAGGGAATACGAAGTCCCCGTCCTTTGCGTAGGGGCTCTGTTTCCGCCACGAGTGTAGATGAGCGGCTAGGACCAGATGCAGCGGAACATATCCGTCCGACGCCTCCGTTTTGGTCGCGCCATCCTTACCTTGCACCCATCGCTTTGAAATCCGAATCCTTCCCTCATTCCACAGCACATCTCTCCAGCGCAGCGCCAGCATCTCCGAAGCACGGAGCGCCGTGGCGGCGCAGGTGAGCACCAGCGTGAAGTGAAGAAGTGAGGGGAGGGCCTTCAGAATCACAAGCGTTTGCGCTGGCGTGATGACGATGGCCTTGTAGTCGGTCTTCGAGCGCGTCTCTACGTGCAGGACGGGATTCTTCTGGACGTGCTCGTGCAGGATGCCAACCTTGTAGATGCGGCTCATGACGCCCCGCATCTTCGCGATCGTCGTCCATGCAAGACCGTCCGTCTCGCGGAGCGACTTGAACCACCGCTGAATATCGAGCGGCTTGATGTCTTCCGCGATTTCGTTTCCGAAACGCGGAACGAGGTAGGCACGCACGATATGCTCCACGTGACTGATGGTGTTCTCCGATTTCGGGCGCACAGCATCCGCCCCAAAATCAGCCTTCAAGTAATGCTCCGCAAGAGAATGGAATGAAGCACGGCCGTGGGCTGAAGTGTCGTTGATTCGCACTCCAAGTCCGAGTCTGTCGACTTCGCGCCATGCGTCCTTATCCTTCGGAAATTCCCGGACAAGTCCGATAGTTGCGATGTGTTCGACTCTTTTGCCGTCCGCGCTTGTGACCCGGTATCTAAGCACCCAGGTCTCCCCTTCCTTGCGGCGTACTTTCTTTAGTGATCCTCGCTGATAAGCCATAACTCCTCGCTTTCAGCGGGGACTGCCAGATCCGATCGTACACGGTTTTTGTCGTTTTGGAATCGAGGTTTCATTCCGTACAATGGAGGCCGCGAGTTCCGACAGTCGAAACACCCAGATTTTGCGCTTGCCTCCTGTTCCGAGCGGATAGGCTCCGGCGATGCCTCTGCGGGCGAGCTCCAGCACATAGCGACGTTTGACACATAGAAACTGCGCCGCCTCGTCGGACGAGACAAACGGCTCCAGCGTCACGGGCACTTGCCTCGGCTCTCTGGCAGTGATAACCGTTGCAGGAGCGGAGAAAGCTCCGGCACTATCTCCCGTTTCTCCCCCTGTGGCCTCGTCCAGCGGCATACTAGTGATTGACTCGTCCGGCTCGCTTGCACGGGATGCCAAAACTGGAGTCGGCTGTCGATACTGCAAACCTCTTGGGTGAGGTTCGGACATCGCGGGCAATGAATCTACTGTAAGGCGCGGGGCTTGCCGTCTTGAGGACGCTGCGTTCTCGCGCACTCCGAATTGTGTTGGACGGGTCTTCATGATTGTTACGCGGTCTTCGTGAGAGCGTCTCCTGGATTCTGTTCTGAATTCTGGTCACTTGCGTGTTGGCCTAGCCAGACTTTGAACTCATCGTCGCGTTTGAAAAGAACTTTCAGAGCCTCCGTAATGACGTAGGACGGAGTGGAGTCGATGAATTTTGCGTATTGATCGAGCTGTGTTTTCACCGACTCCTCGACTCGCGCCTGGATCGTCACTGACTTTGGTTGCTTGGGTGGTGCCTTGATGATTGCCATGCTTTCTTCTTGTTCCTCCTTTGCGGTTTTGTCTTGCATCCTGTCTTACGACTTCTCCGATTCCCTTCTCCTGCGCGGCCAAACACGAGCTGCGTCTTCCAGCAGCAAGAGGCGGAAGTGACCCCCGAAGCCCGAAGGGATCGGGCCGCGATTTTGCGGCACGATGGGGTC
>WNFM01015185.1_pt5 | contig 19927 bp, 22 predicted proteins | sample 5400271 | NCBI WGS metagenome assembly WNFM01 (sample SAMN13153352, study PRJNA577476) | soil metagenome | isolation source: 60 cm saprolite on Douglas fir-dominated hillslope | place: USA:California | collected 2013-09-17
AGGATGAGGGCGCTCCCAAGGATCAATATCGTTGCCGCCGCCGATTCGAGGATCACCACGGTTCGCCTCCAGGGACGGAAGGCTATCGCGTCACCCCGTCGGCGCGGGTCCATACCTTCGTCTTTTTTTCGTATTAAGCTAAGTCGATACGGCTGAGCTGACTGCGGCCGTGATCTCCGGCATCCGACGCGACCGGGGGGCCCCGATCAGCAGGGCCACGACCTCCGCGCCATAAAAAATGATGGAGACCGACAGCTCCAGCCAGAGGGCCAGCACGATGACCCCCTCGAGCGTCCCGTACAGGCCCGCGACCCGCGTCAGGTTGCGCAGGTAGTACGCGAACCCGTGCTTGGCCGCCTCCCAGAGGATGGTCGCGATGAGCGCGCCCTTGGCCGCGTGCACCGTCGAGACCACGCGCCGCGGCACCACGCGATAGATGAGGAAGAAGAAGCTGAAGGTGATCGCAATGGGCACGACGACGGTCACGAAGTTGCCGACGAGCGCGTGCAGCGCGCCGCCCGTCTCGGGCCCGATGAACCGCGTGATCAGCCCCTCCGCGGTCGCGATCGTCATGGTCGCGACCATCGTGATGAGGAGGCCGGCGCCGGTGACGAGCACCATGCCCAGAGCGAACAGGTTGCCCCTGGCGAAGCTCCGCCCGGGCACGCCGAAGATCCGCTCCAGCGCGGAGAAGAGCGACGCGAAGATGCGGCGCGAGGTCCAGGCCAGGAGGAACAGCGCCGGGAAGCGGAAGGCGAGGGACCGCTCGACGAACGTGCGCAGGGCATCGAGGGTGTGCTGGTCGAGGTGGACGCCGACGCCGCTGATGAGTAACAGGGTGCCGCGGTAGGCCTTCTCGAACGAGCCCACCACGGCCACGCCGACGGAGATCAGGAAGATCAGCATCGGGAGGAGCGACATCAGCGTGTAGTACGCGACGGCGGCGGCGCGATCGGGCCCGTTGTGGTCCTGGTAGCGCAGGAACGCCCGCCAGGCCACTCGCGCCGCCCGGCGGATCACGGACGGCGGGCGGGGCGCAAGGGCCGCATCTCCACGCGGCTCAGGAGCGCGTCGTCGCGGGTGCGCAGCAGGTCGAGCACGGTCGCCGCGACGTCGTCGCCGCGCAGCATCCAGGAGGCGTCGCCCGAGCGCGATTCGCCGCCGAAGCCGGTGTCGACCGAACCCGGAGCGAGGGTCGTGACCTTCACTCCCTGCGGCCGGACCTCGAGCATCAGGCAGGCCGCGAAGTGATCCAGGGCCGCCTTGCTCGCGCAGTAGGCGGCCATGCCCGCGATCGGGTTCGCTCCGGCCAGGGACGAGATCATGAAGACGTGACCGCCGCCTTGCGTCAGGTCGGGGAGGGCGGCGCGGGTCAAGCGGAAGACGGCCGTGAGGTTCGTGTCGAGGATGCGCTGCCACTGGTCGTCGGTCGTTTCCGCGACGGGCGCGTGCGCGCCGACGCCGGCGTTGTTGACCAGGATCTGCAGGCGGCCGTGGGCCTCGCGCGCGCGTGCGATCGCGCCCGCGCAGACGGCGGGGTCGCGCACGTCGCCCGTGTAGGAAGCGGCACGGCCGCCGGCGCGCTGGATCTCGGAAGCGAGGGACTCGAGCTCGGACGCCGTGCGCGCGACGCCGGTCACGGAGGCACCCGCGCGCCCCAGGGCCAGGGCGATCGCGCGCCCGATACCGCGGCCGGCCCCGGTGACGAGAGCAGACGCGCCGCGCAGCTCCATGTCCGGAGTATACCTATCGGCCCGCGGCGTGCGCGACGACGTGCATGAGCCGCACGAAATCGGGCTTCATCACGTAGTACTCGACGCCGTGCTTGATCGCTTCGTCGCGCTTCGAGGCGTTCGTCTCGGCCGTGAATCCGACGATGGACATGTTCACCGCCCCGGGCAAGGCACGGAGGCGGCGAACGATCGTAAGGCCCGAGACGTCGGGAAGGCCGAGGTCGAGGATGAGGACGTCGGGCGGATTCGCATGGACGTCGTGGAAAGCCTCCTGGGCGCTCGTCACCCCGCTCACCCTAGCTCCGGCCTCGGTGAGCATCCGCGTGATGAGCGCCAGGTGATCCGGTCGATCCTCGAGCGCGAGGACCCGCACGCCATCGAGGCGAGCGCTGGTCGGAGTGATGATCACGGCTGCGCCGCCTCCTCCCACGCCTCTTGACCGTACACGTCGACGATGCGATCGCGAACGTACTGAAGAGTAGAGCCCACCAAATCCTCCGCTTCAATCTCCCCGAATTCGGCGATGGCATCCGCGTGAAGCTGGCGCACGACATGCGCGACACGGATCGCGTCCGTTCGGTCCTCGGGCCTCAGCAGCGCTGTGCGCAGCATGATCGGAATACTGAGCACGGCGCCTCGAAACGCCATCCACGTCTGTTGTTGCTCGGGGTTCACGACTGTTCCATGCATTCGCGCACCGCCGCCGCGAGACGCTCATCAGACTGGAGTGCCGGCGTCCAGTCCACGGTGATGTTGGTTCGGCCGTACCGTGTCGCGATGCCGACGAGCCACACCTTCAGGGCCGCTTCGCCGAGAAAGTTCTTCGAATCCAGGAGCTTCGGATCGTCGTCGGCGGAGGTCCATACCAGGGCCCAGATACCGGCACCGGCCTTGGCGCGGTCTACCACAAGCAAGATCCTCATGTTACGAATCGAGGCTCCTTACGACGGGCTGTACCGGATGCTGATGATCCGCTCGTCTGACTCCGGCGAGACCAATTCAGGATGACTGCAGGCCGGACACTTCGACTGCACGCCCTTGGCGCGAGTGCGATCGGTAGCGCGCGCCGCGTCGACGACGACGGTACGGATGCGTTGCGTGCCGCACTTCGCGCAGGTCCAACCGGACGACAGCGCTCGCGCCATTGGAGCAGATGTTACGGGATCGAGAATCAGTATTGGCGACGCCTGAGGCGCATCTGTGATCTATTTCGCGGGGACCAGGGCGCGGCCAGCCCACAGCGACCATTTCGTTGACGCGTGATGATCAGAACGCGTACCAGGCCGGGTAGCAGGTGAGTGTCCCGGCGTGGCGCGACACGGCGCGCTGAGCCGTGAGAGTAGAGGCGGCTCAAAGAGACAACACGCCGGGACGTGCCAAGTCTAGCAATCTTGGACGGCATGCGACTTCAGGTGCCGGCGAATTGTGCCGACGAGGTCGGCGGGCAGGCAGGGCCATGGTCCGGCGCTGCGCTATATTGGGATCGTGGCCGTCGAATACAAGGACTACTACAAGATCCTCGGCGTCCCCAGGACGGCGACGGAAAAGGAAATCAAGGCCGCGTACCGGAAGCTCGCGCGCACGCACCATCCGGACGTGAACAAGAACGATCCCAAGGCGGAGGCGCGGTTCAAGGAGATCAACGAGGCCAACGAGGTCCTCTCCGACCCCGCCAAGCGGCAGCGCTACGACCAGCTCGGCAGCGACTGGTCCGCGTATCGGCCCGGCCCCGGAGGCCCGGGGGGCGGACCCGGCGGCGGCACCTACACCGTCGACTTCGGGGGCGAGGACATGGGCGGCTTCTCCGATTTCTTCCGCACGATCTTCGGGGGCGGATTCGGGGGCGCCGGAGGCGGCGGGCGCGCCGGCGGGGGCGGAGGCTACGGCGGTTTCGAAGAGGTCTTCCGCCAGCAGCAGGGAGGGCCGATCCCCGGGCAGGACGTGGAGACGCCGGTCGAGCTCACGCTCGACGAAGTGCTCCGGGGCACCGTGCGCATGTTGCAGATCGGCGATGGCGCGCACAGCCGCAAGGTCGAGGTGAAGATCCCCCCGGGCGTGCGCGACGGCTCGCGCGTGCGCGTGGCCGGCGAAGGTGGCCAGGGCGCGCGCGGCGGACCACGGGGCGACCTGTACCTGCGCGTCAAGACCATCCCCCATCCGTTGTTCGAGCGCAAAGGCGAGGACCTGCTGGTTCCGGTGACCGTGCCTCTCACGACGGCCGTGCTCGGCGGCGAGGTCTCGGTGCCGACCCTCGACGGCCCGGTCGGCATCAAGGTCCCGGCCGGCTCGCGCCCCGGGCGCGTGTTCCGGCTCCGCAATCACGGCCTCCCGCGGCTGGAGGCGGGCGGAGGCCGGGGCGATCTGCTCGCCACCCTCAACGTCGACCTGCCGGCCAAGCTGGGCGACCGCGAACGCGAGCTGTTCGACGAGTTGCGGAAGCTCGGGCACTGACGAACCGGCACCACGACACTCTCCGCCACCGTGCGCGCCGGCCGCCCGCCTGGATTGCGGGTGGGGAGCGCTCGGGCTATAGTCTGCGGGTTTCGGTACCGGAGGGAGGACCCAAAGATGAGAGTGAAGTTGTTTGCGGGCCTGGCCGCGGCGGTCTGCGTCCTGGGCCTGGCGGGGATGGCGTCGGCGCAGACGCCCAAGTCGAAGAAGATGCTGGTGGCCGTCACCGACTTCGATTTCGGCACCGTCGGCTATCACTGGTGGGGGAACTACGACATCGGCAAGGGCATGGCCGACCAGGTCATGAGCGAGCTGCTCGAAGACGGGACGTTCCGGGTCGTCGAGCGCAAGAAGCTCGACACCATCCTGGCCGAGCAGGATTTCGCCCACAGCGATCGCGCCGATCCGGGCGCGGCCAAGCTCTCGAAGCTGGGCAAGGTGCTCGGCGTCCGCTACATCATCACGGGCTCCATCACGAAGTTCGGCGGCGAGGACAAGGCCAAGGGCGCCAGCATCAAGGGCATCCACGTCGGCCGGGGAAGCGCGAAGCAGGAAGTCTCGGTGACCGCGCGCCTCGTCGACACCACGACCGGCGAGGTCGTGCTCGCGGCCAAGGGCGAGGGCACGTCCAAGAAGGGCGGCGGCTTCAGCTTCGGCAAGAGCGGGCTCGGCAGCTACGGCCAGGACAGCAGCGACTTCAAGTCGAGCGCGATCGGCGAGGCCCAGGAGGCGGCCTGCAAGGACCTCGTGGCCAAGATCGTGGCCAAGAAGGACCGCATCGAGGACTGAGCGTCCTCCACATCTCGAGCCAGAGGGCCATCCCCACGGGTGGCCCTTTTTTCTTGTCTATAATCGCCGCCTGTCCGCGCCGATCCTCACTCTCGCCAACCAGATCACGCTGCTCCGCATGGGCCTGGCGCCGCTGCTCGTCGTCCTCGTGCTCGAGCGGGAGATGGGGTGGGCGCTGGGCGTGTTCGTGCTGGCCGGTCTCAGCGACCTCCTCGACGGCCTGGTGGCGCGCCTCAGCGAGCAGCGCACCACCCTCGGCGCCATGCTCGATCCCGTGGCGGACAAGATCCTGCTGACGTCGTGCTTCATCGCGCTGACCTGGGGGCCCGACCTCCTGGTCCCGCTTCCGGTGTGGCTCACGGTGGTGACCCTCTCGCGCGACGCGATCATCATCATCAGCGTGGCCGTCGTGAACCTCGCCCACGGACGCCGGATGTTCTATCCTTCGCGCCTCGGCAAGCTGACCACGGCCAGCCAGCTGGTGACGGTGGGGATCGTGCTGCTGCTCAACGCGGGGGGCTGGGTGCTCGCGCCCGTCCGTTACCTCTTCCTGGTCACGGTCGCCCTCACCGTGACGTCCGCCCTCCACTACGTGTATCTCGCCTCCACCGGCCGCACGGGAGTGGCGCCGGCGTGAGAGAGCTCCTCCGCAATCCGTGGGTCCGCCTGGCCGCGACCATCGCCGTCGTGGTCCTGGTGGCGCGCGCGCTGGGGGACGTGCGCGAGGTGCTCACTCCGTTCGTGATCGCCTTCGCCCTGGCCTACTTCCTGAACCCGCTGGTGACGGCGATGGAACGGATGGTCTCGCGCGGAGGGGGCCGCCTCCATCCCCGCACCGCGGCCGTCATACTGATCGCGCTCCTGGTCGTGTTCGTCCTCGTCTGCGTGGTGGTGTTCGTCCTTCCGGCCATCTACCACCAGGTGAGCGAGGCGGTGCGCCGCCTGCCGGAATGGCTGCGCGCCCTGCGTGGCCGCCTCGAGCCCCTCTACCAGCGCCTGAACCTGCGCTATCCGGAGCAGACGGAGGAGGCCCGGGAGCGCGTGATGGCCTCCCTGCACGAGCGGCTGCCGGGGCTGGTGGCGCCCATGACCCATGCCGCCACGCGCGCCTTCACGAGCCTGCTCGCCCTCGTCCTGGCCGTGCTGCACCTCCTGGTCATCCCCGTGTTCACCCTGTACCTGCTCCACGACATGAATCGCATCCAGCACGCGCTGTCGGAGCTGGTGCCACCGCGGCATCGTCCCTACGTCTACTCGCGCATGTCGCAGGTGGACGACCGGTTGTCCGCCTTCGCCCGCGGCCTGGTCACGATGTGCCTCATCATGGGCTCGTTCTACGCCGTCACCTTCACGCTCGTCGGCGTGCCCATGGGCCTCCTCGTCGGCTTCGTGATGGGCTTCTTCCACATGATCCCGTTCATGGCGGGCGCGCTGGGGCTGCCCATCGTCCTCGTGCTCTCGTGGGTGGACGACCAGAGCCCGAAGCGCCTGATCGCGATCGTGGCCCTCTTCGTCGTCTCCAACCTCGCCGAGCACAACGTCCTCTCGCCGCGGCTGGTCGGTCAGCGCATCGGCCTCCATCCCGTGGTCGTGATCCTGGCCGTGCTCATCGGGGGCACCGCCTTCGGCTTCTTCGGCATGCTGGTGGCGCTACCCACCACGGCCGCCCTCTCCGTCTTCTGGCCCGACCTGCGCGAGGCCTACCTCCACAGCGCGTTCTACCAGGGCCGCGCCACGTGATCGAGGAGATCATCGTGCAGTGTCCCGCGTGCGGGGAGCCGATCGCCCTCGACGTCGACACCACGGCGGGCGCGGAGCAGAGCTACTTCGAGGACTGCGCGGTGTGCTGCCGCCCGATGGAAGTGTTCGTGCGCTGCCGCCCGGGTGAGGTCCTCGGGATCAGCGTGACCGCGGACTAGGCGCGCTCGAGCCGCCCCCGGGCGGTCGCCCGCGCCCCCGTGGCTTCGGAGGGCATGGGCCCTGCGAGGGCGGTGTCGTTTCGCGCCGCGCGAGAGACCGCCTGCGCCAGCCGGGCCAGTCCGGACGGCGTGCCGTGGGGGGGCCAGGACGGGCCGTTCAGAATCCGGTGCACGATGTCTTCCAGGGCGGCCGCGGACCGGCTCACCGCGTGGAGCCGGTAGAGGCCCGCCGATCCGGCCAGGCGGTGGGTGAGATGGTAGAGCGTTTCGATGAGCGGCCGGTCCCAGCCCGATTGGACCAGGGAGGTGGCGGCCGCCTCTATCGCGGTGACCTTCTCGGCCAGCTCGGCGACATAGGCGCGGCGCAGGACTTCGAACTCGTTGTGGTGCGCCTCCAGACGGCGGCGGGCGTACAGATCCCACAAGTTCTCGAGCCTTTCGGGCAGGGTGGCCGGATCGAACGGTTTCGGGATGACGCCCAGGCAGCCGAGCGCTTCGCAGCGGGCGTACTCATGGCGCTGCAGCCGGTGAGCGCTCATGAACACGACGGCGGTGCGGCTGGTGTCGGCGATCTGCCGCATCGTGCTCAGGACCGCGAAGCCATCCTGCCCCGGCATCATGATGTCGAGCAGGATGAGGTCGGAACCGAAGCACTGGGACGCCTCGACGGCCTCGGCGGCGGAGCTGCAGGTCTCGACGGTGAAGCCCCCCAGAGCGGTCAGGGAGAGCGATGTGACCGCGAGCAGGTCCGGGTCGTCGTCGACGACGAGGATGCGCTTCAGGGGACGGTGGGGCAAAGCGTGTCCGCGACCTCCATCGCGATCGTAGCACCGTGCATCGAGGCCAGGCCGCCGCCTCCGCCGAACTGCCATTTCTTGGCCATCACCGTCGTTCCTTTTCCCACCTCCGACGCGATGTCGAACTCGTCCATCAGCCGCCTCACTCCGGGCAGGCCGAAGCCCGACGAGTGTGCGCCCGCGACCGCCGCCGCGGGATCGGCGATGCCCGGTCCCTGATCCTGGGCCTCTATGACGAGCCCGAGGCGTGTTCCCGTCCGGGTGGGCGTGATGGCGATGCGGCCCAGGGTCGCGAACTCGAGAATGTTGCGCGCCAGCTCCGAGATGGCGGTGGCGATCATCATCTGATCACAGGCCGAGAATCCGAGTCTCGCCGCGAGGGCCCGTCCCAGGTCCCGGGCCGTCACCACGTCGGCCGCGGAGCCGATCGGGACGACGCCCTCGTCGTCGGCCCCGGACGGCTCGCGGTTTTCGTGTCTCGACGACCTCTCCAACAGGTCGATGGGCACCATGGCCGCTTCCGCATCGGCGTCGAGTGCGGCGGACACGGGAATCACCGGCTGGCCGGACGCGGCCAGCGCCGGTGCTCGACCACGACGTCCTCGCGAATCAGCCCTATCACATGGTCCTCCCGGGCGACGACGCCTCCCTCCATCTGGCGACCACTCACGGCGGGCACGAGGGGGAAGCCGTACGCCACCTGCTTGCGCGTTGGAACCGCGTCGCCGGCCTGGGCGACGAGGGGTGGAACGGAATCGTCCACTTCCCACTTCTTGAGCTTGTTCAACAAGGCCTTGTAGGAGATCTTGAGCTGGGCGGCCGCCTCTCGGCGGTTCCACCTCGTCTCCGCGAGCACCCGACTGAGCAGCCGGCGCTCCGCGTCCTCGGCCGCCTGCGCCGCGACCTTGCGCAGGGACACGCCGCGCGTGGCCGCCGCGCGGGGAGCGGGCGCCTCCTCCGGCCGCGGAGCGGCGCCTTCCGCCCGCCCGCGGCTTCGGAGCTCGGAGAGCGACGCCTCGGCATCGCCCAGGATGACGTAGCGGCGTACCGCATTCTCGAGCTCGCGCACGTTGCCCGGCCAGTCATGGCGGACGAAGGCCTCGCGCAGCTCGCGCGGGAGCTCGCGCAGCGGGCTCTTGTAACGCGCGGCGTAATGCCTCAGGAAATGGGCGCAGAGCGGCGCGATGTCTTCGCGTCTCTCCCGCAGGGGAGGGACCTCGACGCGGATCACGTTCAGCCGGAAGAACAGGTCTTCGCGGAAGCGGCCCGCCGCCACCGCCTCGTCGAGCTGGACGTTGGTCGAGGCCATCACGCGCGCGTCCACCTTCACCACCTGCCGGCCCCCCAGGCGGGTGAACTCGCCGTCCTGGAGGACGTGCAGCAGCTTCGCCTGCAGGTGGACGCTCATTTCGCCGATCTCGTCGAGCAGGATCGTTCCGCCGTCCGCGAGCTCGAACAGGCCCGGCTTCTGGTTCATGGCGCCGGAAAAGGCGCCGCGCTCGTATCCGAAGAGCTCGGACTCGAGGAGGTCGTCGGGGAGCGCCGCGCAGTTGACCTTGAGGAAGCCTTGCGGGGCACGGCGGGACTGGCGATGGATATAGCGGGCCAGCACCTCCTTGCCCACGCCGGACGGACCGAGGATCAGCACGGGCGCGTCGGTGTCGGCGACCTGCCGCCCGATCTCCTTGATCCGCAGGACGCGCGGGCTGGCGGACACGAAGCCGCCCTCCTCCGCGTCCGGACGCGGTCGCAGCCGGGCGACCTCGGGCCGGCGCTCCTGGTTCTCCATGACGTTCTGGAGGGCGACCGCGAGCTCCTGGTCTTCGAAGCTCTTGGTGAGATAGTCGGACGCTCCGCGCCGGATCGCGTCCACCACCGTGCTGGTCTGCGCGACGGTGGAGAGGACGATGACCGGGATTCGAGGATGGCTCCGCTTGATGCAGTCCAGGGTGTCGAGCCCGCTCATCCCGGGCATGACCAGGTCGAGCAGGACCACGGCCGGGGGAGCGCTGACGGCGAGGGCGGCGACCACCTTGTCCCCGGAGGGAAGGCACTGCACGTCGTAGCCGAGAGACGTGAGGAGAGAGGAGAGATATCTCCGCACGCTTTCATCGTCGTCGACGACAAGTACGAGCGGCTTGGTCATTTCCCGCACTCTCCTTTGGCTGGCGGGCAGAGGTACATTTCTGCCGCCAACAGAGTGTTCGGGCTCACACCCTCCGGCGACAATGGCCCGACCCGGCACTCGGAGTAGCACCAAAGCGCCACCCTTCAGCCAGATGCCACGAAAAGTGGATCTGTTTCGGGTACTTTTCGGGCCTTCGACCTATTCGAGGAGGCGGTGGTGGACGGCGAAGAGCGCCAGCTCCAGCCGGTTGGAGGCGCCCATCTTGTCGAAGATGTTGGTGAGGTGGTGCTTGACGGTGTCCTCGCTCAGGGAGAGCTTGCGGGCGATCTCCCGGTTGCTGAGCCCGGACACGACGGCGGAGGTGATCTCGACCTCGCGCGCGGTGAGGCCGAAGCGCTTGCGCGCCGGCTTCTCGGGCGAGGCGGCCATCTGCTCACGCAAGGCCTGCACGAGGTCGGAGACGGCCTCGCGGCCGATCCAGTGCTGTCCGGCCATCACGCTGCGGATGCTCTTGAGCAGCAGCTCCGTCGGTGCCGACTTGAGGACGACGCCCGCCGCGCCGAGCTGAAGGGCCTTGACGATCTCGCCCTTCTCGATACCCGCGGTGAGGAGGATCGTCCGCACCGGGGTGGGCGACGTCGCGAGCTCCGCCAGCGCGTCCATCCCCGACTGCCCGGGCATGACGAGATCGAGGAGCAGGACCTGAGGCTGGAGAACCCGGCACAGCTCGACCGCCTGCTCGCCGTCCGCGGCCTCGCCGACGACCACGAACTCCGTCTCGGCTTCGAGGACGCTGCGCAGTCCCTTCCGGAAGATCGTGTGGTCATCGGCGATCACCAAACGTACCGCCGCCGGCGAGTTCATGGGTCCCAACTCGGTGTGAGAGGACGGATCGGCCGCATCCACGACTGGTCGAAGCGTCACAAGGAGGGAAAGTTGATTAATACCTCGTGTTTCCCTTCTTGGCAACGGCCTGCGCCTCGATTGCGCGCTCAGGCGCCATCCTTGCCGCGCCGGAAGCGATAGCGGGAGATGGTCGCGGCCAGGCCGGGGCGCTTCTCGAAGCCTCCGGGCAGGATCGTGCGGACGATCCGCGCGCGGAACACGAGGGCGCTGGTGGAGACCCGGAGGGGGAGCACCAGTGTGATCTCCACCCGCGCATCGAGGTCCACGAGATCCGCGGCCCGGAAGAGCACGCCGGAGCGGCTGATGTTCTCGATCCGCCCCTCGCGCCAGCGTGTCGCGCCCACCGCGCGATACCGGAGCGGCAGATTGAGGGGCAGGCGCGCGGCCCGCGTGCTGTCTTCGTTCACCGCGATCTCCGAACCCGAGCCGGGGTCGTCGCTTCCCGCCGCCCTGCACGCTTCGGTCCCGGTGGCTCACCACGCCGCTGGTCGTTGGCCAGGCGGGCGCGCCACCCGCGGGCCTACACGCAAATCGAACGTATTGCTCTCGAAGGTTGCTCGCAATGGCGCTGATCACAGTCCCCGCGCAGTGGGTCGACGGATGCCAACAATGGGCACCCGACTTCCCATCGCGGCGGCGACGCCGTGATCGCAATCACCCGATGTGTCTGTGTCTCCAGTGTTAGCGGGCGTGTCGCGAGCGCGGAATGTCGCTTGCTACGTTCTCGCGTGGATCGCCATGACGCGGGTTTGTCCAGTCAGCGCTGTTCGGCCACGCCTCTATCGCTCGAGGACGTCCGGGCGTCGGTTGCCGTTCCGGTTCAACTTTTCGGTCGGATACCCGGCCGCGGCGATCCCAGTCGGCGGCCGGTCCCACGCCAAACGTGGGCTTCCGTCGGCAACTGAACGCTCGGACGTCCTCGGGCAGTAGAAGCACCGACGTCGCGGTGTCGTAATCAATGACGTTTTGGCGGTTCGGGGCGGAGAGTGCCCGAACCGAAGGGGGCGAAGCCTTGACCTCTGCGGGAATGACGCTGGGCGGGAACGGATTCGACGCCGTGGGCATGGCCGTCCCACCGGCGAACGTGATGGAGCCGATGGGCGCGCCCTGGCACGTCCTCTGGACGCACAGCAACTGCGAGGACCTCGTCGGTGGCCAGCTCAGGGCCGCGGGTTTCCATCCGTTCGTCCCGAGGGTCGAGAGCTGGGCCCGGCGGAACGGTTCGCGGCGAGCGGTCCGGGTCCCGCTGTTCCCGGGCTACGTGTTCCTGAACGATGCCCTCGACAAGGCACGCCACGTGGAGGTGCGCAAGGCGCGCGGGGTCGTCACGGTCCTCGGCGAAGGGTGGGAACGCCCGGCCGTCGTGCCCGAGGGCGAGATCGAGGCCATCCGGAAGCTGGCGGACGCGCGCGTTCCCGCCTTCCTCCACCCGTACCTCAAGGAAGGTCGCCGCGTGCGCATCGAGTCCGGGCCGCTCGCGGGCGTGGAGGGCATCCTGCTGCGGGTCCGCCCCGACAAGGGGCTGCTCGTCCTCTCCGTCGAGCTCCTCCAGAGGAGCGTGGCCGTCGAAGTGGACTGTACGCAGGTCGTCGCGGCCTGAGGCGGTGACGGACACGTGCCCCTTCGCCGTACGCCGCGTGAAGCGGACCCTCTCCATCATCGGCGCCAGGACCCTCATGACCCTCGTGGCCACAGTTCTACCGGTAACCGGGATCGCGCAACCGCGGCTGCGTCTCTCCGCACAGGTGGAGATCGGCGAATCCTACGATGACAATCTCTTCCCGAATCCCACCTCGCCGGTTCGCGAGAGCGATTTCACCTACCGAATCGGTCCTCGCCTTGGTCTGTCGTATGCCGCGCGGACGCTCAACGTCTCCGCGCGCTACGGACGCGAGGCCGAGGCTTTCGCCTTCCGCACCGAGCTCGACTCCGCGCGGGCTCGGCAGGACGCGGCGCTCGACGTGGGATGGTCACCCGGGCGTGTCCTGAAGCTCGAGGCCGGGGCGCTGTACGAGGAGACGACCACGGCGCGCGACCTGAACCTCGTCACGGGCCTGGAGACGGGGCGGTTGCCCGCCCAGCGTTTGTCCACCCATGCGTCGGCCTCCGTGGGCCTCGGGCGCCTCACGCGGGTCCGCGGCGAGCATACGTTCACGAGCGAGCAGGTTTCTGGATTTCCGACCGTCCAGACCCACGCGGCGTCGGTGGCTCTGCAACGGCGGCTGAGCGACACCGAGAACGCGACCCTGACCGTCAGCGAGCGCCAGTTCGCCGCCGCCGGGACCGTCCTGCGCTCCCACGTGCTGCTCCTCGGCTGGACCCGGCAGGTGACGCCGCGCGCGCGCTTCGACATCAAGGCCGGACCACGGTTGTCGGATGACGGAACCGTGGGCCCGGAGGTGTCGTTCGGTGTGCGTGGGAACCTGCGTCACGGGGACGTCACGTTCGAATACACGCAGACCGAAGCCACCGCGGTCGGGCACCTGACGCGGCTCGACGTCCAGGGCGTGAGCGTGAAGCTGCGCCGTCAGCTCCAGCGTGAGCTGTGGATCAGTGGCGGACCGGGCATCTTCGAGAGCCGCGATCACCAGTCGGAGGCCATCGTGTACCGCGCCGGCGCGGAGCTCGAGTGGCGGCCCATCCCCGGTGTCGCCCTGACCGGGTCGTACGTCTGGAGTCGTCAGGAAGGGAACCTTGGGAGTCCAGCGTTGCTGGAGATCCCTCACAACACCTTTTCGGTCAGGCTGGCCGCGGGATCCGCCAGCAGTCAGGGAGCACGATGATCGGTGGTAGTGGAGAGCGTCGCGAGCGTTGGCTCCTCGAGGTCTGGATCCGGAGGAAGTGGCTGGCCATCGTCGTGTTCGTCACCACCCTGATCGCCGGGGCCACGGTGGCGAGATACGTCCCCAGCATCTACGAGGCCACCGCGACCGTCCTCGTGGAGGAGCCGCAGGTCGAGGCCACGGCCGCGGGCAGAATGGACCGGCGGCTTCAGCTCATCACGCAGGAGATCCAGAGCCGCTCGCGGCTGGAGAAGCTGATCTACGCCTTCGACCTCTATCCACATCTGCGCAACGAGCACCCCGCCGAAGTGGTCGCGGCGCGCATGCGCCGCGACATCCGCACGGAATTCAAGGTTCCTCCCGTCGCCGGCGGGCCGGCCTCCACGCTGGCGTTCACGATCACCTACCGCTCCCCGAAGGCGGACACGGCCGCACGCGTGGCCAATGCGCTCGCTGCCTTCTACCTCGAGGAGGAGGCAAAAATCCGCGGCCGCAAGTCGACCGAGGCCGTCCAGGTCCTGAAGGAGCAGCTCGAGGAGGTGAGTCGGACGCTGCAGGAGCAGCGACAGAAGCTGGGGACCAACGCGGACGATAGCCCGGCCGAGCTCTCGCAGCAGACCGCAGTGGAGCTGGCGGCCCTCGGCCGCGTGCACGCCGACCTCCGCTCGACGAGTGACGAACGGCTTCGCGCGCTGGAACGTCGCAACGATCTGCTGCGGCGTATGGCCGATGCGGAGTCCGGCGGGCCGGCGGCAAGTGTGGAACCGGTCACGAGGCTCGCGCGTCTCAAGGGGGAGCTGGCCGACCTCCGGCGCCGCTTCAGCGACAAATACCCCGACGTGGTGCGCCTGCAGGCCGAGATCGCCACCCTCGAGGAGCAGGGCGCAAGCGAGAAGCCCGTCCCCGCGCCGGTGGCGCCGGCCGCGCCAAGTGCCGCCACTGGCCACTTGAAGGACGGCCTCGCGGACGTGGACGCGCAGATCGCGAAGCTCAAGGCGGATGAAGACGGCCTCCGCGCGGAGATCGCCGCGTACACGCAGCGACTCGACGCCGCCCCGCGGCTGCGCCAGGTGCAGGACGGGGCCTCGCGGGACTACCACGCGACGCGCGACACGTACGACTCCCTGCGTCGCCGCTACGAGCAGGCACAGCTGGAGGACGTGGCGGAGGGTTCGGGCAGCGAGCCGCAGTTCCGGATCCTGGACGCGGCCGTCGCTCCCACGATTCCCGCCGCACCCAACCGGCTCATGTTGCTCGGATTGGCCCTGGCGGCGGCGGTGGCGCTTTCGGTGGGTGCAGTGGCGCTGAGCGAACAGCTGGACACCTCGTTCCACGATGTCGACGCCATTGCCGCCTTTTCGCCCGTGCCCATTCTGGCCAGCATCCCGCGCATCGTCACCGCGAACGATCTCCGGGCGCGGCGCAAACGCTTCTGTCTGGCCGCCCTCTCGGTGTTGGTGGGCCTGGTGCTCGTGACCCAGACCTTCCGCAGTCTCGCTCGCGTCGAGGGGGGCCTCGTCGCGACCCTGGCCCGAGGGAAATCCTGAGATGTCGGAGACCACCCTCGAGACTGCTCCCAGGGTCGCCGCGTTCGCGCCCGAGGATTCCGCACCCTCCCATAATGGGACCGGCATGACCATCGATGCCCCGGTCATCCCCGACCTGGACGAGCACCTCGTCAGCGTGCATTCTCCCTATTCATTCGAGGCCGATCAGTACCGCATTCTTCGACATTTCCTCGAGCCGCGAAGCGGGGCGGCCAGGCGGCAGGTGCTGGGGATCACGAGCCCCACCGCGGGCGACGGAAAGACCACCACGGCCGTGAACCTGGCCGTCACTCTTGGCCAGTTGCCGGGCGCGCGGGTGCTCCTGATCGACGGCGACGTCCGCCGTCCGTTCGTGGCGGCCAGGCTGGGGCTGGCCGGGGACAGGCGTCCTGGTCTCGCGGCGACGGCGCTCGATCCTCATCTCGATCTGGATACGCTGGTGAGGCGAACGTCCTTCAACCTCGACGTCGTGCCCGCCGGTGCGCCCACGACGAACGCCTACCGCGTGTTCGATTCCGAGCGCGTGGGGCAACTGCTCGAACAGGCTCGCCGCACGTACGACCACGTTGTGGTCGATACGCCGCCGGTCCTCCTCGTGCCCGACTGCCGGTTCATCTCGCAGTGGGTCGACGGCTTCCTGATCGTCGTCGCCGCTCACCGGACGCCCCGGAAGCTCGTGGCCGACGCCCTCAGCGCGGTTGGTGAGGACAAGACCCTCGGCATCGTGTTCAACGGGGACGATCGTCCCCTCTCCGGCCACTTCGGAAAATACCAGGGGTACTACGGTTATTACCAGCAGTCGGCGAACCGTCAGCGGAGCTGGTGGCGCTTCCCGTGGCGCCGGGCCGCGAAAGGGAGGCCTCAGCGGTGATGTCGAGGCTGGCACTCCTCTTCGCGTGGGCTCTCGTAGCCGCGCTGCCGCTCGTGGTCTGGCTTCGTAAGCTCGCCCAGAAGCTGGCGCGGAGGCGCCGCTGGGAACGCGTGCTGGTGCTCGGCGGCGGCTCTCTCGCGGATCAGGTCGTCGCCGAGATCGACGCGCGACCGTCCCTTCGTCAGCGCGTCATTGGCGTCGTCGACGAGTCCCCACGCCCGCCCCGAGACCGCTGCCTCGGCACCGTCCAGGATCTCCGCAAGATCGTGCAGCAGAGCGGCCCCGATCGCGTGATCGTCGCCCTGGGGTCTCGCCGTGGCCGCATGCCCCTGCGCGCGCTTCTGGAGCTGCGCGTGCGCGGGGTCCCCGTCGAGGACGGAGCCGAGGTCTACGAGCGTCTCACCGGCAAGATTGCCATCGAGGCGCTCACGCCCACCAGCGTCATCTTCTGCAAGGATTTCCGGCCCCGGCGCCGCGGCCTGGCCCTGGCGCGGGGAGCGAGCCAACCCCTCGTGGCCGGTGCGCTCGTCCTTCTGGCCCCGATATTCGCGCTCGTCGCTCTGGCCATCAAGCTCGAGTCGAGTGGTCCGGTGTTCTTCGTGCAGGAGCGCGTTGGCCGCGGAGGGAAGCGGTTCAAGCTCTTCAAGTTTCGCACCATGCGGCCGGAGCGGCGAATCCGCTCGGAGTGGGCACGCGACAACGGGGACCGGCTGACCCGAGTCGGCCGGTGGCTGCGGCGGTTCCGGCTGGACGAGCTCCCGCAGCTGATCAACATCCTCAAGGGCGAAATGAACCTCATCGGCCCCAGGCCGCATCCCGTCTCCAACCTGCCTCTCTTCGTCCTGGTGATGCGGAATGCGCCTTCGTGTGGCGAGCCGATCCCCTACTACGCCCTGCGCTGGATGGTGCGGCCGGGGATCACCGGATGGGCGCAGGTTCGCTACCAGTACGCCAACGACCTCGAGGAAGAGGTCGAGAAGATGCGGCACGATCTCTACTACATCAAGCACATGTCCCTTTGGCTCGATCTCCGCATCCTGATCGAGACCGTCAAGACGGTCCTGGGCGGGCGAGAGTCGGCGGAAGCCGTGGCGAACGGTCCGACCGTCCCCGTCGCCCCCATCGCCGCCCGTTCATAGACCGTCCGCAGGGAGATTCCAATGATGATTCCCATGGTGTTGGCCCTCTCGCTCCGGATGCTGTCCGGCGGCGGCGCTTCCGGCGCGGATGCGCGGCCGCAGATGGAGAGGCCGCCGGTCGACGCGCCCGGCTACCGCATCGGGCCGGAGGACGTGCTCCAGGTATCGGTGTGGGGCAACGAAGCGGTGAGTCGGACCGCGCCCGTCCGTCCGGACGGCCGTATCTCGCTGCCGCTGCTCAACGACGTGCAAGCGGCCGGCTTGACTCCCATGGAGCTGCGGGACGAGCTGGTCCGGCGGCTCGCCGAATACATCCCTCAGCCGGAGGTCGCGGTCAGCGTCACGGAAGTGAGGAGCTTCAAGGTATCGGTGATGGGCGCGGTGGCGAAGCCGGGACGCTACGAGCTGAAGAGCCGGGCCACGGTCATCGACGTGCTCGCCATGGCCGAAGGCTTCACCGAATTCGCCGCTCGCTCCCGCGTCGTCATCCTGCGGTCGGAGGGCAGCCGGGTGGAGCGGCTTCCGTTCGACTACGACAAGGTCGCGTCGGGAACCGCCGGCCAGACCAACTTCTACGTCCGCGCGGGCGACATCGTCCTGGTTCCCTGACCGTGGAACTCTCACGCTTCATCGCCGCCCTGTCGCCGATGTGGCCACCCCCACCGAACGAAGCCCCAAGCGAGGGGGAGCTCTTCCCCGGTGGGGCAAGTCCCCCGCGCGTCGTGGCCATTGGCGGCGGGACGGGACTACCCGTCCTCCTGCGTGGCCTGCGCTCGATGATGTTTCCTCCGGGCCAGGGCATGCCGCCGAGCTGGCGGCGCGACCTCCTCACCGCGCTCGTGACCGTGGCCGACGACGGCGGCAGCTCGGGCCGACTCCGGCGGGCCTACGGGGTCCTGGCCCCGGGCGACATCCGCAACTGTCTCGTCGCGCTGGCGGAGAACATCCAGGCGGCGGCGATGTTCGACTTCCGCTTCGAGGGGAGCGACGGCGTGGCCGGTCACAACCTCGGCAACCTGATCCTCACCGCGCTGAGCCACCTCGAGGGCCGCTTCCCGGAGGCGGTGGAGAGGGCCGGCGAGATCCTGGGTATCCGCGGCCGCGTGCTCCCCGCGACCGATTCGGATGTGCGCCTGCTGGCCGAGCTGGCGGACGGCAGCCGCGTGGAGGGCGAGTCGCGTATCGCCGCCGCCCGCCGCCGGATCCGGCGCGTGCGCCTCGTGCCGGCCGCGGCCGCCGCCCTGCCCCAGGCGCGGGCGGCCATCGCGGACGCGGACCTCGTCGTGATCGGGCCTGGCAGCCTCTATACCAGCCTCATCCCCGTCCTCCTGGTGCGCGGGATCGCGGAGGCGATCCGACGCTCCGGCGCCCGCGTCCTCCTCGTCATGAACCTGATGACGGAACCGGGCGAGACCGACGGCATGACGGCCGCCGACCACGTGCGGGCGCTGCGCCGCCACGCCCCCGGCCTGCCCGTCGACGACGTGCTCCTCGCCGCCAGCCCCATCTCCCCGCGTGTGCTCGCGGCCTATGCCGCCTGCGGAGCGGAGCCGGTGGCCGCGGACCTCCATGCGCTGCGAGCGCTCGGCTGCCGGCCAGTGCGGCAGCGGATGGTGACGGCAAGAGGCCGGGTCCGCCACGAGCCGCGGCGGCTCGCCGCGGCCGTGCTTGGCGCCGCCGAAGAGCACCGCGCTGGACGCCAGCGTGAGCAAACGAGAGAAGGACACGCCCTACCCGCTCCGAGGTAGGCAATCGATCGGTCGCTGTGGTATTCGCCGTGCGTCACGACTTCATCCCGGCTCATTGCCGGGTTCCCCTCGAACCCTTTTTTATCAGTTGAGATCACTATGAGCACGAGACAAGAAGCATCCCGTCTGAGACTGGCCAGAGCCGGTGCCCTGCTCGTCGTTCTCGGCCTCGCCTGGATGACGCCTGCTCCGGCTTTGGCCCAGCTACCGGGTAGCCTCGTCGTCAGCATGACGTCTCCAACCTCCGGCACCACCGTCGGCGGGACGATCCCGGTCAGCGCGAGCGTGACGGTCGTGGGCGGCCTCACCGTGCAAGGTGTCCAGTTCAAGCTCGACGGCGCCAACCTTGGCGCGGAGGACACTGCGGCCCCGTATTCGATCCCCTGGGACACGAAAGCCGCGACCAATGCCTCGCATACCCTGACCGCGGTCGGCCGGGATGCGCTGGGCGGCTCGTGGACCTCCGACCCGGTGACGGTGACGGTGTTCAACGACAAGACGCCGCCGACGGTCGCCCTCACCTCGCCGGCGGCGGGCGCCGCGGTCAAGGGCACGATCGCGATCGGCGCCGACGCCTCGGACAACGTCGGCGTCGTGGGCGTGCAGTTCAAGCTCGATGGGGTGAACGTGGGGGCGGAAGACACGGCCAGCCCCTACAGCGTGTCCTGGAACACCGCCGCCGCCGCGGACGGATCCCACCTGCTGACCGCGGTGGCGCGGGATGCCGCCGGCAATACCGCGACCAGTGTGGCCATCCCGGTCGTCGTGGACAACAGCCCGCCGTCGGTGGCGATCACCGAACCCGCCATGGGTGTCCTCGTGGCCGGAACCACGATCGTCGACGCGAGCGCCTCCGACAGCATCGGGGTCGCCGGCGTCCAGCTCATGGTCGACGGCGCCGCGGCGGGCATCGAAGACACGAGCGCGCCGTTCGCCTTCACCTGGGACACCACGAGCGTCGCCAGCGGGACGCACACGCTGGCCGCGGTGGCCCGCGACGCGGCCGGTAACACGAGCACCTCCGCCACCGTCACCGTGATGGTCTCTCAGACGGCGACGCGGATCGAGAACACCGAGTTGTCCATCACGTACACGGCGGGCAACGGGACGAATGGG
>WNFM01260000.1_pt1 | contig 19921 bp, 20 predicted proteins | sample 5400271 | NCBI WGS metagenome assembly WNFM01 (sample SAMN13153352, study PRJNA577476) | soil metagenome | isolation source: 60 cm saprolite on Douglas fir-dominated hillslope | place: USA:California | collected 2013-09-17
GGCATTCCCCACGCCCTCAAGGGGCGGAGATTCTTGCAAGACTCGGGTGCATCGCGCCGCGAGATCGCGAAAGTGTATCCAACCGTCATTGCGAGCCAACGGGTCGCGCGAACGCGCGCCCGATGACAGGCTCCACGAAGCAATCCAGCTTCTGTCTCTCGGCGCCAAAGCTGGATTGCTTCGCTTCGCTCGCAATGACGTAAGGCCGCCTTGGCTGTTTGAAAATTGAATACGCTGTCATCATCCGCGAAAGCGGATGATCCAATATTCCGAGACGCCAGCGATGGAATCGAGAAGGTGCGGCACTATCGCGAGCATGTCGCGGCCAACGCAAAGCGACTTTCGGCTATTTAAGCACGATCCACGCCGGCGCATGGTCGCTGGCGCCTTCCTCGGCCCGCACTTCGCGATCGACGCCGGCCTTGATCAACCGCGGCGCAACGGCCGGGCTCAGCAGCAGGTGATCGAGCCGCAATCCGGCGTCGCGCGCCCAGCGGTTTCGTTTGTAATCCCAGAACGTGTACATCGGCTTCGACGGATGAAGCGTGCGGATCGCATCGCACCAGCCTTGCGCCACCAGCGATTTGAATGCGGCGCGGCTCTTGGGCTGGATCAGCGCATCCTTGTCCCATGATTTCGTCGGATAAATATCGAGCTCGGTCGGCGCAACGTTGTAGTCGCCCGCCAGCACCACGGGAATCTCTTGCTTGATGAATTTCCTAGCGTGCGACTTGAGCCGCCTGAACCAGTCGAGCTTGTAGTCGAATTTCGGCCCGGGCTGCGGATTGCCGTTCGGCAGATAGATGCTGGTGACGATAACGCCGTTGACGGCGGCCTCGATATAGCGCGCCTCATGGTCGTCGCCATCGCCGGGAAGCTCGGTCCTGATCAACACCGGCTCGGCTTTTCGCGCCAGGATCGCGACGCCGTTCCAGGTCTTCTGTCCGCGCCACACCGCGCCGTAGCCGGCCGCGTTGATTGCTTCAATCGGGAAATCATCGTCGGTCGATTTTAATTCCTGCAGCGCGACCGCGTCAGGTTTGGCCGCCCGCAACCATCGAAGCAGATTAGGCAGTCGCCGGTTGATGTTGTTGATGTTGAAGGTTGCGATTTTCATGCCTGACAGATTGTCAGGCCGGTGTTGCCGGTGCGGGTTCAACTGCCGCAGGGCCGCCCTTGTAGACCCGCGCGTAGCGCGGGCCGAGGCTGGTCAGCACTTCGTAGCCGATGGTACCAAAATGGTGGGCGAGTTCGTCGACGGTGATGCCTTCGCCAATTAGCGTCACCATATGGCCGCGCCGGGCGGCGTTGTTGGGCAGGTCAGTGACATCGATCGCCATCAGGTCCATCGAGATGCGCCCCGCTACCGGGCAGCGCTTGCCGGCAATGATGACCTCGGCGCTACGGGTCCCGTCGATGCCGCCGGCGGCGCGGAAATATCCGTCGGCGTAACCGGCCGATACGATCGCAAGTTTAGTCGGACGCCGCGCGGTCCAGGTGCCGCCATAGCCGACGCTCTCGCCCTTCTCGACATTGCGCATCTGCACGATGCGGGCTTTCAGGTCGACGACCGGCTGCATCGGATTATCAGCTTCGGGTGTCGGATTGACGCCGTAGAGCGCAGCGCCCGGACGCACTAGGTCGAACTGGAACTGGGGCCCGAGGAAGCAGCCGGACGAGTTCGACAGCGACGCCGCCACGCCGGAAAACAGACTGGCGATCTCGCGGAAGGTTGCGAGCTGTTTGGCGTTGAGCGGATGGTTGAGGCTCTCGGCGCAGGCGAGGTGACTCATCACCAGCGTGATGCCGTGATCGCCGGCATTGATCCGGGGAATGATGCCCTGCGCTTCCGCGATCGTGAGGCCGAGCCGGTTCATGCCGGTATCGATATGGATGGCGGCGCCGCCGGACCAGCCGGAGCGCCGGCAAAACACGTCCCATTCGGCAAGCTCGTTGAGATCGCCGATCACGGGTCTGGCGTCGATCTTGGCGACGGCATCGCCGCAATTCTGGAAAAAACCGTCGAGCGCATAGATGACAGCCTGCGGCACCGCCGCGCGCACCATGCGCGCTTCATCCGGCGTTGCGACGAAAAAAATCTTGCAGCCGGCGCCCGCAAGCGCACGCGCCACCGGACCCGCGCCGCAGCCATAGGCGTCCGCCTTGATCACGCCGGCGCATTCGGCCGGCACGGCGATCTTCTCGAGCTTGCGCCAGTTCGCGACGATGGCGTCGAGATCGACGGTGAGGACGCCGGTGGCGGCCGCAAGCGCCGCCGCCTGGTTTGCCTCAGGCGAGAGGAGGCTGCCGCCGGGGATCGATTTCGGGTCGGAGACGATGTTCATGCCACGCTTTTACGCGGCGCCGGACGGTCGTTCAACCGTCCAAACCGCCTCAATAACTTCGCTCCGGCAAATGGCTGTCATGCGTCAGATCGCCGAACCGGGTCAGGCTGGCTTCGAACTGCAGTTCAACCGTGCCGGTCGGGCCGTGGCGCTGTTTGCCGATGATGACTTCGGCCTTGCCATGAACCAGCGACATGTCCAGTTGCCATTTTTCGTATTCCGGCGTGCCCGCGCGGGGCTCTTTATTGGCCAGGTAATATTCCTCGCGGAACACGAACATGACCACGTCGGCGTCCTGTTCGATCGAGCCGGACTCGCGCAGGTCGGACAATTGCGGGCGCTTGTCGTCGCGGCTTTCCACCTGACGCGACAATTGCGAGAGCGCGATGACGGGAACGTTGAGCTCTTTCGCCAGTGCCTTCAGGCTGGTGGTGATCTCGGTCACCTCCTGCACGCGGTTTTCGTTACCGCGCTTGTTCGATCCCTGCAGCAGCTGGATATAGTCGACCACCAGGAGGTCGAGGCCCTTCTGCCGCTTCAGCCGGCGCGCGCGCGCGGTGAGCTGCGAGATCGAGAGCCCGCCGGTCTCGTCGACATAGAACGGCAGCGACTGCAGCTCGATCGAATAGTCGCGGATCTTCTCGAAATCGCCCTCGGTGATGCCGCCGCGGCGGATGGTGCTGGAGGGAATTCCGGTGCGCTCGGCGATGATACGGGTCGCGAGCTGTTCGGCGGACATTTCGCAGGAGAAGAAGCCGACAATGCCGCCATTGACCGACTTCATCGTGCCGTCGGCCTGAACCTCGGCGCGATGCGCCTTGGCGACGTTGTAGGCGATGTTGGTGGCAAGCGCGGTCTTGCCCATGCCGGGACGCCCCGCCACGATGATCAGGTCGGAGGGCTGCAGGCCGCCCATCTTGATGTCGAGGTCGCGCAGGCCCGTCGCGATGCCCGACAATTTGCCGTCGCGCTGGAACGCTTTGGCCGCCATGTCGACGGCAACCGTGAGCGCCTGCGCAAAACGCTGGAAGCCGCCGTCATAGCGGCCGGATTCGGCGAGCTCATAGAGCCTGCGCTCGGCATCCTCGATCTGCGCGCGCGGCGCAAAATCCACCGGCGCTTCGTAAGCAACGTTGACCATATCCTCGCCGATGCCGATCAGATCGCGGCGCAGCGCGAGGTCGTAGATGGTCCGCCCATAGTCCTGGGCGTTGATGATGGTGGTCGCTTCCGCGGCGAGGCGGGCGAGGTACTGGCCGACCGTCATGCCGCCGATGTCGGTCTCGGCCGGGAAGAAGGTTTTGAGCGTAACGGGGGTCGCGACCTTGCCCATCCGGATCAGGCTGCCGGCGGTCTCGTAGATGTTCTGGTGGATCGGTTCGAAGAAATGTTTTTGCTCCAGAAAGTCCGACACCCGATAGAACGCGTCATTGTTGACCAGGATCGCGCCCAACAGGCTCTGTTCCGCCTCGATATTGTGCGGTGCGCTGCGAAAAGCGGGGGTTCCCGCCTCGGGAGCGAGCTTGAGGACGTTCGAATCAGATGTGGCCATGGGGAGAGATTGTTCTTTGGATTGGGGCGTTCTTTGGATTCCCGTGGGGAAGCGGGCGGCGATAAAGCGCCAGTCCCGCGGCGAGCGAAAGCGCCAACAGGCCTTATGCCCGATTCACACAATGGGTGCTGGGGAATCTCGTCAGTGTGATGGATTGGTGCTTGACGGGATTCCGCCCAGAGCCCGGCGGCGATCAATAAAGGTCCGGGAAATACCGGAGTTGCATGAACCTTTCGCCGCGCGGACATACTCATTGCCAAGGGCGAGGCGCGTCCCGGGCCCGACATCTCCACACTGAATCGGATCGGGATGGGAACGGGTTCGCGAGATCGGAATTGGTAATGGCACGGCCCTGCGGGTCGCGGCTCAGGCAAGGACAGGCGATGGGCCCGCAACTTCAGTCACGGCAATTTCGATCACGGCGATTTCGGTCTTGGCGATCGGGAAACGGCGAGAAATTGTGGCTGTCGATGCTGATCGACACCATGGAAAAGGTCGCTCGCCCGGAAATCCGCAAATCCCCCTGCGAACCATCGATCCTGATGGCTCTGCGTGCGCAGCTTGCGCGGCCAGTGTCCGCTTGCGCGCAGTACGCCTCTCGTTTCGGCCTGCGAAATTAAACTCCAGCCTGCCTGCTGCGCCGGCCTATTCGCCCGCGATCTGCAGCCGCGGCCGCTGGCCGCGCTCGATGCCGCGCAGTTTTGCCTCCTCATGCGCGATGTAATCGCGCGTCATCGGCACCACACCCTGGCGTTTTGTCAGTTGGATCTGGAAATTCATCAGGTTCTGCTTGCGGAACGACATTTCCGACGCGGCGAGGTAAAATTCCCACATCCGCGCAAAGCGCTCGTCGTAGAGCTGCACCGCCTCCTCGCGCCGCGCCATGAAACGCTCGCGCCAGGCTTTAAGCGTTTCCGCGTAATGCAGCCGCAGGATTTCGATGTCGCAGACCAGAAGCCCGGCGCGCTCGATCGCGGGCATCACTTCGGAGAGCGCGGGGATGTAGCCGCCGGGGAAGATATATTTCGCGATCCACGGATTGGTGGCATCGGGTCCCTCGGAGCGCCCGATCGAATGCAGCATCATGACGCCGTCGTCGGTGAGAAGCTCGGCGCATCGCTTAAAATACTTCTCATAGAAGTCGACGCCGACATGTTCGAACATGCCGACCGACACGATCCGATCGAACGGTCCGGAAACGTCGCGATAGTCCTCCAGGAAAAATTTTGCGGACTGCGCGAGGCTCTTGTCCGCGGCGCGCGCGTTCGACACCTGCAATTGCTCGGTCGATAGCGTGACGCCGGTGACGTTGGCGCCGGTCATTTCGGCGAGATACAGCCCAAGGCCGCCCCAGCCGGAACCGATGTCGAGCACGTGGTCGCCGCGCCTGATTAGAAGCTTGGCGGCGAGATGACGCTTCTTGGCGAGCTGGGCATCGTCAAGCGACGCATCCGGCGTCTCGAAATAGGCGCAGCTATATTGCTTGTCGGCGTCGAGGAACAGGGAATAGAGCCGCCCGTCGAGATCGTAGTGGTGCGCCGCGTTGTTCTTTGAGCGGCTGCGTGGATTGAACTGACGGGCATGCCGGACCAGATAACGCAGCCACCATTGCAGCTTGGCCCAGCGCGGCAGAATCTCGGGTTGATCGAGCAGGATCGCGAGCGCGTCCGCGATCGAGCCATTTTCAACGACGAAACTCCCCTCCATATAGACTTCGCCGAGCGCAAGCTCCGGGTTGAGCAGAACCCTGCGTTCGGCGTCGGTGGTGAGGAATCGCACGGCGACCGGCTCGCCGGTTCCATCGCCGCAGATAAATTTGGCCCCGCTCGCAGTCGTAAACGCCATCGTCCCGCGGCGAATGAACTGCGTCAGGAAATAACGCAACAAACGGTCCATCGAAACCACCAAACTGAGCGATCCCGCAGCTGCTAAGTACCGGCCGTCACACTCGACGCGCACGGGACAGATTGGATCCCATGCGTCGTAGTGAGATGATAGTAGTGCTGGCTCGGCCACGCTAGTGCGTTGGACACACAGCGGATATTCCCAAATGTCACATTCACGCGGTTACGTCATAAGTGCGCTTCCATTCGCGGGATAATCGGCTAAAAGGTGACCGCCGCTGGGGCCGGATCAATCGGCGCTGGAAGCGATTTCCGCATCTGGAGAATTGGGAATGTTGAGCCGAGCGCTCAGTTTAGCGACGGTGACGCTTCTGATCGGCTATTTCGCGGCGCCCGAGGCGTGGGCGCAGGCGCAAAATCTCGAGGCCGGCAAGAGCCCCTCCCAGATTTTCGCGGGCACCTGCACCGCCTGCCACAAGAGCCCGCGGGGTCTGTTGAAGACCGTGCCGGCCGGATCCCTGCAGAGCTTCCTGCGTCAGCACTACACCACCAGCCCCGAGATGGCCTCGCTGCTGACCTCCTTTCTGATCTCCAATGGCGCGACCGACACCCGCTATGTCGGCACCCAGCCCAAGGCCGGTGCGGATGCGAAACTCGAAGCCAGGCCCGGCGGTCCACCGGACCAACTCGACCGGTTTGGCCACAGGGTGCGTCCCGCTGCGGCAACGCAGGAGGCCGCCAGACCGGAGCCCGCACCGCACGAGGCGGCGAAGCCGGATCCCGACGGGCTTCCGCCGCAAGGCGACGGGCGTCACGGCCACAACGCCAAGCGGCTGGCGCGCCCGGGGGAGGCGCCGGACGCGACCAAACCGGCTGCCGACGGGCAGGCTCCCGTGCAAGCGGCAAGCGAGCCCGGCCCTGATGGTCGCAAATTGTCCGCCAAGCAGCGGCTGAGCAAGCGGGGCAGGCCGGGCGGCGAAGAGCTGCCCAAGACCGAATCTGCCAAGACGGAGGAGCCGTCGAAGGGCGAGGCGGCAAAGGACGACAAGCCGAACAGCGAAGCCGCCAAAGACGAGGGCGGCAAGCCCGAAGGCGCCAAACCGACGGGCGAGGGCAAGTCTGAAGCCGCCAAGTCTGAATCGGCCAAGTCTGAATCGGCCAAGTCTGATTCCGCCAAGTCCGATTCTGCCAAGTCCGATTCTGCCAAGTCTGAATCTGCCAAGATCGAGATGCCGAAGGAGACCGGCGACTCGACCCCTGTCCTGCGTGCCGATCCGGTTCCCCCCGTCACGCCGGCACCCCCCGCATCGCAGGCGCCGCCCGCGGTGTCCGCAGCCGTTTCCAGCGGTGGGGCGCCCGAATCGGCCCCCGGGCCGTCGGCGAGCCCCGCGGCGCCTACCGTTCCCGCGCCGCCCACGCCGGCGGCGGTGACGACCGCCTCAGTGCCGTCCCAGCCGCCCGCTCCACCCGCGGGACCGCCGGTGCCGCCGATCTCCCAATAGATCTACACGAGCGCGAATTTCCGATCGGGGATTCGGCTTGACCTCGGTAGAGCAGAACTCTAGAGTAGCGATCCATAGGGCATTCCGAGAGAGAAGATCATGGCCGCTCGCGCCCGCGAGGATTTGCTGGCCGCGGGATTGGCGGTGTTCGATCGCGACGGGTTTGACGGCGCAACCGTTGCGGCCATCCGCACCCGGGCGCGAGCTTCCAACGGCAGCTTCTTCCATTTCTTCGGATCGAAGAAGGAATTGGCAGGCACGCTGTTCCTGGAAGTGTTGCAGCGCTATCACGCAGCCATGCTGGCGGCGATCGACCCTTCCATCAATGCGCAAGAGGGTATCGGTCGTCTGATCCGCGCGCATCTCGACTGGGTCGTGAACAACCGGCGCGAAGCCCGCTTTCTGTTCGAGATTTCCCGCAGCGAATGGACCGAGGCGGTACGTGACGCGCAGCGCGCACAGAACGCCCGGCTCGCCGACGGCATCGAGCGCTGGCGCACGCCGCTGATCGCGCGCGCCGAACTATTGCCGATGACGCCGATGCTTTTTTTCAGCCAGATCATCGGACCCGCGCAGATTTTTTGCCGCGCCTGGCTATCCGGTCGCGACCGCGCCGACCCGAGGCAGCAGGCCGACATTCTCATCGCTTGCGCCATCCGTGCGCTGGTCGCTCCCGAAACCAGTCAGAAAGTCGAAGGCCAGTCATGACAGCGGATATCGATCCGGACTTCGCGCCAATCGCAAAACGAATCCGCGAAAGCCTCAGTCAACAGGGTTTCATGATCCTTGTCGGTGCCGAAATCTCCGAACTGACGCGCGGGACCTGCACGCTTGCCGTCGACCGGCGGCCCGAATTGTTGCAGCAGCATGGCTTTTTCCACGGCGGTGTCACCGCCTTCCTGGTCGACAACGCGACCACGATCGCCGCCGCGACCTCGCGCGGCCAGCCGGCGCTGACGGCGGAATACAAATTGAATTTGTTATCGCCGGCGACCGGTGAGCGCCTGATCTGCCGGGCGCGCGTGATAAAACCCGGACGCCAGGTGGCGGTCGTGGCCGCGGATGTCTTTTGCGTCACCGGTGGAATTGAGAAGCACACCGCGACGGCTTTGGCGTCGATCGCGATGCTCGACGAAAAGGCGCCGGCAAAAATGACAAGCCCGGCCTGAGGGGCCGGGCTTGGAAGACCGCAACTCGATTTAGAGAGACTGCGTTACTTTTCGGAAGTCGCTTCTTCCTGCGGCTCGGCGTCGTCGCGACGGGCTTCGGGATCGAAGAATTCGCCGGCGGCGGCGAGCGCTTCGGCGGCCGCGTCCTGATCTTCCTGACGGGTAGAGATGTCCTCACCGCGGTTGATGCGTTCGGCCTCATCCGCGCTGCGCGCGACCGTCACGGTGACGCTGACTTCGACCTCGGGATGCACGGCGACGGCGATGTTGTGCTTGCCGATGGTCTTGATCGGTGCGTCCAGCATGACCTGGCTGCGGCCGATGGTGACGCCGTCGCTCTCGAAGGAAGCGATGATGTCGCGAACCGTGACCGATCCGAACAACTGGCCGCTCTCGGAGGCCTGACGCAGCACGATGACGTTGCGGCCGTCGATTTTTTCCGCGACCTTGGTGGCCTCGCCCCTGGCTTTGAGGTTGCGGGCTTCGAGCTCGGCCTTCATGCCGTCGAATTTCGCGCGATTGTCCGCAGTGGCGCGCAGTGCCTTGCCGCGCTTCAAGAGGAAATTGCGGGCAAATCCGTCCTTGACGCGGACGACCTCGCCCATCTGGCCAAGCTTGGCGACACGTTCCAGCAAAATGACTTCCATATCAGGTCTCCTGTGAGGTGATGATTGTTGGGATCGAGTTGGTTTGAAATGTCGGTGTCAGGACGCGGGGAGGGGTGGCGGCCTCCGTTGCCGGAAGCGCTGGCGAATCCCGAAAATGGCGTCGGCAAGTCCGAGAACCACCATCGCAATAACGGGCCAAACGAACACCACCATGATGGTGTAGGTGCAGCCGAGCCAGAACGCGCGGCTTTTCAACGCCAGCGTCAACGTATGCAGCACGGCGAAGCCGGTGAACGCGTAAGCCATCATCAAGGCGACCGTGACGAGTTGCGCGATGATCGCGAGCAGTCCGCCGGTAAAGCAGAACGCGATCGCAACACATAGCGCCGCCAGCGTCATCGGCGGCAGCGCCACGCTTCTGAGGTCGGGCCAGGGGCGGTGCAACCGCCCCGATGTCGCCGTGATCTTTGCGGCAAGCCAGAGATTGAGCGTCAGTGTCGTCATGGCGAACATGGCGGCTGCCGCCGGCGCCATTGTCACGAACGCATTGATCAATTGTTCGGTCTCGGGGGTCGGCGCGACGTCGCGCAGGTCGAGAATGCGCTGCAGGAATCGCCGCAAGGCGTCGGTGATGGTGGCGGCGTCGGTGCCGACCGTGAGCAGGGCGGCCATCGTCGTCATCGCGACGAAGCCGGCGATCCAGAGCAGGATGCGGCCGACCGGATACCATTCGAGGTCAGGCGCGGCGGGTGAGGCGCAATCACCCAACGAGGCATCCTTGTTCGCGGGCCGCGCCAGCAAAGCGAGGTGCCCTAGCCACCACGCCGGCAGCGCAACCGTGATGGCAAAGGCGATACAATAGGGAAGGCCAAAGATCGCCCCGATCCCGGCGGCCGCTGCGGTGCCGCCAAAGGTGGCGCAGAGCGGTCCCCATCCAAGCGCCGCCACCATCAGCGGCAGCGGCGCCAGATAAAACAGCAATAGCGAGACCAGCGCGCCCGAAATGATCGAGGCGAACATCAACGCCGACGCGCAGCCGGCAGCAATGGCAATGAAAACGATCACGATCATCAGCTGTCCCGCTCCTTTCGAGCGGTTAGAGGTTTTCTTGAGAACCCCAACCATCGGCAACCGGACGACCCGGAAGCCTTATGAAGATTTCTGATCGGCGGCACGCATGCCGCCGATCAAGGATTTTTACCTGATAACGTAAGGCAACAGACCAAGGAAACGCGAGCGCTTGATGGCGCGCGCGAGTTCACGCTGCTTCTTGGCGGAAACGGCGGTGATGCGGCTCGGCACGATCTTGCCGCGCTCGGAGACGTAACGCATCAACAGCTTGGAATCCTTGTAGTCGATCTTCGGCGCATTCGGACCCGTGAACGGGCAGGTCTTGCGGCGGCGGAAAAACGGACGGCGTCTCCTCTGTCGCTGCGTCGTCATCGCGCGGACGGCGCGGCCCGCGGTCGCCACGGTCGCCGCGGTAGCCGCCGCCGTCGCGATCGCCGCGGAATCCGCCGTCGCGGTCGCCACGGAAGCCGCCGCCACGGTCGTCGCGATCGCGGTCGCGATCGGCTTTGCGCATCATCGCCGAGGGGCCTTCCTCATGCTCTTCGACACGAACGGTGAGATAACGGATGACGTCTTCGCTGATCCGCTCCTGCCGCTCGATCTCGGTGACCGCGGCCGACGGGGCATCGATGTTCAACAGCACGAAATGGGCTTTGCGGTTTTTGTTCATCCGATAGGTCAGCGAACGTACGCCCCAGTTTTCCATCTTCACGACCTTGCCGCCGAGTTGCTCGACGACGCCGGTCATCTGGGTGGTCAATTCCTCGACCTGCTGGGTGCTCGCATCCTGGCGCGCGAGAAAAACATGCTCATAAAGAGGCATGGGTGTCCTTTCCTAGTGTTGGCGTAGTTCCCGGCGGCAAGCCCTTCGAGGCCTTCGGAAAGGACTCGGAAATAAGCTCAGAAGGCGAAAGCACGGGACGACGGACCGACTGGCCCTGCCACATCAACGTCGCCAAAAAGGTGAGATTGCTGAGACCGTCCGTTCAGCTCCCGGCCGGGATCCACGGATGGCGCGGTTTATACGGATTTTGAGCGCGATGGCAAGGGAAAGCGACCCGATTGGCGCTGCGCCGGTGGCCGGGAACCGGCTTCGGCTTGACATCACCGGCTCCCGCGGTGTCTTTCGGCGCAACTTTAGCGGTTTCCGGCGGCATCCAGGGGTATTGATGACGGCAGCATTTACTTTTCCGGGGCAGGGGTCCCAGGCGGTCGGCATGGGCAAGGCCCTGGCAGAGGCTTTCCCAGTCGCCCGTGCCGTGTTCGACGAGGTCGATGCGGCGCTCAGTGAAAAGCTGACGACCATCATCTGGGAAGGGCCGCCCGAGACCCTGCAGCTCACCGAAAATGCCCAGCCGGCCTTGATGGCGGTCTCGCTCGCGGCCCTGCGGGTGCTGGAAATCGAGGCCGGCTTCTCGGTTGGGCGCGACGCCGCCTTCGTTGCGGGCCACTCGCTCGGCGAATATTCCGCGCTCGCTGCCGCCGGCAGCCTCAGCATCTCCGACACTGCGCGCCTGTTGCGCACCCGCGGCCTTGCCATGCAGAAGGCGGTGCCGGTCGGCGTCGGCGCCATGGCCGCGCTGCTGGGTCTCGACTATGAGGCTGCGGTTGCGGTTGCGAACGAGGCCGCGCAGGGTCAGGTCTGCCAGGCTGCCAATGACAATGGCGGCGGACAGGTCGTGGTCTCCGGCGACAAGGCCGCCGTCGAGCGCGCACTCGAGATCGCCAAGACAAAGGGCGCTAAGCGCGCCATACTGCTGCCGGTATCGGCGCCGTTCCACTGTGCCCTGATGCGGCCCGCCGCCGAAATGATGGCGAAAGCGCTTGCCGATGTCACCATCAACCGGCCGGCTTCGCCCTTGGTGTCGAATGTCCTGGCCGCGCCGATCAGCGATCCGGACGAGATCCGCCGCCGGCTGATCGAGCAGGTCACGGGAACCGTGCGCTGGCGCGAATCAGTGGCCTATATGGCGAGCCACGGGGTCACACGATTTTTCGAGATCGGCGCCGGCAAGGTGCTGAGCGGACTGGTCAAGCGCATCGCCGACGGCGCGGTTGGGATTTCGGTCGGCGGCCCCAACGATATGGCTGCCGCGAAAGACGCGCTCGCCGCCGCGCAGACGGCCTGAGCGAGGGAAGACATGATGTTCGATCTGACAGGCAGGACGGCGCTCGTCACCGGCGCGACCGGCGGCATCGGCGGCGCGATCGCGCAAGCGCTGCACGCGCAGGGCGCTACCGTCGCGATTTCCGGGACGCGGCGCGAGGTGCTGGATGCGCTCGCCGGCAAGCTCGCCGAGAGGGTCCATGTACTGCCCTGCAATCTCTCCGATACTGCGGAGGTCGAGGCGCTGGTGCCGTCGGCGGAAAAAGCGATGGGCCAGGTCGATATTCTCGTCGCCAACGCCGGCATCACCCGGGACAATCTGTTCGTGCAATTGCGCGACGAGGACTGGGACGAGGTCATCAAGGTCAATTTGACGGCGACCTTCCGCCTGGCGCGGGCTGCGACCAAATTGATGATGCGCAAGCGGTTCGGCCGCATCATCGCGATCACGTCGGTGGTCGGCGTCACCGGCAATCCGGGCCAGGGCAATTACACCGCATCGAAGGCTGGTCTGATCGGCATGATCAAGACGCTGGGCGCGGAATATGCCAAGCGCAACGTGACCGCCAACTGCATCGCCCCCGGATTTATCGCAACGCCGATGACGGATGCGCTCAACGACAAACAACGCGAAACGATCCTTGCGAAGGTTCCTGCAGCGCGGTTGGGGACAGCGGAAGAAATTGCTGCGGCGGCGGTCTATCTCAGCTCGAATGAAGCGGCTTATGTGACCGGGCAGACGATTCACGTCAACGGTGGAATGGCCATGATTTGAGCCGGTTACTGGTCCCTTTAGCAGGGCGGATGGCGGTTTCCGACGGCCGATCGAGGCTTATAGTCAAGGCTTGGGAAGTATGATAACCGAACCACCAACGGATGGGCAAAGAACGCCATTGCAGGAAATTGAAACCCTGTATATTGGGCGGGTGCGGAGCCTGCCATCGTTCGCCGGGCCTTTGTCGGCTATGAGTTGGCAGAATCAAGACTTGATCAAGACTTGGCCAAATCAAGACTATGCGCGATTGCGAAGGAAGTTTAACGACCAGGATGGCTCGTATCGTCTTGGTGACGGCTCTTTGGGGACGGGTCTAATGGGAACAAGCACGAGGTTGAACGATGAGTGAGATTGGCGAGCGGGTTAAGAAGATCGTGGTCGAACACCTTGGTGTTGAACGATGACCTCGGCGCCGACAGCCTCGATACGGTCGAGCTCGTGATGGCGTTTGAAGAAGAATTTGGTTGCGAAATTCCGGACGACGCCGCGGAGACGATTTTGACCGTCGGCGACGCCACAAAATTTCTCGAAAAGAACGCTAAAAGCTGACGCCCCCGCGCGGTGCTGACAAAGCCGGGAGGGCCGTGGTCGTGCGGTCCACCGGTTTCTTGTTGTGGGCCGCGGCCGGTGGGCTGGAGTGGTGGATATGAGGCGGGTTGTCGTCACAGGCCTCGGCATGGTGTCGCCACTTGGCTGTGGCGTCGAGCCGACCTGGAAGCGCATCCTCAATAGCGAGAGCGGTGCAAGGAAGATCGAGAGCTTCGATGTCTCCGACCTCACCAGCCGGATCGCCTGCCTGATTCCGCGCGGCGACGGCTCTGACGGCACATTCAATCCCGACCAATGGATGGAGCCGAAGGATCAGCGCAAGGTCGATGATTTCATCATTTTCGCCATGTGCGCGGCGCATCAGGCGCTCGATGATGCCAACTGGCACCCCGCCACCGAAGAGGATCGTTGCGCCACCGGCACCATGATCGGCTCCGGGATCGGCGGCCTTTCCGGCATTGCCGACACGGCACTGCTGCTGAAAGAACGCGGCCCGCGCAAGGTGTCTCCGTTCTTCATTCCCGGGCGCCTGATCAACCTTGCTTCGGGTTATGTGTCGATCGCGCACGGCCTCAAGGGTCCCAACCATGCGGTGGTGACGGCGTGCTCGACCGGCGCGCACGCGATCGGCGACGCCAGTCGTCTGATCACCCTTGGCGACGCCGATGTCATGGTGGCGGGCGGAACGGAATCGCCGATTTGCCGATTGGCGATGGCCGGATTTTGCGCGTCGCGCGCGCTGTCGACCGCCTTCAACGAGACGCCGGAAAAAGCCTCGCGTCCCTACGACCGGGATCGCGACGGCTTTGTGATGGGGGAAGGGGCCGGCATCGTTGTGCTTGAGGAATATGAGCACGCCAAAAAGCGCGGCGCGAAAATCTATGCGGAAGTGATCGGCTATGGTCTGTCCGGTGACGCCTATCATATCACCTCGCCGGCGCCGGACGGCGATGGCGCATTCCGCAGCATGAGCGCCGCGATGAAGCGCGCAGGGATCACCACTTCCGATATCGACTACATCAATGCGCACGGAACATCGACGCAGGTCGGCGACGAAATCGAGCTCGGCGCGGTCGAGCGGCTATTGGGCAATGCCGCCTCCCGGGTGTCGATGTCGTCGACCAAATCCTCAACCGGACATCTGCTCGGCGCCGCCGGCGCGGTCGAGGCGATTTTCTCTATCCTGGCGATTCGCGACAACATCGCTCCGCCGACCATCAATCTCGAGCATCCTTCGGTGGAAACGGCGATCGATCTCGTGCCGCGAACGCCGCGCAAACGTGAGATCAACGTCGTGCTGTCAAATTCCTTCGGTTTCGGAGGCACCAACGCATCCGTGATCATGCAGCGCGTGGCCAACTGACGGCCCAATCAAGAAGACTCCACCGTTTCGCCGTATTCGGTGATAAATCCTAGATTTGGGCGTAGACTAAAGGCTTGCCGCGGGAAGCGCGTGAGGCCACGATTGAACCGACAGGATTTTAGGTCGCATCGATGAGTGAGAGGCCGCCCATTTCGCCACGCAGCCCGCGCGCTGCGCTGGAGCCCGAGCAGGTCCCGCCGCCGCCAAAGCGGTCGGAACGCGCCCGCAACCCGTTCGTCGTCATCGGCAACGCCATCATCACCATCGTGCTGGTGTTGATGATCGGCACCGGTGCTGCCTACATCTACGGCAGACAGAAGATCGAAGCCCCGGGGCCGCTGCAGGAAGACAAGGTCGTCAACATTCCGGCGCGGGCGGGAATGACGGACATTGCCGACGCCCTGCAGCGTGAAGGCGTGATCGACAACAATCGCTGGGCGTTCATCGGCGCCGTGTTTGCACTGAAGGCGCGCTCCGAACTCAAGCCCGGCGAATATTTGTTTCAGAAGAATGCCAGTCTGCGCGATGTCATCGGCACCATCGTCGATGGCAAGGTGGTGCAGCACGCGGTGACGATTCCCGAAGGCCTGACCTCCGAGCAGATCGTCGGCCGGCTTTCCGACAATGATATTTTTGCCGGCGCGGCGAAGGAAATCCCGCGCGAGGGCACGTTATTACCGGAAACCTACAAGTTCCCGCGCGGCACCACCCGCGACCAGGTGATTGCGCGCATGCAGCAGGCGCAGAAGCGGGTGCTTGCGGAAATCTGGGAACGCCGCAGTCCGGACCTTCCGATCAAGACGGCGGAGCAGCTCGTGACGCTGGCCTCGATCGTCGAGAAGGAGACCGGCAAGGCGGACGAGCGCAGCCGTGTCGCCGCGGTGTTCGTCAACCGGCTGCGGCAAAAGATCAAGCTGCAATCGGATCCGACCATTATCTATGGGCTGGTCGGCGGCAAGGGAACGCTGGGGCGGCCGATCAAGCGCTCCGAGATCCAGCAGCCGTCGCCCTACAACACTTACGTGGTTGATGGTCTTCCGCCCGGCCCGATCGCCAATCCCGGACGCGCCTCGCTGGAAGCCGCCGCCAACCCGGCGCGCACCCGCGATCTGTTCTTCGTCGCCGACGGTACCGGCGGCCACGCCTTTAGCGACACCTACGACCAGCATCAAAAGAACGTCGCAAAACTGCGCGCGATGGAAAAGCAGATTCAGAACGACACGGTTGAACCGGCGGACGATCCGCCGCCGCCCGCGGCCAGCGCGCCGGCCGACAGCAACCCGACCGCCGCAACCGCAAAACCCGACGCCTCCGGTGGTCCAACAATAGCGCGAGCAGGCTTTTGGCGGGTGGGAAGCCAATTCCACTTTGTCTGAAACACTAGTTAGCAATTTACGGTTATTCTGTTCGCGAAACCGTTATCCACTTTTGCGGAATACGCGGTAATGTCGCGCGCGTTTTGCTTGCGAATCTCATATCCTTGAAGTGGCGGAGAAATTCACGCGATGGCGTTATCGAGCATGACTGGTTTTGCCCGAAGCCATGGCGCCAGCGGACCCTACGCGTTCGAGTGGGAACTGAAGTCGGTCAACGCCAAAGGTTTTGATCTGCGCATGCGGTTGCCGCCGGGATGGGACGACCTCGAGGCGTTCGCCAAGAAGCGCGCCGGCGAAATGCTGTCGCGGGGCACGGTATACGCCAATTTGAATGTGAAGCGCGCTGGCGCCGCCTCGACGATCCGCATCAACGAAGAGGTGCTGGCCTCGATCGTCAGGGTTGCCGGGGTGCTCGCCGGCAAGATCGATGCGGTGGCGCCGAGCATCGACGGCCTATTGGGGATCAAGGGCGTGATCGAGGTGGTCGAGCCGGAGAGCAATGAGGAGGAAGACATGGCCGCCAAGGCCGCCGCCGCCGCAGCGTTCGAGGAGGCTCTGAAGAACCTCGTCGAGATGCGACGGCGCGAGGGCGTGACGCTTGGGCAAATCCTCATCCAGCGCATGGATGAGATCGAGCAGCTGGCAAAGAAGGCGGAAGCGGCTCCCGGCCGCAAGCCCGACGCGATCAAAGCGCGGCTTGCCGAGCAGGTCGCAGCCCTGCTGGAGACTTCCGACCGCTTCGACCCCGATCGGCTCAATCAGGAAGCGCTTCTGATCGCGGCCAAGGCCGACATCCGCGAAGAGCTCGATCGCATCGCCTCCCATATCTCGCAGGCCCGCGAGATGATCGGCAAGGGCGGACCGATCGGGCGGCGGCTCGATTTCCTGGCGCAGGAATTTAATCGCGAGGTCAATACCTGCTGCTCCAAGTCGAACGATCTCGAATTGACCAATACCGGCCTTGAGATGAAGAACGTGGTCGAGCAATTCCGCGAGCAGGTTCAGAATCTGGAGTAATGCATGGCGGCTGGAAGCCACGGCTTCGGCGGGGTTGAGCGGCGCGGACTGATGTTCGTGCTGTCATCGCCCTCGGGCGCGGGAAAGACCACGCTGTCGCGCATGCTGGTCGCGGAGACGCCGGCGCTGCAGATGTCGGTGTCGGCGACGACGCGGCCAAAACGGCCCGGCGAGATCGAGGGCAGAGACTATTATTTTGTCGATCAGGCCCGGTTTGACGCGATGGTCGCCAATGGCGAACTGCTCGAATGGGCCAACGTGTTCGACAACCGCTACGGCACGCCGCGCGCGCCGGTCGAGGCTGCGCTGTCAAAGGGACTTGACGTACTGTTCGACATCGACTGGCAGGGCACCCAGCAATTGCGCAGCCGCTCGCCCAACGATGTCGTCAGCGTCTTCATCCTGCCGCCCTCGGTGACGGCGCTCGAGCAGCGACTGCACACCCGTGCGCAGGATTCGGATGATGTGATCCGCGGCCGCATGAAGAAGGCGGGCGACGAAATGAGCCATTTCGATGCCTACGATTATATTATCGTCAACGACAATATCGGGATCGCCTTCGAGGCGGTCAAATCGATCCTTCGCGCCGAGCAGCTCAAGCGCGAACGTCAGGTCGGCCTCTCAGGCTTCGTGCGCGAGCTGCAGCGGCAGCTCGAAAAATAGTCCGTTCGTCAAGTTGGCGTTCGCCGCGACAGCTGCGCAAAAAATTCCGCAATCCTGTCGTCCCCGTCACCGGCCTCATAGGGGGCGCGGGAAACATCAGGGCGGCGTCCGCGTGCCTCCGCTCGCGGGTAAGGCGAACGCGTCCTGGCGTCGGTATTTGCGTTTTCCCAGATCGCGTCTCGATGCGCGCGGGCGGTGGCCGCAGTCGGACGCCGTGGGCTGCCGAATTTGAAGATGACCCTTACCATGATGCCCGCGAGCGCCAGCGCTCCCATCAGCGCGGCCAACTGCATCGGCACCGAATAGGTCGAAGCTTGCGATGAAAGGTCGGCCGCAGCGATTGGGCCCGCAGTGGGGATAGGCGGCTGAGTGCGCGCGGTTGAACTGGCGCTGGTGCCGGGATCGCGTTTGTCCGGCGTTGGGCTGGGCGGCGGACCAGGGTCTGACGGATCGGGCCAGCGCGAAGCGACGAGCGATGATGGTGTCAGTGCACCCGCCATAGCCCCGGCGTCCCCTGCATTCGCCGGCGCGGGCGTATCGTCGCGGTTCGGTTGCTCGATCGTCGGCTGCGCCGGCAGTTCGGCGTGGGCGTTTGCGATCGAAGGCTGCATCTCGGCCTCCGCTTCCTGCGCGACCGGCGTCGCAGGTTGAACCGGCTTCGGCCGGGCAACATGCACAACCTTTCCGCCCTCCTCGCCGAGATACCAGCAGTGACGCTTGGTGGCATGATCGATGCGGTAGTACCAGTGGGCGCCGTGCGGCGTTTGTGCCTTCGGTCCGGAAAGGCACTCCTCAGCCGCGGGCGCGGCGCCGGACGACGTGGTTGCGAGCAGGGTGCCCGCGAGGCAGCTCACGAAGATGGCTGAAGCGAATTTCGCGGTTCGGTTTGACATGCTCCACTCCGGTGACAATACGCGCCCCCTTAACGCGCCAAATCTCGGCGACAAGTTGGGTCGCAATACGCCGCAATTCCGGGCAGCATGAGGCTTAATTCGGGCTCGCCTTTGCGTCGGCGAGGCCGGATACCACTGAAAATTAACAGCCGGCGCTACTGCTTCGACGCGGTCCAGCGCCCGACGCATCCGTCGGATCGCTTGAACGTTCCGGCGCCGCTGCGGCCGGAAACATGGCCGGAACTGATGACGGTGATGCCGTCGTAATTGCCGACGGAGTTGGTGGCCCCGCTCGGGCTGACACTGCCACTGAGGCCTTCGCCGATGATCTTGCTGCTGCTCACGACGACTGCCGTCGTGCTGCTGCCGGAACAGGTCGTGCCGACTGAAACGACGATCCACGCGCCGTCGAAATTGCCGCCTCCGCCACCACCGCCGGCGCCACCACCGCTTCGTCGTGAGGTGGATCGTCGCGGCTCGTCGGCTTCGGGCTTGCTTCGCCGTGCTGGCCGATCGGGTTCAACCGATCGCGAACCGGACAGCGATTTTTCGTCATTGCCGATGCTGCCGCCGGCGCTGCCGGATTGCGCGAGCACTGGGCCCGGGCCGATCAATACGGCGAACGAAACGCAGACCAGGCCTATTCTAATTCGACGTCGAAAGGTGTTCTGCATAATAACTTGGCTTCCAATGACTGGGGTTTAAATTTAGCGGCCAGATCCATCGGCACAAACCGCGCCGATGATGCGGCAAGATTTGCCAGTTCTCCCGCACTCGTCAAGCGCCGCATCCTTGGCCTTCTGCACGGTGTCGCTCTGAACCAGCGACCATGACTTGCCTGAAATCGCGAAGGCGCCGCAGCGGCCGCCGTAGAAGCTCAGTTCGATCGGGCATTTGCTCGCTCCGCACTTGGAGCGCGCGTCCGCAACCGCCGCCCGGCGCGATGCGTGCTTCCAGGAAATCCCCCATTTGTCGCTGTCGGGACCATAGACGATCGATCCCCATGGCTTCAGATCGTCCATGTTTCGCAGCCGCATGAGCACCCCTTCGGTTGCCTCGCCGGTCGCCGGCATGCTGCTCTTTTCCT
>WNFM01313451.1_pt1 | contig 19921 bp, 19 predicted proteins | sample 5400271 | NCBI WGS metagenome assembly WNFM01 (sample SAMN13153352, study PRJNA577476) | soil metagenome | isolation source: 60 cm saprolite on Douglas fir-dominated hillslope | place: USA:California | collected 2013-09-17
CCACGCGCTGCTCGAGGAGCAGGTGCAGTTCGCCGAGCTCGGCCTGGTGGTGATCGACGAGCAGCACCGGTTCGGCGTGGAGCAGCGCGACGCGCTGCGGGACAAGGCGGGAGATGGCCGGCCGCACCTGCTGGTCATGACCGCCACCCCGATTCCGCGCACGGTGGCGATGACGGTCTTCGGCGACCTCGAGATCTCCACCCTGACCGAGCTGCCCGCCGGGCGCGCGCCGATCTTCACGCACGTCGTGCCCGCGGCGGAGAAGCCGCACTACCTGGAGCGGGTCTGGGAGCGGCTGCGGGAGGAGGCGGCGCAGGGCCGCCAGTCCTACGTCGTGTGCGCCCGGATCGGCGGGGACGGGCCGGAGGGCCCGGGCGACGACAGCGCTGTCCGGGAGGGCGGAGCCGCCAGCGGCGCTCGGGAGGAGCGCGGCCGGGGGGACGGCGGCCAGGAGGATGGCGGGCCGGACGATGGCGGGCCGGACGATGGCGGGCCGGACGATGGCGGGCCGGACGATGGCGGGCCGGACGCCGAGGGCACCCGGCCGCCGCTCGCGGTCCTGGACCTCGCGGCCGAGCTGGAGCGGGGCCCGCTGGCCGGGCTCCGCCTCACCGTCCTGCACGGCAGGCTGCCGCCCGACGAGAAGGACCGGGCCATGCTCGCGTTCGCGGAGGGCTCGGTGGACGTGCTGGTGACGACCACCGTGGTCGAGGTCGGCGTGGACGTGCCGAACGCCACCGCGATGGTGATCATGGATGCGGACCGGTTCGGCGTTTCCCAGCTGCACCAGCTGCGCGGCCGGGTCGGCCGGGGCAGCCACGAGGGACTGTGCCTGCTGGTCACCGAGGCCGAGGCGGGCGGCAAGTCGCGGCAGCGGCTCGACGCGGTGGCCGGCACGCTGGACGGGTTCAAGCTGTCCCGGCTTGATCTCGAGCAGCGCCGGGAAGGTGACGTGCTCGGCGCGGCCCAGGCGGGCCGCAGGTCGAGCCTGAAGCTGCTGACCCTGCTGAAGGACGAGGAACTGATCGGCCGGGCACGCCGTGAGGCCACCGAGCTCGTCTCCGCCGATCCGGCCCTGGCCGGGCAGCCCGCGCTAGCCTCGGCCGTTCGCGTTCTGCTTGCTCAAGAGCGGGCGGAGTTTCTTGAGAAAGCCTGAGCCGCCGGGATGACGCGCATCGTCGCAGGCGCGGCGCGGGGCAGGCGGCTTTCGGTGCCCGCGGGCCGGGACACCCGCCCGACGTCCGACCGCGCCCGCGAGGGCCTGTTCGCGAGCGTGCTGGCGATCCGCGGCTCGCTGGACGGGGCGCGGGTGCTCGACCTGTACGCCGGGTCCGGCGCGGTGGGCCTGGAGGCGCTGTCGCGGGGCGCGTCCGACGTGCTCCTCGTCGAGTCGGACGCCCGCGCGGCCCGCGTGATCCGCGGCAACATCGACGCGGTGCGGCTGCCGGGCGCGCGCCTGCTCGCCGACCGGGTCGAGCGGGTGCTCGCCCGCGGGCCGGGCGAGCACCCGCCGCGCGATGTCGTCTTCGCCGACCCGCCTTACGCGGCGCCGGCCGAGGAGGTGCAGGGGATGCTCGCCGCGCTGGGCGGCTGCAGCTCGCACCACGGGAGCTGGCTCGCGCCGGGCGCCCTGGTGGTCGTGGAGCGAGGAACGCGTTCGGGCCCGTTCGCCTGGCCTGCCGGCTATACGCCCGAGCGTTCCCGCGGTTACGGTGAGGCGACGCTCTGGTACGGTCTCGCCGCAGGCGCCCGGCCTGCGGAAGCGTCATCGACAGGAGGGTGAATTCGCGTGCGTCGTGTGGTCGTTCCTGGATCGTTCGACCCGGTCACGAACGGGCATCTCGATATTGTCGGCCGCGCCGCGCGGCTGGCCGACGAGGTCATCGTGGCCGTTCTCCGCAACCCCAACAAGATTGCGCTGTTCACCGTCGACGAGCGGGTGGAGATGCTGCGCGAGGTCACCAAGGAGCAGGCCAACGTACGGGTGGCCAAGTTCGACGGCCTGATCGTCGACTTCTGCAAGGCGAACGACGTCTCGGCGATCGTGAAGGGCCTGCGCGCAGTCAGCGATTTCGACTACGAGCTGCAGATGGCCCAGATGAACTACAACCAGGCCGGGGTGGAGACGCTGTTCATCTCCACCAACCCGCTCTATGCGTTCCTGTCATCGAGCCTGGTCAAGGAGTTCGCGAAGTACGGCGGAGATGTTACGAGCCTGGTCCCGGGACCCGTGCTCGACCGGCTTGCCGTCCGTTCCGCCGAATCGTAAGGGGGTACGGCGGGCGGCGCGGCCCAGCCGCGGCGCCCGCTGGCCGCCGGAGGGGTCGGCCGGCTGGCCGACTTGGGGTTCCCGCAGGCTGCCAGGTATGCTAACCGCCCGATGCCCTGCTAGTACTTCTGCCTGTTATGCCACACGCAAACTCCAAGCCTTTCCGGCGGCTGAACCCGCATATGCCGCTTGTGTTCGATACCCGGACGACACGGCCGGGTTCCGTGCGCTCGGAAACCCGCACGGCACCAGCCCCGGCTAGTCTGGGCGTCGAGCTTGTCAACGTTCCGGAAGGGGCCGAGCTCGAGCTGGACGTCCAGCTCGAGGGGGTCGCCGAGGGCGTGCTGGTGACCGCTACCGTGCGGGCGCCCCTGGTCGGTGAGTGCGCGCGGTGCCTGGACCTGTTCGCTTCCGCGACCGAGGTCCGGTTCACCGAGCTGTTCGCCTACGAGGCGAGCGACGACGACGACGGGTATGTTCTGGACGGGGACCTGCTCGATCTCGAGCCGGCCCTGCGCGACGCGCTCGTGCCCGAGCTACCGCTCGCGCCGTTGTGCGCCGACGATTGCCCGGGGCTGTGCTCCGAGTGCGGCGTCCGGCTTGCGGACGCGGGAGCAGGGCATGGCCACGCGGAGGCAAGCACAGATCTAACCCCGGACGGGACGCCCGTACCGGATACGACGACGAGGAAGGAGCGCTGACGTGGCGGTCCCCAAGCGAAGAATGTCGCGCAGCAATACCAGGTCACGCAGGTCGCAGTGGAAGACCACCGTGCCGCAGCTCATGACCTGCCCGCAGTGCCGCGACCCCAAGCTGCCGCACACCGCGTGCCCGACGTGCGGAACGTACAACCGACGCCAGGTGATTACCCCGTCCTGACCCGCGACATCTCCGGATGCGCGGCGCAGTAACTCGCGAGCCGTGGGAAAGGAGGGGAGCGTGATTGGCACATCGGGTGATGGCAGTGCGGCGGTCCGCGGCGCCGCGAGGCCTGAGACCGCCGAGCTGCTGGATGCCCTCGGGGTGCCCCTCGGACCGGAGCTGCTGGAGCGTGCCCTCACCCACCGCTCGTTCGCCTATGAGAACGGCGGGCTGCCGACTAATGAGCGGCTGGAGTTCCTCGGCGACTCGGTGCTCGGGCTGATCGTCACCGACACCCTCTTCAACGAGTATCCCGATCTGCCCGAGGGGCAGCTGGCCAAGCTGCGTGCGGCGGTGGTCAACATGCGCGCGCTGGCCGGGGTCGCCCGCGGGCTGCGGCTGGGCGCTTATGTGCGGCTCGGGAAGGGGGAGGAGGGCACGGGCGGCAGGGACAAGGCGTCGATACTCGCCGACACGCTCGAGGCCGTGCTCGGCGCCGTCTACCTCGACCGCGGCCTAGACGAGGCCGATGCGCTCGTGCACCGCCTCTTCGACCCGGTGATCGCCCGCTCGGCCAGGCTGGGTGCGGGCCTGGACTGGAAGACGTCGCTGCAGGAGCTGACCGCCGCCGAGATCCTCGGCGTACCCGAGTACCACGTGGATGAGAGCGGGCCAGATCACGAGAAGTCCTTCCGCGCCTCGGTCAGGATCGGCGGGCGCACGTACGGCGAGGGCGAGGGGCGCTCCAAGAAGGAAGCCGAGCAGCAGGCTGCGGAGGCGGCGTGGACCGCGATCAGCGAGGGCACCGCCGCGGGCGCGTCTCCAGCGGGCCAGGTCTGCGGCGCCGGGGCGGCGGAAGGCGCTGCCGCGGACTGCGGGTCCGCGGGGGGCACGGCTGCTGCGCGGGACGCGGCTGCTGCGCGGGACGCGGCTGCTGCGCGGGACGCGGCTGCTGCCGCGGGGGGCGGGCCTGGGGAGGGCGCTGATGCGGACAGCGCCGACCTGCCCGCCGACTCTGCCGGGCGGGCCATCGGCGGCCACGGCCCGCAGCCGCGGAGCTAGGCGTGCCCGAGCTCCCCGAAGTCGAGATCGTCCGGCGGGGGCTTGAACGGCACGTTGTCGGCCGCACCATTGACTCGGTGCAGCTACTGCATCCCCGCGCGCTGCGCCGGCACCTGGCGGGCCCCGACGATTTCGCCGCGGCCGTCCGAGGCCGCCAGATCACCGGCGCGCTGCGGCGCGGGAAATACCTCTGGCTGCCGGTGGGCGAGGACGCGCTGCTCGCCCACCTTGGCATGAGCGGGCAGCTGCTCGTTGGTGACGCCTCCCGCCCGCTGGGACCGCACGTCCGGGTCCGTCTCACTTTCACCGATTCCGGCCCTGACCTGCGCTTCAGCGATCAGCGGACATTCGGTCACCTGTCACTCGCCCCCGGCGGGGCGGTATTGCCCCCCGCGATCGCGCATATCGCGCCCGATCCGCTGGAACCCGCATTTGACCTGGCGGCCGTGATGGCCAGGCTGCGCGCCCGCCGCACCGGGATCAAACGCGCCCTGCTCGACCAGTCGCTGGTCAGCGGCATCGGCAACATCTACGCCGACGAGGCCCTGTGGCGGGCCCAGCTGCACTGGGCGCGCCAGTCTCAGCTGCTGAAGCCCGCTGCGGTCACTCGGTTGTTCGCGTCCGTGCAGGATGTATTCGCGGAGTCGCTCACGGCCGGCGGCACCACGTTCGACAGCCTGTACGTCAACGTGAACGGGCAGGGTGGGTACTTCGAGCGGTCGCTGGCCGTGTACGGGCGGGCCGGGCAGCCGTGCCGCAGGTGCGGGATCCCGGTGCGCCGGGACCCGTTCATGAACAGGTCTGCCTTCAGCTGCCCCAAGTGCCAGCCGCGCCCGCGGTCGCGGCCGTGACCCCGGATGGGCAGGCCCGGCTCACCGCGTGGGTGGAGGGCAGGGTTCAGGGTGTCGGCTTCCGGTGGTGGGCGCGCGCGCGGGCCATGGAACTCGGCCTCGCGGGCTGGGCGGAGAACCTCGAGGACGGCAGGGTGCGGGTAATCGCGGAAGGCGAGAAAGCCAGCTGCGGCGAGCTGCTCACCCTGCTGGAGGGCGCGGAGGCGCCCGGGCGAGTGGTCCGGGTGACATACCGGTGGGACGAGCCGCGCGGCGGTCTCTCGGGCTTTGCCGAGCGCTGACCACCGCGCCAGGTGGCGCGTGACCTGGGCAATTGTCAACTTGACCGGATACCCGTCGCGGTGGGACCATGGATGGTGTTACCCGCGCGCACGGCTGTGAATCGTTTTTCTGCGTCTACGCATGCGCGCCCACTCTGGTCACTCAGTGTGGAGGACCTCACAAAATGGCGAAGGCTCTATATGGCCACGTCGGCGGGCCGGATCCCCGCATGGTCTCGGAGATGCGCCGCCTGCAACAGCGAGTACGCGATCTCGAAGCCGAGCTTGCCAGGCTGCACGAGGAGAACGACGTGCCCGCTGCGGAGGAACGGCAGGACCTGCTGATCCCGGTTCGCGAGCCTGCGCTTACCTGACGAGCGCTGGCTGGCCGAACGGGCGGAGGGACGTCTGAACCTCAGGCGTCCCTCTTTGGCTGCCCTCTGAACGCCGGGGTCCGTTCGGCCGCCCGCAGGTGGAAGATCAGGCAGGGACCCATCAGCGCGCCCAGCGCGGCGTCAGTCAGATCTGGCCCGGCCCGCCCGGGCATTCGCTATTCGAGACTGCGGTCTATTTCTGTTGTCGGACGGGCTGTTGCGGATTCACGGGCATGGCAGGTCTGATGGGATGAAATCACTGGCGCAAACCCGTGCCTCGGAGGCCGCTGCCCGCAGTAGAGGCGGACAAAGTACCACGAACTACGCGCTCTTACCGCGCGCCAGGCCCTCCTGGCGGTCTGGCCCGCACCTTTGTGCGCGAAAAATGCTGTTCGCACGACACTTTCCCCACACGGTTCAGCCGGACACGGGCGCAGAACGGACATGCTGGGCACCGGTGGGCCAGCTCGCGGGCCCAGCCCGCGAGGCCGGGCGGCAGCGTCCCGCCAGCCAGGGCTGGAGGAGCCTCGACGGCAGCCGGCCGTACTGGCGCATCGTCGCGCTTCCCCCTGACAAACCAAGATCACCAGTTACGGGACAACCTCATGCGGTAACTGAGCCATCACGATCATGGTAGTTCCTGAGCCGGAGGCGTCATCGAGTACCCAATGATCTCCCCTAAACTAGGGCAATCAGGGCATGTCTCTGAGACCCGAGATCTATCTTGGGGCGTTTGCGGCGTCGAGCGCGGGGCAGCGATTTCCGTCAGCCGGCCCGGATCCGGGCCGCGAGCATTAGCCTGTACGGCCCGTTTCGTCGCAGACTGATACATAACAGAGGCATATTGTGCGGCCCGCCGCTCGAATCCACGGGACTGACGCTGGCGCGCGGTAAGGTGCGGACGAGCGCAGCCCAGAGGAGGAGAGCCTGCGGGTGTACCTGAAAGCCCTCACCCTGCGTGGGTTCAAATCGTTCGCCTCCGCCACCTCGCTGCGGTTCGAGCGGGGAATCACCTGCGTGGTCGGCCCGAACGGGTCGGGCAAGTCGAACGTGGTCGACGCGTTCTCCTGGGTGATGGGCGAGCAGGGCGTCAAGCCGCTGCGCGGCGGCAAGATGGAGGACGTTGTCTTCGCCGGCACTTCGGCCCGGCCGCCGCTCGGCCGCGCCGAGGTCACTCTGACCATCGACAACAGCGACGGAGCCCTGCCGATCGACTACGCCGAGGTCACGATCAGTCGGCTGCTGTTCAGGTCCGGCCAGAGCGAGTACGCGATCAACGGCGACCATTGCCGCCTGCTCGACGTTCAGGAACTTCTCTCCGACACCGGCCTCGGCCGGGAAATGCACGTGATCGTGGGCCAGGGCCAGCTGGACGAGGTGCTGAACGCCGGGCCCGACGCGCGGCGGGCGCTGATCGAGGAGGCCGCCGGGGTGCTCAAGCACCGCAGGCGCAAGGAAAAGGCGCTGCGCAAGCTGGAGGCGATGCAGGCCAACCTGACTCGGCTGGTTGACCTGACCGCGGAGCTCGGCCGCCGTCTCAAGCCGCTCGGCCGGCAGGCGGAGATCGCCCGCAAGGCAGCGGTGATCCAGGCGGACCTGCGCGACGCGCGGCTGCGGCTGCTTGCCGATGACTACGCCTCGCTCGCTGCGGAGCTTGAACGCGACGAGACCGATGAGGCGCACACTGCGGCCCAGCGTGCCGCGCTGGAGGCGGGCCTGAACCAGGCGCGGGCCGCCGAGGGCGAGCTGGAGAGCGCCGAGCAGGAGCACGCCCCTCGACTGGCCGCGGCCCAGGAGGCGTTCTTCGGTCTCTCCAGCCTTTCGGAACGTCTACGCGGGGTGCTCAGCCTGGCCAGCGAGCGGTACCGGCATCTTTCTGCTCCTCCGGAGCCGCAGCGGCCAGGGCGGGATCCCGACGAGCTCGATGCCGAGGCCGCCGGGCTGCGCGAGCAGGAGGCGGCGCTGCGGCAGCGGCTGGGTGCCGCGCGGGATCAGCTCAGCGCCGTCGTGGCCCAGCGGGCGGCCGCCGAGAGCGCGCTGGCCGAGACCGAGAGGCGGCTCGCGGCGGACGCCCGGGCCGCGGCTGCGCGCGCCGAGCGGCTGGCCCGGCTGCGCAGCCAGGTCGGCTCCGCACGCAGCAGGCTGGCCGCGGCCCAGGAGGAGGCGGGCAGGCTGGCGTCGGCCTATGAGCAGGCGCGCTCGCGCGCCGAGCGGGCGCAGCACGATTACGGCCAGCTCCAGGATGTGGTGGCCGACCGCGAGCAGGGCCGGGCCGATCTGGCTGCCCGGCACGAGCAGGCGGCGGCCGCGCTGGGGCAGGCTGCCGAGCGGGTAGCCCGGCTGCGGTCGGCCGAGCACGAGGCCAGCGACGCCCGGGCCGCGCTGCGGGCGCGCACCGAAGCCCTGCGGGAGGCCGTGCGCCGCGGCGCCGACGCCTCCGGCGCGCTGCTGGCCGAGCCGGGCAGATTCAGCGGGGTGCTCGGTTCCGTGGCCGACCTGCTGACCGTGCAGGACGGCGCGGCCGACGCGATCACCGCGGCGCTTGGCGCCGCCGCCGACGCGGTAGCCGTGTCCGGCCTTGACGCGGCCGTCGACATACTCACGGCGCTGAAGAGCGAGGATGCCGGGCAGGCCACGCTGATGATCGCGGACGGCAGGCTGCAGCGGGTGCCGGACCGTGACGGCAGGCTGCAGCGGGAGCCGGACCGAGACGGCAGGGCGCAGCGGGAGCCAGGGCCGGACGGCAGGGCGCAGCGGGAGCCGGGGTCGGACGGCTGGCCGCACTGGGAGCTGCCAGCGGAGGCTCGCGACGAGGCCAGCGGGGGTCACGGGATGTCGGACCCGGCCTCCGCTATGCGTGCTATCGATCTTGTTAAGGCGCCGGGCGAGCTGGCCGGGACGGTCGAGCAGCTTCTGGACGGTGTCCTGGTCGCGGTGGACCTGCGGCAGGGCCTGGAGCTTGTCCGGGCTGATCCCCGGCTCCGCGTGGTCACCAGGGACGGGGACCTGATCGGCGCGCACTGGGCCCGCGGGGGATCGGCCGGGGCGCCGAGCCTGCTCGGGCTGCGTGCGGCCGCCCAGGAGGCGGCGGGTCGGCTGACCGAGGCCGAACGTCGCGGCCAGCGGGCCGAGCGGGAGCTTGCCGACGCGACCGAGGACGAGGACGCCGCCCGGGAGGCGCTGGCGGAGGCGCTCGGCGGGCTGCAGGAGGCCGACGCCGCCGCCGCCGAGACCTCCGGTCGGCTGGGCACGCTGGCCGGCGCAGCGCGGGCGGCACAGGACGAGGCCGGGCGGCTGGCCGCCGCGATCGCGGCGGCGGAGCGCGCGCGGGAGAAAGACCTCGCCCACCTCGCGGATCTGCAGGGGAAGCTGGCGGTCGAGGAGGCGGAAGGCGCGGCGGGATCGGGCCGCGCGCCCGGCGGCGAGGCGGAGGGCGCGGCCCGGGAAGGTGCGGGCGACAAGAACGCGCTGGCCACGGAGGCCACCGTCGCGAGAAACGCGGAGATGGAGGCCAGGCTCGAGGTAAGGACGGTGGAGGAGCGGCTGCGCGCCGTCGCGGGCCGCAGTGATGCGCTCGCGTCAGCGGCCGCGGCCGAGCGCCAGGCCATCCAGCGGGCCAAGGCCAGGGCGATACGCCGGGCGCAGGAGGCGGCGGTGGCCGACGCGGTCGCCTCGGGCGCCACGATCGCGCTGGCCGCGATCGAGCGGTCCCGGGCCATGGCCGACTCCGACCGGCAGGCCGCCGAGCGGGCCAGCCAGACCCGCGACAGCGAGCTGAAGGGCGTCCGCGCCAGGATCCGCGAGCTGGCGGCCGAGCTCGACACGACGGTGAGCAGCGCGCACAGTGCCGAGATCGAGCGCGCGACCCGCCGGATGAAGCTGGAGCAGATCGCCGCGCGGGCGGGCGAGGAGTTCGCCATCGACGCCGACACCCTGGTCGCCGAGTACGGCCCGGACGTCGAGGTCCCCGCGACGGAGGAGGGCCAGATGTCGGCGTCCTACGACCGGGCCGTGCAGGAGCGCCGGGCCAAGGTCGCGCAGCGCCTGCTTGATCAGCTCGGCAAGGTGAACCCGCTGGCTCTGGAGGAGTTCTCGGCGCTCGAGGAGCGGCACGCGTTCCTCTCGACGCAGCTGGAGGACCTGAAGCAGACCCGTCGCGACCTGCTGACCGTGATCAAGGAAGTGGACGACCGGGTGCAGCAGGTGTTCGCCTCGGCATACGAGGACACCGCCCGGGAGTTCGAGGACATCATCGGCCGGCTGTTCCCCGGCGGCGAGGGCAGGCTGGTCCTGACCGAGCCCGACGACCTGCTCGTCACCGGCATCGAGATCGAGGCCAGGCCGCCCGGGAAGAAGGTCAAGCGGCTGTCGCTGCTATCCGGCGGCGAGCGCGCGCTGACGGCGATCGCGTTCGTAGTGGCGATCTTCAAGGCCCGGCCGTCCCCGTTCTACGTCCTGGACGAGGTCGAGGCCGCTCTTGACGATTCCAATCTGCAGCGGCTGCTGCAAATCTTCGCCGAGCTCAGGGACACCTCGCAGCTGATCATCGTCACGCACCAGCAGCGGACCATGGAGGTCGCGGACACGTTGTACGGAATCAGCATGCGGGGCGACGGCGTGTCCTCAGTGGTCAGCCAGCGGCTGCGGGAGCCGGAGAGCGCCTGAGCGAGCTCCAGGGCCTGCCGGAGTCGAGCGGGAGACAGAACCTGAGCGAGCCGGAGGGGCGCCCCGGGGGCGAGCGGGAAACAGAGCCTGACCCGAGCCGCGGGGCGGGCTGGCGCAGGCTGCCTGGGTTTCTGCGAGACTGGGGCGGTCATGGAACAGCTGATAATTATCGTCGCCGTAGTCGTTGCGGTCGGCGGGGGCGGCGGTGCGGCGGTCCTGGCCGGGTGCCGCCAGCGCCAGATCGCACCGCCAGTCCGGCCGCTACCGCGGCGGCGCCGGGTGCAGCCGAGACCGCCGCGTCTGGCCTGGTCGAGGCGCCGGACGCGGCTGCCTCGCCCGTCGCCCCGCCGGCGCCCGCGGCCGAGAAGCCGCCGCCGTCGGCCGGACGGCTCGTCCGGCTGCGCGGCAGGCTCGCCCGGTCGCAGTCCGCCCTGGGCGGCGTCCTGCTCGGCCTGCTCTCCCGGGACCGCCTGGACGATGAGACGTGGGAGGAAGTCGAGGAGACCCTGATCACGGCCGACATGGGGGTGACGCCTTCCCGGCAGCTGGTCGAGGATCTGCGCACCGAGGTCAAGGTGGCCGGGACGCGAGACGTGGAAGAGGTCAGGTCGCTGCTGAGGGGGCAGCTTCTCGCCCAGGTCGGCGTGGACCTGGACCGGGAGCTGCACACCGGCCGGCATGGCGACCGGCCCGCGGTCGTCCTCGTGGTGGGCGTCAACGGGACCGGGAAGACGTCGGTGTGCGGCAAGCTCGCGCGAGAGCTGATCGGCGAAGGGCAGAGCGTGCTGCTCGGCGCGGCGGACACGTTCCGCGCGGCGGCCGCTGACCAGCTGCAGACGTGGGGAGAGCGGGTGGGCGCCCAGGTCGTCCGTTCCGACCGCGACGGCGCCGACCCGGCGAGCGTGGCGTTCGACGCGGTCAACCAGGGCATCGAGCGCGGCGTCGACGTGGTCATCGTGGATACCGCGGGACGGCTGCACACCAAGGCCGGCCTGATGGACGAGCTCGGCAAGATCAAGCGGGTGATCTCCCGGCACGCGACGGTGGATGAGGTGCTGCTGGTGCTTGACGCCACGACCGGCCAGAACGGGCTGCGCCAGGCCCGCGTGTTCGCCGAGGTCGTTGACGTCACCGGGATTGTCCTCACCAAGCTGGATGGCACGGCCAAGGGCGGGATCGTCATCGCCGTGCAGCGCGAGCTCGGCGTGCCGGTGAAGCTGGTCGGTCTCGGCGAGGGTCCCGACGACCTGGCGCCGTTCGAGCCGGAGGCGTTCGTCGACGCGATCATCGGCGGCTAAGACTGCTCGCGGAGCTTGCTCCGCGGCCGGGGGCCTGCGCCCATGGCGGGGGCCATGGCCGCCAGGCTGGCCTCCCCCGCCGCCGTCCGCGCCGGCCTGCCCGCCTCCCGCACTATCCGCAGCCGGCCGCGCCGACCGGATAGCCTGGAGGGCGGGCCCGCGGCAGACCGGACCCGCGAGGGCGGTCTGCGGCAGGCGGCTCTCAACTGGTGCGCGCATCCGGCGCGCACCAGTTCAGCGACAGGCCATGCGCGAGGACGGCAGCAAGACGTGTTCGAGACACTTTCCGATCGACTGACCCAGGTTTTCTCCTCGTTGCGCGGGCAGGGACGACTGTCGGCTGCGGACATCGACGCCACCTGCCGCGAGATCAGGATCGCCCTGCTGGAGGCCGACGTCGCGCTGCCGGTGGTGCGACAGTTCATCGCGCGCGTCAAGGAACGCGCGTTGGGTGCCGAGGTCTCCGAGGCGCTCAACCCCGCGCAGCAGGTCATCAAGATCGTCAACGAGGAGCTCATCGAGATCCTGGGCGGCGAGGCACGGCGGCTGCGTTTCGCCAAGGTGCCGCCGACCGTGATCATGCTGGCGGGCCTTCAGGGGTCCGGCAAGACGACGCTCGCGGCGAAGCTCGCCCTGTGGCTGCGCCAGCAGGGGAATACCCCGATGCTGGTCGCCGCCGACCTGCAGCGGCCCAACGCGGTCCAGCAGCTGCAGGTCCTCGGCGAGCAAGCCGGCGTGCCTGTCTTCGCGCCGTCGCCTGGCAGCGGGGTGGGCGACCCGGTCGACGTGGCCCGCACGTCGCTCGACGAGGCCCGCCGCCGGCTGCACAACATCGTCATCATCGACACCGCGGGCCGTCTCGGCATCGACGCCGAGATGATGCAGCAGGCGGCCGCGATCAGGGACGCCGTCGACCCGGACGAGATCCTGTTCGTGGTCGACGCCATGATCGGCCAGGACGCGGTGACCACCGCGCGGGCTTTCCTCGACGGCGTCGGCTACGACGGCGTCGTCTTGACCAAGCTCGACGGTGATGCCAGGGGCGGCGCGGCCCTGTCCATCGCCCAGGTCACCGGCAGGCGATCTCTTCCACCCGGACCGGATGGCCTCGCGGATCCTCGACCTCGGGGACATCCTGACCCTGATCGAGCAGGCCGAGCGCACGTTCGACCAGGATCAGGCCGCCGCGATGGCCGACAAGCTGGCCTCGGGTGAGGGCTTCACGCTCGAGGACTTCGTCGAGCAGCTGGCCATGGTGCGCAAGCTCGGGCCGATCGGCAACCTGCTGGGCATGCTGCCCGGCGCCGCGCAGAACCGCGAGATGCTCAGCCAGGTCAGCGACGCTGACCTGGACCGGGCGGCGGCCATCGTGAACTCGATGACAGTCGAGGAACGGCGTAACCCAAAGATCCTTAACGGCTCGCGTCGGGCGCGCATCGCCGCCGGCTCGGGTGTGACGGTGGGCGAGGTGAACTCGCTGATCGTGAGGTTCCTCGAGGGCCAGAAGATGATGCGGCAGATGATGGGCGGCATGCCGGGAATGCGGCGCGCGCAGAAGGCGGTCCGCGGGAAGGCGAAGGGCGGCAAGGGCGGGAAGGGGAAGGCCAAGGGCGGCCGCCCGGGAGGCAGCGCCGGCAACCGGGCCGCGGCCGGGGATCGCTCCGGCGCGCAGCCGGGCGGGCCTGCGGGGCTGCCGGCCGGCGCAGGCCAGGGGCTGGGCGCGCCCGGCGGCTTCCCCGGGGGCCTTCCGGACGGTCTGGGCAGCGACGGAGCATTCAGGATGCCGCCGGGCCGGGGACCGGGATTCGCGACCCCGCAGCCGAACCTGCCGCCGGGACTGCGCGGCCCGCTGCCGAACCGCCGCGGCCGCTCGGGGAGGAAGGGAAGGTAGCCCGCGGACGGCTGCGGCGGTGGGCATGATTACGCTTGTGCTCGCGGCGTCTGGCAGAATGTGACCGCTACAGTAGCTCCGCGGGGCCCTCTCTGATCCGCTGAGCTGCACCCATGGGCAGCGCCGCCCGGTCCCCACCCGGCGCGTCCGCCGCCCGCCAACGAATCCGCTGGGAGAAGACCGCACCCGTGGCTGTAAAGATCAAGCTAAAGCGCCTGGGCAAGATCCGCGCGCCGTACTACAGGATCGTCGTCGCCGACGCCCGCACCAAGCGCGACGGGCGGGCGATCGAGGAGATCGGTAAGTACCACCCGAAGGCCGAGCCCTCGTTCATCGAGGTCAACTCGGAGCGAGCGCAGCACTGGCTGTCCGTAGGAGCGCAGCCCACCGACCCGGTCAGGAAGATCCTTGAGATCACCGGCGACTGGCAGAAGTTCAAGGGCCTGCCCGGCACCGAGGGGACGCTGAAGATGGCAGCCCCCAAGGAGAGCAGGAAGGAGATCTTCGCCGCCGCGGTCCAGGAGACCCTGGGGGATGGCGCGGCCGCCCCGAAGGGCAGGGCCAGGTCCGCCGCCAGCAAGGACGCCGAGCCCGCGGCGAAGAGCGGCAAGGCAACGGCGAAGGAGCCCTCGGCAGGCAAGACCGACAAGCCTGCCCGGGCGAAGGCTGGCGACCAGCCGGCCAAGGCCAAGGCAGGGGAGAGCAGCGGCGACGCCACGGCGACCGCCGACGATGCCAAGGTGAAGGCCGGGGGCGCCGAGGCCAAGGGCGGCGACGCCAAGGGCAGCGGGGCCAAGGGCAGCGCGGCCAAGGGCAGCGCGGCCAAGGGCAGCGCCCAGGACAAGGGCGACGCCGCGGATGCTGCGGACGCCGCTGAGGCGTCCGGGGCGTCGGCCGTGGTCTCGGCCGGGGAGACGGAGCCTGCGGCCGGCACAGCCGACTCGGAGTCGGCAGGCGGAGACTGACGTGCTCGAAGAGGCCCTTGAGCACCTGGTCCGAGGCATCGTCGAATTCCCGGACGACGTCCGCGTGGACAGTCGCGGGCTGCGGAGGGGCCGGGTGCTCGAGGTCCGCGTGCACCCAGAGGATCTGGGCAAGGTCATCGGCCGCGGGGGGCGGACCGCCAGGGCGCTGCGGACCGTGATCAGCTCGCTGGCCGGCAACGCCTACGTCAGGGTCGACCTGCTGGACACTGACGAGATTCGCTAGCCGGGCATGCAGCTGGTCGTGGGCCGCGTGGGACGGCCCCACGGGATCCGCGGTGAGCTGACCGTGCAGGTGCACACCGACGACCCGGATCTCAGGTTCGCGGCGGGCTCCGTTCTCGCCACCGAGCCCGCCGCGCGGGGCCCGCTGACCGTCTCAGCGTCCCGCTGGCACTCGGGGCGCCTGCTGGTCGCGTTCGAGGGGTACACGGACCGGAGCGGCGCGGAGGAACTGCGCGGGACGCTGCTGGTGATGGACTCGGCCGAGGTGGGCCCGGCGGCGGACCCGGAGGAGTTTCACGATCACGAGCTGATCGGGCTCGATGTCCTGACTCTCGCCGGGGAGCCGGTCGGCGTCGTTACTGACGTGCGGCACCAGGGCCAGGACCTGCTGGTGGTCCGGCCGAAGGAAGGCCAGCGGGCGGACCCGCCTGCATCGGAACGGGCCGCCGCGGAGGGGCGCGGCGCTGACCTGCCCGCCGCGGAGCCGCCTCCGGCGAGGCCAGTACCCGGCGTGGAACAGGACGAGATACTTGTGCCGTTTGTGACGGCCATCGTGCCGGAGGTTGATGTCGCGGCCGGGCGCCTGGTGATCGACCCGCCTCCCGGCCTGCTCGAACTGGGCGCGGCAGGCTAGGCGGGGGGCGCTGGCGTTGCGGATCGACATCATCACCATCTTTCCCGAGTACTTCGCCCCGCTGGGGGTCTCGCTGATCGGCAAGGCGGCGCAGCGCGGTGCCATCGAGTTCGGCGTGCACGACCTGAGGACCTGGGCTCATGACGCGCACCACTCCGTGGACGACGCGCCGTTCGGCGGGGGGCCCGGGATGGTGATGCGGCCCGAGCCATGGGGCGAGGCCCTGGATGCCCTGGTCCCCGTCGGCCAGACAGCCCGGCTGGTGCTGCCGAGCCCCGCCGGCGTTCCGTTCACGCAGGAAACCGCGGCCGCGTACGCGCGGGAGAGCCATCTCGTCTTCGGCTGCGGGAGGTATGAGGGGATCGACGCGCGCGTGGCCGCGGAGGCGCGCAGCAGGATGCCGGTCGACGAGGTGACCATCGGCGACTACGTGCTCGCCGGAGGAGAGCCGGCCGTGCTGGTGATGACCGAGGCGATCTGCAGGCTGCTGCCCGGCGTCATCGGCAACGCCGAGTCCGCGGCGGACGACTCGTTCGGCGGCGGCTCCGGGCCGATGGCCGGGCTCGTCGAGGGCTCCGCCTACACCAGGCCGCGGGTCTGGCGCGGGCGGGAAGTGCCGCCGGTCCTGCTGTCCGGCGATCATGCGGCCATCGCGCGATGGCGCCGCGATGCGGCGCTGCGCCGGACGGCGGCGAACCGGCCCGATCTCGCGGCCCGGCTGGCGGCCGGGCACCCGGGGGGGCAGGCGGGAGCCGCGGAATCGCCCGCGGCGGAGCTGGACGAGCGTGATCGGCAGGTGCTCTCGGACGCCGGCTTTCCGTTCAGTGGCCAAGGTATGGCACACTGAAAGCCGCCGCCCCGCCACATGTGAGTCAGCAGGGCGCGGCCGGGCGCCTGGCGCCATGGCCCCAACAGACCGATGCAGCGCGTTCGCAGGCGTGCGCGTGATGACTACCGAGGAACCGCAGCGATGCACACCGCGATTGCCGAGCTGGAGCAGGCACAGATCCGATCTGACATTCCGGAATTCAGGCCGGGTGACACGCTGAAGGTTCACGTTCGGGTCAAGGAGGGCAGCCGGTCCAGGATCCAGGTCTTCCAGGGTGTTGTCCTGCGCCGCCAGGGCGGCGGCGCACGCGAGACCTTCACCGTCCGTAAGATCAGTTATGGCGTGGGGGTGGAGCGGACCTTCCCGGTGCACAGTCCCTCCATCGACAAGATCGAGGTCGTGACCCGGGGCCGGGTGCGCCGAGCCAAGCTGTACTACCTGCGCTCGCTGCGCGGCAAGGCCGCCCGGATCAAGGAACGCCGCGAACCTGCGGCGCGTTAGGCGAGCCGATCGCTGCGCCGGCCGGAGAAGATCCGGCCCGGGACGCGCGGGCGCCGCGGCACCGGATGGCCCGTTCGGCCGGTGCCGTCACGCCTGCCTGGCTCGCTCCCTCGGCGGGCAGGCGCGGGCGTCCTCCGCGTCGGCCTGCGAGCGGTGCTAGCCACAGGGCTGACGGCCCCCGTTCAACCCCCCGCCACGGAGCAAGCCCGGCGAGCGTCATAGGCTCGGACGCGACGGTGGACGGTGACCAGGACGGCCGCAGGCGCGCCCTGACCGAGCTGGACGGGGCCGACGGGCCGGGCCGCGATCACGCTGAACGAGCCGGCCTGGGGCCGGACGGGGAGCTGAGGGGTTCGCCCATGGCAGGCACGGCCGCCCGGCCCGAGCCAGCCGACTCACTCGCAGCCCCGGACGCTGCTTCGGAGCAGGCGCGGGCCAGGAAGGCGCGAAGGCCCAGGTCGTTCTGGCGCGAGCTGCCCGTGCTGTTCGTGATCGCCCTGCTGATCGCGCTGCTGATCAAGTCGTTCGTGGTCCAGCCGTTCTACATTCCGTCGTCCTCCATGGAGAACACGCTCGACATCGGCGACAAGGTGCTGGTCAACAAGCTCGTCTATCATTTCCGCCCGATCAAGCCTGGTGACATCGTGGTGTTCAACGGCGTGGGCTCGTGGGATCCGGTGCCGGCTCCGGCCCCGGCCAGCTCCGATCCGCTGGTCCGGCTGTACGACGTGACCCTGGATCCGCTCTTCCGCTCGATCCTCGGCCTGTTCGGAACCGCTCCCGGGCAGCATGACTACATCAAGCGGGTGATCGGCGTCCCCGGCGACCATGTCGCGTGCTGCACCCCCAGCGGCGACGTGACCGTCAACATGGTGCCCCTGACGGAAAAGTCCTACCTCTACCCCGGCAACGTCCCGTCCACGCAACGATTCAGCATCACGGTGCCGCCCGGGCGGCTGTGGGTCATGGGCGACCACCGGGCCGTCTCGTATGACTCCCGCTTGCACATGCTGGATCCAGGCGACGGGACGATCCCGGAGAGCAAGGTGCTCGGCCGGGCCTTCGTGATCGTCTGGCCGCCCAGCCGGTGGCGGGTCCTGTCGATTCCCGCCACGTTCGGCCAGTCCGGCATCAACGGGGCCAGGGGAGCCGCACTGGGCCTGGTCGTCGCGCCAGCCACGCCCTACCTGCCGCTGGAAGCCGGCTTCGTCATCGCTGTCCCGCTGACCTGGCTGCAGCGCAGGCTCCGCCGTCGCATACTGCGCCGTCGCGCGATGTGCCGCCTGCTGGCCCGCGGCGCCGGCGGGCTGCGCCGCGGTCTGCGGCGCCGGTGACGCCATGCCAGGGTCGGTGCAGCGGCTTCCGGGCTACACGCCACGGCGTGACTGCGGGCTGACCGGATACGAGCGGGTCCTGTCCCGAGCCGGGCTGGAGCCGGTGGCCGGAATCGATGAGGCTGGCCGCGGCGCCTGCGCCGGGCCGCTCGTGGTGGCCGCGGTGACGCTGAACCCGCGGCGCAGGTCCGCCCTGACCGGGCTGGCCGACTCGAAGGCCCTGACCGTCAGCGCCCGCGAGGCCGCCTACGAGGAGGTAATCGCATCCGCCCTGGCCTGGCACGTGGTGGTGATCCCGCCCGCCGACATAGATGCGCTCGGGCTGCACGTGTGCAACGTGACCGGCATGCGGCGCGCCGTGGCCGGACTGGCCAGCAGGCCCGGCTACGTGCTGACCGACGGATTTCCGGTCCGGGGCCTGGCCGTCCCCGCGCTGGCCATGTGGAAGGGCGATGAGGTCGCGGCGTGCGTGGCGGCTGCCTCGATCGTGGCCAAGGTGACCAGGGACCAGATCATGAGGGGCCTGCACAAGGAGTACCCGCAGTACGGTTTTTCCCGGCATAAAGGATATTCCACTCCCAGCCACATGACTGCGCTCGCGGAGCATGGCCCGTGCCCCCAGCACCGGATGTCATTTGCCAACGTGATCGGGATAATCCGCGCGCGTGCCGGCCTTCCCGTGCCCGTGAGCCCGGAGCTGGCCGGTGCCGGGGCAGAGGAGCTGGCCAGGGCAGAGGCAGTGGAGCTGGCCAGGGCAGAGGCAGAATTGTCCTATGGTTGATCTCATCCGGGCCGCGCGTCCTCAAGGCGGGCCGAGACCGCTGTCGGTCAGCGGGCGCCGGCGACCGCAGTGCCCGGGTGCCGTGTCTCCCGGCCTGTCGGCTGGGAGGACGCGTGCGGTCAGAACGGAGGGAAGCACTTGAGCGCGGAGGATCTCGAGAAGTACGAGACGGAAATGGAGCTGCAGCTCTACCGCGAGTACCGCGATGTGGTCGGGCTGTTCAGTCACGTGGTCGAGACTGAGCGCAGGTTCTACCTCACCAATCAGGTTGAGCTCAACGTGCACACCTCGGACAACGGCGAGGTGTTCTTCGAGGTCACCATGCAGGACGCCTGGGTGTGGGATATGTACCGCCCGGCGCGGTTCGTGAAGAACGTTCGGGTCGTCACCTTCAAGGACGTCAACATCGAGGAACTCGCCAAGAGCGACCTTCAGCTCCCGGAGGCTGACGACAAGCAGGATGGTTTTTCCTGACCGTACCCGCCGGCTGAGCGTCTCTGCCGCCCCCGGCTGCCCGCCTCATCCGACGCCTCTGCCGCCCCCGGCGGCCACTGCCTGCCGCCCGAGAACTCCCGCTACATCGGATGGTCGAACCAGCCACCCTGGCGCAAGCGCCTGAACCGATCACGGGCGTCGGCCTGGGCCGAGTTAGCTCATGTTGCCCCGTGCAGGCGGCCGCAGGCGCGGCGAGGCATCCAAGCATGCCGTCCCGACAGTTCGGCGCCCTTATCCACCATCGCCGCCTCCCCGGCCCGGCCCTCCACAGGGGGGCGGGCCACCCGCCGGGCGAGCGCCGGTTCCGCCAGCGTCAGAGGCGGAGGTGGTGAGATTGAACGCCAAGGACGTCCTGGGCAAACACGGAGAGCAGCTTGCCGCTGAGTTTCTGCAGAAAGCCGGCTTCCGGATACTCGCCCGCAACTGGCGGTGCGCCGAGGGAGAGATCGACATCGTCGCGGTGGACCGCCGCGCCTTAGTCGCGTGCGAGGTCAAGACCCGGTCCAGCACCGAGTACGGCACCCCGCTCGAGGCCATTACCAGGCAGAAGAGAAGGCGGCTGCGCCGGCTGGCCGTGCGCTGGGTGGTCGCTCACGGCGTTCTCTTCG
>WNFM01054960.1_pt2 | contig 19918 bp, 28 predicted proteins | sample 5400271 | NCBI WGS metagenome assembly WNFM01 (sample SAMN13153352, study PRJNA577476) | soil metagenome | isolation source: 60 cm saprolite on Douglas fir-dominated hillslope | place: USA:California | collected 2013-09-17
GAGCCGGCGGGGATAGGCGATCCGAAGCAGGCGGCGGCGCTGAAAGGCATCCCCACGCTCGCCGTCTTCGGCGACAACATCACGCTCGACTCGCGCTGGCCGCAGATCAGGAAGAACGACGACAGCTTCTTCGACGAGATCATCAAGGCGGGCGGCAAGGTCGACGTTCTCGACCTCCCGAAGGCCGGCATCCGCGGCAACTCGCACATGCTGATGATGGACCGGAACAACCTGCAGGTCGCCGCGTTCATCCAGGAGTGGCTCGCGAAGCAGGGGCTGGTCCGCTGACCGGCCTCGTCCAGGGAGCACAACCATGATCCGCAAACTTCTTTACGCCACGCTCGCGCTCGCTGCGCCGCCGGCGCTCTCCGACGTCCGCGTCCACGACGACACCAACGCCGTCTCGGTTCCCTACGCCGACTGGGAGCTGCGCTTTCCCTCCCAGGGATGGGACTTGGCGCAGCAGCGGCAGGCCCCCGACGGAAGGCAGTTCTATTACATGCTCGTCAAGCCGTCTACGGGGCTGATCGTGTCGTTTTTTCTCGAGCCCGCGTACAAATGCGACACGGGCGACGCCTGCCGCGCCAATTTCCGCAAGAACCCGGGCGCCGCGTACGTCAACCTGAAGGAGAACCGGATCCTGACCTTCAAGGATTTCTCCGTTGTCGAGTTCTCCACCACGATGGGTCCGCTCGAGCAGCTCCACTGGTCCGCACACATGGTGCGCGACGGAGTTTGGATCGACATGCACATGTCCGGGATGACGAAACTGGTCAAGGACTTTTCGGCGTTGCAGGTGTTCGCGGAGCAGCTCAGCGTGGCGCCGAAAGCACTGTGCCCGGAATGCTTGAAGGTGAAGGGTCTTTCGCGCCAGGATTCGACGATCCTCTTCTCCAAGGCCCGCGCGGGCGACGCCAAGGCGTGGGATCGACTGCAGGAACTGGCGAAGTCAGGGGACGCGGAGGCGCAATTCATGGCGGCGCGCATGTATTCCTGGGGCGCGCCCTTCCTGAAGCAGGACCAGCGCGAATCGGTCGCCTGGGCACAAAAGGCGGCCGAGCAGGGCCATGCCGAGGCGCAGTCGAATCTCGCCTACTTCCACGTTTCCGGACGGGGCCTGGACAAGAAGGACCCTCAGGCGGCGCTGCAATGGTGGACCAAGGCCGCGGAGCAGGGATTCGCCCCGGCGCAGTACAGCCTGGGGGTTCTTTACGCCACCGAGGCGACGCTGAAGGACGAGGCGAAGCACCTGGAGTGGATGCGCAAGGCCGGCGACCTGGGCCTTGCCTCGGCGCAGGTGAGCCTGGGCGTCGCGTACGCGCGCGGACAGGGAACGCCGAGGAATATCGTCACCGCGCTGGAGTGGTATAACAAGGCGGCGCTTCAGGGCAACGAGACCGCCATGGTGAACATGGCCGCGCTCTACGGGTTGGCGGGCGGCGACAAGAAGGAATCGCTCGACCTCGCGCTGCGCATCCTCAACGAGCCGGTGCTCGCGGTGAACGAGCGCGCGAAGAGCCTCAAGGCCAAGATCTGCGAGGAGCGTCCCAGCGCCTGTAAGGAAAGCCCGCGCAAGCCTGCTCCCTAGAGCGGCGGTTATCGTCGGAAATCGTTTCACCGGTCATCGGGAGGGCGGATATGAAAACCTTGCTTGCCGTTGTCGCAGTCCTGCTGGGATGCATGCCGGTCGCGTCGGGGCAGACTTTCCCGTCGCGAACGCTTGCGCTGGTCGTGCCGTTCCCCGCGGGCGGGCCCACCGACACGATCGGCCGCATCGTGGCGCAACGCATGGGCACGGCGCTCGGCCAGACGGTCGTGGTCGAGAACGTCACCGGCGCCGGGGGCACGATCGCAGGCAGCCGGGTCGCGCGCGCAGCGCCCGACGGCTACACGCTCGCCATCGGCCATCTGGGCACGCACGTCGTCGCCGGCGCGGCCTACGAGCTCCACTACGACGTATACAAGGACTTCGAGCCCTTGGCGATGATCGCCGTCAATCCGCAGCTGATCGTCACGAAGAAGGGCGTTTCCGCGAGCAACCTGCGCGAGCTGATCGCCTGGGTCAAGGCGAACCAGGACAAAGTCTCCGTGGGGATCGGGGGCTTCGGCTCGCCTTCGCACGTCGCCGCCGTGTACTTCCAGAACATCATCGGCGCCAAAATCCAGATCGTGCCCTACCGCGGCTCGGCACCGGCGATGAATGACCTCCTCGCGGGCCACGTGGACATGATGTTCGACCAGGCGGCAAATTCGCTTCCGCAGGTGCGCGCGGGCACGATCAAGGCCTACGCGGTGACGGCAAGCGCGCGGCTGGCGGCCGCGCCCGACATCCCGACGGTCGACGAGGCGGGCCTCGCCAAGTTCTACATGTCCATCTGGCACGCAATCTGGGCGCCGAGGGGCACGCCGAAGAACGTGACCGCGAGGCTCAACGCCGCGATCGTGGAATCGCTCGCCGATCCTGCGGTGCGCCGGCGCCTCGCCGACCTGGGACAGGAGATCCCGCCGCGCGAGCAGCAGACTCGCGAGTATCTGGCGGCCTACCACAAAGCCGAAATCGAAAAATGGTGGCCGATCGTCAAGGCCGCCGGGATCAAAGGGGAGTGAGGATCACTAGGGCATTGGGCAGCGCGTCGAGCCAGCAGCCCGGTAAGCCCTGCTGAATTCCGTGGCCGCCTGCGAGCTCTGCACGCCGAACGAGGTGCTGCTTGAAAACGAGCTCGCCTATGCGCGCCCGGACAACAACGCGCTCAGCCCCGGGCACGTGCTCGTGATCCCGAAGCGCCACGTCGCGGGCTTCTTCGACATGACGGCGGAGGAGCAGAGCGCCGTGCTCGCGCTCCTCGACCAGGCCCAGCGTCTCGTGCACAAGCGGCACGCCCCCGACGGCTACAACATCGGGGTCAACGTCGGAAAGGCTGCGGGGCAGTCGCGCATGCACGTCCACGTGCATCTCATCCCACGCTACGCCGGCGATGTACCGGACCCGCGCGGCGGCATAAGATGCGTGCTGAGCGGAGCGAAATCGAAATAGGAGGCACCATGTCGATCAGAAACGCATTCGTCACGGTGGCGCTCGCGGTCTTTGCCGCCGGCATTGCAGCCGACGCCGGCGCCCAGCAGCGAAGGGAAGGACCTTGCGCGGCGGACGCCAAGAAATTCTGCGGCGACGTCCAGCCGGGGCAAGGCGGAATCGCGAAATGCATGAAGGCGCACGAGGCCGAGCTTTCGCCCGCGTGCCGGGAGGGGATGAAGGCGCGCGCCGAGAAGGCCGAGAGGGTGCGGGAGGAGTGCAAGCCCGACGTGGAGAAATTCTGCAAGGGCATTGCGCCCGGGAGCGGGCGAATCCGGTCCTGCCTGAGAGCCCGGCAGGCGGAGCTCAACCCGGCGTGCGCGGCCGATATCAAGCGCGCGGGGAACCGCAAGCCGCCCGCCCAGTAGCAGCGACGGAGCCCGCATCCGGCCGGGAAGAAATCCAAACGGAAGTAGGCCGGAGATCCGCCGATATCCGCGGCTCATGCGCCGGGCGGCGCAAAATCCCGCTCGATCCTTCCCCGCACCATTCGCGCAAGGGCATCGGCCAGCCGGGTCGCAGCCAAGCGCTTGAGCAATGTTTTTTTCCCGGTCATCGCGTGCCGTGCGAGCTCGCGCGTGAATTCGAGGTCCTTTTCGCGGCCCGCCACGTATTTCGACAGCGCGAGGTCGTGCACCTCCAGGCACAGACCCGCATGGCCGCCCGTATTGGAATTCTCGATGCGCACCAGGCGCCGCTGCCAGCCGCGCGGCAGCGTCGCCGTGTCCGGAGCGACGCCCTGCGCGTAGTAGCCGTATTGCTCGTGGAATCGCGATCCCTCGCCGATTGCGCCGTCCACCTCGTCGGCGAGCTCGGGTCTGCTCCTCGGATACAGGTCCGCCTCCATCGATCTGAGCAAGGCCGCCGGGGAGTCGGGGAACTGGCCGAGCACCGCCTGGCTGCCGATCACGACGATCTCGCGCTCGCCGGCGATGCGCCCGGCCGCGCGGATCAGGTGCTCAAGCTCGGAACGCTTCATACACCCGCCGCCGCTCGGCGCTCGTGAGCACGCCCGCGAAAGGAGAAGACTGCCGCAGCCGTACGGCAGATTCGTCCGTGCCTGTGATCCGCGCGGCGATTTCCGGCCACGGGTGATCGAGAATCTCGCGCCACTCGCCGAGCGCGCGGGGCGCGCCATCGCCGTAGCGCGCGATCCATCTGGCGAGATTGCGCCGTGCGGCAGCGAGGAGCCGCCGGTCCGCTTCGATTTTCCGCGCGATCAGGCAGTGCATCGCTAGGCTGCGCGCCTCGATGATGCGGTGCTTCAACAGGCCGGGAGAGATCGCCGCAGAGGTCTCGGGCTGCCAGCGCGTCGCGACATGCAGGCCCGCCGCGCGCTGGCGGACGCGGTAGCGGCGCATGCGCTCGGCAGCGGATTGGGCGCGGCCGGTCGGGGGACGTCCGGGGCGGCGGTTGGCCATCTAATTATCGTAACAAGTTACGATAATAAACGCAAGCCACCCTTCACCTGCCTCTTCGGCACGCATTGCGAAATCCCGGCGGCCGGAGCTACCATCCACGTCGGAAGACATCTGGAGACAAGCGCGGCTCGACCGCAGCGGTTCGGGGAAAACATGAACACGGCGAACGCCGGCTTGTCGGAGTCCCGCTGGCGGTACTTTCTGCTGGCGATCGTCGCGATCGGGTCCGTGGCGCTGATGCTCGCGTCCCCGCCCATCGTTCAGCCCCTCCAGTATCACGAATTCGCCGACAGCCGCGCTTTTTTCGGCATTCCGAATTTCTGGAACGTCGTCTCCAATATCCCTTTTCTTCTGGCCGGAATCGCGGGGCTCGGGTTTTGCCTTGGGCACGACCTGCGAAGCGGCAGGTCCGCCTGGATCGCGCTCTTCGCAGGCGTCGCTCTCGTGAGCGTGGGGTCGAGCTATTACCATTGGGACCCCAGCGACGCGACGCTCGTCTGGGACAGGTTGTTCATCACGATCGCCTTCATGGGCTTGTTCGTCGCTCTCCTCGGCGAGCACCTGAGCGCGCGGCTTGCGCATGTCCTCCTCGTTCCGATGCTGCTCGTGGGGCTGTGCAGCGTGCTCTACTGGCGCGCTTTCGGCGACCTGCGGCTCTATCTATGGGTTCAGTCGATCACTCTGCTCGCCATCCCCTTGCTCATCGTCCTGTTCCGCGCCGCATACACGCGCCGCTCGCTGCTCCTCGCGGCCCTCGGCTGGCACGCGCTCGCGAGGGTTTCGGAGCTCTACGACCGGGAATTCTTCGCCCTCACCGGGAATCAGTTCAGCGGCCATTCCTTCAAGCACGTTCTGGCGGCGATGGCTTGTTTCACGATTCTCTGGATGCTTCGAACGAGGAAACCGGTTCAACCGGCGGGAGCTCACCTTGGTCAGAGATAGGTTGTGTTTCGCGACGCGTGCTGGTATTCCTGGGGTGTTTATGCGAAGGCAGGCGAGCACAAATTCACCTCAAGCAGGCTGCGCAGGGAACCTTTTCGGCCGCGCCGACGTGTGACTATGGTTATGCCCCCTGTTTTGCCGTTCCGCCGAGCACGGGCCGCCGTGTCCGATTACCGCCGCACCCGGCCTGCCGCGCTGAATTTCGAGGATTTGTTGCGCCCGCAAGTCGAGTACCTCTATCGCCTCGCCTGGCGATTCACAGGCAGCGTGGCCGACGCCGAAGACCTCGTCCAGGACGTATTGATCAAGCTCTTCCCCCGCACCCGCGAGCTGCTCGATATCCAGCAGCTCAGGCCCTGGCTCGCCCGGGTGCTCTACCGGCAGTACATCGACTCGGTCCGCCAGCGGGCTCGCTCGCCGATCGTGGAGCTCGTGAGCGACGCCGAAGGCGAGGACAACCCTCTCGATGCCCTGCCCGCGACGAAGGACGGCCCGGAAGAGAACGCCGAACGCAGCGGGCAGCGCGAGCGCATCCTGCGCGCCCTCGACCGGCTCAATCCCGAACAGCGCGCGGTGGTCGCGATGCACGACGTCGAGGGGTACAGCCTGGAAGAGCTCGAGAAGATGCTGGAGACGCCCCTCGGCACCCTCAAATCGCGCCTGCACCGGGCCCGGCAGCGGTTGCGGGCGCTTCTGCCGATGGAACCTTTTTCCTCCGGCGAGCGTGTTAAGGGGTAGGAGACCATCGAATGGAATGCCGCGATTTCGTACTGCAACTGGACGACTTGCTCGACGGGGGGCTCGACGCCGCCCGGCAGAAGCCGGTGCAGGAACACTTGGGGCGTTGCCCGGACTGCCGCAGCCGGCATGAGCACGCGCTGGCGGTGCGGGAGGCCGTGCGCAAGCTCTCCCCGCCCGCGATGCACCCCGGCTTCATCGATCAGACCCTCGCGCGCGCGACCCGTGCGGTCGGCAGCCCAAACCCCAGGTGGCGGCGCCCCGTGCTTGGCATGGCGGTCGCGGCAACGCTGGTGCTGGGCGTGGCCCTCGGGGTGTTCCTCGCCACGCGGCCGCAAGTGCAGACGGTGGCGCTGACGATCGATCGGCCCGAGACCGTGCGCCTGATGTTCAACAGCGCGAAGCCGCTGAAAGCCGCCACATTGAGCCTCGCGCTGCCCGAGAACGTCGAGCTCGTCGGCTACGATGGCCGGCGCGAGCTTTCCTGGCAGACGGATTTGCGCGAAGGCGGGAACCTGATGCAGCTTCCCTTGGTCGTGCGCGGAGCGACGAAAAAGGAACTCGTGGCTAGTCTTTCGCACGGCGGGAGCAGCAAGACGTTCCGGCTGAAGATCGAAGTCGATGGCGCGGGCAGATCGGGAATGTAAGACGCTGGGCCGGCGGAAGGAAAGTCAGTTGCAAGCGGAAGGGAAGTCATTTGCAAGCAGGAGGTGCAGCATGAAGCGATTCACACGGTATGCGATCGGTACGATTCTTGTCCTCGGGATGTCGAGCGCGTGGGCGCAGCAGCGCGATCTCGAGGTGACGATGGACGTCGTGCCGGCCAATGCGTCCGCCGGCGCCGCCGGCGAGATCAAGCTGCCCATCACGCTGCCCGACTCGTCGGCCTCGCCCCGGGGGCAGGATTCCTCTTCCTTCGGCCTTGGGATCTCAACCATGGCTCGCGAGAAGGGGGAGCTCACTGGCCAGCAGTTCGGCGACCAAGTATCGGGGGACGCGCGCAACCAAACCCGCACCCCGAACCTCCCGCCGCAATCCAGGCGCCCGTAACGCAATCGTTCCAGTGAATGCGCGCCCCGCCGGAGTACACTCCGGCGGGTGCGCGCGTTTATTCGCCGTCGAAGGACGCAAAGGGGAAAAACAAGCGACTTTCGGCTTTCCCGCCTCATCGTCATCGTCTTACTCCTGAGTATCGTTCCGTGGCAGCCTGCCGGCGCCGCCGCGGAAGGCGCGCAGGTTTTCGAGCAGGGCGTCAAGGCGTTTCGCGCTGGGGACTACCAGGCGGCGCTTCGATCGTTCCTCGATGCGCTGCGCGCGGGCCTGGACACCCCGGGTCTGCGCTACGACCTCGGAGCGACGTATTACCGGCTGGGCCGTTACGCGGAGGCCGAGCGCGAGTTCCAGGCGCTCGCGCCCGATCCGAACTGGGCCCCTCTCGCCCGCTACAACCTCGGCCTGACCGCGCAGCGCGCGGGTCGCCCGCAGCAGGCGATCGAATACTTCGAACAGGCGTACCGCACGACCACCGACCCGAATTTGCGCGCTCTCGCGGCTACGGCCCTCGAGCGGCTCGGCGGCGCGCCGCCGTCGCCGGGGACGAGCGCCGTGGCGTCCCTGGCCGGCGGCTACGACAGCAACGCGACGCTGTCGCCGGACGCCGCGACAGCAGGAGTCAGCCACCAGGGCGACTGGTTCGTCGAGGGGTTGGCCGCGGCGAGTCGTCGTCTGGCCGGAAACACCGAGGGCGGGTGGGTTGCCCACGGCAGCCTGGTCCTGCGGAAGTACGCAGATCTGAGCCAGTTCGACTTGGCGGGGTCGCGCGCCGGCTTGGGCTACGACACCGATTCCGGTCGCGTGCAGACCAGCGTCGGCGGTTATTTCGACACTGCGTACTTCGGCGGCGACCGCCTCGAGCAAGTCGCGGCGGTCGACGTGCAGGCGCGCAGGCGCCTGGATGCCGGCGGCGACTTGCGCGGGCGCTATCAGCTCGGGCACGTCGCCGGTGGCGGCGGTTTCAAGTATCTCGACGGGTCGCAGCAGCGTTTGTCGGCGGAGGCTGGGTTCGTGCTGGAGCCCGCGCTCTTGCGCCTCGGCTATCAACTCGAGCTCAACCATCGCAGGGATCTCCAGCAGGGGGGCGAGTTCTTCAGCGCCTCGCCGACGCGGCATTCGCTGTTCGCGACCGTCGCCCTGCGCAGCGTCGGCGGCTGGCAGGCCGACGCGCGCGGCGAATATCGCGTCAGCCGCTACGACGATCCCAATCTCATCAACGGGGGCACCCTCGAGGTCACGCGCAAAGACGACCGTTACGCGTTCGCCTTGCGCGCGAATCGTCGGCTGGGCGCTCCGTGGCGCGTGTTCATCGACTATAGCTACTATCGAAACCAATCGAACCTGGACACCTACGACTACAGCCGTCAGCAGTTTATGGCAGGTATCGAAGCTGCGCTGGAAAAATAGCTTCAGAGTCGATTTTCTTTGTAATAGGATGAGAGCTCGCAACTGACCGCGGCCGGGGGGAACGCGATGGAAGGCCCAAGCCCAGTCGAAACCGGAGAGGATCCTCTCGCCCCTTATCGCGGGCGGATCCTGTACGGGCTCGCGAGCGCGGCGGCGGTCTGCCTCCTTCCGTTCTCCGTCAACGCCTTCGTGCAGGGGAACAACGGGCTGGGAGCGGGAATTCTGTGCGCGTTCCTCGTTCTCGGCATCGACGCGCTCGCCATCTACCTGAAGAAACCTCCGCCCATTCCGCTGATACTGCTGCTGGTCCCCATCGCGGCGGGCACGGCCATATCGCTCAAGGTCCAGGGGTTCTTCGGCGCGCTATGGGCCTATCCCACGGTCCTGCTCTTCACTTTCGGCCTTTCGCGGCGCATGGCCTATGTAGGCAGCATCCTGCTGCTGCTGATCATCAGCGCGCTCGTGTATCACTACATCGGCATTGCGTACACCATCCGATTTTTCGTGACGCTGACCCTCACCATCGTTCTGGCCAACATCGTCCTGAGCATCATCGTCGACCTGCATCGCAGGCTCCTCGACCAGGCGATCGTGGACCCGCTGACCGGCGTCTTCAACCGGCGCCACATGGAGCGCTGCATGAGCGACGCCATCGAGCGGCAGCGGCGCAACTCGGCGCCGACTTCGCTGCTGCTGATCGATGTCGACCGCTTCAAGAGCATCAACGATCAGTTCGGCCATGCGAAGGGCGACAGCGTGCTGAAGGGCATCGTCTCGCTGATCAAAAAGCGCTCGCGCCAGCTCGATCTGCTCTTTCGCATCGGCGGCGAGGAATTCATGTTGTTGCTGCCCGACACGCAAGAGGCCGCGGCCGCCGTCGTCGCGGAGGAGCTTCGCGCTTCGACCGCGGAGTCGCGTCTTCTCGAAGACCAGCAGCTGACGCTCAGCATAGGGGTCGCTGAGCTTCTACCCGGCGAGTCACTGGACTCCTGGATGAAACACGCCGATGACGCCCTGTATGCCGCCAAGAAGGCGGGCCGCAATCGAGTGGTTTGTGCCGGGCTGCGCCCCGAGGAGAGCGGGGCAATCCCTTGACGCGGCCGGAGTGCGCGTGTATAAGGAGCGCGCAGGATTCTCCAAGTCGAGATCGTCTGGTCCAGCTGCAGCCGCTTAGGCACGCTCATCTCATCAGGTCGTCGTTTTCTCTCTCCCCTTGAAGTTCCCGCGTTCCGGGCGAAAGCCTTCTTACAATTTTTTAGGAAATGTGCAAATGAGTACAGGTACGGTCAAGTGGTTCAACGACTCCAAGGGTTTCGGGTTCATCACCCCGGACGGCGGCGGCAAGGATCTGTTCGCGCACTTCTCGGCGATCCAGGGCAGCGGCTTCAAGTCCCTGAAGGAAAACCAGAAGGTGTCGTTCGATGTGACCGCCGGCCCGAAAGGTGATCAGGCCGTCAACATCAAGCCCATCGCGTAACAAGCGACGCAGGCCGAGAAAAAAGCCCGGGCAGCCGGGCTTTTTTCATTCGGGCCCCGAAAGAGGCGGGTTGACGTTGCTCGCCGCGAACGCCCATTCCTCGACAGAACGGGGGCGCTTCTATATCCTGCGGCTCCATGGACAAGCGAAAAGCGTGGCGGGAACAGGAACAGCAACTGGTCGAGCGGTGGAACGCCGCGGCGAGCCGGTTCCGCGACGCTCAGGCTGCCTTGTCATCTCCGCCTTCGGAGAACGGCGATGCTGCGCCGCACGAAGAGAAGGTGCTGAAGGCCAAGGCGGCCCGGGCCGAGCTCGAGGCGGTGCGCAAGCAGGTGGCGCGCCTCAAAGTGGAGTTCAGCGCCGGAAAGCGGTACTAGGAAGGCGCAAGGGCCTTTTCCGGCACTCTTCGCTCCCGAGCGCTACTCGTCGCTTCGGCTCGCGGGGAAGATGAAAATGAAGCCTCGATCCGCGGCTTTTGCGCTCGCGGCGGTTTTCACGGGACTCTCCGCCGCCCTGGCCCAGAACTACCCGTCGCGGCCGGTCACGATGGTGGTGCCGTTTGCGGCGGGCGGGCCGGTGGACACGATCGCCCGCATCGTCGGCACCCCGATGGGGAAGACGCTCGGCCAGACCATCTTGGTGGAAAACGTCGTCGGCGCCTCCGGCACCCTCGGCGTAGGCAGGGTCGCGCGCGCCGCCCCCGACGGCTACACGCTCAGCATCGGCCACTGGGGTACGCACGTCATCAACGGCGCGGTCTATCCGCTGCAATACGACCTGCTCCGCGATCTGGAACCGCTGGCGATGATCGCGAGCAATCCACTGATGATCGTCGCGAACCCTTCGTTGCCGGCAAGAGACTTGAAGGAATTGATCGGGTGGCTGAAGGACAATCCGGGCAAGGCCTCGGCGGGAACCGCCGGGTCCGGCTCGGCCACGCATATCGGCGGAATCTACTTCCAGAACGCGACTGGCACCCGGTTCGAGCTCGTGCCCTACAAGGGCTCGGGGCCGGCGATGCTCGACTTGGTCGGCGGTCGTATCGAGCTGATGATCGACCAGGCTTCGAACTCCATTCCGCAGGTGCGCGGCGGCAAGATCAGGGCGTACGCGATCACCGCGAAAACACGCCTGGCGGCGGCGCCTGACATACCCACCGTGGACGAAGCGGGCCTGCCGGGGCTGCACGTTTCCGTATGGTACGGAATCTGGGCGCCGCGCGGCACGCGCCGCGACGTCGTGGCTAAGCTGAACGGGGCCATCGTCGCGGCGCTCGCCGATACGACGGTGCGAGCGCGCTTCGCCGATCTGGGCCAGGAGATCCCGGCGCGGGAGCAGCAGACCCCGGAAGCGCTGGCCGCGTTTCACAAAGCCGAGATCGAGAAGTGGTGGCCGATGGTGAAGGCCGCGGGCATCAAGGCGGAATAATGTCCTCCGCGATCCCCAAGACCAGGACGACCGCGCGGGACTCGGCGAAGCTCGCGTCGATGTGGAACGAAATCAGGCTCCACCTCGAAGACCGGAGGCGCTCGCTCGCCGCGGAGATCCGGAACTATCCGACTCCGATTCCGCGGTGCGACGCGCAGTTCAATCACCTGTACGAGCAGCAGGCCAGGCTCGCCCGCGAACTGGATCGAATCGGCGCGCTCGCCCGGAAAAACACACCCGGCGACACCATCGAATCGATCAGGCGATTCGTCGCCTCGGCGCCCTATACGGACGATCCCGCCGAACGGCAGCTCCGATCCCGACTCGAGACGGAACTCTCCCCCGTCGGAAAATAAGGCCGCGCGCGAAGATTCAGGGCGGGGTTACTCGAGCACACCAGAGCCCCGATGGACGAGATCGTATCGCGATCGATGCTGAAGTGGCCGGACGTGCCGGCGGTGTACGGCTGGCTTTCGCTCGATCGGCGCGGAAGCTGGATGATCAAAACCGTCGCGGGTCGCTTCGAGCGCATTGCCAATGCCGCCGTCAGGGAGTTCATCGCCAGGAATTACGCGGCCGACGCCGAAGGCCGCTGGTATTTCCAGAACGGCCCCCAACGGGTGTTCGTCGCACTCGATTACACGCCGTGGGTCTACCGGCTCGACGACGCCGGGGAGGGGCTCATCGCGCACACGGGGGCCGTGCCGCGCGCACTCGAAGCGATATTTCTCGACGACGAGGGCGCACTGCTTTTCAAAACCGAACTCGGCATCGGCGTCCTACTTGATCGCGATCTGCCGACGGTGCTCGACCGCATGAGCGTTTTGCAAGGTGCCGAAACGCAAGTGATGCTGCAGGGCAAAAACGTCCCGATCGCTTCCATTCGCTCCGCGGATGTTCCCCACCGGTTCGGATTCGTCGCGCGGCCCGCGCCTCGGGCGGGCGAGCGGGAGTGCTGAGCGAGCCCGGATGTAACCAGGTGTAAAAGGTCAACGTTGGCCGAGCGCTGGCGTTACACTTCTTCAGAGCCGGGTTCTCCTGAAAGGAGGCTCCCATGAAACGACCGATCGCGATTCTTCTTGGCCTCGCCCTGCTGGCAAGCGCAGGGGCGGTCTTCGCGCGCGGCGGCGGGGGCAGGGGTGGGGGTGGCGGACACGGAGCAATGAGCGGACACGGTGGAATGAGCGGGCACGCGGGCTTCGGCGGACGCACAGGGTTCGCCGGACACGCGGGATCCGCGGGCGTGAGACCTTTCGTGGGCGTGCGTCCCGGGCCGGTGTTTGTCGGCCGTCCTCCCTTCTTCTTCCATCGCAACCGCGTGATAGTCGGCAGCACGGTCGTGATCGGTGCGCCGTTCTTTTTCCCCTACCCCTACTATCCTCCGGTGTACGCTCCGCCTCCGGCCTATATCGAGCAGGGCGCTGGCGTGTATTACTACTGCCCGGATTACAACGATTACTACCCCAACGTGCCCAGCTGTCCCTCGCAGTGGGTGCCGGTCTCTTCGAGCGCGGGCGAATACCCGCAATGAGCCCATTCACGGCTGGTCCGTAGTCAGCACGACCTTTCCCTGAACCCTGCGGTTCATCATGTCGTTGAGCGCGTCGGCGGCGCGCTCGAGCGGGTAGCTCGCGCTCACCAGCGGCTTGATCTTCTTGGCGCGCAGCCATGCCGTCAGCTCCCTCAGGTTCGCCGCGTTGAGATCGCGCTCCCGCTTGGCGAACTCGCCCCAGAAAACGCCCACGATAGCGCAGCCCTTGAGCAGCGCCAGGTTGAGCGGGATCTTCGGGATCTCGCCCGAGGCGAAACCGACCACGAGGTAGCGTCCCTTCCAGGCCATCGCGCGCACGGCGGGCTCGGAATATTTTCCGCCGACCGGATCCAAGGCGACGTCGACGGCGCCGCCCAGATTCTTGAGGGCTTCGCGCAGGTCTTCTCGCTCGTAGTTGATCGTGACTTCGGCGCCGAAACGCTTGCAGGTCTGGAGCTTCTCGTCTGAGGAGGCGCAGGCGATCACGCGCGCGCCCAGGAGCTTGCCGAGCTCCACGGCGGCAAGGCCGACGCCGCCGGCCGCGCCGAGCACGAGCAGCGTCTCGCCCGACTGGATCTTCGCGCGGTCCTTGAGCGCGTGGTAGGCCGTCGCGTAGACCAAGCCGAACGAAGCGGCGACGGTGAATTCGAGGCCGGCCGGAACCGGCGTTACGAGCGCTTCGTCGACCACGACTTCCTCCGCATAGCCGCCCGAGCGGATGTGCGCCATGACCCGGTCCCCCGGCATGAAGCCGTGCACGCCTTCACCGGCCTGCTTGACCACGCCGGCGATCTCGCTCCCCGGCGAGAAGGGCAGCTCGGGCTTGAACTGGTACTTGTTCTGGATGAGGAGGACGTCGGGGAAATTCACCCCGCTCGCTTTGACGGAAACCAGAAGCTGTCCCTTGCCCGGCGCGGGCGACGGGATGTCCTCGACCACCAGCGCGTCGGGCGGCCCCCAATCCTTGCACAGCACGGCTTTCATGCGCGACCCTTTCGAATTTCCGGGCCATCATAAGGCGATGTTGCTTCGGTCACAAATGTCGGGCTACCATGCGCTCGAAGGGGGTGACCATGGCCGAAACCGTGACATCGCGCGAGCCGAAATACGTGGGCTTCTGGATGCGCTTGCTCGCTTTCTTCATCGACTCCCTGATCCTGACCGTGATCATCGGCCTCGTCCTTTTTGCGATGTTTGGAAGGAACTACCTCCAGCTCTCGCAGCAGGGCAAGACCTTCTGGGCCGACATCCTGTTCCAGGTTGTCCTGCCGGCCGTCGCCGCGATCCTGTTCTGGCGCTACCGCGGCGCGACGCCGGGAAAGATGCTCATCTCGGCGAGAATTGTGGATGCCCGCACCTTCGGCCCGCCCTCCACCGGCAAACTCGTAGGGCGATACTTCGCTTACCTCGCTTCGATCATTCCACTGTTCCTGGGTTTCCTCTGGATCGCCTTCGACAAGCGCAAGCAGGGCTGGCACGACAAGCTTGCCGGGACGGTGGTGATCACCGTCGAGGACGATTGACCGGGCTGCTTGAGCGGTGGGCTCATTGTCCGGAAAAATCGCCTGGGTCACGGGCGGAGGCAGCGGGATCGGGCAGGCGTCCGCGGTCGAGCTCGCAAGAGGGGGCGCGACGGTGGTCGTGTCGGGGAGGCGCGCCGATGCGCTCGCCGAAACCGGCGGCAAAGGCGAAGCCGAGGCGGTCGACACCGCCGACAAGCAGGCGGTCGAACGCGCGGCGGCCGCGATCCTCGATCGCCACGGTCGTATCGACATCCTCGTCAATTGCGCCGGCACCAACGTCCCGAAGCGCTTCTTCAAGGACCTCGACGCGGCCGAGTGGGACCGGGTCATCGGCGTCAACCTGAACGGCGCGCTGTATTGCACCCTGGCGGTGCTGCCCTCGATGCGCGAGCGGCGCGAGGGCCTCGTGATCCACATCGCGTCCTGGTTCGCCCGCTATCAGGCCTATGTCGGCGGCGCGGCCTACAACGCGAGCAAGCAGGCGCTGTGCGCGCTGGTCCACCAGATCAACATCGAGGAAGGGCTGCACGGAATCCGCGGCTGCGCGATCCATCCGGGCGAGACGGTGACTCCGCTGCAAAAGGCGCGGCCAAAGCCGCCTTCGCCCGAAGACCAGGCGAAGATGCTCAAGATGGAGGATCTGGGACGGGTCGTGCGCTTCGTCGCGGAATCCCCTGCGCACGTCTGCGTGAACGAAATCGTCGTCAGTCCGACATGGAACCGCCTGATACTCGGCGGCGGAGAGATGCTGTTCGCGCCGAAGATCGAATAGGGCGTCAGCGGCGCAGCTTATTTTTCCGGGCGCGGGTCGGCAATCAGCCGGGAGGGCGAGCCGTACAGAACCAAAACCTTTTGCCGCACCGAGAACACCGGCTCGAGACCTTGGACGATCGTCATCAGATTGCCGTTTTCGGTCTCGACAACGTACTCCATGCCTTTTTGACGCGTGGCACCGGATTCAATTGCGGCCCCGGCGACACCTCCGACCACGGCTCCGCCAATGGCGCCTACGATGTTTCCGCGCGCATTGTTGCCTCCTAAGCCCGACGCGGCGGTGCCCCCGGCCGCAGCGCCTGCCACGCTGCCTACTCCGCTGGTACCGGCGATGTCAACCTCGCGTGCACTGACGACGGTGGCAGGCACCGTCCGGTTGACCTGGCCAACCGATCCGACGGAATAGGTTTGAGGCGAAATGTTCTGCTTGCAGGCACCCAGCATCGACGCCCCGATACCTATGGCGAGCCAAAACCGCTTCATTTCGACGCGCCCGTCTTTGCCGGAAACATCGGCTTTCGAATGTCGACCGACTCGAGTGCTTGCAAGAACTGGGTGATATTGTCTTGCACCGCGTGATTGATCGAGTCGTTTATCCGTATCCGTGCATTGAACGCGAAGTCGGCCGGAGTAGTGTGGGCCGATGAAAAATCCTGCGTGTAGATGATGTCGCCATTCTTGCGGTCGGCGATTTCGTAGCGGGCCGTTGTCTTCGTGGTCATCGAAAAGCCGGCACCCGGCGGGTCAAAACTCAGAATCTTCACGGATAAATTGAGTTTCATCGGGGCATCATCCTGGAAGATCGCCATCTTGTTGAGTGCCTCGTTCATCGCCGAGGTCCAGAGCGGAGTGACTACGGCTGTATTTATGTTTTGAGTTCCAGTGGCCTCACTGGTGGGGGCTACCGTCACGGTCAACGACTTCACCTCGGCATCGATTTTCTTTTTCGAGAGCCCCACGTTCGGAACCGAAAAGTTGATCGGCACCACGGGTGTTGCGCAGCCGCAAAGCAGCAGCGCAGCTGCCGCAGCGACGAACCAATGTTGAGCTTTTTGCACGAGAACCCCCCTTTTGTTTGTAGTTGAACACGGAATCCGGCGATGCCCTCCCAGGCCTTGCACGGCGCCTGAAGAGAAACCTCCGCGCCGTGATGCAAGCGTACTCCTCGCTGCCAGAGGCGGCAAGCGCGCAGCGGGCCGCTTGCGTTCAGGTCATCACCGGGGCGCGAATCGTCGAATCGCTCGGCCCCTATCCGCTCTTTTTCTCCCTGTCCGCAAGCAGCTTGAAAGTCCCGATCGCCTTGGCGAGGAGCGCGCCCTTGTCGTCGCGCGCCTCGGCTTCGCAGAAGGCCGTGGATTTGCCGCCGTGGAGAACCTTGCCTTCGGCCGTCACCTTGTCGCCGAAGCTGCCTTTCATGAAGCCGACGCTCAAGTCGACCGTGAGCACGCCGCCGACCACTCCGTAGTGGCCGCGCACCGCCCAGCTCATGACGAGGTCGAGCATGGTCATGATCACCCCGCCGTGAGTCGCGCCCCAGCTGTTCAAGAGCTCCGGGCGCTTCCTGAGCGAAACCACCGCGTGCTCCTTCGTCATCTCGACGAGCTCGACGCCGAGGTGCTCGGTGAACGGGATCTTGATGCCGCCGGAGTTCGGCGTCATCGCGGCTCCTTCAGGCGACACTCGCGCCTCCATCGACCGCGATGATCTGCCCCGAGATGTGGCGCGAAGCGTCCGAAGCAAGCAGGACCACGAGCCCCTTCAGGTCCTCTGCGTCGCCGAGCCGGCGCAGCGGCGTGCGCGCGACGATCCTCTCGCCGAGCTTCTCGAGCGACGCCTGGGTCATCTTCGAAGGAAAGAATCCCGGCGCGATGGCGCGCGCGTGAAATTCACGAGCCCCCCCTTCGTCGTGTTGTAGCCCAGCGTCTCCAGCATGTCCACGGGATTGCCGCGCAGTCCCGCGATCGATGCGACGTTGATGATTCTGCCATAGCGGTTCGGGATCATCGAGCGTTTTCCCACCGCCTGGGTCACGAGAAACGTTCCCGTCAAGTTGAGGTTCAAGAGCTTCTGCCAGGCTTCCAGCGGATGGTCTTCGGCGGGCGCGCCCCAGGTGGCGCCCGCGTTGTTGACGAGGACGTCCGCCTTCCCGTGGCGCTCGAGTAGCTTCGACACCATCGGTTCGATGGCTTCCGGCCGGGAAATGTCGCAGACGAGCGTCAGGGCGTCGATGCGCTGCCTCGCGAGGACTTCGCGCGCCTGCTCCAACTCGTCCGGTTTCCTCGCGGTGATCGCGATCTTCGCCCCCATCTCGCCGAGCGCCTCGGCGATCTGCAGCCCGAGGCCGCGCGAGCCGCCGGTGACGAGAGCGACCTTTCCGGTGAGATCGAGGAGTTTCTTGACGCTCATGGCCGTGGTGTCAGCTTACGCTCCTTCCCGATTGTAGATTGACACGGGTTTGCGCGCAGGGTAATTTTCCCCGGCCCCCTCGGCCGCCCGGGAGACAAACCATGCGCGCTCAGATGATGGACATGCCGCTGCTCGTCTCGTCGATCATCGCGCATGCCGACCGCAGCCACGGCGACACGGAAATCGTGTCGCGCACCGTCGAGGGTCCGATCCACCGCTATACGTACAGCGAGGCGCACAAGCGCTCGAAGCGGCTCGCCCAGGCGCTCACGCGCCTGGGCGTGAAACAGGGCGAGCGCGTCGGCACTCTCGCCTGGAACGGCTTCCGCCACTTCGAGCTCTACTACGGCGTTGCCGGAATGGGCGCCGTGGTCCACACGGTCAATCCGCGGCTTTTTCAGGAGCAGCTGGTCTTCATCGTCAACGACGCGGAAGACCGCTACGTCTTCTTCGACCTGACGTTCGCGCCGCTCGCGGAGAAGCTCGCCCCGGCGTGCAAGGGCGTCAAGGGCTGGGTGGCGATGACGGACCGCGCGCACATGCCGGACGCGAATCTGCCCAATCTGCTCTGCTACGAGGAGCTGATCGCGCGCGAGGACGTGGATTACGAGTGGCCGCAGTTCGACGAATGGACCGCCGCGGGCCTGTGCTATACCTCGGGCACGACCGGCAACCCCAAGGGCGTGCTCTTCGCCAACCGTTCCACCATCCTGCACGCCTATGCGGCGTCGCTCCCGGACGTGATGAATTGTTCGGCGCGCTCGGTGATCCTTCCGGTCGTGCCCATGTTCCACGTCAACGCCTGGGGAATTCCGTATCTCGCGCCGCTGAACGGCGCAAAGCTGGTTTTCCCCGGAGCGGGTCTCGACGGCAAGAGCCTGTACGAGCTCTTCGAAGCGGAGAAAGTGACCAACAGCGCCGGCGTGCCCACCGTGTGGCTCGCGCTGCTCGCCTACATGAAGCAGAACAATCTCAAATTCAGCACGCTCAGGAACGTCACAGTCGGCGGCTCGGCCTGCCCTCCGGCGATGATCGATGCTTTCCGTGACGAGCACGGCGTGCAATGCCAGCACGCCTGGGGAATGACCGAGATGAGCCCGCTCGGCAGCTTCTGCACGCTGAAAGCCAAGCACGAAGCGCTGCCGCGCGACAGGAAGCGCGAGGTGGAATGCAAGCAGGGGCGCACGATCTACGGCGTCGAGATGAAGATCGTGGACGGCGCGGGCAAGGAGCTGCCGCGCGACGGCAAGGCCTTCGGTGACCTCCTCGTGCGCGGGCCCTGGATACTCAAGGAATACTTCAAGGGCGCGGGCGGCGACCCGCTGCGCGACGGCTGGTTTCCCACGGGCGACGTCGCCACGATCGACCCGGACGGCTACATGCAGATCACCGACCGCTCGAAGGACGTGATCAAGTCGGGGGGCGAGTGGATCAGCTCGATCGACCTGGAGAACATCGCCGTGGCGCATCCGGCGATCGCGGAGGCCGCGGTGATCGGCGTGCGCCACCCGAAATGGGACGAGCGGCCGCTCGTGATCGCGGTGAAGAAGCCCGGTGCCAGCGTCACGCGCGAGGACCTGCTCGAGTTCTACCAGGGCAAAGTGGCGAAGTGGTGGATGCCCGACGACGTCGCCTTCGTCGAGCAGCTGCCGCACACGGCGACCGGGAAGCTGCTGAAGACGAAATTACGGCAGGACTTCAGAGATTACAGGTTGCCCACGGCATAAGGCATATTGCGGTCGCGCAGGCCGAAGGGCAAAATGAATCGGTCCATCATGATGATCCCGTTCCGCAAGTCCCGCCGAGATTTTCTCAAGGCGTCCACCGCCGCCGGCGGCGGTCTCGCGCTTGAACTATGCGTTCCTACGCCGGTCCTCGCCCAGGCTGCCGCAAAAACTAAGGGCCCCGAGCTCACCGCGTGGATCGTAGTCAATCCCGACAACAGCGTCCTCATCCGCGTGGCGCGCTCGGAGATGGGGCAGGGCAGCTCGACCGGGCTTCCCATGCTGGTCGCGGAGGAGCTCGAGTGCGACTGGAAGAAGGTCCGCACCGAATTCGTCTCGACCAACGAGCAGGTCCGCCGCAACCGGGTGTGGGGCTCGATGGCCACCGGCGGCAGCCAATCGATCCGTAGCTCGCAGGAAT
>WNFM01004100.1_pt5 | contig 19906 bp, 14 predicted proteins | sample 5400271 | NCBI WGS metagenome assembly WNFM01 (sample SAMN13153352, study PRJNA577476) | soil metagenome | isolation source: 60 cm saprolite on Douglas fir-dominated hillslope | place: USA:California | collected 2013-09-17
TCCTGCGCACTGTAGACGAGCAGGGGCAGCAGCGAGAGGCGCTCGTCCGCGCGCAGGTGGTCGAGGAGGCTCCGCCCTTCGCCCTCGGGCAGCCCGAGGTCCACGACGAGCAGGCGGGGCGCCGATTCGCGGACCGCCTGCTCCGCCTCCGCGGCGTCGAAGGCCACGCGGACGCGCACGCCGTCGCCGACGAGCTGGCGCACGAGCACGCCGAGCAGGGTCGCGTCGTGATCGGCCAGGATCACGTCCGGGCGGCCGTCCGCGGCCCGGAACATCTCGAGGAACCGGTCGGCGGCGGGCGCGGACGGGATCTCGAACCAGAACGTGCTCCCCTGGCCGACTTCGCTCTCCACGCCGATCTCGCCCCCGTGCTGGTCCACGATGGCCTTGCATATGGCGAGGCCGAGCCCCGTCCCGCCCTTGTCGCGCGCGTCGCTGGACTCGACCTGGCGGAAGCGCTCGAAGATGGCGGCCCGGTGCGACGCGGGGACGCCTCGCCCGCGGTCGGTCACCTCCACCCGCACGCGGCCGCCCCTCTCGCGCACGAGGACGCGCACGGTCGCGCCCGCGGGCGAGAACTTGACCGCGTTGGAGACGAGGTTCACCAGCACCTGGACGAGCCTCCCGTCGTCCCCCTGGACCGCGGCCGCCGTCGGCTCCATCTCCACCGCGACCTGCCGCTCCGCCGCGAAGGCCTGCACCGCGTCTCGCGTGCGCGCGAGGACGTCCGCCATGGCGACCTCGGCCATCTCCATGTGGAGGCGCCCCTGCTCCAGGCGCTCGATGTCCAGGATGTCGTTGACGAGACCGATGAGGCGCACGCAGTTCCGCTCCGCGATGGTGACCATCTCGCGCGCCTCGTCCGAGAGGTCGCCCAGGATCCCCCCCGCGAGCAGGCTGAGGGAGCCGCGGATGGACGCCAGCGGCGTCCGGAGCTCGTGGCTCACGGTGGAGATGAACTCGCCCTTGAGCTTCTCCACGGCGTGGCGCTCCGACACGTCGCGCACGCTGCCCGCGAAGTGCCGCCCCTCGCCGCCGCCCGTGAACTCGAACATGGAGAGCTCGAAGGGGAACTCTTCGCCGCTCTGGCGCTGGCCGCGCCATTCGGTGATGCGCCCGATGGCGCGCGCGAAGGCCGTGCGCAGGTAGGCGGCCCGGTCGCCGACGGCCTCCGGGACCAGGGCCGTGAGCGCACGTCCGACGAGCTCGCCGCGCTCGTATCCGAAGATCGCCTCCGCCGCGGGGTTGGCCGACTCGATGGTGGCGGCGGCGTCGATCGTGATCAGGCCGCCGAGCATGTTGTCGAGGATGGAACGCGTGCGCTGCTCGCTCTGGCGCAGCGCCTGCTCCGCCGCGCGCCGCTCGGACACGTCGCGGACGCTGGCCACGAAGGTGTCTCCTCCCGCCGCCGGCGTCACGGCCATGTCCACGGGCACGGTGCTGCCGTCGGCCCGGGCCGCCTCCGCCTCGACCTGTCCGGAGGGCGCGGGCACCATCCCCGGGATCAGGTCGCCGATGTCACGGCCGATCAGGTCGGCCAGCCGGCGCCCGAACAGCCACTCCGCGGCCGGGTTGGCCGATTGCACCTTGGCGTCGCGCCCGAAGGTGACGATGGCGTCCGCGACCGTGTCCATCACCGAACGCACCCGCTGCTCGCTCGCGCGCAGGGCGCCCGTGATCTGCTCCGCGCGCTCGAGCGCCCCCCGCCGTGCGTCGGCCAGGGACCAGACCAGGCCGAAGATGATCAGGCTGCCGAGGACCCCGCCGGCCAGGACGAGACGGGGCTCCCAGGACGGCTGGAGCTGGGCGCCGGCCAGGGTCAGGGCCAGCGGGACCATCAGGGCGGCCAGGGCGAGGAGGCCCGGCCGCGTCCCGGTGGTGGGAGCAGCGAGCGGCGCCGGGGGGACGGCGGAGTGGAGCGCGCGCCGCAGGGCGGCCTCCGCGCTCTCTCGCTCCCCGATCGCGCGCCGCAGCTCGGACACGGTGCGGCGCAGCTCGATCTGGGCCGTCGCCTGCTGGCCGAGGTCCCGCAGGGCCGACCGCTGCTCGGGTGTCAGCGAGCGCGGCACGTGGTCGATGACGCAGAGCGAGCCCAGGACGTGGCCATCGGCGGTGCGCAGGGGAGTGCCCGCGTAGAAGCGGACGTGGGGCCGGCCGACCACGTGCGGGTTGTCGGCGAAGCGCTCGTCCGCCTGCGCGTCCGGGACCTCCAGGAGATCCGGCTCGAGGATGGCGTGAGAAGAGAAAGAGTCGCTTCGCGGCGTCTCCGTCTCGGCCAGGCCGACTCTCGACTTGAACCACTGCCGGTCCGCGTCGAGCAGGCTCACCAGGGCGATGGGGGTGCCGCAGACCGCGGCCGCGATGCGGGTCAGGGCGTCGAAGTCGGCTTCCGGAGGAGTGTCGAGGATCTCGGCGTCACGCAGCGCCTGCAGCCGTTCGCGCTCGCGGTCCGGCACGCGCGCGGCCTTCATGGCATGCGCTAGCCCAGATACTTCTGGAGAATGGCGCGCAGGTCCTCGAAGGTGAGCGGCTTGGCCACGTAATCGTCGACCTTGTAGACCTTGAACCCCTCGGCGCGGTACTTCACGTTCGTGTACAGGGCCGTCATGACCACCACCTTGGGCGCACCGGCGGTGCCCGCGCCTTCTTCCTTGATGCGGCGCGCCATCTCGCGCCCGTCCATCCGGGGCATGAGGGCGTCCGTGAGCACGAGCTCGGGCCGATAGCGGCGGGCGATCTCGAGCCCTTCCTCCCCGTCGTGGGCCAGGACGAGGCCGTAACCGAGGCTCTGGATGACGCGCGTGGCCACGCGCTGGATGTCCTTCTCGTCGTCGACGACGAGCACCAGCGGCCGCGAGACCGCGTCCGGATCGGGGTTCGCGGGCGGATGGAAGTCCTCGTTGTGCTCCTTGAACTTCCGGTCCCAGAGGCCCTTGGGAGCGCTCGACCAGAACCGGCTCTTGTAGGCGGCGGGCGCCTTGCAGAAACACTGGAGGCAGTGTGGACACACGAGCGTGCGCTCGGTGACGAGACACGAGCACCAGGTCGCGTCGAGGGCGTCGAATTCGCCCTGGCAGTTGTGACACGCGACGGAATATGTCTCCGGAGTGGCCACGTCTGGAATCTTAGTCGTGGTGGCCGGCCATTGTCACCCCTCGTCCGATCCCGTACCCTGTGGGAGGCGCGATGAACCTATCGCCTGACCTGGAGCGCTGGCGGCACGAGATCGAGGGCTACGCCCGCCAATACGGCCTGGACTTCTACGACGTCGTCTTCGAGGTCCTCGACTACGACCAGCTCAACGAGGTCGCCGCCTACGGCGGCTTCCCCACCCGCTATCCCCACTGGCGGTTCGGGATGGATTACGAGGAGCTGGCCAAGACCTACACCTACGGGCTGTCGAAGATCTACGAGCTGGTCATCAACAACAACCCCGTCTACGCGTACCTCATGAAGGCCAACGCCGCCGTCGAGCAGAAGCTGGTGATGGCCCACGTGTTCGGCCACGCCGACTTCTTCAAGAACAACCTGTGGTTCGCCAAGACCAACCGCCGGATGATCGACGCCATGGCCAACCACGCCACGCGCGTGCGGTCGTACATCGACCGTCACGGCGTGGAGACCGTGGAGGGCTTCATCGACGCCTGCCTGTCGCTCGAGAACCTGCTCGACTACCACGCGGCGTTCATCGAGCGGCAGGAGCGAAGGGAGCGCCCGCCCGCCCCGCCCGCGGAAGACGAGCCGGCGGCGAAGATCCCGCGGCTGCCCAGCAAGGGCTACATGGAGCCGTACATCAATCCCCCGGCCTTCCTCGAAGAGCAGAAGGCCAGGATGGCGGAGCGGGCCAAGCGCAAGAAGCGCGTTCCGGAGGAGCCGCAGCGCGACATCCTGCAGTTCCTGATCGACCATGCGCCGCTCGAGAACTGGGAGCGCGACATCCTCGGGATCGTGCGGCAGGAAGCGTACTACTTCGCGCCGCAGGGGATGACGAAGGTGCTCAACGAGGGCTGGGCCTGCCTGGCCGCTGATTCACTGGCTTTCACGGATCGTGGCCTCATCAGCATGAAGTCGGTCGTGGATGGCAGCGACACATCCGTCTCGGATGGCCGATCGACGCGTCGCGTCTACGACCGCCACGTCATCGCGGATCACCCGACCATCCGGATGAGGACGCGGCGCGGGTTGATGGTGGAAGGCTCGAACAATCATCGCGTCCTCGTTGCCGACGGGGAGACCTGGTGCCGCCTCGACGCCCTCTCGCTCGGAGACAAGGTGGCCGTCTCCGGCGGCAAGGGTCTCTGGCCGGAACACGAGGTCGGTCTCGAATGGGAGCCGCGGCGGCGGATCACACTGTCCGAGGTGGCGCAGTGGGCGCAGGTGCCGAATTGGGCCATCGCTGACTACCGACGGGGTCGCAACGTCCGCAATCGCGATGCGGTGGCGTATGCGCTTCAGTTCTACGACGCGCCCGAGAATCAAACGCCGGGGATTCAGCCGCACGTCCGACGCGAGGTCGCCATTCCGCAGCGCGTGGACGAGGACCTCGGCGCCTTTCTCGGGTATCTCGTCGGGGACGGTCATATCAGTCGCGTGAAGCGACACCTCGGCCTGACGACGGGCGACGAGCCGCAGGCGAGGCGTTTCGCGGCCCTCGTGGGCAGGCTGTTCTATATACCGTGCCGGCTCAAGCTCGACGGGCGGCGCTGGCGCGTCCTGGTTCATTCGGAGACGGTCTCCGACTTCCTTACCGACGGTCTCGGACTGACCCACGGACCAAGCGCTCGGCAAAAATCAGTGCCGGACGTCATCCTGAGATCGCCCGCTCACGTCGTGTCGTCCTTCCTGCGCGCGTATTTCGACTGTGACGGGTATGCCGGCCGGGCAGGCATCATCCTCAGCACGAGCAGCGGGCGCATGTCGGAGCAAGTTCAGCTGCTGCTCCTCAATTTCGGGATCCTGAGCCGCCGCCGACCGCACAAGGATGGTTGCTGGCACATCCAGGTCATGGGCAAGTCCGCGGCCGTGTTCGCGGAGAAGATCGGGTTCGGCCTCGACCGGAAACAGCAGGCACTACGAGCGTACGTCGACGGCCACCGTTGGTTCCTCGAAGAGGCCTGGGACGACGAGGTCGTCTCCATCGAGCATGGGCGTGCCGACGTCTACGACATTTCGGTCGAGGAGACCCACCGCTACGCCGCGCAGGGGTTCATCAACCACAACTCATACTGGCACTCCACGATCATGACCCAGCGCGCCCTCACCGACTCCGAGGTCATCGACTTCGCGGACCAGCATTCGGGCACGTTGGCCATGAGCCCGGGCCGGCTCAATCCCTACAAGATCGGCATCGAGCTGTTCCGCGAGATCGAGGAGCGCTGGAACAAGGGCAAGTTCGGCAAGGATTACGACGAGTGTGAGGACCTCGAGGTCAAGCGCCGCTGGGACCACAAGCTCGGCCTGGGACGCCAGAAGATCTTCGAGGTCCGGAAGATCTACAACGACGTCATGTTCATCGACGCCTTCATGAACGAGGAGTTCTGCCAGCGCCTGCAGCTGTTCGTCTACGGCTACGACGCGCGCACCGGGCGCCACGTCATCGTCAGCCGGGACTGGCGGAAGGTGAAGGAGCGGCTGCTCTTCCAGCTCACCAACCTGGGCCAGCCGATCATCAACGTCACCGATGCGAACTACGCGAACCGCGGCGAGCTGTACCTGCAGCACCGTTTCGAGGGCATCCCCCTCGACGTCGAGAAGGCGCGCGACACCCTGAAGAACCTCCACTGCGTGTGGCGCCGTCCCGTCCACATCGAGACCGTGGACGACGAGCGTGGGCGCCTCCTCTCGTACGACGGGGTCGAGCACAAGTCGACCCGGCTCTAGGGCGCGGCCCCGTCATCCGTCCCGGGACGGATCGCCGTGTGACCTCGGGTGGCAGGGGCGGCGCGTACCATGCGCGCCATGTCCACACGCACGCGCTGGATCACGGCTCTGGGCCTCGTGATCGTCGCCGGGGCGATCCTGCCCGTGGCCTTGCGGTCGCCCCGGCTCACTCTTCTCAACGCCGCCCTGCGCATCGACTACGGATGGGCGGCGGGAACCGCGGCCATGGGGGCGGCCGTCCTGCTCGCCGCCGCCTCGGTGGCGGCACCGCGGCGGTGGGTCCAGGCCGTCCTCGTCCTCTGCGCGATCGCCGTGGGAGGTCTGGGCGGGTCGCGTCTACGCTATCGCCTCGAGATCCAGCCGGACGCCCTCAACTCCCGCGAGCTGACGGGATCGACGCTCGTGCCCTGGGGCGAGGTGACCCACGTGGATCGCGGCACGGAGGCCCTCGTCGTCTGGGGCCGCGGCGAGACCCAGATCCGAGTGGATACGGCGTCGTTCGAAGGCGATCAACGCGCGGCGCTGGAGCGCGCCCTGGCGCGCCGGATCATCGAGTCCACGAAGGCCTCCGCGCAGTAACGCTGTGTGCCGGCGTGCCGGCTGCAGACCGCCTGCCATCCGCGACAGGAGCGCCCGCAGGGAGCGCCCCCTTTCCGCCTGAGCGCGATTCACTCGCGCGAAGGCGGAACTCGTTCAAAGCGCGCTCCCGAGGACGCGGACGTCAGGTCCGCGATCGTCGTCTGGCGAACGATCGCGGACCGCGCTCGGTTAAATAAACAGATGCTCGTCTTCGGCGTAGCGGCGAGTGGCGCCCTGCCGCTGGGCCGCGAGACCGCTCAGCCGCTGGTACACGTCGAGCCCGCGCCTGACTCCTTTGAGGACCGCGGTCACGTCCCGGAAGGAGTCGAGCGGACGATTGACCGCCTCCCGCACCTGAGTGCGCACTTCGTCGACCCGGTTCACGGTGTGGACGACGACCGATTCCAGGCGTTGGGCCTGCTGCGTGGCGAGCTCGGAGACGGACGCGAGGTTGCGCGCCAGCCGGGAGACGTCGTCGATGGCCGGGCGTATCTCCGTCTCCACGCTCTTCTGGATCTCGCCCACGCGACGGGCGATGCGGAGCCCACCGAAAGCCAGCCCCACCAGGAAGGCACCCTGGACGAGGGAGGCGAGCGCGATCACTCCTAGAAAGACCAGCCCCAGCGAGTCCATTCCCCCCTCGAAGTGTGTGGTTAGACGTTCTCCTTCTGCTTCTCCTCGCGGTAGGCCTGCCGGCCCGCCTCCACCGCAGCCGAGAACCGTTCCTTCCGGCTCTCCAGCTCCTGTTTCTGCCTCTCGACGTAGTTCGTCGCGTCGTTGACCAGGGCACGGCCGCGTCCCACCGCCTGCTCCTTCAGCTCCCGCCCGCGGTCGGCCGTCTCGCGCATCCGCTCGCTGAGGAGGTCGCGCGTCTCCTGACCGGAGCGCGGAGCGTAAAGCAGGGCCACGGCGGCACCGGTCAGCCCACCCAGGAGGAAAGCCAGGATGACACTGGACGCGTTGGAATCGCGGTCGTCGTCGTCATCCTCGATCGTCGTCATGACGTCACCTCTCGCTAAGAACGTCGGAAGAACTGACCTAGATTAGAACACCTTCAATTGCACCCGCAAGTACTTGCTCGGATTCTTCTTCACGTCGGCGATGAGCGAGCGCGCGTCCTTGGCCGCGCCGTTGAGATTGTCGTAGAAGTCGGGATCGTTCATCAGCTTGGCCAGGCTCCCTTCGCCTTTCTCCATGCGCGTGGCCAGGCTGTCCATCCGCGCCGCGAGCGTGTCGAGGCGCTTGTACAGGGTGTCGTCCGAGAGCATCTTGCCCAGCGATCCCTCGCCGCGCTGCAGTTTGGACGCGACCGCGTTGAGGCTGCTGGTCACGCCCTTGAGGTCGGCCACGAGCTTTTCGTCCTTGGACAGCGCCCCCAGCGGGCCCTGTCCCGACTCGACGCGGGAGATGACGGCCTCCAGCCCGGCCGCGGACTTCGCGAGGCTGCGTGACATCTCCTGGTCGTTCATCATCCGGCCCAGGGGGCCGCGATCCGATTCGAGCTTGCCCAGGGCTCCCTGCAGGCGCGTGGCCACGTCGGTCATCCGGTCGTAGAGCTCCTCGTCGCGCAGCGCCTTCCCGATGAGGCCCTCTCCGGCGTCCATGCGGGCGAGGATCTTCCGGATGTGGGCCGTGGACTCCGAGGTGTCCGCCATCAGGCCCTTGAAAGCGTCCTCCTTGTCGGCCTTGACCCATCCGTTGTCTCCGATGGGCGTGCCCTCGGTGGCGGCGGTGATGTCGACCGCCTTCTCGCCGAGCAGGCCCAGCGCGCCGAGCGAGGCCTGGCTCTTGTCCGTGACGCGGTCCTGCACGCGGCCGTCGAGGCGCATGTCGACCTCGACCTCTCCGCTCCCCTTGGCGAACTCGACCTTCGTCACCGTGCCCACCTCGACGCCGCCGACCCGGACGGGCGCGCCGGGCTTGAGCCCATTGACGTCCTTCATGGTGGCCTTGAGCGTGTACTTCCGGGCCCAGGGCGACCCCCCTCCGGACCCGATGTACAGGATGGTGCCGGCGAGGACGATCAGGCTGACGATGACCACCACCCCTACCCGCAGCTCGGTCCAGGTCAGAGCCTTCTTGTCAGCCATGCGAACCCCAGCTCATTAAGTCAGGGGGGGCACTCACGCATGATCCGCGATGGGCGTTCGCGAACCCCCCCTGAAACCCCCCTCGCACGTCGCCGCCGCTACGCGGCGCCGCCGTGCTCTACGTGCCCTTTGCCCCTTCCGAGCCCTAAGACAAGAATTCCTTGATATACGGATCCGTCGACGTCTGCAGCTCGTGGGGAGAGCCTTCGAAGACGACCGTCCCCTCGCGCAGCATCATGAACTCCGTGCCTTCCACCGTCGCGATGTCGTCGACCACGCTCGTGACGTACTCGTCGTCCTTCTTGATCATGAACGTGCGCGAGCTGACGCCGTCGAGGTCCCTCACCTTGCAGATGAGGTCCGTGATGGTGGTCGCGGTGATGGGATCGAGACCCGTGGTCGGCTCGTCGTAGAACATGATCTGCGGACGCGCCACGAGCGCCCGCGCAAAGGCCACCCGGCGCTTCTGCCCACCCGAGAGGTCGGAGGGCATCTTGTCGAAGTGCGTGGCCAGGCCCACGAAGCCCAGCATCTCCCGCACCCGCGCCTCGATCTCCGCTTCTTCCAGCTCGCCTTCCTCGATCAGCCGGTAGCCCACGTTCTCGCCGACGGTCAGCGAGTCGAAGAGGGCGCCTTCCTGGAAGACCATCCCGATCTTGAGGCGCACGTCGCGCATCTCCTCTTCGCCCAGGGCGGTCACCTCCGTGCCGTCCACCACCACCGAGCCGGCGTCGGCCTTGAGCAGCCCCAGCACGATGCGCAGGATCGTCGTCTTCCCCGACCCCGAGCCCCCGAGGACGATCTTGGTCGTGCCCGGCGAGAGGTTGAAGCTCACGCCCTTCAGGATGGGCCGGTCGTAGGACAGGTGCACGTCGCGGAACGAGATGACGGGCTCGTCCACGTCCCGCGCGGCCGCCTCCGCCTGACTCTCGTCGAGGACGCTCTCTCCCTCGCCGTCTTCTCCCTCGTCGCGGCGCTTGGCCATTCGCTTCCTAGGTCACCGGGAACAGGAGGAGGAGGAGCTTGGTCATGAAGAAGTCGGAGGCGAGGATGAGCACGGAGGCCACGACGACCGAGCGCGTGGTGGCCAGGCCGACACCCTGCGTGCCCCCGGTGGTCCGGAGCCCCATGTGGCAGCCCACCGAGCTGAGTATGAACCCGAACATCACCGGCTTGGCCAGCCCCATCACGAGGTCGTTGATGGTGAGCGCGTTGCCGACCGACCGCCAGAAGAACTCCCAGGACAGCTTGAGGTTGAAGATGCCGATCAGGCTGCCGCCGAAGATGCCCAGGGTGTCGGAGATGATGGTCAGGAGCGGCACCATGACGATGCCGGCCAGCAGCCGGGGCGCGACCAGCTTGCGGATCGGATCGGACCCCAGCACGCGCAGGGCGTCGATCTGCTGCGTCACCACCATCGAGCCCAGCTCCGCGGCCATGCCGGAGCCGACGCGGCCGGTCACCATCAGCGCGGTCAGCACCGGCCCGAGCTCCCGCACCATCGACACGCAGACCAGGCGGCCGACGTAGGGCCGCGCGCCGAAGGCGTCGAGGCTGGCCGCGGACTGCAGCGTGAGCACCATGCCCGTGAACATGCCGGTGAGGACGACGATGGAGAGGGAGCCCACGCCCAGGGAGTCCATCTGGGCGACCATCTCACGCGGGTAGCGCGGCGGGGTGAAGAGAGCGGCCAGGCCGCGCGCGGCCAGCAGGACGTAGTCCTGCACGGCGAGGACGGTCTCCTTGAACCGGTCGAAGAGCCGGCGGCCCATGCTGGCCACGAGGGCCAGCGAGCGCGACGACTCCATCAAAGAGGCGCGGTCCGCGCGGTCATGCCGTTCGATTATACCGGCCGGCCGCGCGCGCGACGCCTCAGTCGGGGGGGTCTTCGCGCGGGGCGCGGTCCCCGGCCCCGGGAGCGGTCACCGGATCACGACGGGCACGGCATGGGTCAGGGTATCGACCGTTCTCACGGCGATCGCGTAGCAGCCCGCGCTCAACCCCGTCGTCTTCCAGTTGAAATGGAATGAGCCGCCCTCGAACGTCAGCGCGGTGCCCCCGGTCGCGGCCGCGCTTTGCCAGCCGCCCGCGGGCGTTCCCGCGCAACTCGGGTCGGGGGCGTACTGGAGGGCCGCGATGGCCGACGTGGTGGTGACAAGGGTGCCGTTCCAATCGACGATCTGGAACTTCACCGGTACCGTGCTGCCGCCCTTGAACGCGCCGCCCCTGCCGAGGGGTGGCTCGAAGCCGCCGAAGAGGTAGGCGACGACCCGGTAGTGCACGGACACGTCGGCGGCCACGTTGCCGACGTTGTCGACCGCGCCCGTGCAGGTCGCGGTGATCGCGCCCACGCCGTCGGCGTCGCCGCCGGTGACCACCAGCGTAGCCGGCGTCCTCACGCCCGAGGCATCGTCGGTCGTGCTGCAGCCGGCCGCAGGCGTGGTGCCGAGCAGGTACATCGCCCCTTCGGACACCCCGGTCACGGCAACGGCGGGAGGAACGGTGTCGCGCGGCACGGCGAAGTAGGCCACCGGCACGTCGTGGTCGGAGACGCGCTCGGGCCGCGTGGCGTCCGCGCGCAGGGTCTCCGGGAAGTCGGCGTCGTTGCGGGCGTAGGTGAACTCGTTCACGGCCAGGCCCTGGCTCACGATGATGTGATCGAGGATCTGCGCGTTGCCGGCGAAGGAGTACGAGTAGCGCTGGGCCGGATCCGCGTGCGCGAGGTCCACGAGCGGCGTCGCCACCAGCTGCTCCGACGCGCAGAGGAACGCTTCGCAGGGGAGGGGAGGGCCGCCCCGGACGACCTTGATGACGTCGACGTACCCGTCGTTGACGTCGAAGGCGTTGTAGTCGCCGACGGAGACGACCTTCTCTCCGGCGAGCTGGTGCTGGTTGATGAGGTCGGCCAGGAACTCCGCCTGGGCCAGCCGCTTCGCCCGGATGCGCGCCCCGTCGTCCCCGTCGATCCCGCTGAGCGAGCGCAGGTGGTTGACGATGACCGTCACCCCGAAGGGCAGCTCCTTCCCCTGGAGCCGGAGCTCCGCCTTCATGACCAGCGGCGGGCGGTCGTTCAGCAGCGCGGTCGCACCGTCCGGCTGCACGAACGGCGTGTCCTTGCCGACCTGCTCCACGTCGACGGCGTCGATGCGGCCGGCCTTGACCAGCAGCCCGACGTCGATGCCTCCGATGTCGTTGCCCTCCGCGAGGTAGGCCTGGTAGCTCGGGGGCACCTGTCCGGCCGCCGCCGCGTCGGTGTCGATCCGCGCGGCCAGCGCCTGGAGGACGGCCAGGTTCTCCATCTCCTCGACGCCGATGACGTCGGGCATCCGCAGGACGTTGCGGATGGCCAGGGAGGCCTTGGCCAGGCGGCGGTCGAGCGCGGCCGCGGTGAGGACCACGTCGCTCGTGCCCGGATCGTTCACGGTGTCGTAGAACCGCTCGAGGTTGAAGGAGGCGACCGTGATCTCGCCCTCGCTCGCACCCGCGCGCACGGGCACGGCGTGCGCGTCGTTGTCCGTCACCGCCGGCGTCGTGCCGGGGTCGGGGTCCAGGGTGTAGGTGCGGGACCCGAAGTCCAGGACTCCGGTCAAGTCCGACACGAGGGCGCCCGTGGCCACGTCGATTGCGGCGGATCCGATCTGGCCGTCGCTGTCGACGCGCAGCCGCTCCGGGTTCGCGTCGAACTGCGGCACGCCCGCGGGCGCGACCGCCGGCGCCTCGATGCCCGGCTCGCGGAACGGCCGCGGCGTGCCCGGGAGCACGCCGAAGAAGATGCCGTTGCTGGTCGACGTGGCCGCGCTCTCGGTGATGAAGCCGCCGGTGGGGGCGACGACTTCGAGCGTGTCGATGTGCACGCGCATGCCCTCGTACCTGAATAGCTGGGTCACCGCTCCCGCCGGATCGAGGTCGGCGGCGGTGAGCGTGACCGCCGCCGGCAGCGAGCTGCCGCTGGAGACGAGGCCCACGCTCGGCCCGAACCCGATCTCCGTGACCGGCGGGCTCAGGGGATCGCTGGACGGGATGAAGTCCTGCACGCGGCCGCGCACGCTCACGCGGTTGCCGACCGCGGCCGCCGCCGGCGGCGCGCTGCTCGTGAAGACGAAGAGCCCTTCCGAGGTAGCGGGGTCGGCGTCTTGCTCGTCGTCGGGCGCCTGGACGAAGAAGCCGTTGGTCTTGGTCGCCGTCACCACCCCTTCGACCTGGACGACCTGGTCCGCCCACGGCGAGAAGTTGATCGGTCCCTGCACGTCGTGGATGGCGAGCCGGGGCACGGGCGCGGTCACGGTCAGGGCGATCGACGCGCTGGCGCCGCGGCTCTGGGCGTCGGTGACGGCGACGGGGATGGACTTCGAGCCCGCGGTCGTTCCCAGGCCGACCGTGGCCACGAACGAGAACGTGCCGCCGCCGTTGTCCGCAAACGTCTGCGCCGCGGTGCCGCCGATGGAGGAGAGGTCGCCGGTGACCGCGATCCCGGTGCTGGTTGGATTCGCGCCGGGAGTGACGGTGACGGTCAGCGTGGTCGCGTCGCCGGCGGAGACCGAGGCCGGGGCGGCCGACCCGGTCGCGGTGGGAGCGGTGGGCCCGGCGCAGCTGTTCGTGGGCGAGGCGGAGTTGCGGGGCGCGGGCGCCGACGCCGTGAAGTCGGAGGCGTTGTTGTTCGTGTCCACGCAGCCCGCTCCCGCACGCAGGGCGGCCGTGGTGTTGGAGAGGGTGGGCGCAGCCGCTCCGCCCTCGAAGAAGTTCGCTGGGCCGCGTTGCACGGGGTCGATCCACCGTTGCACCCCAGCGAGGTCGTCGAGTTCACGATCGCGACCTTCCCCCCCGTCGCGCTCATGTTGGTGGGGCCGGTCGCGTCGGGCGCGGGGAGGGGCGCACCGTTCGTCCCGCCCGCCTCCTGGACGAGGAAGTACTGACCGGAACCCAAGGTCACCGCCGGCAGGACGGTGATCAGCCCGGAGGCGCCGAGGTTGCCCGTACCCGTCGCGCTCGCGTACTGGACGGACTTGCCGGCCAGCGGGACCGACGCCGCCCCGCGGTTGAAGATCTCGATGAAGTCGTTCCGGTAGGGCGCGCCCGTGTTGCCCCCGCCGCCGTAGACCTGGCTGATCACGAGGTCGGGCGACTGCGCGAGCGCCGGCGAGGCGAACGAGAGGAGGCTCGCCAGGGACACCGCGACGGCAAGGATACGGGATGAGGACGAGCTGGGCACGGACCCTCCTTGGTTCTGGCGGAAAGTCGCGAGCATAGCGGACGGCGGTGACTCCGGCAAGGCGGGCGCGCGACGCGCGCGGCTCAGTCCGCGAGATCCCGAAGGAGCGCCTGGCGCGCCTCCTCCGCGAGACGCGCCTCCGCCTCGTACCGCGGATGGTCGACGAGGAGGCGGACGTCGGCCGTCGCATCCCCGATCGCGGCCCGGGCCGCCTCCGGCAGGGCGAAGCGCACGTAGTGCACGGCGGACATCTTCTCTTCCCTGGTGTGGCCGGACTCGAAGCGGGCGGGCACGCGTGTCCCCCCGATGACGAGCCACACGCAGCCGCGGTCCAGGCCCTGGAACCGGTTCACCGTCTCCCGGACCTTCTCCTGGCTCATGTGCACGAGCTCCGGGATCTCGATGAAGAGGGTGGCCGACAGCTCGCCCCGGTCGGGCACCAGCGCGTTGTAGACGTCGACCTCTTCCTGGATCCTGGCGTCGTCGACGATCCGCTCCGTGCGGACCATCTCCTGGATCTGGAAGAGGACGGTGTCGCGGTTCTCGAAGAGGAGGGTCAGGTTCGGCCCCAACGCGACGCGACGATGCTTCTTGACCTCGATCACGCGCGCGCGCATGGCCTGGCGGGCCTTCTCGTAGGCCACGAGGTCCTGGACCTCGCTGCGCTCCACCTTGCGCATGGCTCCTAGCGCTCTTCGGGCAGGCCGTAGGCTTCGCGCAGCAGGCTCACCGGGTGGGCGGGCCGGGCGCCGCGCACGTCCTCGATCTGGAGGGCGGCCAGCGAGCAATCGGTGGCGTAGGTGTCGGGCTGGACGGCCTCCATCTCCTGCGCGGCCTTGCGCGCGTACTGCAGGCTGATGGGATAGAACTCCTTCTTCATCCCCCACGTCCCGTCCATGGCCGTGCAGCGCTCGACCACCGTGACCTTCGTGCCCGGTATGAGCTGCAGCACGTCGCGCGTCTTGTAGCCCATGTTCTGCGCGCGCAGGTGGCAGGGGGCCTGGTAGGCCACCGTGCCGGGCGAGCGGCCCTTGAAGTCGGTCGAGAAGTGCCCTTCCCGGTGGCGGCGGACCAGGAACTCGAAGGTGTCGAACGTCTTCGCCGCCACCGCCTCCGCCGCTTCACCCGGCACCAGCAGCGGGTACTCCTTCTTGAGGACATAGGAGCACGTCGGCTGCGTGACCACCACGTCCGCGCCCGCCTTCACGAGGGGCAGCAGCGCGTCGACGTTGCGGCGTGCGTTCGCGCGCGCCGCGTCCAGGTCCCCGCCGTCGAGGTAGGGCATCCCGCAGCAGAGCTGCCCTTCGGGGCAGGACACGGCGCACCCGTTCTTCTCGAGGACGGAGACCGCATCGCGTCCGACCTGCGGCTCGTTGTAGTTGACGACGCAGGTCGTGAAGAACGCGACGGTGTGCCCCTCGGCCACGCGGCCGCCCCCGCGCTCGCGGAACCATCGGTTGAACGTCTTGTGATGGAACTTCGGCAGCCGGCGGCGCCGCTCGATCCCGAATGCCTTCTCGAGGAGTGCCCGCCCCGGCGCGGAGGAGTTAACCCAGTTGGCGAGGGGGGCCGTGGCCGAGGCCAGCGTGCCCAACGCGTCCGTGCTCCCCAGCCACCGGTCCTGCCAGCTCACGCCTTCCGCCGCCGCCCGCGCCGCCTTGGCCCTCAGCATCAGCCGCGGGAAGTCGATGTCGAAGCGGTGCGGAGGCGTGTACGGGCAGTGGTTGAAGCACAGCTTGCACTGCCAGCAGAGGTCGACGATCCGCCGGTAGTCCGCGCTCGTGACCTTCGCGACGTCGCCTTCGTGCGCGTCGACCCGGCCGAGCATGAAGTCGAAGCTCGAGCACAGCCGATGGCAGCGACGGCATCCGTCGCAGACCTCGGTGACGCGCGCGAGCTCCTTCTCGACGGCGGCGACGTCCCGGAAGGCGGGATCGGACGGATTGAAGACCAGGCCTAGAGCTCCTTCAGACCGTCGAGGCCCTTGGTGAAGCGCCCGGCATGGCTGCGCTCGGCCTTGGCCAGGGTCTCGAACCACTCCGCGATCTCGGGGAATCCCTCTTCGCGGGCGGTCCGGGCCATGCCCGGGTACATCTGCGTGTACTCGTAGGTCTCGCCCTCGATGGCGGACTGCAGGTTCTGGCGGGTGTTGCCGAAGGCCACGTCGGTGACGGGATCGCCGACCGCCTTCAGGAAGTCCATGTGGCCGAAGGCATGGCCCGTCTCCGCCTCCGAGGTGTCGCGGAAGAGGCCACCGATCTCGGGATAGCCCTCGATGTCGGCGGCGCGCGCGAAGTAGAGATAGCGGCGGTTGGCCTGGCTCTCGGTGCCGAAGGCGTGCTTCAGATTCTCGTGGGTCTTGCTCCCTTTGAGGGCGCTCATGTCCGGTCGTGCTCCTTGCCCAGCCGCACGGGGGTGCGCTGGTCGAAATGATCGAGTGGATGAGAATCGCGTCGGTCAGTCACACCGTAATCATTCCTGTCTGGGTCCGCCTATCAAGACTTTACGGCACGGCGCCCCCACGCCCGCCCCGCCGGTTTAGAGTCGAAGGAGGGCGTGATGGCGGGCCTTCCCTTCTCCGGTCTCCGCGCGCGGCTCGTCCTCCTGGTCCTGGTCGCCGTGCTGCCGGCGCTCGGCCTCGCGGTGCACGCGGGGATCGAGGAGCGCGGCGCCGAGGGCGCCCGGGTCCGGGACGACACCCTTCTGCTCACGCGACTGGCCTCCGCCAACCACGAGCGGCTGGTCGAGCTGACCGGACACTTCCTGGCCACGCTCACCCAGGTGCCCGAGATCCGCCAGGGCGCGGGCAGCGCCTGCGACGCGCTCCTCGCTCGCCTGATCCACCAGCATCCGATCTACGCGGACATCGGCCTCCTGAGCGCGCAGGGGCAGCGGATCTGCAGCAGCCTCCCTCCGGTCGGAACCGGAGAGGCGCGTCCAGGCCCATTCTTCCGGCAGGCCCTCAGCACCCGCTCCTTCGCGGTCGGCGAGATCGAGGCGGCCGGCATCCCGCCGCGGCCCACCCTCGCCTTCGGCTATCCCGTCTTCGGGGAGCGCAGCGCGGTGCGCGGCGTCGTGTACGCGCTCCTCGACCTCGCCTGGCTCCAGGATTTCGCGGAGACGGCCAAGCTCCCGTCGGGCGCGGTCCTCTTCCTGGTGGACGGAAAGGGAAGGCTGCTCGCGCGCCAGCCCCCCGCCCGGCGCGGCCTCGGCGAAGTCTCCCGCGCGCCGATCGTGCAGACCATCCTGCGGACGCGAAGCGAGGGGACATCCGAGGGCCTCGGCCCCGATGGCGTGGAGCGCCTCTTTGCGTTCGCGCCGCTGGCCACGCGGTCGGACGAGGCGGAGCTCTACGTCGCGGTCGGGGTGTCCCCCGCCGAGGCCTATGCGGAGGCGAACCGGCGCCTCATGCGCATGCTGGCCGCCGTCGGTATCGCTGGACTCCTGAGCGTGTTCGCCGCCTGGTCGGCGGGCGACCTCTTCATCGTGCGCCGCGTGAAGGCGCTCCTGGCCGCGACCACGGGCCTGGCCGCCGGGGACCTCGCCATCCGCACCGGCATGGCCGGAGAGCCCGGCGCGCTGGGCCAGCTCGCGCGCGAGTTCGACGAGATGGCGGAGACGCTGGAGAAGCGCCAGGTGGAGATGGACCGGGCCACGGAAGACCTGCGCAAGAGCGAGGCCCGCAAAGGCGCGATCCTGGAAGGCGCTCTCGACTGCGTGATCACGATGGACGCGGCGGGCCGCGTCGTCGAGTTCAACCCCGCGGCCGAGAAGACGTTCGGATACCGGAGGGAGCAGGCGGTGGTGCGGAACGTCGAGGAGCTCATCGTGCCGCCGCGGCTGCGCGGCGGCGCCGAAGCGGCCCTGGACCGGGCCCTCCTGCGCGGCGAAGCGGGCGCCCTGCGCCAGCGCGTGGAGCGGGTGGCGATGCGCGCGGACGGGACGGAGTTCCCCGTCGAGGTCTCGGTGACCCCGATCGAGGGGGAAGGCGAGCCTCTCTACACGGCGTTCCTGCGCGACATCACGGAGCGCCGGCAAGCCGAGGAAGCGCTGCGCGGGACGCGCGACGAGCTGCAGAAGCGGGTGGAAGCGCGCACGGGCGAGCTCAAGGACGCCAACGAGCGCCTGGTGGACTGGGTGGAGGAGCTGCAGCAGCGGGCGCAGGACATGCGGCTCCTCAACGAGGTCGGCGACCACCTGCAGGCCTGCCATTCAGTGCAGGAGGCCTACGCCGTGCTCGCGCAGTACGGAGGCTCGCTGTTCCCCGACGAGCCGGGTGCGCTGTGCATGCTCAGCGAGGGCCGCAACCTCCTCGAGTGCGTGGCGGCCTGGGGAACGCCGCCCCCGGCGGAGGAGGTCTTCACGCCGGACGACTGCTGGGCGCTGCGACGGGGTCGGCCCCACGTGGTGGAGGGACCCGATGCCCGCCTCGTGTGCCGGCACGTCGGCACGCCGCCCCCCGCGGCGTACGTCTGCGTGCCGCTCATGGCGCAGACGACGGCGCTCGGCGTCCTTCATCTGATCGAGGAGCCGCGCGAGGCCAAGCCGGAGAGCGCGCTCGGGCCCCACCACGCCCTGGCCCGCCGCCAGCTCGCCTTCACCGTGGCCGACCAGGTCGCGCTCGCCCTCTCGAACCTGCGCCTGCAGGAGAGCCTGCGCGACCAGGCCATCCGCGACCCCTTGACCGGGCTGTTCAACCGGCGGTACATGCAGGAGTCGCTGGACCGCGAGCTGCGACGGGCGAAGCGGCGGCGCACGCCCATGGGCGTGATCATGATCGACATCGACCACTTCAAGCGCTTCAACGACACCTTCGGGCATGCCGCCGGAGATGCGCTCCTGCGCGAGATGGGCGCGCTCCTGCAACGGGAGACCCGCGCCGAGGACATCGCCTGCCGCTACGGGGGGGAGGAGTTCGCGCTGATCCTGCTCGACGCCTCCGCCGACGATACCGAAGAGCGTGCCATGCTCCTGCGCGAGGGGGCATCGCGCCTGCGCGTGGAGTACGGGCATCAGCCCCTGGGCAACATCACGATCTCGGTGGGCGTGGCCGTGTTCCCGGATCACGGGACGGTGGCGGAAGCGCTGCTCAAAGCCGCGGACGCCGCTCTCTATCGGGCCAAGGCCGGCGGCCGCGACCGCGTCCGGGTCGCGGAGACGGTGAGCTGACGAATCGCGATCGTCGCGCTCGTCGACGAACCGGTCTCAGGCGGAGGACGGGAACCCGGCGCCGGCGCCCAGGAGGCACACCACGAGCTGGTGGGCCTTCCCGAACTCGTCGTCATCGCCGAGCTCCGCGGCCACCTCGTCCAGGACGAGGACGGCGTCCAGGAAGGTCTGCAGATCCGCGGCCAGGCTCGCGTCCGCGCTGACCCAGAGGAGCGCGAGGCGGGGGTTGTCGCGGCCGCGCAGGTCGCGCAGGCAGTCGGTCAGGGCCGCCCAGTTGTGGCCGAAGTAGTCCGGAAAGGCGAAGGCGCGCGCCATCTCCACGAAGAGGGTGCTCTCGTTCGTGATGGCCGTGCCCACCAGGGTGACGACTTCGAAGCTCGCTGCGCTCAGCGCCGCGCGCAACGCCGGCTCTTCCGCGGCGCCGACGACGTGAACGCGATGGCCGCGGAGCCGCGGCAGGAGCGGTCGGAGGTCGACGAAGCCGGTCACCGGATCCTCACGAACGTCCGATAGTGATCCGCGGTGTAGTACACCTCGCGTCCCCTGCCGAAGATGAGCCGCCGCGCGCCCCGACCGCCCTCGGCGCGGGGCCACACGTCGGTCTCCGTGTAGTAGCCGCCCGCCTGCACGGGTAGGCGGCCCTCCGCGTTCTCGAAGACGCCGCGCCGGCCGCTGCGGCGTCCGCCCTGGGCGACGCCCGCCGGGGGCCTCCCCGTCCGATCCATGCTCTCGATGACGCTGGCGACTTGTCGTTCGAGCTCGGGATCGCCCAGCGCGATCGCGGGCGGCGCCTCGCGGCGATCGTTGGTCCGCGCCGCCGTATCCACGGGCCGCGGCGCCGCTCGGGAGACGGAGGCCGGCGCCGGCTCCGCCGGCCGCGCGAGGTGATGAACCGCGAGCATCAACAAGGAAGCGACCGCGGCGAGAGTGGCGGCGAGGGCCTTCTTCATCTGGTCCGGGCATCGTCGCGTGCGGGCCC
>WNFM01260151.1_pt1 | contig 19904 bp, 17 predicted proteins | sample 5400271 | NCBI WGS metagenome assembly WNFM01 (sample SAMN13153352, study PRJNA577476) | soil metagenome | isolation source: 60 cm saprolite on Douglas fir-dominated hillslope | place: USA:California | collected 2013-09-17
CGCGGCCGCGCCGACTGTCGTTCCGCAGGTCATCGACCGATCTGTGCCAATACTGCCGCCGTCCGCACTTGGCGGGTCCCCTCTCGCCACCAATCCACAAGAGCTACTGGCCGCGCTCGCCGTTGCACCCGGCAATGCGCCTTTGACAGATACCATGTTGCCACCGGTTTCGCCGCTACCCCAGGGGGCGCAACAAGACGCGCAACGACCAAGCACAGCGCAGACATCCACGATCGGCAATCAGCCCTTGCCATCGGCATCACCACAGATCCCTGCACCATCAGGATCGAGCAGTAATTCAGTCATGCCAGAGCAGGTCACAGCCACCCCCCTACCACAAGCGCAACCGCCATCGGTGGAAGCGTCAGGCATCCCGTCATCGATATTGCCAATCCCAGCACCCGTGACGGTGCCGACGATAGCAGGGTTTCCATCTCCGACACTGCCGCAGGTCAGTGCAGAACTTCTGGCGCAACTCGTCGCCGAGACGCCGGAGGCGGTCAATGTCGGACATCTGACATTGCCGGGACAGACAGCACCAGGAACTGGCAATGTGACGAATTCAACCTTGCCACCTTTGACGGGCGAAGCAGCGGAAATATCCGGTTCGACCTATCTTCCTCAGCTGCCATCCGGTGTACCATTTGGACAAGTAACTGGCGTTCCCCAGACGCCTGCCGCTTCACCCGTGCTGGGCTTGCCGCAGCCAACCACTTGGAACAATGCACCAACAAACCCATTTGCAGTTGCCCCTGCAGCACCACAGGATCCCGCCGTGTCGCCGTCCCCGATCTCCCCCATCGTCCTCAACCCGCTCCTGACAAATCTCACAACAGCCGGCGACGCAGATGCTAGTCGCCAGGCATCGGCAAAGACCGGTGCAACGGAGATTACGACGACAACAAAGACGACAGATACGGGCAGCACGGCTGCAACGAGCGCGGTTGAAAATAAGCAAAGCGGCATCGCTGTGACAGCGGTCGTCGCATCATTGGGCAAGGCTGGCCTGGGCACGACTGGATTAGGCGGCACAGCTTTGGCTGCTGCCAATGCTGAATACCTTGCGACAAATCTTGCTGTCAGCGCGGCCAGTGATAATTCCCTGGCGAAGCTTGACCTCACCGGCAAAGAGCAGATGACAGGACCACTGCCGACCGGAACAGAAGTGCGCCTGCGCGTTCTCAACATTCAAACGCAGCCGGGTGCCACGCTCAACCCCGGCGCCGTCAGCCCTGGCGCCGGCTTGGGCAACAAAGCGGCGATCATCGGGCAGATACTCGGGCACACGCCGGCCGGTCATCCAGTCATTCATACGGCCCTGGGGGACCTAGTCCTGCAGCAACAAGCAACCCTGCCCGTCGGCGGTGAAATCACGCTAGCGCTCGAAGCGGTCGAGATGGCCGCTTCAGCCAGTGGTCTGGCACTGCCGCTGACGCCGCAAATGACGGCGATGAGCCTGGCGCAAGGGTGGCCGACATTGCTCGATCTCCTGGTCACACTGCAACGTGGATTGGCTGCGGGAACCGAAGCCACCGGATCGACCGGCGATACCGCCGATCCCGCCGCAATGGCGCATTTGCCGCAGGCGGGCAGCAAATTGGCGGCTGGTTTGAACGCCGCCGTCGATGCCTTCCGGAGTGGCGATTTCGAAAAGCTCTTTGGACCCTTGACGTCAGCTCTTAAATCGACAGGAACCAAACAGGAAGCGATTCGCAAACTGCGTGATGAATTCGGCCAGTTGTCGATGCTGGCACAGGATCGTCCCAATCAGGACTGGAAGTGTTTCATGCTGCCCGTCTGGGATGACGGTAGGTTGCAACAGATCAATCTGTTTTATCGGCGCCCGCGTCGCGGCCAGACCGGTAAAGACAAGAATGAAGATGCAACCCGCTTCGTTGTCGATGTGAACTTTACCCGGCTGGGCGGCTGTCAGCTCGACGGCCTGATTCGGAAAAAGAACTTCGACCTGATGGTGCGAAGCCATCGCGAATTGCCGCTATCGGTCAAGCGCGACATTGCCGGTCTGTTCGCCCAGGCACGCGACATTGGCAATTACGCAGGCGAGGTCAGTTTCCAGATGGCGATCCGCTTCCCGGTATCGCCGCTCGATGATATCGCCGAAGGTCCACCCTCCGTCACCGCCTGATCAAGCACCAAGGATTGTCGGTACGGATGGCCGCTCGCTATTCCGTGGAGTGCCGTCGCCGATGCAGCTCGATGCCGATATCGTCGCTGACGATCTGCTCACGACGACGTTCCTGCTGCCGCTGGCGCTGCTTGCGACTTTGAATCGTCTGTTCAGTTTTTTTCAGGTCTGAAAAGGTTTCGGCAATCTCGTCTTGAATGCGTTGCAATTCCACACGCAAATTGTCGATCGACTGCTCAAGCCGCTCGCGCCGTTCCTGCATCATCTTGCGATAGGCTGGCAGTGCCCGCTGGAGATCGATCGATTGCTGGGATGTTTCAATTTCACGGGCGACTTCATCATCCAGAACCCGGACGTCATTTTCCAGCTTGTCGATCAGGGCTTCGAGATCCAAAGCCTGCCGGCGCTTTTCATCCAGCGTCCATTTTTGCAACCGCATCAACTGATCGAGGCCGCTCATGCTTCAACCTCGGCAAAGTCGACAGCACCGGTCGGTGCATAAGGTAAACCAAGTATCTCCGCCAGCTGGAAATAGCCTGATTCAAGATCGCTGCGCTCGCCACGCTGTTGACCCAGAAAGGCTTCGATCGCCGGATAGAGACGGATTGCCTCGTCGACAGCAGGATCGGTCCCGCGACGATAGGCACCCAACCGAATGAGCTCGGCCATGTCCTCATAGACCGACATATGCAGGCGCGCCTGGCGGATCAGCACATTCTGTTCCGGCAGGTTGCAGCCGGGCATGGTGCGCGACAAGGAGCGTAGAATATTGACCGCCGGATATCGGCCGCGTTCGCCGATCGAGCGCTCAAGCACGATATGCCCATCGAGAATGCCGCGAACAGCATCGGCGATCGGCTCATTGTGATCATCGCCTTCCACCAGAACAGTGAACAATCCGGTGATTGAACCTGAGCCGCTGACCCCAGGACCGGCCCGCTCAAGGAGGCGCGGCAGTTCGGCAAAGGTCGATGGCGTATAGCCCTTGCTGGCAGGCGGCTCGCCGGCACTCAACCCGATCTCGCGCATCGCCATGGCAAATCGCGTGACGCTATCCATCATGCACAGAACATGGCGCCCTTGGTCGCGGAAGAACTCGGCAACTGTCATCGTCATCTGCGCAGCTTGTCGCCGCATCAAGGGTGATTCATCGGAGGTTGCCACCACCACGACGCTGCGGGCAAGGCCTTCAGGACCCAATTCATCGATAATGAATTCCTGCACCTCACGACCGCGTTCGCCAATCAGCCCGATCACATTGATGTCGAGCGAGGTATAGCGGGCGATCATCGACAACAGCACCGACTTGCCCACGCCGGAGGCCGCGAAGATGCCCATGCGCTGGCCCTGGCAGCAGGTCGTGAAGGTATTGAGGGCCCTGACCCCGAGATCAACCTTGCCACCGACGCGCGCGCGCGCATGCGCCGGCGGCGGATTGGCACGAATGCGACACGGTGTTGCGCCGCTGGATAGAGGTCCCTTGCCGTCGATCGGTTCACCAAAGGCGTTAATGACCCGACCCAGCCAGGCATTGGTGGGGCGGACAACGGGATCCGTATCGACGATGATTGCCTTGCTGCCGAGACCGACACCTTCCAACGATCCGTAGGCCATGGCCAAGGCTCGACCATTGCGGAAGCCGACGACTTCGCAGCCAACCTGGCGGCCGGCCCGGTCGATCAGCGCGCATCGCGCCCCGATGGTCAGGCTGCTTTCAATCCCGGCAATTTCCACCAGCATGCCAAGAACAGCGGATACCCGGCCGTAGATACGGTGTTCCGGTATCCGATTTATTTCGCGGAGCACTGGCTCGAGAAAAGCGGTTTGCGTCATCACAGATTGATGTTCCAGGGGCCTGTAGGGTCACTGGCGAGCTTAGTCAGCTGATGTTAACTCCCAGTTAACAATGACCTTTTCTAGCGGTCAGGCCGATTCTCCCTGCCTTTTTCCGATGCTATCCCAATCGGATCGTCTTCAGGGTTTTAACGACTCGCAGTTAGACGACCAAAACGAGAGGATGCAGCCAGCTTTACACAAATGCGGTTTAATGGTTAACATTAAGGGTCTGTCCATGAGACAGATCCTTGGGGTTGGGGTGATGTCATGCGGGTCCTACTGGTCGAAGATGATTCGAATACCGCTCAGAGCATCGAGCTCATTCTGAAGTCTGAAGGTTACATTGTCGATTCGACCGATCTCGGTGAGGACGGTCTGGAGATCGGCAAGCTGTATGACTACGACATCATTATCCTTGATCTCATGCTGCCTGACATTGACGGGTACGAGGTCCTGCGGCGCCTCCGCTCCGCGCGCGTTAACACGCCGATCTTAATCCTTTCCGGCCTCAACGAACTCGACAGCAAGATTAAGGGCCTTGGCTTTGGCGCCGATGATTATCTGACCAAACCATTTGACAGGCGCGAATTGCTGGCCCGTATCCAAGCAATCGTTCGTCGTTCCAAGGGCCATTCGGACTCGCTCATTCAAACCGGCAAACTGATGGTCAATCTCGACACACGCACGGTCGAGGTGGAAGGCCTGCCATTGCATTTGACGGGCAAGGAATATGGCATCCTGGAATTGCTCTCGCTGCGGAAGGGAACGACGCTGACGAAAGAGATGTTTCTCAATCATCTCTATGGCGGCATGGACGAACCCGAATTGAAGATTATCGACGTCTTCGTCTGCAAACTGCGTAAGAAGCTGACCTCGGCCACGGGTGGTGAAAATTATATCGAGACGGTCTGGGGGCGCGGCTATGTACTTCGCGATCCGGAAGATGGCCGGATTGGTCAGGTGAGGAAAGCCGCCGAAGGGGCTGGTAACTGAGCTTCAGTCAGCGATCTCCCGACGTCAGATCTGAACAGAAAAGCCGGACAGCATTCCCTGCCCGGCTTTTCTGTTCAGATCATCCGGACGATCAGAGTTTACGAAGATTAGCGCCACCCGGTGGCGCCGCAACTGGCTTCATCGGCGTGACCGGTGGGGTCATACCCGGGCGCGGCAGCACCCCGAATGAGGGGGTGGTCTTGCCCTCGCCGACGGAAACGCAATAAATACCGCGCTGGCCAGGGACAAGCTGGAAGCGATCGGTCAAGCCTAGAACTGTCTCCGCGCCGCCGAGGATGAGATAGCCGTCATCCGGCATCTGCTTGGCGATCCCATTCAGTACCTTCGCCTTGGTCGGTTGATCGAAATAAATCAGGACATTCCGGCAAAAGACGACATCGAAGCGCCCAAGAGATACCGGATCATGCAGCAGGTTGAACTCACGGTATTGGACCATGCTGCGGATTTTCTGGCTGATCTGCCAGCGATCGCCATTCTGCTGGAAATATTTGACCAGCAAGGTGATCGGCAGACCGCGTTGCACCTCGAATTGCGAGTAGACCCCTTCCTTGGCGCGCGCCAGGATCTCGGTCGAGAGATCCGTCCCGATGATGTCAATTTTCCAACCGGCCATCTGAGGGCCCATTTCGGACAGGATCATCGCCAGGGAATAAGCCTCCTGCCCGCTGGAACTAGCCGCACTCCAAATACGAATCGTCTTCGTATTGGCGCGCTCCTTGATGAGATTCGGCAAGATCAGCTGCTTGAACTGATCGAACGGCTTGGTGTCGCGAAAGAAGAACGACTCATTCGTGGTCATCGCTTCGACCACATCCCGGATCATCGCTTCGTCCGGGCGCATCCGCATCGCCTTCACCAGATCGTCGAAGCCAGCCAGCTTCCACTTGCGGGCGACCGGAAGCAATCGACTTTCCAGCAGATACGCCTTGTCATTGGTGAGGACCAAGCCAGACCGATCTCGCAGGATCTGACAGATGAATTCAAAGTCTGTCACTGTCATATGCCCGTCCTTGAAATAAACTTCCGAATGTAGGGACCGATATCCGAGAGCGGTAAAACCGCACTACACAAACCAGCAGTCGAAACTGCGCCGGGCATGCCCCAAACGACGCTCGTCGGTTCGTCCTGCGCGATCACCGTACCGCCGATCGTAACCAAATCCTGGGCGCCCTTGAGTCCATCCTGGCCCATCCCCGTCAACATACAAAACAAGACCTTGTTGGCATAGACTTTGGCAATTGACCGCAACATCGGATCCACCGCAGGCCGGCAGAAATTCTCAGGTGGATTCTTATTGATCCGCACGACCTTGCGACCATTCTCGACCGCAACAACCATATGAAAATCACCGGGTGCGACATAGATACGCCCATTTGTCACCGGCTCACCATCTTTGGCTTCGGCGGCAGGCGTTCCACTGGCCTGGGCAATATGCTCGGCCAGAATCGTCGTGAAAGTAGCCGGCATATGCTGCGTCAAAAAAACCGGCAGATGCGAGATTGGCCCCAGCATCTGGAAAACCTTGAACAGCGCCTGTGGGCCACCCGTCGAGCTGCCGATCACCAAGCACTCTGGCTTGGCGGTTCCGGCCGGCCGCAGCTTGACTTCGGCATTTCCATAGAGCTTGCGCGGTGCCGGCGTCGCAGGTGTTGCCGCAATCGCCCCGGTCGGCGCCGAGCCGCGCCGACGCCGCGCGACGGCCCCCCAACTTTTCACTTTGGCAATCAAGTCGGACTTAAAGTCCTCCGCCCCATTGATCTGGCTTGTCGAGGTCGGCTTTGGCACATAATCCGCCGCGCCCATCGACATCGCCTTCATGCTGATCGAGGCACCCTTCAACGTCAGTGTCGAGGCCATAATGACCTGCACATAAGGGCGCACGGCAATGAGCTGTGGCAAAGCCGTCATGCCGTCCATGACCGGCATTTCAATATCGAGCACAACGACATCGACATCGTTTTTCCCAATCGCATCAACGGCGGCCTTGCCATTGCCCGCACTGGCGACAACCTTGATCCCAGGATCGGTTTCGAGGCTCCGGGTCAGCAAACCGCGGATGACCATCGAATCATCAACGACCATGACCCGCACCGGACCACCGGGGGGAGATGCTGTCGGCGTCTTTAATACTGTTTGACCAAAGGCCATCCACCCAACTCCAATTTAACGATATGGTCAGATCAGGCCAACCTGGGTGAACTTGGATTCAATAATCTCGCTATCAAACGGCTTCATGATGTATTCGTTGGCGCCGGCACCAATCGCTTCTTGAATGTGCTGGATGTCATTTTCCGTTGTACAGAAAACGACGACCGGGATTTGACCGCCATCCATCTTGCGCAGATTTCGCAAGAATTCGATGCCGCTCATGACGGGCATATTCCAGTCAAGCAGGATGGCATCCGGCATTTCCCGCGAACAAGCATCCATTGCAATCTTGCCGTTTTCAGCCTCATCGATCTTGAAATTCAACCCCTCAAGAATCTTTCTGGCGACCATTCGAACGACTTTTGAATCATCGACCACAAGGCAAGACTTCATTGCAGTGCTCCACCCACTTTTATCTTTGGTCCCATCCGGGCGCCCCCATCGCGGCCTTTACAGGGTTTTAGCTTGAACACTCGTTCAAGCCGCGTCAGCACGACCGCCAAAATTCAACAGAGACGCGACGCTTAGCACAACAAGCAATGAGCCGTTCAGGCGATAGATCCCATCGGAAAAATCTCGCAACCGCGGATTGAGTGTCGGTGGATTGCGTTGATAATCCTTCACATTCAGGCTCAACACTTCACCAACTGTATCAACAAGCAGGCTGTAGAGTTCGCCGTCATGCTCGACAACCACCGACATGGCCGGCTTCGTCGTCGTCCGCGTCTCCAAGCTCAAGCGCAACCGTACATCAATGGCGGTCACAATACGACCGCGCAGGTTGAGCGACCCGGCCACTTCAGGCGGCGCCAACGGGACACGCGTAATGGTTTGCGGTCCCAGCACATCCTGCACTTTGAGCACCGGAATGCCAAACAGCTGGTCGGCAATCGACATTGTTACATAGTCCCGGTAATCACTTGAACCGATGGCTAACGCATCGGACGCGGAATCCACTCTGCCGTCCTCCCGTGGAATACTCATGCGGCACCTCTGATCTCAGACAAGGTCTCATTCAACGTATGGACAAGGCCATCGCGGTCATATTTCGCGACATAGTCGTCAAACCCGACGGAGCGGCCTTTGGCCAGGTCTTTCGGGCTGGCATGCGACGACAAGGCGATCATCGGCGTCCCCTGCCAGGGTCCAGCCTTCTTCACCATCTCGCAGAATTCGAAGCCGGTCATGCCCGGCATTTCGATGTCACTGACGATGATGTCGAATGTTTCACCCTGTTCACAGAGCGCCAAGGCGCGATCCGGCCCATCGACCGACGTCACCAGGAAGCCCGCTGCCGACAATTGCGGCGCCAGAAGATGGCGGAAGAAGGCGCTATCATCAACGAGCAGGAGACGACGTCCCTTGCCTGCCGACGTATCCTCTTCACGCGAACCGAACCAGTCGCCAAAGGCCTGAGCAAGATAATAGCCGGTATCAATCCGCACTCAACTCGACATTCAATCTGGCTTCGACGATGTCGACGATATTGTCGACCATCAAGCCCATCGTGTGCTCACGATCAGAGAAGACCAGGACCGGCTGACGACCCGGTTCACGCGAGATCTCCTGATACTGGTCCATTGGCACCAGTGGCATCAACGCGCCACGATACTGTACCACCCAGCGCCCATTGGAGAATTCGATGGTCTGGCGGTCCAACTCTTCCAATCGAGCAACCAAGGCGAGCGGCACTGCTTTGGGCGCACCATCGCCGGCCTTGAACAATAGCAGCGGCACAACTTCATCTCCGACATTGCGCGCACGACGCGCCATGTTCTCTGCCGCCGCCGTATCGCTGCCCATTCCCATCTGGCCGCTATGCGCGGCAATGCCATTCGGATCGAGGATCATGATGACGCTGCCGTCACCCAGGATGGTATTGCCGGAGAACATCTCGATGTCGCGCAGGATTGGCGCCACCGGCTTTACGACAATTTCCTCGGTATCGAACACGCGGTCGACCATGATGCCGAAGCTGTAGGTACCCACCTGGGTCACAACGATGAATGTATCGTCGCCAACTTTGGACTCTTTGGTTTCCAGGCGCAGCAGTTCACGCAAGGAGACGAGTGGCAGCAACCGGTTGCGCAAGCGCAGAACCGGCGTGTCTTTGATCTTCTCGACTTTGAGCTCACCCGTGCTGGAGGCGCGTACCAATTCGACGACGCTGATCTGCGGGATCGCAAAGCGTTCGCCACCACATTCAACGATCAATGCAGACACGATCGCCAACGTCAGCGGAATTTTGATGATGAAGGTCGTGCCCTTGCTTCGACGGTGCCGCCAATCTTTTCAATATTCGTCTTGACGACATCCATGCCGACGCCACGGCCGGACACGCTCGTTACTTTTGCCGCCGTGGAGAAACCCGGCTTGAAAATGAACTGTTGGATCTGCTGTTCGCTCATTGCCTCCATTTCGGTCTCCGAGGCGAGACCGTTCTGAATGGCTTTGGCTTTGATCTTGGAAAGTGCGAGGCCACGGCCATCATCGCTGATTTCGATGATGATATGCCCGCCCTCGTGATAGGCGTTGAGGGTAACCTTGCCGATTTCAGCCTTACCGGCCTTGCGCCGCTCTTCAGGAATTTCCAGGCCATGATCGGCGGAATTACGCACCATGTGGGTGAGCGGATCCTTGATCATTTCGAGAACCTGGCGATCCAATTCGGTCTCTTGACCGATCATGACCAGATCGATCTTCTTCTTCAGTTCGTGACTGAGATCCCGAATGAGGCGAGGCAATTTGGCCCAGGCGTTGCCAATCGGCTGCATGCGGGTCTTCATGACCCCTTCCTGCAGCTCCGAGGTGACATGGTTCAAGCGCTGCAGGGGTGCTGCAAACTCGCTGTCTTTGTGTTTGCGCAGGATTTGCAGCACTTGGTTGCGGGTCAGCACCAATTCACTGACCATCGTCATCAGGTTTTCCAACAGATCCACGTTTACGCGGATCGTCTGATTGGCGACGGCAGAATCCTTATTTTCCGAATTCTCACTGGCTGCTTTGGCCGCCGGCTTTTCAACCTTCACTTCCGGCTTATGCAATTCGGTGACGGTTGCCTGTGGCAAGACAGGCTCCGGCTCGGGCTCCGCAACGGGCGCCGATGCTTTTGCGGGCATGTCCGTCAAGGATGCAATTCCTTCGCCCGGCGCGACACGTCCGACCACTTCGTCGCGCACCGAGAAAACCATGCTCATCAGCATCGCCCCGACACCGGCCGGAACCTCAAGCGCATTCATAGCCGCCTGGGCGTGACCGGCAAACGCATCAAACTGCGTATCGTTGAGGCCAAGGCTGCAAACCCGCGCATGCGCGGATTTCAGATCATTGTCGCCGAAGCCGTCCGGTCCACCGGTAATCTTGCCGAGATAGTCGCGGATCCGCCCCTGCAGAAGATCGATATTGGTTCCGTCGAAGAAATGCTTCAGGCGCAGATCGCCAAGCAGGCGATTGAACAGGACTTCGACCATCGCGTCGATCGTCCCCATGCCGCCAAGCTGTTCGTAGATCGACGGCGAGCCGCCATGCGGTTTCGACGGACGGGCAGCTTGCAATGATACCACAGACGCAACCGGTGCTGCAGGCGCGACCGGCGCCGGTGCTGCGGCCGAGCCGCCATCTGCAAATGCATTCAGGCGCTTGATCAGCCCTGAGTCATCGCCCTGAGGTTCACTGCCCGTTGCCTCGAGATCGCTCATGATCGAGCGAATCCGATCCAGGCATTCCAAGATCAGCGAAACCGCGTCGGCCGTTACTTCAAGCTCGCCATCACGTACCTTGCCAAGCACGTTCTCGCCAGCATGAGCGACCGATTCCAACCGCGGCAAGCCAAGAAAACCACAGGTGCCCTTGACGGTGTGAACAAGTCGGAAAATGTTGCCAAGCAGTTCGGTATCGTTGGGATTCTGCTCGAGCTTGACCAGCTCGACATCGAGAACCGCGAGATTCTCGGAGGTTTCCGTCAAGAATTCACTGAGCAGATCGTCCATAGCTTGGATCCTGTTATCGGCTGTCTGAGGTTATCGGTTGTCCGAGGCCCGAAAGACCAAGTTTTTCCTTCGGTAAGGTTCGATCAGCGTTGCAAAAAAGGATTAATTTAAGGTGAACCCAGGGACACTGGCGATTTTGTCAATTTTGTCCGCACGTTAGGATGAAAATATCAGGCTGATTTGGCCCGATATTTTGTTGTCCGGTTGACACGCTACGTCGACCCGCTTGGCGAGCAATCCGGTGAAGTACGGTAGAATGGAATGGGCACTCAGCTCAGCCACCGGCAGGGTCTGCTGCAGGGCTTTCATGTTATCGTCGGAGAAGGCGATCTGAGGGCCGTTGCTGACCACAGTCAATTGCGGCCCGGCCTGCAGCGTCGCCACGACGACACCACCGCGTGGCAATGTCTCGGCAGCGACGATGACAGATGCGAGAATGAGCTTGCCAAATCCGTCGGGCAGCGCCGGGCTGAGGGTGAAATCGGCGTCCAGCGTCACTTTCCCACCCTGGAGAAAATCAACGGCAAGTTGTTTTGCCTCTTTGGCGCCAAATCCCGATTGATTTCCGGCATTGCCGAACAGGCTGCGGAAGAGCTGCAGCAGCAGACTGGCGCGACGCGCACTACGTTGCGCCAAAGCCAGCGCTTCCACCTGCAGGGCAGCGTCCTGCTCGTCTTCCATCAATTCGAGACCGTTATTCACGGCCCCGATCGGGCTGATCAAGTCATGGCAAATCTTCGAGGCTGCAAGTTCCAGAATTCGAAGATCAATATTCATATGGCACGCACCCTCTTATCGTCACCGCTACATCTTCCGGTTGTCGCAAGCGAAGCCGGATGAGCCATGACCTCTCAGAGCATTGTGACTGCCAAAGTTATATGGATTATTACCGCCGCGATTTTTCGATTAACCACGCCGAATCAGCAACTTCGCTGGCTCATCGCAGCGCCGCGTGATGACAGGCTACCTGATGCCCGAAGCTGGCAGTCTTAAGCTCCGGGACATGGCTGGCGCAAATTCCCGTTGCCTTTGGGCATCTGGTCCGGAAGGCACAACCGCTGGGTGGATTGAGAGGTGACGGCAAATCGCCGGTCAGGACCAAAGTCTTCTTGTTCTGCTCCAGGTCCGGGTCTGGAATGGGCACGGCGGATATAAGGGCCTGGGTATAAGGATGCAACGGCCGGGCCAAAATCGTGTCACGATCGGCGATCTCCGCCACCTTCCCCAGATACAAAACCATGATGCGATGGCTGATATGGCGCACGACGCTGAGATTGTGCGAAATGAAAATCAGCGACATGCCCGTCTGACGCTGCAGATCCATCAGCAAATTGACAATTTGGGCCTGGATCGACACATCAAGCGCCGAAACCGGCTCGTCACAGACAATCAACCGAGGATTGTTGATCATGGCGCGGGCAATGCCGATACGCTGACACTGGCCGCCGGAAAATTCATGCGGATAGCGATTGATGTGTTGCGGCTGCAGGCCGACTTGCGCGAGCATCTTTTGGACACGCGACTTGATGTCGGCCTTCGTCAATTTTTGATTGAACGTCTTTAGCGGCTCCGCGATGATATCGCCGATTGTCATACGCGGATCGAGTGATGCCAGGGGATCTTGAAAAATGATCTGCATTTCGCGGCGCTTTAGTCGCATCGTTTCAGAATCAAGCGAAGACAGATCCGTCCCCAGCCAAAGAATATGACCATCCTTGATGGGCAAGAGTCGTAGTAATGCGCGCCCGAGTGTGGATTTACCACAGCCGGATTCACCGACAAGGCCCAGGGTTTCCCCTGCCTGCAGGTCGAAACTGACGCCGTCGACAGCTTTCACCACCGCCGGGTGCCGCCGCAGCAGCCCCCCACCGCCAACGTCGAAATGTACTTTCAAGTCGCGGACGGAGAGCAATGTTTCAGTCGTCATTGCGTTGGCAGATGACATGCTTTTTTCCTCTGTGGCGCAAATTCATGCAGCAACGGCCGCTCTTCGGCGCAGATCGGCATGGCCCGTTCACAACGATCGCGAAAGGCGCATCCGCTTGGCAGCTTCTGCAGATTTGGTGGTTGCCCGGCGATGGTGTGCAGCCGGTCACTATCGACCTCATCCAACCGTGGCATGGAACGCAGCAAGCCCTGGGTATAGGGGTGCTGCGGATTCTTGAAGATGTCCCTGACCGGGCCGGATTCGACGATGTTGCCGGCATACATCACCATGACCCGATCACACAGCCCGGCGATAACGCCAAGATCATGGGTGATGAAGGCGGTGGTGGTTCGATGTTCCTGCTTCAGCTGTCGCAGCAGGGATAGGATCTGCGCCTGTACGGTGACGTCAAGCGCCGTCGTCGGCTCATCCGCGATCAGCAGTTCCGGCTGACACAGCAAGGCCATGGCGATCATGACTCGCTGTCGCATGCCACCGGAGAATTCATGCGGGTACATGTTGAGGCGGCGCTTGGCTTCGGGAATCTGCACCTGATCCAACATCTGGACAGCCCGCTGTGCCGCATCGCCTTCGCTGAGACCCTTATGGGTGACAAGCACCTCGGTCATCTGGCGGCGGACCGTCAGATAGGGATTGAGCGATGTCATGGGGTCCTGGAAAATCATCGCCATCCGGGCACCGCGGACCTTGTTCAGCCTGGCGACCGGCAGGCCGAGTATTTCCTGACCCTGGAAACGGGCACTTCCTTGCGTCTTGCCGTTGCGGGCCAGGAGGCCCATCAGCGACATGAAGATCTGGGTCTTGCCGGAGCCGGATTCACCGACGATACCTAGCGTTTCGCCCGGCCTAATGGCGAAGCTGACACCATTTACGGCCTGTACCTCGCCATCATGGGTGGCAAAGGTGGTACGCAGGTCAGTGACGTCGAGCACGTAGTCGTTTGAGGGAGTTTGCGCCGTCATTGCCATACTCAGCGATCCTTGGGGTCGAAGGCGTCACGCAAGCCGTCACCGATGAAATTCAAACAAAGCAGCGTGACGGCGAGGATCGTGGCCGGCCCGATCACCGCCCAGGGGGCCTGTTCCATCATGCCCGTTCCTTCGCTAACCAAGGTGCCCCAACTGGAATTCGGTTCCTGGACCCCCATACCGAGAAAGCTGATGAAGGATTCCGTCAAGATGACGGAAGGCACCGTCAGCGTGACGTAGACAACCACTGGCCCGATGCAGTTTGGAATGATGTGACGCAGGATGATGTTATGGGTGCGGACACCGCTGGCTTCAGCCGCTTCGATGAATTCCTTGCGCCGCAAGCTGATGGTTTGCCCACGCACGATACGCGCCATATCAAGCCAGGAAATCGCACCGATCGCAGCGTAGATCAGCCAAAGACAACTGCCAGCATGATGACGAAGAAGATAAAGGGCAGCGAATAGAGAATGTCGACGATCCGCATCATGAAGCCATCGACACGCCCACCGATGAAGCCGGCGGTGGCCCCCCATGTCACGCCAATGACAAGGCTGACAAAGGTCGCAACGAAGCCGACGGTGAGTGAAACTTGCCCGCCATAGAGCGTCCGCACAAACAGATCGCGGCCATTGGCATCAGCACCGAAATAATATCCTTGTGACCAATCAGGAGCACCTAGGATCATGTCGTAATTGACATCGTCCTGGCTGCGCAGGCCAAAATAGGGTGCGCCAAAGCAGATAATCGTGATCAACGCGAAGATGACGACACTCAGCATCGCCGCCTTGTTATTGCGGAAGCGACGCAATGCATCGGAAAAAAGTGATCGTCCCTTGATCTCGCTTCTATCGCCCAGATCAGTGGAGGTGAGAGCCGCACACATAAGATGCCTCAACTGTAACGGATTTTGGGATCGAGCAGGCCATAGAGCAGGTCGGCCGCGAGATTGCACAGAATGATCAAGGCGCCGTAAAAGATCGTAACGCCCATGACCATCGTGTAATCGCGATTGAGCGAGCCTTGCACAAAATAGCGACCGATACCCGGTATGCTGAAAATCTGTTCGACCACCACCGAACCCGTAATGATGCTCGCAATCGCCGGACCGAGATAAGAGACGACCGGCAAAATGGCGGCCCGGATGGCGTGGCGTGTGATGGTGATGATTTCCGGCAAGCCCTTGGCGCGGGCGGTTCGGACATAGTTGGTGTTCAAGACCTCGATCATGCTGCTGCGCATCAGCCGGGCAATGACGCCGATCTGCGGCAGGCACAAAGCCGTCACCGGCAGGACATAGTGGCTAAGGCTGCCCCACCCACCCACCGGCAGCACGCCCAAAATGAGACCAAAGACCAGCGTCATGAGCGGCGCCACAACGAAATTGGGGACCGCGAGGCCAATCATTGAAACGCCGGTCGCCAGATAATCGGTCATGCTGTTTTGCCGGAAGGCTGCTGCGGTACCCAGGGTCAGGCCGATGATCACCGCCAGGATGATGGCAATACCGCCCAGCTGTAACGACACAGGGAATCCCTGAACGATCAACTCCGTGACCGTGAAATCCTTGTATTTGAAGGAAGGTCCAAAATCGCCATGCATCAATCCTTGCAAATAATGCAGGAACTGCAGCCACAGCGGTTCGTCGAGATGATAGGCCCGCAGCAAGGCTTGCTCGACTTCTTTGGGAACTTTGCGTTCAGTGGAGAAGGGCCCGCCAGGCGCCAGACGGATCATGAAAAAGGAAATGACGACGATCAAGAACAGGGTCGGAATGGCCCCGAGAAGACGCCGCAGGAAGTATCGCAGCATCGGTCAGCTCCGCTGAAATGTCTTCCGGCGGGCAGAGGGATGCCCGCTGGAAGCGACCAGAGATTATAAGACGAAGGGCGTGGCTGGTGGATAAGAATCCACGGAAATCGAGAATATTATATTCCCATCCGGATACCCGCTTCGAGACCATATGCTTGGTCATGTAATACATCAGCGGGATGATCGGCACATCATTGATCAGGGTCTTTTCAGCCTGCTCCAGGAGGGCCATGCGCTTGGCCGGGTCACGTTCCATCGCCGAGTCATGGATCGCCTTGTCATATGCCGGACTGTTATAGCCGGCATCGTTGCGAGGGCCGGCATCGGAGAGGAAAAGATCGGCAAAGGTCATCGGATCGGCATAGTCACCAATCCAGGCGGCACGCGAGACATCGAACTGCTTGGCATCGCGGGTGCTGAGATAGACCTTCCATTCCTGGTTGGTCAGGGTCGCTTCGACACCGATCTTCTTCCACATGTTCTGGACGGCGATCGCCACCTTCTTGTGATCCTCATGGGTGTTGTAGAGGATCTCCAGTTTCAGCGGATGATCGGGACCATAGCCGGCCTTGGTCAGCAAGGCCTTTGCCTGCTTCACCCGTTCGGCCTGCTTCATGTCCTTAAAGGCCATTTCCTGCGGCTGATAGCCGATGATTCCAGGTGGCACCCAGGAATAGCCCGGCAGATAGACACCCTGCAGAACCTTGTTGGCGAGGGTTTCGCGATCAATCGCCATGGACAAGGCGGTACGGATATCCTGGCTCTTGCCGACCGGCTCGCGGGTCAAATTGAGGATGTAGTAATAGGTGCCCAGATAGGGTTTGCCCTCGTACTGGTCCTTCAGGTTCTTCTGGATGAATTTGATCTGATCGGCGGGGACTTCATAGGTAATGTCCAATTCGCCAGCGCGATAGCGCTTGAATTCTTCGCTGAGATCTTCGGTCGGATAGAAGTTGATCTTGTCGAGCTTCACATCCGAGGCGCCGTAATAGTTGGGATTCTTCACCACGGTCAGCGAGGATTGCGGCGTCCAGGCCGTCAGGGTGAAAGCACCATCGCCGACCAGATTACCCGGTTTGGTCCAATCCTGGCCAAATTTCTCGACGACTTTCTTGTTACGCAACACCGACAGCAGATAGGGTGTCGGCTTCGCCAGGGTCATTTTCAGCGTGTGATCGTCAACCGCCGTGACGCCGAGCTTGGACAGATCCTTTTCCTTGCCCTCGCGAATGTCTTGTGCATTCAGCAGGAAATCGGCGATCGGCGCGTAATCGGCGGCGATGGCGGGATCAATCAGGCGCTGCATGGAATAGACGAAATCGCTAGCGGTGACGGGATCGCCATTCGACCATTTGGCATCGCGGAGATGGAAGGTGTAGGTGAGACCGTCATCGCTGACATCCCATTTCTCGGCAATACCGGGAGCGACATCGCCGTTATGGCTGTAGGTCGTCAAGCCTTCGAACAATTCGTATTGGATATTGGATTCCGTGACGCCGGTTGATTTGGCGGGATCCAGGGTTTCAGGTTCGGCGCCATTGCCACGATTGAGGACGGATTCAGCGGATGCGAGACAGGTTGTCATCAGCAATCCGGCAATGGTGAGAGCGGGCAGCTTCAAGCCCGCAAGGATCTTATTCATTTTATCTGCTCCCTGTTTTTTGCTGCCAAGGTGAGCGATCCAGGATGGCCTCCAGTTTCAGAGCGCCAGGTTATGTCGCAATATCGACTCCTGAATGTCACCTGACTGTCAGGACGATGTGACATCCGACCCGCGGTTTCAACTGCTTTCATCGTAGTTTTCTTAATGTTCTCGGGGACTTGTCTGGCGGTCCATGATTTGTTCCAACAATGCGTCGGCGCCTGACCGGCGATCCGTCTGATCACAGTGTTTGCATACAAATACCGCCCCTGATTCCGCCGCTTGGGGGCATAGGTCCAGAATCTTCCTGCCGTCCCCCGGCGGCAGCGATGCGGATACCCCTCTTCGCGACCGCTCTAACAGAAACTTGACTCTCATCCTCGATGAGAACAAAAATAGAACATGAGGCAAATGACTGAACATCCGACAGCGCGCGAAAGACTGGCTGCCTTGCGCCAGCAACTGGCCGGTCACGTGCCGGGTAAACCGTTGATCAATGGGCAAGCGGGGCCACTCAAGCAAACAGCCAGACCCGCGTTCTGGCCACTGGGTCTGCCAGCCATTGACCGGCATCTCGGCGGTGGATTGATACGCCCTGCTTTGCATGAGATCGCCGGCATCGGCAGTGATGCGGAACTGGCTATCCTGCCAGCCTTCCTTGCCACTCACCTGATCAGGCGCGGGCGCGGCCGGATGGCGATCTGGATCGCCGCCTCTGTCGATCTTTATGGCCCTGGCTTGCAGGCGCAAGGATTGGACCCGGCAAGGCTGCTGCTGGTGCAGACGCGTCACGACCAGGACAGCCTCTGGGCTCTAGAAGAGGCAGCACGATCCGGCGCGGTCCCCCTGGTGATCGGTGAGATCGACAATCTCGATCTGACCGCCAGCAGACGCCTGCAACTGGCCGCCGAAGAGAAGGGCTGCATGATCCTGGCGCTGCGGCGCAGCCGGCTTGCCGGCAAGGGCGAGAAGCACCGCAATCCCAGCGCTGCCATGACGCGCTGGCTGATTTCTCCCCGCGTCAGCCAGCCGATTGGCCAGCGCCCGGGTCTCGGCTTGCCCTGCTGGCAGCTGCATCTTTGGCGTCAGCGCAACGGGCCGCCCGGTTCTTGGGACATCACGCTGCGGGATAATGAGCTGCAGCAAGCCACAACAACACGAGCCGACACGATCGCGACAGCCGCCAATGATGATACCACCCCCTTCTCCGCCGGCCCCTTCTCCGCCAGCCAGCCCGAAACCGCAGCAGAGGCAACGCTATCTGTCTCTCTGGCTGCCACATTGGACCACCGATCGCTGGCAGCAAGGACAAAGAGGTCGCAGCAGCAATGAGGCATTAGCGGCTGACCATCCTGTTGTCGCGATCAGCACCTCGGCTGGCCGGCGCATCATTTGCGCTGCCAATGAAGCAGCGATGATGGATGGCTTTACGCCGGGCCTCAGCTTGGCGGATGCTTTGGCGCGACACCCTCAGCTGCGTCACTTCCCAGTCGACCCGATCAGTGACGGCCGCGCCTTGCAGCGGCTTGCTGCCTGGGCACTGCGTTTCTCGCCATTGGTCATGCGCGATAATCAGGATGGCTTGCTGATTGACATCACCGGCTGCGCGCATCTCTGGGGCGGTGAGGCTGGCTTGCGACAGGATATGCTCAGTCGCTTGCAGCAACGCGGCTATAGCTGCCGTATCGGCATTGCCGATACGATTGGCGCCGCCTGGGCCGCGTCGCGCTTTGCCGACACCTCGCCCATCATGCCCAGCGCTGGCCATCGACCGGCTTTGGCGCTCTTATCGATCGATGCCTTGCGGATTGATTGCGCCCTGGCCGATTCGTTGCGACGTCTGGGCTTGCGTCGTATTGGCGATCTCTATCCCTTGCCTCGTGCTGCCATTGCCAGTCGTTTCAGCCGAGCATTGCTGGATCGGCTCGATCAGGCGCTGGGCGATCTGGCAGAACCCTTTGAGGCCGTCTTCGCCCCCTCCCCGCATCGAGTCAGCCAGATCTTTGCCGAGCCGATCGGGACAGCGGAAGATATCCGGCGCTGCCTGGCGTTGCTGGCAGAGCAGCTGGCACAGAAACTGGCTGAGTTCGGCATGGGCGCGCGACGCGTCAAACTGAGCTGCTATCGGCTGGATCATCAGGTCAGTGAAATCGGCATCGGACTCTCGTTGCCCAGCGCCAAAGCTGCGCATCTGGTCGATCTCCTGGCTCGCAAGATCGACCAGATCGCGCCTGGTCCCGGTATCGAGTTGATCCTGCTGAGTGCGGGCAAGGTGGAAGCCCTGCGGCAAAGCCAGGTCGAGCTTGAGGCACAGGATCGCGACGCCAACACGGTTCCGGATGACATGGCCTTGGCTGGTCTGATCGATCGGCTCGGCAATCGTCTGGGGGCGGATAAGGTC